>Ga0315282_10000091_pt1 | contig 178064 bp, 201 predicted proteins | sample YL17G07_20_MG_FD_203693 | JGI IMG/M metagenome (GOLD analysis project Ga0315282, IMG submission 203693) | Sediment microbial communities from Yellowstone Lake, YNP, Wyoming, USA - YL17G07_20 | ecosystem: Environmental > Aquatic > Freshwater > Lake > Sediment | place: USA: Wyoming | collected... | reverse complement strand
CCTATACAAGACCAGTTCTCTGTGCATGTTGTCGGTGCTGGAGCTGTTGGAGTCTTGGTTCCTATCAAGAAATATGAAAATCCTGGAGATTCTGCTTGATAAAATACCTCAGAAGAATCTTCACTTACATAAGTAGTGGTTAGCTCATTCCATCTATCGTTTGACCACCTATACAAACTTATGTTTGTTTTATCGACTCCGTTATCTGTCAGCCAAGTCTTGTTGACAGCAAAATTAATGAAAACATTGCTCAGGTCCGAGTCTGCAAAGTTTGTTTTGTCAACTTCAATATAATTATAAACATTACCTTGTATGCTATGCGTGGCCGAAGCTGGTAGGCCTGCCAATTTAATAATAACAATTTTTATGTTGTTAATAGAATTTGCAGCAGAAATGTTAAGTTGCCTAAATGCAACATCTTCTGTTTTTGCTATTGTAACATTTACCGTATTTCCGGCAGATATCGAAGGAATTGTTATATTTGCGTTACCTATTTTTAAAGTAACTGTAATTGTAGTTGTGGGCGCTACAGGTCCGCCGCCACCGCCGCTAGGTACAAATGATGCAGCATTAACTGTTAAAGTTGTTGTTGTGCTATTAGACGTCCAGTTGACATTACCGCTTGTAGAATAATTATAATTCCATGTACCAGTATCAAGTGTTACTGCTTCAAAAGAATCGTTAGCAATAGCAGAGGTTATATAAGTATTGTTTCTCCACAGAGTGCAATTAACATTACTTGCTCCTTGGGTAGGACAACCAGAACCTGAAGCATTCGTTGCAGTTGGATTAGTAACGGTTGTAGACGGAGTTATACTTAACGATAAGTTTGTAGCACCTTGACTTACCGTAACAGTAGCATTTACACCAGTTGTGTTGGCAGTATAGTTAGCAAACGTACCAGAAGTCGTGTTTAAAGTGTACAGATAACTGCCTGCACCAAGTGAAATGTTTTGGCTAATATTTCCATTTCCTAAAGTAGAAGAATTATTCACTAAACCAGAAGTGTTTAAATATAAAGTATAGTTAACATCGGCATCACCGATGTTAGTTTCGCTGGCTGTTGCCACAGTATTGTTAGGATAAGTTACAGGAAGAGATGATAATGATAAGGATAAATTACCTTTGTTAACAAACAAATAAAGTGTATTGTTTGTAGCAGTCGTCCAATTGGTGTTAGTGGTGCTATTAAAGATGATATTGTAAGTACCGTTACCTAACAATAGAGACGATAGAAATACAGGACTACTCTGGCTCGTATTATTGTACACTAATGCACTAGATGTGGCATTAAGCACGTAAAGATTAAACGATGGCAAGACACCCGAAGAACTCGAATTGCCTTTGATGGTTGATGTATTCGGGTAAACTACTGTTTGATTGGTATTGTTATCGTTAACGAATACCCCTACGTTAAGTGTGCCAATGCTAATATTTGTCCAGTTTGTAATACTACTTGTTGTATAGTTCTGAGTTCCATTGTAAACAAGAGTGTAATTCCATATCCCAGCTCCTAGTGTAATATTTTCAAATGTAAAACTTGTTGATGTAGTAGAATTATACAATGTATTATTTCTGTATAATGAGGTGTTGTACGAACCAGCAGGATCACCGGTTGTTACAGTCCCATTTATAGTTGTGAATGTTGGGTAGGTAACCGAAGAATTTGTTAAGGTTAGAGTTGGTGTACCTTTGCTTATGTTTGTATAATTCGTTAGGCTTGTAGAAGTATAGTTTGCACTACCGTTGTAGACAATGGTATAGTTCCAGATTCCAGCTCCTAGTGTAATATTTTCAAATGTAAAACTTGTTGATGTAGTAGAATTAAATAAAGTATTATTTCTATACAACGAGATGTTGTATGAACCGACAGTATCACCGGTTTTTACAGTCCCATTGATAGTTGTAAGCGTTGGATAAGTACCTGAAGCGTTTGTTAAATTCAGAGCAGGTGTGCCTTTGCTTATGTTTGTCCAGTTTGTAATACTACTTGTTGTATAGTTCTGAGTTCCATTGTAAACAAGAGTGTAATTCCATATCCCAGCTCCTAGTGTAATATTTTCAAATGTAAAACTTGTTGATGTAGTAGAATTAAATAAAGTATTATTTCTATACAACGAGATGTTGTATGAACCGACAGGATCACCGGTTGTTACAGTCCCATTTATAGTTGTGAATGTTGGGTAGGTAACCGAAGAATTTGTTAAGGTTAGAGTTGGTGTACCTTTGCTTATGTTTGTCCAGTTTGCAATGCTACTTGTTGTATAGTTTTGAGTACCATTGTAAACTAAAGTGTAATTGTAAACTGCTACACCAAGTGTTATTGTTTCTGTCACACTCGATAAAGATGTGCTTGAATTAAATATCGTATTATTTCTATACAAGGATATGTTATATGTGCCAACATGGTCTCCTGTTGTCACACTTCCTGTGGCTGTAGTTGTTGTTGGATAAGTAGCTGAATTAGTAGGTGAGATTATTAAAGACAAAATGGGTGTTGCTTGCGCTACAGTGTAGGTCCATTGATCAGTAGAATTCATATTTCCAGCAGAATCATTTGCATAACTTCTCCACACATATGTACCAACAGGCAAATCACTAATATTATAATAATACTCATAACCATTTGTTACAGCTTTTCCTTGCGTCATCGATACATTCTGTAGTGTTGTAGAAAGTGTAGTGAAGTTTTGTTCAATTAAAACTGTTGAAACACCAGACAAACTATCTGTCCATGTAACATTAAATTGATATCCTGCTCCTTGTGAATAAGAAGTTGGACTGGATGGGTTTGTTGTATTTGAAGGCCATGCTGGTTTTACTGTATCTGCTGTTGCTGTCAGCGTGCTTCCTTCGGTTCCATTTGAGCCAGTATTTCCAGCTAAATCTGTTGTATTGAACAAATATTCAAGAATATCTGTGTTTAAAATCCAAGGAGACACATCTTTTGTTGTGTTACATATATAGGATGGAGCATTACCATAACATTTCAAAGAAGCAGGAACTTCCCAAGTAGTTGAGCCCTTTTTTCTATAGTAGACAGTTACATTTACAGATGTATTTATGTTTTGTTCTGTTAAGTTTACTTGGAATAGAACCGAACTTGGATTTTTAATCCATCCTCCATTAATTGGTCTCACATCTGTTATGACAGGGTTAGTATTATCAATTGTTATGTTTGTATTAGTAACAGTAACGTTATAACTCCAATCTGTTTTATTAGTTACATTAGCAGTAACGTTATAAACACCATCAGGCGTAAGCGCTGTATTCCAAGAAATGGTACAAATTTTGCTAGCGCCGGAAGTTGTATTGGTCCCAATAAGGTATGTACTAGTAGTGTTAATAAAGTAAAAACTGGCGTTGATATTATCAGAACTATTGCTGGTAACGTTGACGGTAATCGTACCTCTCTGATAGGCATTATTTGCAGGGGTTACAAACGTCACGTTGCCAGGATTAAGCACAGCAAAAGCTGGTAAGACAAGAATTAAACTTATTATAACCGCTAAAAATATTATGGAAAATAAGCTAACCTTTCCTATAGTTCCTTTATTCAAAAGTAACACCTAAAAATTATTTATGATATCTACTTATATATTTTCTATAAAGAAAAGGGTGATACAGTACAATAACTTTACGTCTATGCAACCCTAAAAAATGAGGTTTTTGCCAATCAAATACGAAAGTCTTTAATAACAGCGTTATAAAAGAAGCAATTTATTCTAAAACAACTTACTTAATTTAATGAAACTTCCATTTTTTGAGGGAGAACTCATCAAAACCAGCAGTTTAGTGTTTTTAGCGAGTCTTGGCGCTAATCTAATTGTATTTTTAGCTAATCTATTCTTCTTAAACCAACTAAGCGCTGAAAGTTTTGGTACTTTAAAAACTGCTCTTTATCTTTTTGCATTCTTACCGGTTATGATAGAATTTGGTATTGGAATGAGCTTAACAAAATATATAGCAGAGTTTAGAAGTAAGAAAAAAATAGGGTATTTAGTTAAATGGTTCCTAAAATTAAGGGTGTTTAGTTATTTGATTTTAATAATCTTGATTCTTCTATTAAATGAGCAAATATCTTTGATATTCTTTAAAGATCCTTCGCTAATATTTCCTGGAATTCTTTTAATAGGTTTATCATTCTTTAATGTTTTTCAATTTATTGCCCTTGGCTATCAAAGATTTAAATTATTTGCTGTTTCACAGTTTTTAACATTAACAATGTCATCATTTTTTGGTGTCTTGTTAATTCCATTAGGTATTTTTTACATAATTTTAGGTTGGAGTTTAGGCCCTTTAATTGGAAATTTGTTTGCAATGAGATTCTTTTTTGATAAAAAGCTGAAAGAGTATAAAGAATTTGATGTTAAAAGAATATTTTGGAAATTCAGCGTTCCTATATATTTTGTTAGTATACCAACAGCCTTGTTTTCTGTTATTGTGCCTTTATTAAGTTTATTTTTCTCTCAAATACTGATTGGATACTTCTCTTTTGCTTTTATTTTCTATTCTGCTACCTTGTTAATTCCTGGGGCATTAGCAACTGTAATATTTCCTAAGGTATCTGAACTCAATGGTCTTAAAAGACTTGCTGACGCAAAGAATCTATTGAAAAAAGCATTTAGTTTATACAGTTTTGTTGCATTTGTTGGAATATTACTTGTCTTTTTATTTTCAGATTGGTTCATATTATTTTTTAAAAATTATCTACCAAGCTTATTTATGTTTAAAGTTTTGGTTAGTTTAGGCTTAATCTTTGGATACAACACTATCTACGCTAATTATCTTCAAGGAATAGGAAAAATAAAGAGATATGCTTTGCTTACGCTAATTCAAAATATCTTTTTAATTGTTATTAGTTTTGCTTTATTGAATTCTATGACATAGAAAACAAAAGCTTTAAATATTTGCTATATTATTGAAAAAGTAGGTGAATTCATGGCTAAGAAAAAAGATGTTTGCGAAGATTGTGGAGCTGAACTTGGGGAAGACGGAGTTTGTATAGAATGTGGATGGAGTAAAGAAGGTGGAACTCCAGAGGATAGTGAGGAAACTTCTGAAGAAGATGAGGATGAGGAAGAGGAATTTTAGCGTTTTTTAAAACTTTTTATATTTGTTTTTCTAACTTTTCATAGTTAATTATGAAACTTATTAACATTCTAAAGGAAAAATGGTGGGTTTTTGCTCTAGTTTTGATATTTTTATTTTCTTATTATATAAGGGCGTTAAACATAGTGCCGGATAGGTTACTTTCTTTTGATCCGATATTACAGTATAGATTTACAAAATACTTGGTTGACTGGGGTCACTTACCTGTTTGGGATGAACTATCATACTACACAGGAAGGAATAATACACCTAATGACTCACCTTTTTTTTGGTATGTTACTGCAGTGCTTTACTGGTTTTTTAAATCATTCGGATTCAGTCTGTTAACAACAACCTCTTATGCATCAGCGATATATGGCGCTATGATAATCTTGCCTGCTTTTCTTTTAGGGAGAGAACTTTCAAACAAGTATGGCGGCCTCGCGGCTGCAATACTAATTGGAACAGCACCCCAGATTTTAGTCAGAACATTCGGAAGTTCATATGACACAGACCAGTTTGTAATGTTCTTCATACTGTTAACAACCTATCTTGGCATATACGCTCTAAAAAGAAGAAGTATAGCCAGTGTTTCTCTAGCTATTGCAGGATTCACAGCATTTATGCTAACCTGGAATGATTTTGGTTTTACATTCTTTATACTGATAGGCTATGTAATAATGAACTTCATTTTATCTGCATTCTTAGGCAGCAAGGACAAAAAAGTTGAGATCAGATTTTATAAAAACATGCGATCTGCCCTTTCCGAAGTAAAATATCAAATGCTTGTCTTATTGTTTATATTTTTAGGTATTTTATTAATCGGATATGCTCTCAAAAAAGATCCTTTGACTAGTTTTTCTGCTTTTTTGAGCTTTGCACAAAATGCAGAACAATGGATAGTCAATATCTCAATCGCAGAACTCCAACCCTTTAGCATATTTAACTTAGAAGGTTGGATAACAGCAATGGGAAGATTTATAACCGGAAATAGTATAATCGATATAACATTATTCATTATCTTTATAATATCTCTATTAATTGGAATCTTTATTTCATATAAAAGAGATTTACAAAATTTATCTTTTACTATAACTTTGTTTTTGATTAGTGTATACATAACTTTCAAAGGAATTAGATTTACAGAATACAGTTCTGCTCTTTTGATAATTTTGGTTTCTGTTGGCTTAGGATATTTAATTGAGGTACTTGGTAAAAAAAATCAACTTTTAAAAGCTTTTTCAATAGGATTAGTACTTTGCATAGTAGTTATTGCTATGAATATTGGTCAACAAGTTGGACAAAATTTAGGTCCTGACATAAATGCTAATTGGGATAATGCTTGGAATTTCTTAAAAATGCAAACCCCTGAAATGTCAATAATCGGTACATGGTGGGATCCTGGGCATATGATTACTGGATTAGCTGAAAGAAGAGACTTTGCAGATGGTGCTCATTGCACATATAATTGCATGTATAACATAAATGATAGAATAACTGATTTAGGAAAGATAATGGCAACCACAAACGAAAATGAATCTATAGACCTTATAAGAAAATACCAAGGAGATTCTCCAAAAGTTTATTGGATTGCATCTGATGATTTGATAGGAAAATATCAGTGGCTACAATATTTTGGTTTAGGCTGTGACGCTAGGGTCGATCAGAGTTGTCCATTATACATTCAAATTCCTCAGCAATCTACGTCAGCAGATCAGAATGGAAATATAGTATTAAGAAATTACGGAGGTAGCATACAGGTCTTTCAAGGATTAAACATACCTATTCCAATTTATGTTCAAGGAATAAATGGTGCAATATTTGATGAAATAATTTACTATAATAATGGTAACGCTACTTCTGTGAAATTTAATGAAACTGAAAAAAGTCAGTTAATACAAATCTTAAAACCATTAGAAACTCAACTTAATTTTAGATTTACTAATCAAAGCATTCCAATGACAGTTTGGATACCTCAAAACTACGCCTATATTGTTATAATACCTCAAAATCTTAGAAACACTGTTTTCACAAAAATGTTTATGTTAGAAGGTCAGGGATTAGAACATTTCAAGCAAGTTTTTAGAAATGAAGAGGTAAAGATATATGAAGTTATTTAATTAAATTCTTCTTATGAAACCTAAAGTTATAGCAGTAATACCAGCTTTTAATGAAGAAAAAAGAATTGGAAATATAATACTAAAAACAAGAAAATATGCTGATAAAGTCATCGTTGTAGATGATGGTTCTATAGATAAAACATCTGAAGTTTCCAAAAAATATGGTGCTCAAGTCATAAGATATGAAAAAAATAAAGGAAAAGGATATGCAACTAAATTAGGTTTAAACAAAGCCATTTCACTAAAACCTGATATTATAATTTTTCTAGATGCAGACGGTCAGCACGATCCAAAGTATATACCATATTTTATTAATGCTATTAAAAATGGTGCTAATTATGCTTGTGGTACAAGAGATTTATCGCGTTACCCGTTTAACAGAAAAATTGGAAATTGGGGGCTGAAAATTTTAACAAATCTATTTTGTCCAACAGGAATTATGGATACCGAATGCGGATTCAGAGCTTTTACTTTAGAAGCAGCAAAAAAATTAGATTTGAAAGCAGAACGTTATGAAATAGAAATGGATTTTGCATACAATGCTTGGAAAAATAAATTTAAAATAAAACAAATAAGAATTGAAGTTCCTATTTTTCACTCAAAGGCAGCAATTGGAAGAGGGTTTAAAAATTTCTTTTACTTATTAAAACTAAGATTTAACCTAATTTAGAAATTGTAGAACAATATTATATCACCTTAAAAATACCTACAATTATTCCTAGATTCCAAGCAACATTTCTAACAAAAAACAAACATAAAAACCATACAAAATCTTCAAAGTTTTTACTAAGAGTTAGTGCATGAATAACGTAACTCAAAAATAAAATTGCTATTGAAACATAAAACAAAAATAAAGTCTCTGGAACAAAATACCCTATTAGTAAAAAAAGTACGGCAACATAAAGAAAAGCTATTTGAATAGGCATGTAAAACTTTGAAATTTCGTCTCCAACTATTTTGGTCTTATGCCTTTTCAGGTAAACACTCGGAACCATCTTGGCATACTTAAATTGTTGTTTGAAAAAATTCTTCCAAGTAGCTCTATGATAATGATATACTATCGCCTTTGGAATGTATGCCATTTTATAATGTTTCGTAAATCTATAACCCCAGTCTGTTTCCTGTGCCACATCGTAATTTTCGTCAAATAGAATTTTTTTTGCTAACTTGGTTCTGAAAGCCAGACTCATTGTTGGACCTCTAGAAACAAAATTAGAAAATTTGTTATACCTAGTCTCTAATTCTCGACCTATAATTTTTTGTAGTTTGTTAACATTTTTAGGTGTTTTAACTAATCCTGTAGTAGCACCTATTTCCTTGTTTTCAAATGGTCTTATCAGTTCCATTAACCAATTCCTATCAGCCACACAATCAGCGTCTGTTAAAGCTATAATTTCGCTGTTAGAATTTTTAATTATAAAATTATGCCCGCCTGCGATATTGGACTTGACCTGCTCCAATCTGATTTTTTCTCCATACTTTTTCAAAATCTCGTAAGTTCCATCTGTAGAAAAACCATCAACAACAAAAATTTTATATTTATTTTTAGGATAATTTAAGTTCAAAAGACTGTCTACACATTGTTTTATTGTACTCTTTGAATTTTTACACGTAACCCCAACAATCACATAGAACAATTAAATCACTTTACAGGAACCTCTACTCTTTGTTTACCAAATATGAATTTAACAGCCGGACCAGCGGAAGCTAGAACCTGTCCTAAAAGAGACGGACGGACCAGAGCTCTCAATATGAATTTCCTACTCGTATAGAACTCCCTTAATCCACGTTTACACTCTTTCACCATCTCCTCATACGTCAAGTCTTTCAAATTTGGAAGGCCTTGCTCATCAATATATGCTCCTTCTTTATTGTTTGCATACCACTTGTATAGCTTGCAATTCTTGTAAAGTTTAGGCGGCGCAATTTGGACAATATCCAAACCATCAAGAGACTTGATGAAATCAAATGTTTGTTGAATGGTTTTTTTAGTTTCACCCTCATTACCTACCATAAAATCTCCATGAACAGAAATACCAGCTCTATTAAATCTTCTTGTAATTTCTCTTAGACTTTCAACAGTAACTCCCTTGCACATTCTTTTCAGTATTTCATTATTTCCACTTTCATAACCGATGTGAATAACCCTGCAACCACTTTTAGCCATTAAATTTATTATCTCTTGGGTTAGTGCTAAATCTCCACGAGCATAGCAAGCCCAACTTATTTTAATTTTTCTGTCAATCAATCCTTGAGATAATTCTACTGCTCTTTTTGGAGCGAGAGTATCATCCTGTATGAAGATTTCTTTTATTGGAAGATTTTTGAATGCCCATTCAATCTCATCTAAAACATCATTCATATCCCTTTCAACATAACCTCCTTCTTTTAGAATGGTTGAAGGCCAAAGACAGAAATTACATTTTCCCCAATAACAATTATGGATTAGAATTCCGTTTGCAAAAAAGTTGTGTGGTATGCAAGACAAATCATACACCTTAACTCTTTTTTTAATTTTTCTAACTCTTTTTATTTTAACCCAATTCAAATTTATTCACCTCATCTACAATAAATTCTTGTTTTGTTTTATGCGGGAAACGTAAAACTTTCCAACCCATATTTAAATAATCATTATTTTCTTCTTCAATGGATTCTTTGGTGTGCCATCCACCGTCTACAAGAATTGCCTTTTTGATTTTATGATTTTTGTTTACAAAATCTGGATTCCTGCACTTTCCAGACATACAAGGTCCAATCCAGAAAGAAAAATTACCAACAAATTCATAAGGAAAATTATTATTTTTTAAAATATTGATGTATCTTTTTTCGGCATCGTTTGGTTTTCTTTGAGATTTCGCAAGTACTCTTTTATAAACTTCTGGATTTTTCATTCCATTTTTTTCTCCAGAATTAGCTTTTCCAATCTTTTTCTTAGTTTCTTCTGATATATGCTTTCCCCTTAATCCATAATTTGGATATAATTCTTTTGGATATTTCCTACCTGTTATATTTTTTACAATTTTTTCTTTATACCATTGTTGTTTCCATAATTGTTTAAAATTTTCTGAAACTTTCATTTTCAGTTCTTTTGCTTTTTCAATTCCATATCTTTCTTCCCATTTTTTGCCTTTCTTGGCTACACTCATTTTCTTTTTAGTTTCTTGAGAAAAAATTCTTCCTATATTCGCTTTTCTAATTTTTTCTTTTGTCTCTTCAGTATGTTTTCTGCCTATCTGTGATAAACTTATATTTCCTAACCATTCTTTAGAAAATGGAGGCCTTTTTTTGCCTAACCAGTATTGACTCCCTTTGACAAATTTGCCTTTTTTGTTTCTAGTTTCCATAAACTATTACCTCATCATCTTCTGTCAAGTCTTTTGCTTCTATCCAACCTCTTTTCGTATAGATTTTGTGGTCAGGCGTAACTTTCAGTTTTTGTCCATTTTCAGTTGTTAATTCTATTAATTCTTCAGTTTCCTTTTCAACAATTCCTCCTAATTTACCATCGACAATCTTATTTCCTTTCAAATCTAATGACTTTACAAATTTTGGTGGATTCTTAAAAGCGTCTTTTACTTTAATTTCACTTCCGTCTTGAAGAATTATTTTTGTATCTCCCGTCACGCATTTTCTGCTTGTGAAGATGTCGCAGTACGGATGTTTTATTGAACTTACTCTGTAATTCTCTATGTTCAAATGCTTTTTGTAGATTTTTGTTACCCAACCTAGCTCGTTAAGCTGGTCAGAAGTCAATCTTTTGGTTTTTACGTATCCTTTTTTCTTTTGCCTTCCTTCTACGATATCTAAAGTTTCAAATTCAAATTCACCATCTATTACAAAGTCAACTATACTGCCTTCAAGTTTTTCTTTGGGTATCAGGGAACACCAAGGACCTGCAAAAATTATCTTAGATTTAGTGCTGTTTTTTATTGAATCCGCCAGTTCTATATTAGCTTTCAATCCTCTTTCAGAAACATAAATCAGTGCGAAATTGGGTTTGAATCTTTTGGCTATGCCCAATACTTGTTTGTCATTCAAATTGTCTGCTTCAGCATCAACTAATTTGCACTCATGATCATGTTTTTCTAACAGCCCCACCGTGTATGACAAAAATATGGGGTACCAGTGTGTTCCAGAGTACGTTAAACTTATAGGTTTGAATAGCCTCAACTATTCAAAAATCCCAGCGCGCACTATGGATGTAATTTTGTATGAATTGTGGATTGATTAACAATACTTTCAAATTATCACCTATCGCATATCGTTTTATTTCTTGAAACTGACATTAAGTTTACAAATCATAAAGCACTAGCAACAAATAAAAATATATCTCCTGTCTATATTTATAGATGTTTTTAAAGAATGTCTAACAAAAATTCTATGCGTCTCGCCTCTCTACTCTGTGAGCCCACACCCTCTTGTCTTTTACCAAACCTGTTTTGACCTTAAAAACTGCTATGACAGCAGTTAAAACCCATACGCTTAGTCCTACCATTTCTTGAGTGTTAAGTTTAAATAATTTTTTGAAAAAACTAAAAAATACTTGGAAATAAAATCCGATAATATCCCAACCATACATTCTGGATTGTATTCTGTTTGATAGAAAACCTCTCACCCTTTGTTTTACAAGGTCGTTAAAACTTGTTCGGCTGTAAAGAACCTCAAAATAAGGTAGCGAACAATCAGAATAGAACACTTTGTATCCTTTACTCATAACCTCCTGGGTTCTCTTGGCTTCGTCACAAATTTCTTCTTCTTTGATGGTAGACTTTTTGTTTATTATTTTACCTCTTATGATGAAGAGTAATGGAGTAAATTTTAGGTTCTCAAAATTTTTATCCTTATGCATTTCTTGCATAGTTTCTCTGATAATGTTACTTGCAATAGCCTCTCCTATAAAGCCGATTTTTAAAATAAAACGTGCTGGATCTTTCATATATTTTTTCCTATTAAAATACGAAACACTTTGAACAATGCCCCCCACATCAGGATTTTCTTTAAAGAAAGTTATCATATTTTTCAATTTTCTATTGCTCCAAACAAATAACCAATCTGCATCATGAACAACAATGATTTCCCCTTTGGCTATTTGGGTTAGTCTGAAAATAGAAATATTTTTTCCTAACCTAGGCCCTCTAATGATTATTTTAGCAAATTTGTAAGATTTGATTATTTCTTCTGTTCTATCAGTACTACCATCAACAGCAGCTAGAACTTCTATATTTGGATAAGCTTTCCTAAGTCTAGCCAAGTTATCCATAACTTTTCCTATACTTTTCTCTTCGTTAGTAGCTGCAATAAGAAAACTTATGCTAACTCTTGACATAACTTATCCCTATAATCTTAAGTTTCTTACACCTTTTAATAATTCAATTGCCTTTTCTATATCTTGTAAACCTGATTTTTCAGGTTCTTTGCTGCTAAAATTTTTCCATGAATCTAAAAACTCATCAACTGTTTTTTCTGTCTGTGGATTGTATGGCATTTTTTTCAAAAGTGGCGGTGTAATAGTTACTATATCAGCTCCTGCCATAATGCTTCTGTTTATATCAAGTAGTGAACGCATACTTCCAACAATTATCTTTGAATTCTTAAGTTTAGGATCATTTCTTAATATTTCGGTTGTCTGTTTTATAACCTCATAAGGATCATAACCGCAGTCTCCTATTCTGCCATAGAAAAAACTTATATAATCGGCTCCTGCTAGTGCAGCCAAAATTGCTTGATTAACGCTCATACAAGCTGTAAAATTAATTTTAATTTTCTTATTTTTTAGTATTGGAACTGCTTTTAAACCTTCTTCTGTTGATGGGATTTTTATAACAATATTTCTATGAAGCATTGAGTATTCTTCTGCTTCTCTTATCATTCCGTTCGTATCCTTTGAAAAAACTTCAATGCTCGTCGGTCCTATCAGTTCAGCAATTTCTTTTATTTTACTCTTCATTTCTTCTATACTTTTACAGCCGTCTTTTGCTAAGATGCTTTGGTTTGTAGTCGCACCTGTAAATACACCCCATTTCATAAATTCTTTTACTTCCTCGATTTTGGAACTATCTATATATAACTCTACCATTTAATTACCTCCTTAAGTAATCTAAAATTTCTTCAATATTCATTTCTATTGGTTCAGTTGTATCAACTTTAACATGATCATATCTTTCAAGTTCCACCGGTAAAATAGGTTGACTCTTTAAAAAGGCTTGCCATGATTCTTCAGATCTAAGTTTTTCTGCGTCTTTTAAAGAATTTCTATCTTGCAGTCTTTTTCTAATATTTTCCTCATCAGCATAACAGAAAATTAATTTAGTTCGATGTGGAACAGAACTAAAAAATGGATTTAAAATTTCATCTATATAACCATTTTGAATTTCTCTTGTATAGTTACCTTCAACAATTGGATGTTTTCCTAAAACGAGATTGTCTTTAGCTAACTCCATCATACAATGATAACTTTGGAATTTTACATTTCTGCCATAATAGTCGCTGTTCCTAGGAATAGGTTGTCCGTCTAAGTTATAGACCTGATTCCCATTAAAAGAAGGATTTACAGTTAATAAAAATGAATCATTTATGGTATCTTTGTTTATATAAAAACTATTCAAAACGTTTCTGGCAACTTCTGTCATTAAAACAGTTTTGCCACTCCCTGAAATTCCTGCACCTAAAATTAATGTTGGGATATCAAGTTTAATTTTTTCCATCACAATCACTTATTATTTTTGCAGCCTCAGCAAAGTTCGCAGCAGAAAAATTTGGATTCATTTCTAACTCTTTTATGCCGTCGCTACCAACTAAAATTGTTTTGCAACCTGCACTCTCTCCGCATACAACATCTACATCATTGTCTCCAACAACCCAGCAGTTTTTACTATCAAGATTGTATTTAAGCAAACCGTTATCTATCAATCCTGGTCTAGGTTTTCTGCAACTACATTGCTCATCATGTCTGTGAGGGCAGATAAATATTTCTTTAATTGGGAGCTTATCAAAAACAGTGCTGTACATTTCCCTAATTTTTTCCTCAGAAATGATTCCCTTATTTATGCATGCTTTGTTAGTGACAGGGAAGATATAAAATCCTATATCACTTAATAGCTTTATAGATTCTTTTGCATTCTCTTTCCATTTGAACTTTTCGATGGAATCAATATATTCTCCTTTTCTGAGTGCTTTTTCACATAAAATTCCATCTATGTCTATAAAAACTGCCTTGCTAGGCTCGTTATTTATGAGATTCAATTTTTCTAAACTTCCAACTTCTCTCCAATAAAATTTGTCATTAACATATCCGAATATCGGAAAGCCATTGTTAATTAATGCTGGAAAAATATCTTTTGAAAAGTCTAGAGGTACGCTACCCTTTATAAATTTTATAGCGTCCTTATCTATGAGGTAAATCGAAGCATTAGAAAACGTGTTTTCTTCTATTTCCTTTGGTTTTTCAACAAAAGAAATTATAGTGTTGTTTGAATCTATCTTAACGGAACTTGAAAAACTTTTTCTTCTCTGAAGAGTTATTGAAAAATTACTTTTTTTAGAACGATGAAAATCAAATAATTCACGGATGTCTAAATTTGTAATTATATCTCCTGAAATGATAATAAAATCGTCATCGAGCCATTTTCTGTTTGCGTCTAACACGAACGCTCCAGCAGTTCCCATTGGTTTTTCTTCTATGAAATAGTTTATTTTTACTCCGAATTTATTTCCATCACCTAAATAATTAATTATCTTTTCATGCTTGTAACTAGTTGTTATTAGTATATCCTTTATTCCGTATTTCTTTAACCATTCTATCTGTTGTAGCACAATAGGTTTTCCTTTTACCTCTATCAAAGGCTTTGGAATGTTATCAGTTATTGGCCTTAGCCTTGTTCCCAGCCCGCCTGCAACTATAACTGCTTTCATTTTCTACTACCGTCACTTAATTCAAAAGTTATTATGTGATGAACTAAATTTTGCAACGATTCTACTATAGGAGTGGAATCTGCCTTGATGTGAATACAAACTGTAGATATTTCTTTCAATATTCCTCCATCAAAACCCACTATTGATATTGTCTTGCCGATTTTATTTGCATAATCAACGGCTTTTGTAAGGTTTTCTGACCAGTTTCCCGCATTATCCCTTCCTCTGCCTCCATGAACACTCTGAACAATAACAATATCTCCTTTGTTCATCAGTATTTTCAGTTGTTCTACATAGACGTTCTCCCATCCATCGTCATTGGTATAAGCAGACACCAAAGGTATGTTGTCATTCAAACAAATGGCTTTTATTTTCCCGATCTTAAACAAGTCTGATGCAAAATGAGTGCCATTGCCACCGCCGTTACCAAAAATGAAAACTTGATTTTCATTATCTCTTGCTTTCTTCAGAACTTCAACGGCATTTTCTATTTTTTTCAAATCTAAAGATTCTATTGAACCGCACACATCAGAACTCCAGTTTTTACTCAACATTGACATCACCTGTAAGTTTAAATCTATGACTTTCATTCATTAAAAATCACTCTTGCCCCGTTATTTTTCTCAAAGGCGTACTCAAGTTCTTTCAAACCTTCTTTTTTCATAGCATCCCTCAGCCTGTCTCTATTCTTATTGCAGTAGAACATGAGAAATCCACCACCACCAGCACCTATAAGCTTTCCACCTATAGCGCCGTTATTGATAGCTATGTTGTGCCATTTATCAATGAAACTATTTGAAATAGAAGCTGACATCTTCTTTTTTCTTTCCCAATAGTTCTTAAGGATTTCCCCTAGAAAATTAATATTACCAGATTTCAGCTCGTCTCTGAGTCTAATTGCCTCATCCTTATACTTTAACAAATTATTCAAAACAGCCTTCTCTGAATTTATCTGATTTTTAAGAATTTTTCCAGCCTCTCTCTGGATTCCTGTGTAGAAAACTAAAATATTTTTATTTAATTCATCTATAGAACTAGAAGATAGGTTGAGGTTTTCGATTTTAACTATACCAGTTTTTTCTACTTCAAATGCGGTAATGCCTCCGATTGCAGCAATGTATTGATCTTGTTTACCTACAGGCTCATTCAGAATTTCTGCCTCAATATGAAACGCTTCCTCGGCTATTTTTTTCTGGTCTACCTTTTCCTTTTTAAAAACATGAAGAGCGTTAAGTAATCCCACTAAAAAGGCGCCTGAACTACCTAATCCTGTTCTACTAGGAACTTCTGTCATGCTGGTTATTTCCACGTTGTCATTGACTTTTAGAAGTTTCAAAGCCTCTCTTATAAGAGGGTGTTCGATTTCATTAAAGTTATTTATTATTTCAACCTTGGAATAGGCAAGGTGAATATGATTTTGAAAGATTTTATTAAAGGTGACATAGATATATTTTTCTATTGCAGCGCTTATAAAATAACCGCCATATTTCTTATAAAATGATGGAATATCTGTACCTCCACCAGCAAATGAAAATCTTGTTGGAGTCTTTGTAATTATCATGATTATCCCTGAAAAAATTAAATGCCAGATTCACAATCTATATTATGAAAAAATTTTTTGAAACAGTTCATACATAGTTTGAATTCTTTTTTAATTTTTCTAGGGGAAATGTGGACAAGCTCTGCCTCTTGAGAACCGCAATCCTGACAATACTGATTACGCCACGCCTTGATAAGTTTAGCTTTCATAATTTAACCTGTTTAAGTTAATTAAGTTATAAAGGTTAAGATATTTATAGTTTATGTTTTGTAAGAAGATACTAAGATATATTTTTTCTATTCTTTTATTCCTTCTATCTTCAAGACTGTCTTCAAGCCTCGAAGCATGAAATTCAAATGCTCTTTTGTCTTCAATTTTAACAACTGTCTAAGAATATAACCGGCTCTGAAGTAATACTCCCTATGAGCTTTCCTGTACATCTCTTCAACAACCTCAGGCTCAGCTGTCTCGGGATATTTGTAAAGCATCTTACCAGCTGTATGATGAAAAGTATCCCAGCTCTTCAACATTATATCTCCATTTTCACAAATCATGTCATACATTCTAGTACCAGGATACGGAGTTGCTATGGTAAATTGTGCAACATCAACATTGAGCTCCTTTGCAAAATCGATTGTGTCCTGCATAGTCTCCTTGGTGTCTCCTATTAATCCTAGCATGAAAAAACCAGTGACTATTATGTCATTTTTCTTGATGATTCTGACAGCTTTCCTGACTTGATCTAATGTTATGTGCTTTGGTATTTTGTCTAGAATCTCTTGGTTACCACTCTCTATACCTAAGCTTATCCATTCTCCACCTGCTTTTTTGAATTTTTTTACAAACTTTTCTGTGATTCTATCAACTCTCATACCATTTGAGCATCTGAGATGAATATCTAGGTTCTTTTTTATTATCAAATCAAGTATCTTTTCAGCTCTCACTAAATCATGGTTCCAGTTATCATCATAAAAATCTATTTCTTTCACTTTATAATTTTCTACCAAAAATTTAATTTCTTTGATTACATTCTCTGGAGTGAGAGGTCTAAAACCTCTGCCAAATATCTTTTTATTACAATAATAACAGTCCCAAGGGCAACCACGGCTGGTAAAAATTGGAGACCAAGGTCTGTATAGTGTAGCCGCAGAAAGGTATGGTAAATCTACCCCATTGCTAGGCAGAAGGTCTCTTGCTGGCAATGGTAATGTATTAGGGTCTAAAAATGGTCTTGGTTGATTGTGTATTATTCTGTTGTTCTTCTTATAAGAAATTCCCTTTATTCTTCGTTTGTCTTTATTCTGTAATAATTCTAATAAAGTATATTCTCCTTCGCCCCTGACTATAATATCAAAGCCTTCTTTCAATAGTTCCTCAGGATTTCCTGTTGCATGTGGGCCTCCAGCAATTTTTATTGTATTACGCGGTAATTCTTTAGCAAGAGAAATGCCGAATTTATGTGCCGGTGTCATCATACTTACACAAACAACATCGCAATCTTTTGCCTTTTGAGCTGTCTGTCTTATAGTTAAATTAAGAGCATTTGCATCTAATATCTCTACATCGAAGTTATTCTGTCTTAGAACAGCTGCCAAGTATGCTAGGCCTAAAGGCGGATTTACCATCCACACTCCTGTCTTTCTCACAACATTGTAGTTCGGCTGAACTAAAAGTGTTTTCATTCAAACCAGCTTTAGAATAATGTTATCCTGGTTCTGATAGGTCACATTAAAATGTTGTGTGTCGTTGACAACTGTGTTTAAAAAGTTGTATGTAAAAACACCTATAATATTACTCTGAGGGATAATGTAGTCTTGTGCTAGTACTCCTCTCCATATTAGGATATAGGAAATATTGTACTTCTTTAAGGTTTGGTAAATAAAGGTTGAATTTGTTGTTGTCATTACATCAGGAAATTCTTTCACGTCCTGCCAAAAGTTATTTCTGTCTGCAAAGTATCTAGTGGTGCCACCATAAGTTGTGAATATCAAAGAGTCTTTTGGTGTGTTATTCTTAATCCATGTCAATGCATCTACATAATCTGTTGGAAATCTCTGTGTTTGAGAAGTTGAGATAGCTGTTGTTACACTTGAATACAAACTGAATACAAGTATAGGCACGATTATAACTAAGAGGTATTTTTTATAATCTTTTAATTTCCATAGATAGAAACCCTCTACAAGTGCCAGCTGAGGAAGTATTATCATGAAGTACCTTGCATCCGCTATGAGTTTGGCTGCTGCATATAATAGAATAGATATTACCAAAAAAAGTATGAATAAGAATGTTGAAAAAAATATTGAATCAATTTTAATATTTTTTCTGTCTATGAATATGTAAATTATACTGAATATTGCTAAGAACAACGGTATCAACCCAAATATACCAGCATAGTCATTTAAACCTGCTATTGAAGGAGATAACACACCTGCTCCCAACTTTGAAAACCAAGTTGGTGTTGTTGGTGATGGAAAGAAGATGTTGAACAATATGCTGTATGGATAGCCGAACAATAAAACATTTCTGACTATGCTGATTGAAATTAATGCCAAAGAGATTATAGTAGCTAGGATATAAAACTTGAATTTGTTCTTATCTCTTTGCACTAAGTATAATATAAATGAATAAAGTAAAAGTGCTAAAGCTATAAATAAACCGCTCTCTTTCACATAATATGATATGCCTATTATCAAACCTGCTAATACAGCGGATTTTTTGTTTTTTATTTCTGATATCAAATATAATGAAAGGACGGAAAAGAATGCTATCGGGACGTCAACGTATGCTATCAGCATAAAATGTGTGAACAGACTCATTAGCAGCAGAATGAATACTGAAAATATGCCAACATAGATGTTAATCTTTTTACCCAAAAGAAATACAAAGAACAGAGTTAGAATGCCGAATAATGTTGAAACTATCTTTGCTATGCTTAAAGATGAACCAAACAAAGAGAAGAATACAGCATAAAACAACGGGATAAATGGCGGCGTGGTATTCGGATTGCCCCAAAAATCTCTAGCAGCATAATTCAGATTTAATATTTGTTTTCCTAATGTAATGTATGCAGCTTCGTCTTCGCCTAAAAAGGCTGTTTGTGTAGCCAAGTACATGTAGTAGATACCTATCACAACTAAAAATACAATAAAAATCATTTCTATTGTTTTTTCTTTATTCATATTGTCTCATCTTTTTTGCAACAACCATCATACCTTTTGGTATTCCATAAATGATTTCTCCATCATGTTCATAATGTATTATTTTAAAGCCGAATTTTTTCAGAATGCTCCCCAGACTTTTCTTTGAATAGAACCTTATGTGCGGATTGGCCGGATTATAATATTTATTCCAATAGAATAACGCTATGAATACGTTCTTTAAAAACGTGAGTTCTGGTGTAGTCATAATCAGACAACCATTTTCACTTAAAACCCTGTTGAATTCGCTAAACATTATGTTTGTATCCTGGACATGTTCTATTAATTCCGACGCAAAGACACAACCGAAATGCTTTTTTCCAAACGGCAGATTTGTTACATCACCTTTTATAAATTTTATATGAGGGTATTTCTTTCTGGCTTTCCTGATGGCAACTTCGGAAACATCCAGTCCTATGGTAGGTATGATTTTATTAAGTTCAGATGTAATAGAGCCATCTCCGCAACCGACATCGAGACATTCTCCTTTTAAAAATCGTCTTACTTTGATTAACATGTTTCTAGTTCGTGATATGTTTTCTATAGGAGGTTTGTTCATTACTCCTGCGTTAATTTCATTTTTCCAGTATCTCTCATAATATTCTTCCATTTTTATCGCTTTCCAGGTTATCTCTCCTCATTATCTAATTTCTCTCCTCATTGTCTATCTTAATTCCTAGATAAGCTTTTAGATGGTCTGTTAAAAGTGTTGGTTTCTTCCTTACCATAGTTAATACATATTTGATGAATGCGAATCTTCCCTTGGTCCTATAAAAGTGCCTTGTTATATGCACTCTCATGTTCAATAGCTCACCCATAGTATGCTCTCCAGTATATTTTAAAATAGTTTTATTAGTAAGCCAGAAGTCATCACCTATGACACCTTTCTCTTTTGCTATCCTATATAACTCGGTATTGGGAAATATGCCAGCTATGGCGACACTCAACACATCAGGTTTTATTTCGTCTAATAGTCTTTCCGTTTCCCTTACAGTCTCCCACGTCTCGCCCTGGTTTCCTACCATTATGAATGCCTGTGCCTTTAGTCCGACTTCCTTGCACAATTTGAAAGCATTTCTTATCTGCTCTAAGGTGATGTTCTTCTTGATATTCTTTAGTATTGTCGGACTTCCAGATTCTACTCCAAATTGCAGAATAGAACAACCTGCTTTCTTCATCCAATATAAAACTTCATAAGATACAGAATCGACTCTTGTTTCTGTCACCCATCCTATATCAATCTTCCTATCTATCAACATCTTGCATATATCTATCGCTCTTTGCTTGTCAACAGTAAAGATGTCATCTGAGAAGTACAGATATTTCAAGCCCTTCTCCTTGACTAACCATTCAATCTCATCCACTACATTCTTAGCACTCCTTCCCCTCCAATGATTCTTCCAGAATGTAGCACAATAAGTGCATGAGTTAAAGCAACCTCTCGAAGAATGCACATGTATCCTGTTGGAATATTTACTAAGGTCAATGTCCCTGTAACTAGGAAAAGGTATGCTGTCTAGATTTTGTATAAGACCTCTTTCTTTGGTTGAATAAAGTTCGTTGTTCTTCCTGAAAGCAATGCCATCCACCTTGTCTAAAGGAGTTTTATTTTCAAGTGCCTTGACTAGTTCTAGATATGTAATTTCGCCCTCTCCTTTTACTATTATGTCGACTTCTGGTATGTTTCTTAACATCTGCTCCCATAAGTATGTCGCATGAGGACCACCCATCACGACTATTATACTAGGGTTAGTTTCTTTGGCGACTCTAGCTAATTCAAAGGATGACTTTCTATAGTTAGTGAAACAACTTATCCCGACTATATTTGGATTATAAGAATTTATTATTTGTCTTATTTCATCATAGGAATCATATATGTCCACTATTTTTGACTCGTAACCTTCCTTGTCTAAGACTGCTTGAATGTACATAAGACCTAGAGGTCCTTCCAGTTTGGGAGCTTTGTCTGTCATCGGAGTTAGGAATAATGTTCTCATGTTCTATTCCTTAATATTTTTAATCCATTATAAAATCGTTTGATATCATCGCATTTCGATTCATCCTTCTCACATATATAAAGTAGAGAATATCTAAAAAGAGAGCCTTCTATCTTCTTGAGTTTGAATCCATTGTATTTTAAAAGCTTGAACATTATCCTAGGAGAAAACATACTCAAATGGTCGTCTTTAAAGAAAAATCTACGATTATTTAGCATCTCTAAAAGCATACAAGGAAGCCAATAAGGGCTGGGAGTCGTGATTAATAAAGTTCCGCCATCATTTAAAGACTTATGACATTCCTTCAGGAAAGATGACGGATTCTCCAGATGCTCTATGATCTCTCCAGCTATTATCGTATCAAACTTATCTTTAACTTTATCTGTAAATGTTTCTGCATTAACTTTATATACTCTGCCATAATTATCAGGCTTGCTTTTAAAAAAAATGTCAATACCGACATCTATGAATATATAAGGATTAGGATTCCGATTAAAACCGACATCCATTACTTTGCCATGTGCATAATCTGCTAATTTCTTTAACCTCTTTGAATTATAGGTAGGATGTCTTTTACATATTGTCTCGAAGTCATCATCTTTTGCCATTTGATTCATCCTTTTTAACACATATATAAAATATATAATTACTAAATAGATAATTTCCTTCTGATTTTAATAATTTGAATCCAGTATATTTTAAAAGTTTGAACATTATTCTGGGAGGAAACATATTCAAGACAGATCCTCTGAAGAAATATCTATGATTATTTAGCAGTTCAAAAAAGATGTAAGGCAGATAATATGGATTGGGATTTGTTATCAACAGAGTCCCTTTGTCATTCAACGCCTTATGACACTCCCTTAAAAAAGCTGATGGATTTTCTTGATTCTCCATCAGACCTGAAGCTATTATTGTATCAAACTTGTCATTTATAACATCAGTAAATCTCTGAGCACTTACCTTTACGATTCTCCTATAGTTCTTCGGTCTTGATTGTATAGTTATATCTATGCCTGTATCTATCTTTAAAAAAGGATTCGGATTTTGATTAAATCCTACATCTAATACTTTGCCATGTGCATAATCTGCTAATTTCTTTAACTTTTTTGAATCATAGGTAGGATTCCTCTTAGTTACTAAACAAAAGCCATCATCTTTCATTTTTTATCATCCTTCAATTCCTCTTTCAGCTTTTGAAAGACATTGCTAATGGTTGTTGCTATATCTTCTTTCAAACATTTCACCAATAATCATTTTAAATCTGATATTATTTTAACGTAACGTTGACCTATCTTGTCCCAGTCATATAATTTAATTGCACGCTGCCTACCAATTCGCCCCAGACGTTTTCTTTTGTTGTTATTTGACGCCAAATCTATTAATTTGTTGCGTAATTCCTTCCAATCTCCTGCCTTGAACTGATATTCTTTTTGCACAGTTTCTGCCAGTCCGCCGCTATTCGAAACGATAACAGGTTTTCCACTAGCCATAGCCTCCATCTGTATTGAACCGCTAGATTCTTCATATTCTGATGGAACACATACTATGTCGGCAGCCGCATACATTTTTGGTAAGACAGAATTTTCTACCTTTCCAGTTATATGTATATTTTTCATTCCTTTTGCAGCCATTTTCAAATCAATTTCCTGAGTCCCAGTTCCAACGAAGACGGTGTGTATATTTTCAGGCAATTTGGATGTAGCTTTTAAGAGTGTCCAAACGCCTTTCTTTTTTTCTAATCTGCCTACAAACAATATCATAACGTCCTTTTTCCCTATATTCAAATTGTTCCTAATACCTTTGCAATTGATGCTCGGGTTGAACCTCTCAAGGTCAACTCCGATTGGTATGACTTCTGCCTTGATGCCATATAGTTCATCCACATAATCAGCGACATAATGGCTTGTTACTGTGACAACATCAGCATCCTTCAACGGTTCAAAGAGCAGCTTTAACCATGGCAGTGGTGTGGTGTGGAAGGTGTAGATTGTTTTGCCAGATATAGGTAAGAATAGCTTGAAAATGTATCCGTCAGTCCAAGCAGCAATTAGAATGACATCCCATTTATTTCTGCTCAAAAATTTACGAGCATTAAAAGTCAAAGATGTAGTCTCAATCCATCCAGCTATTTCATTGAATGGTCTCTTTTTAATAGGCATCGATTCATGTCCTATAATCGGAAATTTGTGGAAATGTATTCTTGGGTGTGAAGGATTCAGATTATTAGGCCCTGTTACAATATGCACATAGAATCCAAGCTTGGCTAACTGGATTGATATGTTGTCCACCCAGTTCTCATAACCACCAAATATCCTTCCTTGGCATGAGGATAATATCAATATTTTCAATCTGCCATAATTTTTCATTTTTTATCATCTTTTAATTCCCAGCATTCTTCTCCATATTTTAAGCTTTTTATTATATTATTATTCATCTCGTCAATCCTTCATCATATTTAAGTAATTCTACTTTTTACTAATTTTACTATCTCTTTCCTGTAGTTTACTAAATTCTTGATATTTATCTTGAATGGCAATGACCATAAGAAATTTCTATAAAAATCCTTATAAAGAGCATCTATATCTTCGGCTGTAAATTCTTCAGTTGAAATCCTGCCATTTTTCAGATAGTTGTTTTTCATACAAGCTTCTGTCATCCTTGTTCCGACTCTTGCATCCGCTTTGGTAAGCTGCGGAACAACTCCATATTTCTTATTAAGCATCAGAGCAAAGTTCAAAGTTTTGTTTATATCGCTCTTAGTCTCACCTGGAAGACCAATTATGAAAAATGCAGATAATGATATTTTTTCTTCTTTGGCAATTTTTGATATCCTTACAACATCTTTTAACTTGATTTTTTTATCTATGACATTATCAATCACTCTCTGAGAACCTGACTCAACACCTATAACCAGTCTTTTCAGTCCACTTTCTCTCATTTTTCTTAGAAGTCTCCTGTTTAATGTGTCAACTCTGACTCCATTGGGAGTCCTCCATGTTATATTTATTCCTCTTTCTTTCATCCCGTCTAAAATAGCTTCAAATCTTTTTGGATTAAAAGTGAGATTATCATCCTCAAAGTCTACATTTTTGACTCCATATTTAGTTGTTAAGAGTTGCAGATGATTAAGTACGTATTCTACGGAATTCGGTCTCCAAAAATGTCCTAAGCTTAAATGTACAGAACAAAAACAGCAATTATTGGGGCATCCCCTGCTTGTTATCACCGAAATACTCCTATTAGAAACATCATCGAAATAACTGAATCTGGCATTCTTAACAAAATAATCTTCCATATTTATCATTTCATAGGCTGGAAGTGGTATATTATCTAAATTCAGTATAGGTTTTCTTGGCATGTTATTTTTGATTTTTTGGTTTTGAACATAAGATATTCCTCTTATTTTCGACAACGGTTTATCATTGACAATATCAAGCATTGTGAATTCGCCTTCACCCCTAACTACGATATCAAATCCTTCTGTCAAAAAATCTTCAGGAGATACTGTTGCATGATTACCACCTATGATTGTTGTTACGTTCTCATTTATTTTTTTTGCCATTCTGCAGATATTTATTGCATTTTCTTTGAATATACTATACTGGTTTGTTATACCTATGATTTCAGGATTCTCTTGCTTTATAATATGTTTAAGGTTTGAATCCTGAATGTTATTATTCGCACAGTCTATCACTTTTACATCAAATTCATTTTTCTTGAGAACAGAAGCAATATATAGTAATCCTAACGGAATACCCACTGAATCATTCTCATTCTGCCTTGGTCTTATTAATAATATCGACATTTTCATCATTCTATTTAATAGTCTTGTCTTCTGCCAGTTCTTTCATAACAGTTCCAGAGACTCCTGCTAATTTCAGCATATATTTGAATTCTTCAATTGAATGAACCTTTCTAAGTATTCTCAAAGGATTCAAGAATTTCTTTCTTCTATCAGCATAGAATCTTGCATGTGCCTTATTCCTTAATTCTTGAATTTCTTTGCCATCAAGATATTTTGTATTAAGAGGATCGGTATCTGGAGTGGTAGTCCATTCTAGTATTTTTTCTTCTGGTGGAAGCAAACCCTCTTTCTTATAGATATCCCACATAATAGTCCCAGGATAAGGGGTCGCCATATAAAAGGTAGCCATATCCAAATCAGTACTCATCGCATAATCTATCGACTGCTGTATCTGTTCCCTAGTCTCATATGGGAAGCCTATTATGAAAGTGGAATGAGTCCATATGCCTTTCTTGTTGCAGTATTTTATTATTTCTTTTGCCCTTTCTAGATTGATATGAGTCTTGTTAATGAATTTCTGTATCTCTAGACACGCGGTCTCGATTCCGAATGTGAGTTTGTAGCATCCGGATTTTTTCATCTTATCTATCAATTTCTCATCCAAAGTCCAGATGGCTATTCCATTAGGTGTACACCATCTTATGTTTAGTTTTCTTTTGATTATCAAGTCGCATATTCTTCCCATTCTGTTCTTGTCTAGGGAAACATTATCATCCTGAAAGGCAATCTCTTTTGCACCATATTTCTTAACTAGGATTTCTATTTCATCAACGACGTTCTCCGCACTCCTTCCTCTCCATGTGTGATGCCAGATGGAATGTATCGAACAAAAGGGGCACCTTCCTGTGCAACCACGACTTGTAACTATGTTCGCCCTCGGAGGTCTCATAGCCATTCTCTGCCTATACCAATCATTCATATAAAGTTCCATAGGCATCAACTCCCTTGCAGGAAATGGAATATCATCCAAGTTCTTTATGAGGAGACGCTCCTTATTGATTTTTATTTTGCCTTTATATTTTATAGCAGTTCCATCTACATTTTTTATGCTCTTTCCTTTTTCTAGATGCCGAACCAAATCCAAAAATGTCTCTTCGCCCTCGCCTATTACGACAATGTCTATATTTTTATCATGAAGTAATTCACTAAAAAACACAGAAGCGTGGGAACCGCCAACTATTACAGGAACATCTTTTACTTCCTTTACAAACCTAGCTGTATCGTGAGCGGCTTTAGCATGGAGTGTATACATCGATGTTATACCAACCACGTCTGGATTGAATTTCTTTATTTCGCCTTTTATATCCTCTTTTTTCATGCCAAAAATAAAATAATCTCCATCTTTCATCTCGTTATTGCCCGTAGCAACGGCATCCAGAATAGAAACTTCGTAACCATATTTCATAAGGCATGAAGCTAGATAACCCAATCCCAAAGGCTCGTTAAGCGTAGGTCTCTCTTTTTCTATTGATGCTTTGTAATAAGTCAGGTAGGGATTTATCAAAAGTATTTTCATTTCAATACCAACCGAAGTTTATATTAGGAAAATTTCTTTAATAACAAACTTATTGTTATCTAAGCTTTAAATATATTTATTAATAATTTCTTTTCAAAACTAGTTGTACCATAGTTTTGATAGAAAATAAGCAGCTGTTTTATAATTGTAAAAGAATATCATATGTTTTTTCCAAAAATCTCCTCGTAGGCCTTTTTACTTATTGAAATTCTTGTACTCCCCTCTTAAATATTTTAAGATAAAGAAAGTTGAAAAGAATATTCTTTTATTTTTGTTACGCCCTACTGTAATGATATCAATTATTACATGGAAAATTACACCAAAAAGAATTGGTATTAAAAAATTGAAATAAAAACTCAGTATTGCAAGAACTATCATGAATTCTACTGTATGAAAAATACAAAACAATTTTTCTTCATATATTTTTAATCCATTATAATTGATTTCTTTTAGTGTATTGAATATTTTGAATGGATTAATTGTTCTATCTAGAATTGCCATACTAATTATATGGTCTATATCTATTGCAACACTTGCAATAAAGAAAAGAATAGCTGATTGCAAATCCCTAAATAAATAAAACCAACCAAAACTTGAGATAATGCCTATTGTAATATGTTGTGTAATCCACATGTTATTGCCTAATTATACTTTCATTCTTTTCATTCAACCCCTCTTAAACAAAGTAAGATTAATCTTTATTAGGAATCAAAAATTATTAAAACACCCAATCCCCATCAAACCAAATCTCTTTAGGAGCTAAAAAGAATAGTTTGCTTCCTAGATTTTTTGTAGCAAACAAAGCTATTTTAGAATAAAATATTTTTGGTTCAAAGTATTCTCTCACTTTTTCCTCATACTTAGCAAAATTAGGAAATGTTCTAATAAGAATATTATCTGCAATTAATCCCCAAATTATACCTCCATAAGACCAAGGCTTAGTTAAACCCACAGCATCTCCGCACAAAGCTACCCTGCCTTTATGCATTTTTGTTAAACGACTAGGTATTAATTGTGAATAAATTTCCTTAGGCTTTATTTTCATTCTTTTACAAAAGTTATTAAATTCATTTTTAGCTGTGCCAACTTTTTCATAAACTCCATATTCCACTTCATCCTTTCTAGGAATAATCCAACTTATTCCATTCTTCAAAGGATAAACATCAATTTTATTTGATTTTGTTTTCTTTTTTATTCTGGTATAAATTCCTAGAATAGATAAAGGATCTTTTATTCCTAAACTTCTTCTAACAATAGAGTTGTAGCCGTCGCATCCTATCAAGTAATCAAATTCATAAACTCTTCCAGAAACAGAAAGTTGAGGTTTTTTATTTTTAATATAAAAGACTTTTTTTACCTCGCTGTTTAAATTAAACTTTGCTCCATTTTGCTTCGCTAACTCAACTATGTAGCTGCCTAGTTGCTTTCTATCAACTACAAGCATCTTTGGATAAAATTTTAATTTTATATCTTTTTTAGAAAAATGAATTATAAGCTCTTCTATATTATTTCTAATTAACTCGTTCTTTTTTGGAACAAAACTCCATATTCTTTCTGATATCAATTCTGAGCAAGGTTTTTCCCCTATCGCATTGCTTCTCTCAAATACTTCTACTTCATTGCCTTTTGCCAGTTTCCAAGCAAGATAAGCTCCGTTAATACCGCACCCGACTATGCCTACTCTCATAGTTTCACTTTAGTTTAAATACTTTTATACTATATCTCTTTTTATGAATTATAAAAAATTGTTACGATTGTTACCAATACCTATATTACTGTTAATAGTATGTGCAGTTTACCTATTATTTTTAATACAAACTAACCAAATAGCCTTGGATATAGATTTTAAAGGCGGAACGCAAATATTTGCAACAACTAATAAGCAAATAAACTCGAACGACCTGGTAAGCATACTAAAACAATACAGTGCAAATGTTAGAACAGCTACAGGTATAACAACTAACACTATTTTTATTGACTTTGATACCAGCATAAAGCCGGAAGATGTTTTAAACACTTTAAAGCAAAATGGTTATGACTTTCAACATTATTCTATACAAACAACTGGCCCTGCTATTGGATCTAATTTCTTTCAGCAAGCATTGATTGTTCTAGTCGTCTCTTTTCTTTTTATGGCAGTTACAGTTTTCCTTATGTTTAAGAACCCATTGCCAAGCTTTTATCTTATTTTAACAGTGGTTGCTGATTTGACAGAAACTTTGGTATTTATGCAAATAATTGGTATAAAACTTTCTTTAGCGGTATTTGCAGCTTTACTTTTATTGATAGGTGCTGCAGTAGGAGATAATATCATGTTCACAACAAAACTTTTGAAAAGTACCCAAAAGGATTATGATGCAATAATTAAAAAGACCTTCAAAACTGGTATAACAATGTTTGCTGCTGTTCAGGTTGCTTTTGCATCCTTGCTCATAATAGCTGCTTCTACTGTGATAACTCAAATAGCAGCTATCTCTATAATCGGAGGAGTTTTAGACCTTATGAATTCATGGATATTAAACCTTGGTTTGCTGATGCTGTATATAACGAGGAAGATCAAATGAATTATAGTTTTATAAAAAACTTATTAAAACGATGGCAAATTTTGCTAGTTTTAATCTGTGTAGCTGGTTCACTTATAATAATTGCACCCTCACCAGGGCAGAAAGGAGTTGTTGTAACTTCAGTAGCCAGCGATTCTCCTCTGTTGGGTAAAGTTCAAGCTGGAGAGACTATAACATGGGCAAACGAAAAGGAAATAAATTCTCCTGAAGATCTTAACGTATTTGAAAATTTTACAGGAACTTTCAGATTTATGCACTCTGGGAAGTTAGACTTAGTGAATTTAGAAGGACAAGGACTAGGAATATCTGTTGTTAAAAAACCATCATCAAATCTGCAGTTTGGAATGGATTTGGTGGGTGGAACCAGAGTCTTGCTTAAGCCTAAGGGCGTTGTGACAGATGCTGTAATCCAGCAGATTGCATCCACGCTAGAGACTAGAATCAATGTATATGGTTTAAAAGAAGCAACCTTCCAACCGATAAAAGATTTTGCTGGCAATAGCTACATACAAGTAGAAATGGCTGGTGGTTCAAAGGAAGAGATAGAAAACTTGCTAGCAAAACAAGGTTTTTTTGAAGGAAAAATACCCAGAGTGATTACCTTTACTAACAATAACGGAACTTTAAATTTAGAAGGAACTTATTCTGTAACCTTGCTAAATGATTCAATAAAAATAAACAACACTTTACTAAAAATAAATGATAGCTCTAAAATTGAAGACATGCCTTTCCAACTAACAAACCTAACAAACAATACAGCTGTTTTATTTTTCACTGTTTTTACTGGAGATGATATTCAATCAGTTTGCTTACAAGACCAACCAGGAATATGCGTCTCAAGGATTTTGATGGTTAGCGGTGGTTATGAATTTAACTTCCAAGTGTTCATTTCAAAAAAAGGAGCAGACAAATTTGCAACAATCACTAAAGATATGAAAGTTGTAACAGACCCAACCACGGGTAACAAATATTTAGATAGCAAACTTTATTTGTATTTGGATGAAAATTTGATAACTGCACTTAGCATTTCTTCTGATTTAAAGGGGCAGGCTTACACAACACCTGCAATAACTGGTGTTAGAACCTCAAGAGATGATGCTGTAAAAGAACAACAACTGCTGAAAAGCATTTTACAGTCTGGCGCCTTACCAACTAGTTTAGAAATAACAAGAGTTGATCAAATATCTCCTGCCTTGGGCAACGAATTTATTCAGGCAACTATGCTTGCTGCGGTTGTAGCAGCTATAGCTGTTTCAATAGTTCTTTACATAAGATATAGAAATTTTAAAATTTTAATACCAAACGTACTTTGGAGTTTTTTTGAAGTAGTATTGACACTTGGCGTTGCTACAATTATAAAATGGACAATTGATTTAGCTTCGATTGCTGGAATAATTGCCGCGATTGGTGAAGGGACAAATGAACAAACAATGATGATTGATGAAATAAGGGAAGGCGGAGTTGGAGAAGAAGATAAAACCTTTACCTTAAGACAAAGATTAAAAAGAGCTTTCTTTATCATTGTTGGTACTGGTACAGTTATAATGATGTCAGTTGTACCCATGATATTTATTGGTGTAGGCGCGATGAAAGGATTTGCTATAACAACTTTAATAGGAACTTTCATTGGAACCATTTTAACAAGACCAGCCTTCTCGATAGTTGCACAAAAAGTATTAGAAAGGAAAACTGAAAAAGTCGTTGAAAAGTCATTAGAAAAGAAAATTGAAAGCGAAGCGAAAAAAGAGGAAATTGACAAAGAAGAAGTCATTAGAAAAGAGTGGAAAAAATTAATGGATATGGCTGCAAAGGAATTATTTGGTAAACCTTATGATGAGCTAATCCCTGAACAAAAAGAAGAGGTTAAAAAAATAGGATCTAAAGCTGAAGAGAAAGAAACCAAATAAATTACTCTTTCTTGAAATCAACTGTTTTCCCAATTGAACCATAAGAAGCAAAATACAACTGACCAGAACATTTGGGGCAATTGCCATTTAAGGATGGTCTTCTAAATTCCCAACCACAGCTTTTGCAAACAACAGACTCAAAATTTTTTAAAACAATTTCCTCTGGCGACAACTGTTTTTGCCCATTTAGTATATCTAACAAGCTTTTTTGCTTAACGCCTTCCAAAAGTTCTGATGAAGAAACACCACACCCCTCAAATATTCTTTCTAATGGCGGGAGCAATTGATTATAAATATAATACTCCGAATCTATTTCCAAGTGCTTTTCTTTAACAAAACTAGGATCCTCTGCTCTCTTTGATAAAAGTTGATTGCCCTTAACTATAACATATTCAAGCCTTTCTCCAACCACAGCTTTTGTTTTATCCCTTTGAAGCATCTTTTTTGCAAGCTCAACATGCGGTTGAACACCATCATAGCTCTCAATGCTTTTGGTTATCCCTTTTATAACCACTAATTTTTCCAATGGTATTTTACCCCTAGCTAAATCATCTATAACGTTCCTAACGTGTTTTGATGCTTTCTTAACATCTTTTTCTTTTAATATTATGTTTAAAACATCTAACATAGTCTGTGAAACTAATAAGCACCAATCCCTTCTTACAGTCTCTATTCCCTTCATCTCAATTCTATCTACCCACCTATCTTTTTCTCTTTCAAACGCCCAGCCTGCATATCTCTTCTTTGCTTCTATTAAAAAGCTTTTAAATATTTTTTCAAATTTTAATTCCATACCAGGAAGTTTGGCTGAGATAAATTTAGAAATTTCTTTGCCTAAATTTTCTGCCTCTTCAAGGCTGTTTATACTGGTTTTAACTTTAACAAAAACAGAATCAGTGTCTGCATATATAACTTTTACAGGGAAGTTACTTTCAATATTTTCTATTGTCTTTGTTATCGTATCTCTTGCTAAAGCAGTTATTGTATTTGCAATGTCCATAACGTAAAGTCTTGACCTAACATAACCGGTATAACCATATAAAGAATTTGAAAGGTCCTTTAATCCTAAATTTTTTGCTTTAAGTATTCTTTTGTTTTCAGAATCTGTTTCTATTTCTAATTGCTTTTTTACTGCAACCCTAGCGCTTAGCATTTCATCCACCAAACTAGGAAGAATTCCTCTGAAAACAGTTGATTTAACAAATTTGGTTCCATAAGGTGTAATTGTATGTTCAACGCCCTCACCGTTTGTTAGATAAGTTGTTGTGCATATGTTGAAAGCACGAATCAACGATGGGTACATGCTTGTAAAATCTAAACATATTATCCACTCATGAAATCCTACTTCTGGCTCTAAAACAAATGCACCTTTCAAGTTATGTTCTTCTATTCTATCCCCAACGTTTTCAGGTTTGCAAGGCATTATGAAATTTCTTTTGTAAAATTCTTTTAAAAGTCTAAACTCATGCCTTTGCGACTGACCGCCTAAACAATCTTGTAATAGCAACCCACATACCTTTGCGATTTCTAAGAATTTGTCTAGCAAGCGTCTTTCCATTACTAGCTTTAAAACAAGTTCGGAGTCTCTTTTAGCATAATCTATAAGCACTTGTAAATCATTACTATTCCATACTTCCTTTATCCTCTCTAAATGATTTCCTTCCAACTCAATTTTACCCAACCCTAAAAGTTCTTTTGAAACCGTGTCTAAATCATATCTCTTAAACTTAACCCAAGGATCTCTTTTTAATATTTCAAAAACATCAACAATAACTCTTCCTGAGATGTTTGGCATGTAAGTTTGCTGCAACTTTCTAGTAATAGTAGTTTTTTCCGATCTTCCTAAATCTCTTGAAACCCTTAAGACTTCCATACGCTTTAGCAAAAACGGCAAATCAAAGTTGTTTATATTATAGCCTGCTATGATATCAGGATCAAAATCATCTATTATTTCTTTCAATTTTTCTAGCATCTCTTTTTCGTCCGAGCATGTTATGGCGCTATCATTAGCTTTCGCATGCTTTGCTAAAATAACTATATGATCCTTTCCCTTGTATTCAGGATTAAAGGCTAGACTTACTGCTATTATCTTGTCTTTTTCTGGGATTGGAATCCTAGGCTCTTCGGGTAAGCATTCTATATCTAAAGCCACGAATCTTAAAGGAGCGTTTTTTAATAACTCAATTGGCTTTATTTCTTCAGCCATAAGTGCTTTGCATTTAACTGTATTTGTTTTAGTAATTTTCCCTTCAACATTTATCCAACCCATTCCTTTCAAGTCATGATCCGCCATAAATCTGTACCTGAACAAGATATCAGCCTCATAAATAACTCCAAACCTTTTAACAAATTCTCTTATCTCAGGAACAGCTCCAGGGTCATTGCCGGTTATTTTTAGAATTTTTACAGCAGGTTGGTATCCAATCGGCAAGCATTTTTCTATTGTTTCAATCTTAAGATTAGAATACTTTTTCTTTATTTCGTCTATAATTTCTTGGTATCTGCCCTCATTATTGTACAGATAAAAATACGGTAAAAATTTATCATAAAAAACACATACAGATTCTCCTTGAATGTTTTTACAGAATAATCTGATTATTGGTTTATTGTTAACCATCACATAATCGCTGTCAAGAATTTGTAGTTCCATAAGATTTTTATTTGTATTTAAAAGATTTAAACATTTTATGATTGTAGAATTCTTATCTCTAAATTATTTAAACGCTTTGAATCTCTCTTGTCTTAAGGTCTATTAATTTGTTTAACGAGACAATTGTTATTCCTTTGTAGTTTGTGTTAACATCTTTGTCTGTAAAAATAATATCTGGAGCAGGTTCGATTAAGAAATCAGTATTCTCTACGTTAACATACCTTTTCCTTAAAACATCCAGTGGGTTAAACCCTAAAAGAATTAGAATTAAAACTCCTTCTATTTCAACTAAACAAGGATTAGTTATAGCATAAATTTTATTTTTTATTTTGTCTACTATTTTTTCTCTATAAATTAAATAATCAGCACCAACTTCTTTATTTTCCAAAAAAGCAATTTTTACAGAGTTTAAAGAATAATTAACAGTCCTTATGGGAACATCTGGATAAATTAACTTATCTACAAAAAAAATCTTGTTGTTTATCTTCCCAGAGACTGCAATCACATCGTCCAAAACTAATTTTTCTCCTAGATTTTTTGGAACTATAGCTTGAATATCTCCTGTAGGATCCTCTAAGGTAACAAGCAAATTTTCTTCCTTTTCATTTTTGTTTTTTACCAAACCTATTATACTCGCACTGCCACTGCTTATCTTGTTTATTGAAACCAAGTCAGAAAAGTCAACTCTTTTTAATAAAATGCTTTGCAGAGTGATATATCTCTCGTTTAAATTCCTAACAAAGTCTTGCACTGTAAATTTCTTAACTGGCATAAAATTCTTGATAATTTTAACATCACTAACAACAATCTTATTTATCAAGTCTTTGTTTATCATAAATGGATTTTCTTTTTTAAGACCCTCTACGAGTTTGTAAAAATCATTTTCGTTAAGATTTTCTATTAAATCAACTGTTTCCTGATCTACAAGATAACCTAGATTTACCAAGTTCTTTACGTGGCTATGATTCATAAGAATATTTCACATAGAAGGTTTTTTAACTTATTTAAAACACAATCAGACAAGCTTAATGATATAACCCTCGTCCTACCGTATCTTCCTTTGGATATTACTTTCGTATTAATTATCCCAAATAAATCAAGCTCAGCAATCAGATCAGACACCCTTCTTTGAGTTAAAGGTTTTAGCCCTTGCTCTAAACATAAGCTTTGATAATTGTCTATAACCTCTCCTGTTTGTATTTCCTTGCTTTTCTCTGCCAGTTTAACTATCGAATATAAGACTAGTTGACTTTGCTTAGGCTGAGACTTTACAGTCTCTAAAACCCTATCCATATCTATCTTTTCCTGAGCTAGGTCAACATGTTTTATAGTAACCTTTTCTTCAAAGTTCCTTTCAGCTAACTCACCCGCCACTCTAAGCAAGTCCAGTGCTCTTCTTGCATCCCCATGTTCCTGAGCAGCTAGAGCAGCACACTTTTCTACTACTCCTGGTTCTAATGTGTTAGAAAAAAAGGCTAATGAAGCCCTTGTTTTTAAAATATCTTGTAGTTGCAAAGCATTATATGGTGGAAATATAAGCTCTTCCTCACTTAGCGAGCTTTTAACCCTTGGATCTAAGGACTCAACAAAACCAAGATTATTTGTTATGCCTATTATTGAAACCCTAGAGTTTTTTAATTCTTGATTTATCCTTGTTAAATTATAAAGAATTTCATCTCCTGTTTTCTGAATCAAAGTCTCTATCTCATCTATAATAATTATAACTGTTTGGTTAATTTTTTCCAAAACATCAAAGAATATATGATAGACTTGATCTGTTGGAAGTCCTGTAAAAGGAACTTCTTTACCAAGTTCCTTAGATAGTTCAGCCAATAATCTATATTCAGTATCAGCTGTCTTCTTCATCTTACAGTTAACATAAAGAACTTTTATCTTATGACCGTTGTTTTGGCTTACTTTTTCCAGTTCTGAACCAACAAATTTTGAAACTAATGTCTTGCCGGTACCAGGTCTTCCATAAAGAAATATATTACTTGGCCTCCCACCTTTTAAAGCAGGCGTCAATATTCTTCCCAAGTCGCCTATTTGCTTTTCCCTATGAGGGATATCGTCTGGCGTGAATGATATGGTTAAAGCTTCTCTATTAGCGAATATTGATTTTGCTTCTAAGAATTTATTAAAAATATTTTCTTGCATTCAATAACCTTTGCTTCTTCTGAAAATAAGGCTAGTGAACTTATATATAATTTTCTTCACGTTAACCCCATCATTTCCTAAGGAACATGTTCATATGAACTAAAATGAAGAATTATAACAACGTTATAACTCCATTAGAAACAGCCACCCATACATTTCCGATGAATCACTAACAATTTGCTTTATGCTGAAACATAAAAAATGAACCTTTGTTTCTTATAACAATGTTAATATATTAATAAATAATAAATAAAGTAAAGTAAACTCGATTTCGACTAGCAATGAACGGGTAGGTTAAAAGCTATTCTTTAAAGTTTTAATGAATTCATCCTTATCTTTTATCCTACTAATGCCTACTGGTATACCTTCTAGTTCTGCTATTCTCTTTGCAAGGTCATCTATTTTTTCTGATCCATGAAGAACTACCAAGCCAGGCCTTAAATTAGTAACCTTCAAAGCTACCATTGAACTTCTACCCCTATGTGCACCTATAAATATTAGAGCTCTTTCACTCGTTAATCCATAAAGTTTTACCATGTCAAATGGCGAGATATCTATAATTGCCTTTAAACTATCAACTATTGTGTATCCATATAACTTCTTGTTAGCTAAGTCCTCTCTTACAACTATTTGAGTATCTATAGCCTTGCAAAAATCCTTCATATCTACTGGAGCATCAAACTCTTTCATACCTAGAACAGCATCTGACAAGACTGTTTTAGTTGGCAATTCAGCAAATTCTTGGATTATTTTACCACCAAGCTTTTCATCTATAGCTATCATTGCTTCTACAATCTTTTTTATCATTTTAATTCCAGGCGATTTTCTTCTTCCGTTCTCATAATCAGATATAACTGAAGGCATTATCTTCATCTCATCAGCTAATCTTCTTTGTGGTATCTTAAAGATGTTTCTCCATTTTTGGATAACCTTTCCGGCCTCATTGCTAAGAACAATTTCACCTGCTATTCTCTTTTCTAGGGTTTCCTTTGACAAGCTTTGGACATCCATGAACGTATATTGACGATTCAAACATATAAAATTAACTATCTCGACATTTGTTTGAAAATATAGTTATTCTAAATTTTCTGCTATGCATATTTTTAAATAAATTAAAGATATAGAAAATAATATGCCAACAGGAATCAAGGTTAAAGATGCAATGGTTTCTAGAGTTGTAACAGCTATGCCAAGTGAAAATGTTTTTCAAGCTTCAAAAGTTATGAAAAAAGAAGGCGTTGGAAGCGTTATAGTAGTTGAGGGGAATAAACCAATAGGAATTGTAACAAGAGAAGACGTTGTAGACAAGGTTACAGCAAAAGATCTACAAGCATCAAAAGTTTTGTTAAAAGATATAATGAGTAAAGATTTAATTACTTGCCCTCCAGACTGTGATATTTCTGAAGCAGCAAGGTTAATGTCAAAACACAAGTACGAAAGGATTCCTATAGTCTCTATGGGGAAGTTAGTTGGCATGTTATCTACAAGAGAAATTGCTAAGGTTGCACCAGCAGCGCTTGAGATAGCAACAGAGCACCTTAGAATAGTAGAACCTGAAAAAATTCAAGAAGAAACAAACGAGGGCGACTGCGAATTATGCGGCAATTATTCTGAGGAACTTCATAACATAAATGATAAATGGGTTTGTGACTCTTGTAAAGACGAGGCAGAAGAGCTATAGAATAAATTTAAATACTTTTAAAATATATCTATGCTTAACCAGGATGTTGAAGAGTTATTAAAAATACTCGAAAGGAATAAAGACAAACAAACAATAATTGAAGGTAAAAGAGATAAAAAAGTTTTATGCTCATTAAACTTTACTAATATCATAACAATTGAAAAGGGGCTTTACGAGACAGCGGAAAAACTACAAGAAAAGGAAGTTCTGCTGCTTACCGATTTTGACTCGGAAGGAAAGCAAATAGCAAAGAAACTTAATATCTTTCTTCAACACCTTGGCTACAAGGCAGACAAAGAAACCAGAAGAAAAATTGGTTTATTGTTTGCCAAACTAAGAATTAAAAAAATCGAAGAGCTAAGGGGTGTTTTATATGGGTAAACTCGCGCAAGCAACTTCAAAATACACAATTTATGCTAAATTTGAAGCAGATGGTACTATAGAAAAACCTGATGTGATTGGTGCTGTCTTTGGGCAAACTGAAGGTTTGTTAGGACCTGAAATGGAGTTAAGAGAATTACAAAAGACAGGAAGAATAGGAAGAATAGATGTTGAGATGAAAAATGCTAGTGGGAAAACTTCAGGGACAATAATAATTCCTTCTTCTTTAGATAGCTCTGAGACTGCTTTGATAGCAGCTACCATAGAAACAATAGAAAGAGTAGGTCCTTGTAATGCAAAAATTTATGTTGATAAAATAGAGGATGTTAGAATTACGAAAAGAAAATATGTTGTTGACAGAGCTAAAGAGCTTCTAGGAAAGATTTTTGAAGAAGGAGTTACTGATTCACAGCAAATAGCAGAGCAGATAAAAGAGTCGGTTAGGATAGCAGAGATATCAGATTATAAAGGTCTGCCTGCTGGTCCGAACTTGGATGCGTTTGATTCGGTTATAATCGTAGAAGGAAGAGCAGACGTGCTAAATCTTTTAAAGAACGGAATAAAGAATACAATTGCGATTGAGGGAACGTCAGTTCCAAAAGCGATTGCAGATATTTCAAAACAAAAGATAACGACCGTATTCCTAGATGGAGATAGAGGCGGTGACTTGATTCTTAAAGAACTTATGGCAGTGGCTGAAATAGATTTTATATCAAGAGCGCCAAGAGGGAAAGAAGTAGAGGAGCTAAGCAAGAAAGAAATATTCCAATGTTTAAGGGCAAAGGAACCAACAGAGCAAGCAAGGACAGAGATTGTTAAAGAAGAAATTAAAGTTATACCTACCTATCAGACAGAGTCTAGAGTGGAATTTGACAAGCTTACAAAGTTTAGAGAAATATTAGAGGACTTAACAGGGACCAGGGCAGCTTGCTTTTTAGACGGAAATCTAGAAATATTAGGAAGAGTTCCAGTAAAGGAAATGTTTTCAGCTATGAGAGAGCTGGATGCAGAAGTCATTGTGCTAGACGGTGACATTGACCAAAAGCTTGTTAATCAGTGTGCTAGCAATGGGATAAAATATGTGATTGGAGTGAAGGTTGGAAGGATAAGAACACCAGAAGGACTGTTTGTCTTAACACTGCAAGATTTGAAGTAAAATTTAATATAGGATTAAAATAAATTATAGGAATGCTTGATTTAGTTGAAAGAGTATTGAAATATGTAGAATCGCTGACAAACTACGCAGAAGTTAGATATGAGAATGCTGTTGGCAACAGGTTCATTGTAAAGAACGGTGTTCTAGAAGCAACGGATATTTCTAAAACTTTTGGGATATCAATAAGATACTTGAAAAAAGGATTTTTAGGAACTATTTATTCAAACAATCTTAACTTTGCTAAACTAAAAGATTTAATTGATAAAACAATAAAGAAAACTTTTCCAAAGGGTTTAAAAAAGCCTATAGAATTTTCCAAAGAAAAGGTTTATAATGATAGCTATGAAGTTAAGCAAAAAATTAATCTAGAGAACGTTAGTCAGGAGGAAAAAATCAAGGCTGTTCTTGAAACAGATAAAGCATTGCTAAATAAAAAACTAGCTATGAGATATTTTGAGTTATATGATGAAGTCAAAGAAAAGATTTATGTTAATTCAGAAGGTTCTAAAATAATTTCTAAAATACCGCGCGTTGGGATAGATTATGTTTTAACGTTGATCGCAAACGGTGGTAGCGAGCAAAGATCCTTTCAATACGGCGGCTCTGGTGGATGGGAAATATTTAACAATTGGAATCTAACCGAAAAGCTTGTTAAAGAAGCTGAGATGCTTGCAAAACTTTCCAAGGCAAAAAAGCTTATTAAAGGAAAATATGATGTTATACTTGCGCCAGAATTAGTAGGAATAGCTTCTCATGAAAGCTGCGGGCATCCATACGAAGCAGATAGAATTTTAGGCCGTGAAGCTGCTCAAGCAGGCAAGTCTTTTGTTACAAAAGATATGCTTGGAACAAGAATTGGAAGCGATGTTGTAAACGTAGCAGATGATCCAACTTTGCCAAATAGCTATGGTTATTACCTTTATGATGAAGAAGGACTGAAAGCTGAAAGGAGAATTCTTATGAAGAACGGTGTAATAAATTCATTTTTGCAGAACAGAGAAACTGCTGCTGAATTAAAGACGCAAAGTAATGGTGCTGCACGTGCAAATGCATGGTATTCTGAGCCGTTGGTAAGAATGGCAAACACGTTTGTTGTGCCGGGAGAATTTAGTTTTGAAGAATTGTTAGAGTCAATCAAAAAAGGAGTTTACATTAAAACTTACATGGAATGGAATATTGATGACAAAAGATTTAATCAGAAGTATACAGGATTGGAGTCTTATTTAATAGAGAACGGTAAATTAACTAGTCTTATTAAAAAGCCTACTTTAGAAATAACTACGCCTAAGTTTTGGAGTTCTATTGATGCAGTCGGAAAAGATTTAGATTTTGTTGCTGGTAATTGTGGGAAAGGAGACCCTATGCAAGGTGTTCCAGTTTGGTTTGGTGGGCCGCATATAAGGCTTAGAAACATTATCTTGGTGTAAGTATGAATTTAATAAAATTTGCTTTGAAAGAAGGAGCAGACGATGTAATTATTGAGAAAAATATTGGTGAGACAAAACAGGTTAAATTTGCAAACAACATCATAGTTGTCTCTCAGAAATGGAATATGCAAACGTATAAAATATTTATTGCTTGCAAGAAAAGAATTATAAGCACTATACTTTTTGATACTTCAGAAGATTCTCTTAAGAATTCTATAAGAAATTTGATTAAGAATGCGAAAATGCTTCAGGGAAATAAAGAGTATTTTGGAATAGCAAAAGGTCCTTTCAGGTATAAACCGATACCAAAAACATTTGACAAGAAAATAATCAATGCAGATACAAATGATATTGTAGAAGCTATGATTAATTCCGCCTTAGAGAATAGCAAGAGCACTGCTGGAATCCTTTACACCAGCTATAATGAAAGAAGTTTAGAATCTTCCAGCAACGTCTCAGCAAATGAGAAATCAACTTCTATGCAGTTATCCATACGTGCTTTTAATGCAGATGACGAGTCTGGTCATGCTGCTTCCTGCTCAAGATTATTGAGTAAAATAAATCCAGAGGAATTAGGAAGAAGGGCTGGAGAGATATCTAAGTTAGCCAAGAATCCTGAGAAAGCAATTGAAGGAAAATTTGATATTGTATTCGAACCAATGGCTATAGCTAATCTACTGAGTCTTGTTAGCAGGTCTGCCTCAGCTTTTATGGTAGATTCTGGATTCTCTTTTCTAAAAGATAAAATAAGAAAGAAGGTTGGAAGTCCAATTGTTAATTTGATTGATAATGGTAGAATAGAGAATGGTTATTCTTCTAGCATGTTTGATGATGAGGGTGTTCCTACTCAAATGACAGGTATAATCGAAAAGGGAATTCTAAAAAATTATTTGCATAATACCTCTACTGCCAAGAAATATAAAGCTAAAACTACAGCTAACGCAGGATTGATAGCGCCGTCACCAACTAATACAATCTTAAAAGAAGCTAAGATATCTAAAGAAAAATTGTTTAATGGAATTGATAAGGGATTGTATGTTACAAACATTTGGTATACCAGATTTCAAAACTATTTAACAGGAGATTTTTCAACAATACCAAGAGATGGAATATTTTTGATAAAAAATGGAGAGATTGTCAAATCGCTGAAAGGGATAAGAATTGCCGATAATCTTCAAAGAATTCTTGTAAATATTTCTGGTTTATCTAATAAACCTGAGTGGATTATCTGGTGGGGATTGGAGAATCAGATTCCAGTTCTTACACCTTACGTTCTTGCTAAGAATGTTAACATAACTTTGCCAACAATGTAGTTTCATCATATTATATGAAAGTATCTATGTGAAACAACTAGTTAACGCCACTTTACATTCCTAACATATTCCCTAGCAATAATAGCAAGCTTCTCCATTTCCTCATCAGTTTGAGTCTTTAATTTTTTCAACTTGCTGTCCAACGCATTTTCAGGAAGGAACTTTTGTAAAACAAACAGTTTAGCATTCTTAATATACTTTGCAATTTCCTCTATATCATTTTCAGAATGGAGACCAGGAACGACGGTTGTTCTAAATTCATACTCTAAACCAGAGTTCATTATTAATGAAATACTTTTCCTTACTTTTTCCAGCATATCTTTTACATTTGTTATTGCTTCATAACTTTCCTCTGTTAAAGGAGCTTTGATATCCATTGCAATCGAGTCTATAAGCTTTTCATCTATAAGCTGTTTAAGCATTTCTGGGTTACTGCCGTTGGTATAAATTCTTACTAAAAATCCCATTTTTTTTATTTTTTTAATAAATTCAGGAAGGTCCTTATCCAAAGTTGGTTCTCCGCCCGATATCACAAGTGCATCAATCCATTTTTTCTGTTTCTCTAAAAAGTCAAACACTTCCTTCTCGTCAACATCTTTTATCTTCTCGTTGTCATCAATCAGTTCCGGATTGAAGCAGAACGAGCACCTAAAATTGCAGTTAGGCAAGAATATCATTGAAGCAATTTTTCCAGGATATTCAATAAAAGTTGTTTTAATAAATCCCTTTATTTTCATATCAGATCTTTTATGTTTTCAATTTCAGGAACTTCCCCATACCAAGACGCTTTTTTATCACCGTTCTCTACAACAACTACAGAAGGTGTTGACAAAACATCATAAAATATAGACTCAGCTAAACCATCAACTTCCTTTATATTAAAAAGTTCAACCTCTGCTCCCTCTTTCTTAAGATTCTCTCCCAGTTCCTTTGCCTTTGGGCATTTAGGGCAATCAGGTTGCCAAAATATTTTTACCTGCATCTATACCATAATCTCCTTTTTGTCTGTCTCTAAACTCTGCTTGCTTACTCTTTATCCAACCTTCAAATTGTTGGCCTTTCACCTTTCCACCAATTATCGAATAATAACCAACCACTCTGCTTATGCCGTAAATATTCTCGCTACCGCAAAACTTGCATTTAAGTTCAGGAGTTCTCCTAAAGCCAAGGTAAGTTCTTTTGCAATCATCACACGCCGTGAATTCGGGTGAGAAAACTATTTGAGCAGACTGAGTGGTTTCCCAAGTTTTTTTAACCAAATTAGCTATACCATCTGCATCCGGAAGATGCTCGCCAACAAACAAGTGAGTTATTGATCCAGATTCTATTAAAGAATTAAACTTGCCTTGCTTTTCTATTCTTTCCACGATTGATATGGGTGCATCAGGTGCAAAATGAATGCTGTTAGTATAGTAGACTTCACCACTTTCTATATTCCCTCTAACATAATCTTTTGATTCAGGAAATCTGCTTACGTCTACTCTTGCTAATCTTAATGAAGTACTTTCTGCAGGAGATTCCTCTAAAGTAAATTTCATATTAAATTCCTTTTCAAGTTCCTTGCATTTGAAATACATTGCAGATACGATTTTTAACCCAGTTTTATATGCTTCCTCGCTCTCGTGAAGTTCTTTACCGGTTATTCTTTTTACGCACTCGTTGAGTCCGATCAAGCCGATGATATGTGTTGCTTTTTCTAAATCAACATAAGGTTTTCCGTCAGGAGTTAACGCACCTAATTGCCAAAGAGGAGCGCCTGGCTGGCTAGAGATTTTTCTAATAAAGTTCTTTTTCTGTATATGAGCCTTTGCGGCCATATCCATTATCTTTTTAACTTCCTCTATTGTCTTTTCCAAATCGCCCCCAGCTCTGTAGGCTGCTTGTGGCAAGTTCAAAGTCACGTTCAAGAAACCACAAAAACGCATTGATTCTGGATGCTGTATCATGTAATTATCAGTTATTTTTGTCTTAAGCCTGCAACACTGACTTAGAGTTGCGTCCTCCCTATCGAATACAAAATAAGGTGCACCGTTTACAGAAGCAACCTTGCAGGCAAATTTAAACAATTCATACTGTTTAGGATCTTTAAAACTATCCTCGTTTATGTGCAAGTTGAACTTTGGAAATGGGAACGGCTTCCCATCCGAGTCACCATTCATCCAAACTTCCATCATCGCTTTGGCAAAATCTTGTGCTTCATTCTCAAAATCACCATAAGTTAGAATCCTTCCTTCCTTAGGTTGCTTAAGATTTTCATTCTCATCCCTTGGAACATCATCCAAATATTTTATCGATCCATCTGGCAATTTGTGCATATACTTTCCACCAGAGCCAATTGCTGGAACATTTTTAAAATACGATGGAACACCTAGGTGAATATTGAAATCTATAAACAGCGTCTGGCCACCTCTTGAAAATGCACTCTGACTGCATGAAAAAATTAAATATTGTGCTTCTTGTTTCATTCTTTTATATTCGAAACCAGCTAATAACGGAGCATAAAATATGTTCAAGTATGCTAGTCCTAATGCACCAGCATAATAAGCTTGCATTGATGCAAGAAAGGTATTTATATGGCCAGTCAAGGTGCCGGCGTGCTTTGCTGGTGATGATGCAGTTGATAAATTAAACAGTCTCAATCCATACTTTTTCAAATATTCTGGCGAATGCGCAGAGCAGTAAACCCTTATAGGCATTCCTAAATTATGGATGTGCACAGCACCTGACAAATGAGCTTCAGCCACGTCCTTCGAAAATATTTCCTTTAATGCATACTGTTTTAGTATGATTTCAGCGAGTTCAAAATTAACAGCTTCTGGGTTGTTTGCAGTAATGTTGCTGTTTTCATTGCTTTTCGTGAAAATTACTTGATTTAAATTAAAACTTGGTATTCCAATCATCTGCTGTTTTTCCAGTTTCTTGCCAAGGCCTTTAACAAAGAGTTCATTATCAACCAACTCTCTTACCAAGTTTACAGTGATGGTTTTTATTCCAGAGGCTAAGACTTTCTTTTCAACATTTATTGCCACCTCTTCAGCTTCTTCCCTTGATATACCGGTCTCATTTATTAAGGCGTCTATTATTTTTTGTCTGTCCCATTTGGCTGTTACTCCTTTTGTGGGTGCTGAGACAAACAAATGAATATCAGTCGAATCCTTTGTTTGCTCTTCTGAAACAACATCCACTGCTTCTAGAGATTTTTGGAAAGAAACTATGTCTGTAAACGACTTATAATAAGAAGCAAACCTTACATAAGCAACCTCATTTATTTGCTTAAGTTTTTCCATTACTATATCTCCTATGGCAGTTGCTGCCACCTCCTCTTGCCCGAATGCTCTTACCTCTGCTTCAACTTCGTCTACAAGCGTTTCTATAGTTTTGTAAGAAACAGGAAGCTTTTCGCAAGCCCTTACAACACCTCTTTTTATTTTATCCTTGCTGAATGGCTCTCTTCTACCATCTTTTTTAATCACAACCATATCTTCAATTTCTACTTTTTCAAATGTTGTGAATCTTCTGCCACATTTCAAGCATTCCCTACGTCTTTTATTAGCGCCTAATTCTTCATCCTTTCTTTTATCAATAACTCGAGTATTGCTAGATGAGCAAAATGGGCATTTCAAGCTAATTACACCTTAATAACACAAGATATTGTGTTTTTCTAAGATTTTAACACAAGTATTAGAGTTTTCTCTCTCGAGATTTAAATAGTTTTTGATATTAGAAAATATATTTTTTCATCCGTCAAAAAACGTTTATTAAATACAGTAACAAATTATTTTTATGCGTGCTTTTTTAGGGATATCGATCCCAGAAGAATTAAAGCCAAGAATAGAATCAATTCAAGATAATTTCTGTAATTTTGATATCAAATTTGTAGAAAAAGAAAATCTTCATTTTAACTTAAAATTCTTTAAAGATATAAACAATGAAAAAACAGAGCAATTAAAGAAAATTCTAGAGGATGTTTGCAAGCAATTTCGACCATTTGAGATTAAAATAGAGGGAGTAGGAGCATTTCCAAGCAGAAACTATGTAAGGGTCATATGGCTAGGGGTGAAGGATGGCTATCAAACCTTAGCGTCGCTAGCTGAAATGATAGAAAATGCCTTGGAATCAATGGGATTCGAAACCGAAGAAAAATTCGTGCCGCATTTAACTCTAGGAAGGGTTAAATCTGGAAGGAATAAGAATGACTTGATAATCTTACTTAAGGAATCAGAGAATATAGAGATAGGTAAAATGAAAGTAGATAAAATAATGTTGTTTCAATCTAAACTTTCGCCTAATGGTCCAATTTATGAAGAAATTTTTAGTATTAAATTATAGTATTGGGGTCTAATGCATTTATTAAGGCCTTTTTTGCTACAGGATTACCTTCAATAGATTTTATATCTCCTCTTAAACACGCTAATTCTATTGCAAGATCTACTCTTCTATTCCAATCTTTAACGGAATATTCTTCATTTTTCATTGTATAATCAACCATATAAAATAATTACTATAAAGTAGTATATAAAATAGTATGTTTGCATACGCTAAATTTAAATACTACTAAAAAGTAATAATTGATATGGAACATGCACAACCTCCAGGAGATATAATAAGAAGACGTTTATCTACTCAAGGATCGGCATCTATTTCAGAATTGGCAATTATAGCAAATACTTCAGAAGAAATGGCAGAGAGTATAGTTAGAGATTTGGAATATGCAGGTAAAGTTATATATTATAAAGATTTACAGACAGGAGGAGCACCTTATGCTGAATGGGTAGACGGATATTAATTATGTACGTCTTATCTTATTTTTTAATCTCGCATATCTTAATACATCTTCTACGGTAGTATTCTCCATTCTAGACTTTAATTTTACAAGCTTTATTTTAAAACCAAATTGATCTATACTTCTAATTTCTAGAAAATAAGTCAAGTATTTATCAATTATATTAGAGACTATGAAAGGGTTTAGGTTTAAAGCTTTAGAAATGCCTCTGACGTGAATTTCACCTACTTCTTTTAATAGTTTTAATATGCTGTCTATATTTTTAATTGTAGTCTTATGAATTCCTGAACCCATTTATAACGCCTGTTATATATATCTTTTGAATAAATATTTAAAGTTTATTTTTTAGGATTTTTACGCTTAATATCGAACAAAACATTGTTATAATTCGCTTTTTGACGATAAAAATGTTCACGCCGATGTTCACAAAATCTTCACGTCTTCACGTTTAACGCTCGCACTTTTCTCGCACATTCGTATCACAACCAGTATTATCTTCACGTGAATATGTGATATAAAGTTTAACATACTATCATCTTCACGTTAACTTCACATGTGAACATGTGAACTTCATATGAACTTCACGTGAACATTCTGTGAACTTCACAAAAGCTTCACGTGAAAACTCTCACAAAGTATTTAATGATAAATTTTTCATGAATTCATATTAACTTCATTTTATCTTCACGCTAATTTTATTAAATTACAAGAATTTTCTAAGAAAATGTTCATTTCATCTTCACGAAATCTTCACGTATGAACTTCATGTTCACGTGAACATGAAAAGCTTAAATATTTGCTTCACGTGAATATGTTTATGCCTAATGACATCTCAAAATGGGGGTGGAAAGAAGATCCTTTTGTTCTTAAAATAGATCCAAAGCTTTTTGTAGGTTATGATGAGCAGGTTAAAGCAGCTTTAAAGCACATAGAAAACAAGCATAAAATAGCCTTGATATCAGGTAACACAGGAGCCGGTAAAAGTACATTTTTAAAATGGCTTGAAATGAACTATGATGCATCAAAATTATACGTTAGCAAGCCTCCAGAAAATCCAGAAGATTTTGTATATATGTTTACAGATATATTTGGTCTTAGTTTTTTTGAAAAATTATTTAATAAAAAACCAACTTTATACAATCTTCCAAATTACATAAATAAAAAATTAAAAGGAGAACATTTAGTATTTCTGATAGACGAAGCACATGAGACAAATAAGAACGTTTTGGAATGGTTAAGGGTTTTAACAGATCAAATAAATAATGTTAGCTTGATTATTGCTGGGATGCCTGTTTTAGAGAATAAGATAAAATCAGAGCTAGAAACCTTGGATCAAAGAATAACAACCAGGATAGCCTTAAATTCCTTAAACAGAATAGAGACAAAACAGCTTATTCAGAAGAGAATAGAAAGTGCTGGAGGCAAAGGCATAGAGCCCTTTACAGACGCTGCATTAGAAAAAATTTATGAGAGAACAGGAGGATTTCCAAGGGAAGTTTTAAAGTTTTGCGATAGGCTAGTTAATACGGCCTTGGAGAAGAATCTGGGCGTAATAGATGCAAAGGATATAGAAGAACATAGAGAAATCGAGCTTCCAAAAGTGAGAGTTGAGGAACCAGTAGTTACTTTTATGCCAAAGCCGCCTTCGGAAGAGCAAATTAGGAATTTGCCTTATAAACAAAGAAAGATTCTAGAAATTTTGTCCAAGAAGGATTGGCTAACACCAACGGCAATAGTCGAAGAATTGGATATGAAAAGTTATAAAACTAAGGGGCATGCCATAAGATCAATTAACAATATTCTTAGAAGATTGATGTTAGATGGCTACGTCCAAAGAGAAGCTAGAGGTAAAGCCTTCATGTACGCTTTAACTCCTAAAATTAAGACAATGTTTGTTCAATCTTAATTTCTTTTTTTGTGGTAGTCATCTAAAAGTTGTTTAAAATATCCTTTTGCTTCGTTTAATTTTAAAGCAACATCTATTGGATATCTTGGTCTCACTCCTAAGAAGTCTTCAACCATGTCTCTACCTTCGTCTAAAGAAAATAAATTCTTCCCTATACGAATCCTTCCGTCTTCAACCCCTATTTGACTGTTTGCAAGTTCGTATGCCTTTCTATCCATGCTAAATATTTAACAGAATAACTATTTAAATATTACTATCATTCAGTAGTTAATATAGATAGCTTTATATACCACTTATTAGTAATTACTATATGGTGATGATATGAGTTTTGAAAGATCTGAACAAAAAAGAATGAATGGTGCTGTTGAAGCATGGAATCAGAGATGGTTAGATTCAGGCATGTTTTTAGAACAATTTCCAAACCCAGCAGATATGCCAAATCAAGTATACAGTCAAAATAAATTAAAGGTATACAAAGCATAATTTTTCTTTCTTTTTTATTTTAATTTTAACTAAATAATTCTATGAAAAAGGCTTTAATTCTAATAGTAGGCTTGCCTGGTTCTGGAAAGTCATTTGCAGCATATGTTATTAAAAAGCACTTTCATGCTAAAGTTTTTGAAACTGGAGATGTAATAAGAGAAGAGATTAAAAGAAGAGGTTTGCCTTATACTCCTGAAAACGATACAAAAGTGAGACTTTGGTTTCATTCTGGAAGAGAACATCTAATTGTTGAGAGACTTTGGAAGAAAATGAAGAATTACAAGGGTATAGTTGTAATAGATGGTTTAAGATCTCTAAAAGAATTAACAATGCTTAAAAAATTGTATAAAGGTAGAATATTTCTTATAAAAATAAAATCTTCGTTTAAAGTGAGAGCTCAAAGAGAAATACAAAGAGGCAGATTCGGAAAACAAGAATCAATAAAATATCTAAAGGAAAGAGACAAGTCAGAACTTAGCGAGTTAGTAGGTTTAAGGCAGTTGCTAAAAAAGGCAGATTATACCATAGATAACTCAAAATTAACTAAAAAACAGATGGAAAGAAAGGTTGTAAATTTAATAAAATCAATTATCGAAGCATAAGTTTAATAAGCAACATAAATTTAAATATGTGAAATTAATTGTATATAGTAAGGTGATAAAGATGGATAAGGTTAGAGCTAAGGATTTAGTGGGGAAAGTTATAGTTTCTGAAGATACAGGAAGAAAATTTGGTGTAGTCGGTGACGTTAATTTTATAACAGAATCCGGCGAATTGATGAACATTGTTGTTGCTGAACCAACCAAGCAGACGCTCGAATTAAAGCTCTCAGAAGATGATAAAGGAAGATTGTTAATACCATTTTCTGCTGTTAAATCTGTTGGAGATTTCATAATAATTGCAGAGAAAGACATTGTCTAATGATAAAATGTTGACTATTGAGCTTCAGAAGCTTAATGAAGAATCAGAAAGAATTTGTGTTGGCTCTTTAGCAAACCAGAAAGTAGAACCTAAAAGAATAGAAGAATATTTAAAAATAAGAAATTTACACGAAGCTTATCCTTTTAAACATTCTTTGTGGTCTAGTGGTGCATGCTATTTTCCATGTAATTCAAAATGTTATCCAAGATTAGAAAATGAAATTTTCATGTCCAAAGAGGATGCTTCTAAATTAAGAGGATTTGAAAGTAAAAATAAAATTTATACAGATATAGGCAATAGCTTTAACAATATATGTTTTTCACGTTGCGGGAATTCCAAAAATTACCCAAGATGCGACAAGAACGGAGTAATTGATGTTAGACTTTTAAGTCATTTAGACGAGTTTGAATCATACTACCTTTTACGTCCAGATTTTCTTTTGCAACGCGATGCTGATTTCCATCCAGAAACACTAGGAATGCATGAAATTTTACGTACAACTTTCGAGTCTAAAGGAAAATCAGAAGTAGTTAAGAAAATAGATTTTATTTAATATTATTTTTCTTCAGGGTCTTTAATCCCTTCAGGAGTTATTCTAAAGACAATTTCACCTTCTGGCAGATTTGGTGAGTCAACCATTCTAGCTATTCTCGTGTCTCCTTTTGATTTTCTTAAGTATAGCCTTGTTCCTGCTTGATGTGCTAGAATATGACCGCCTATAGGAACTGTTGGGTCGCCGAATAGTATGTCTGGTCTTGACATTACCTGATTCGTGACATAAACTGCTAGATTATAAACTTCTGACAACCTTTGTAGAGTATGTAAGTGCCTGTTAAGCTTTTGCTGTCTAGCTGCTAGTTCACCTCTCCCAGAATAGTCAGACCTAAACAATGATGTAACTGAGTCAACTATTAGCAATTTAATGTTTTTTTCTTTAATCAATTCTCCTGATTTTTCAGTTAGAACTACTTGATGATCAGAATTATAAGCTCTTGCAACATGTATGTTTTCTAAAACATCCTTTGCATTCAATCCAAGAGATTCTGCCATTTGCTTTATACGCTCAGGTCTAAATGTATTTTCACAATCAATAAACAAGCACCCTCCTTCTAGGCCTCCTTTTTCCCTAGGCAATTGAACATTTACAGCTAGCTGAAAACCTAGCTGCGACTTGCCGCTCGAGAATGCACCATGCGTTTCGGTTATAGATTGAGTTTCGATACCGCCTTCTAAAAGATTGTCAAAATTTTTTGACCCAGTTGATATTCTACCCATCTTCTGCCTTCTCTCAAGGACAATAGTTGCTTTTTCAAATCCTAAGTTTAAAGCTTCCCTGGCAGCATAGATTATCTTAGATGCAGTTACCTCTCCAATTTCAGCAGCTGCAGCCAATTCCATGGGCGAAGCAGCAGCTAAGGCCAGCATGTCAATATATCCTGATTGCTTTAATTTTTCTGCTATTTTTTCTCCCACTCCAGGTAGGTCTGCAATCTCCTCTATTTTTTTGCTCATAGAATACACTTAAACTTTTGATTCCAACATATTTATAATTTTATTTGCCTCCTCTACAACATCAACTTCTTTAACGCTGTTGGCAACAAACTCTAATCTGTTAAACATTTTATTCCTCCTGGTTTTTCCAGTGATGATAAACTCTTTACCTAAAACATCAATATTTTCAAAAAAAGAGTCCTGGTGATTTAAGGCTTGCTTCATATCCATTCCTATTAATTCTAAAGCCACGTCCCTAAAGAAAACAACTCTTATATTTCCAGTTCCATCGTCTATGATTCCCGAAAGGACAATAGTTTTTGTTGGTTCGACTTTGCCGTGCTCAGGGCATTTAAAATCATTACCTTCCTTGGTTACCCTGCTACCGCACTGCGGGCAAATCTCATAAAAAATGCTTGTCTCGAACAGCTGTACCAGTGATACCCTTAGCTCAGCATTTTCACCTTCGTTTAAGTCTATTATATTTTTTCTTCCGATTTCTGATGGTTTTTTTAGCTTTTCCAATTCTGGCAGTTCAGATTGCTCTAAAATCCTTACACCGCCTTTATTTCCAAGTCTTAGCTCTACACCGCCTAGTCCATCTTCCTTTGTATATGCGCCGAAAGTCTCGACAGCCATCCCAGGTTTCAAGCTTTCAATTATATTTGTTTGATCGTCCCACAAAGAAAGCCTTATGTTACCGGATTCGTCGCCAAGAATTATGCTTGCAACCTTTCCTTTTTTTCCAGCCTTGCTTTTAAATTCCCTAGTCTCATAAATTTTTATAACCCTTGCGGTTAGTTTTAAATCCCTTATCTTTGGTATAACATTTTTTATTTCTAAGCGTCTCTTCGTCTTAGGGAACACATCCAAGCCCAATTCCTTTGCAATTATATAGGCAGCTCCTTCCTTTGAAACTAGGTTAGAAAGTTCTTGTTGCTTTTCAAGAATCTTTTTCTGAACTTCTTCTTGTGTTGAACCAGTTTTCTCGATTATCTTTTGCAATAACTCGTTAAAATCCATAATTCAAATTATCTTTTAATGCTTAAATTCTTTTTTCACTTACCCTAGAAGTAATAGTTTTATATGAAAAACTTAATTATTCTTATGGCAGAGCCCAACGCATTTGCAATTTTCTTTGGTGCTATACTCATACTTGTAGGCTTGCCCATGTTTCTGTTTGGTATAATTCAATATCCTTCTTCTCTAGGATTTTCTATTTTAGCACTAAGCATTTTTATGCTTATCTTAGGAGCTTTCTTTATAATAATCATGCTCACTCAAAAATAACTATTCTATTTATTATCGCCGGAAGTAGTTATGTATAAATTCTAAGAAATTAATTTTTGTAAATATAGAGGCTTAAAATGAAAACAGTAGAGCTAGAAAGAACTTATCTTGCAAAGTTTTTACCAAACAATTTAAAAAATGGTAAAGAGGTGCTGGATATCTATATTCCTAAATTTGCAAGGCATCCGGTTTTAAGAATAAGAAAGAATGGAGATAAATTTGAAATAACTAAAAAATACCCTGTAAAGAATGGAGATGCCTCTAAACAGACGGAGCATACAATTATTCTAACAGAAGAAGAGTTTGATGAATTGTCTAAACTAGAAGGAAAAAGAACGAGCAAAATCAGGTACGTAATTAATTATAATGGAATATTATGTGAGATTGATGTTTTTCAAGGTGCACTAAAAGGTTTGGTTTTGATTGACTTTGAATTTAGTTCTGAAAAAGATAAAGATGAATTTAAAATGCCTGATTTCTGTTTAGTTGATGTTACGCAAGAGGAATTTTTAGCAGGTGGAATGCTTTGCGGCAAAAGTTATGATGATATAAAAGAAAAGCTAGAAAAATTTGGTTATAAGAAGCTATAGTAAAAATCTATTTAATTTTTCTTCTAGCTTCTGTTACATCTTCAACCAAAACAGTTTTTCTTCCTTTACTTTTTGCAATTGCTGCTGCCTCTGCTGCAATATCAGCTGTTAATTCCTCTAGTAGAATAGCAAACTCCTTAACGGCATCATCGCTAATCCTCATGTTTGATTTTTTTAATATTTTTTCTACAGGTGCTAACGGCAAATCCATAAAATCATTTTTTGAATTTTTCAACTATCTTGTTTGCTAGTTCATACTGATCCTGGTAAATCTGCATGGCAACCGAGAAATGATTGTAGGTGCCTACTCCTACTTCTAATTGTTCTGCCATGTATTTTTGCAATGCTGTAAAGGCAAACGCATTTCCTGGCCAAGCACTGAACAAGTCGTTGGTTTTCATAACAACATTGAAATGAATCTTATCTTCTACTATTTGTGGATGGATTAAAACTAGACAAGGTGAAGAAGTGTCTTTTCTTTGCGGTGTAAATTTTTCCAAGTCACGCATAGGTATCCACGTATGCATAACAACAGACCTTCTTCCTAAATCCTTCTTTAGAGTATCGATTGCCTTTTGAACCTGGTCTATTCTTTTTACAACGCATTTTCCACCAGTTGTTTTTTTAACAAATTCTTCCATTTCCTTTTCATCGCCTACGTTTGGTGCCCAAGCTCTTATCTGGCAGTCAGGATAGCATCTTAACCTTGAATAATAAGTATAGTCAAAAGAATTTTCTTTTTCAGGAGGCAACCCATTAACTAAATTGTTTGCATATTCTTCTGCTAGCTTTATGCTTATCGGTGATAACGAAGAGAGCCTAGGTTCTTTCATTGGGTTTGAAATCATTAAAAACATAGGAGAATCCTTTGTCATTGTTCTAAATTCAGGTGCTTCTACCCACCTGTCAAAGCCTTCAGTCATCATTGTAAAAACAGCCTTTTCCCAACCTTCTCCAAGCGTTTCTGCTTGAACAATTTTTACACCATAACCCATTTTATCACCTTACTTTTGAGTATATTCCAGACCATTATTTAAAGCATTTTCAGCTTTTTGCAATTCCCTACCTAAATAAGAGGCATGGTCTAATTTTGATAACAACCCTTTTTTAATTATTTCTTTGCACAGTTCTTCAGCATTCGTGCCTTCTATTACTTGATTTATTTTTCCAGTTTTAATAATATTTTTATCCTTAACATAATTATAATGCTCAACTATTATTTTCTTTTTGTTGTGATCAACCAAAATAACAAAAAATCCTTTTTCATCGAACTTAAATTCAATCATTTACTCATCCTTTAATATTTCTTTTATCATTTTTAAAACAGGAAACACTCTCCACGATGATTCGATCGGGCCGTAAAGCAAAAAATCTGCTCCTAACATAGCTTGGCATGCGCAAAGGCTAGAGTCGCATATTTCCCTAACAGGCTTATCTAAACTATGAACCCATTCCGAAGCAATGTTGTGTATGCCGTTTCCAGTAGGATAGCCTAGCTCAGATTTTAAAGCTATAACAGCTTTTATTGAATTTAACGAGCCAGCCCCAATAGGGACGACTCCGCTATCAATTAAAACATTTTTTATTCTTGCATTTTGTGAGAATGGCAAAAGTTTGTTTTTGATGTAGTCAACCTTTCCTTTAACTGAAGTATCCAAAGGATTGTATGCAAGAAGTATTGCATTTTCCGGCTTTAGCTCCTTTATTGCTTCTCTTTCATCTTCGTTCATTCCAAAGTTTATTGAATTGTATAAGGTATTTTTAGAAATTCCAGAATCCTTGCAGTATTTTAAAATTTTTATTCTCGTTTCCCAATCTTCTGAGTCTATCGAGAAAGGAATGTTAAAATCATTAACAAAATTTATTATTTTCTCGAAATCATCATCCTTGTCAAAGTAAACATCTAGCAAGAAGTTAAAGCCTGTTTTCTCATTTAAGCTTAGGGTGTTTTCTATCTGCTTCCTTGCTTCATCAAAGTTAATTCCATTTAAAGTTCTTATCTTTTTTTCTTCCCTGTAAAAAATTGTTCCAATTAAAAGTAAAGGATTTTCGTTACCTACTTTTACATTTCCTATTTCAACATTTTTTAATTCTTTTGGGAATTTAAACATTTGAGTCACAAATTACAAAGTTTATTGGATTAAAAGCCAGGTTGTCTGTGAGTAAGACGTTATTTCCGCTATAAACTATTTCTTTTTCAGTATCTTCAATCATCTTAAAAATGAAAGGCTCTTCCTCATATGGTTCTTCTCTAGGAATTAATTTAATGTTTTCCATTATCTTAGTAGCATCAGTTTCATTGATTAAGTTAATAACCTTCTTTATCTGTTTTCTAAATCTTTCTACAGCATCTTTCGGAATATTTTCTATAAAAGGAATAGCTCCTTTGGAACCAATTATTTTACCGTTTTCATCTATTCCGTTCTCATGAATTGCTATAAGACTTTGCCCTGCAAAATGACCCTTTGACTCCTTACCGCAAACCACTATATATCTTATGTTGCAGTTAGAGACTGTGTTTATTATTACCCTTTCTATTCCAAGGTTCTCAGTCCTCATCTCGCCGCATATTGCAAACATGTCCTTTGGGAAATTAAACCTGCTTGAGATGCTTACTATAACAACATTGGCATTTTTATTCCCAATCTCATACTTGCCTGACAATATCGGCCATTTTTCAGAAATTTTTGAAGTCATTAAACTTAATGATATTTTAAAATATTTATTCTTTTATTTTTTAGAAAACATTAATTTTTATACTTTTAAAATCTACTTCTGAGAGTGATTTAATGGGTGTTAAGGGTTTGATAAGGGATGTTATAATGTTTTATGTTGGTTTACAATTGATTCTTGGAGGAGTGGATAAATTCATTTTAGGTTTAATATTAATAATTACAGCCATAATCTTTACAGTATTAGGGTTTATAATTGCTTTCGGTGGTTAATTGCTTGATAAAATAATTGGTTTAATAAACACACACAGCAAATGGAGAAGAGAGCAGTGCTTGAACATGATTGCTTCCGAGTCTTTGCTATCGCCTATGGCTGAAAAATATTTTATAACTGATTTTGCAGGAAGGTACAACGAGCACAGCGGTCCAGACCTTCATTACAACGGCACGAAATATTCTTATGAGATAGAGGAGATGTGCAATGAAATATTTAGAAACAACTTTAACACCTCGTTTGTTGACTGTCGCCCAATATCTGGCGGCGTAGCTAACTTAATAGTTTACAGTGCTTTTGCAAAGCCTGGCGATACGATAGTTGCTTTGGGCATACCAAACGGTGCTCACGTCAGCTCGACTCAGTGGGGAATGGCAGGTATAAGAGGCCTAAACTCGATAGACATGATTTTTAATTCAAAGGAGATGAATATAGACGTAGAAAAAACCATTCAGTTGATTAAAAAAGTTAATCCAAAACTTGTTATGTTCGGTGCTTCTATGTTTCTTTTCCCTCATCCGATTAAAGAGATAAAAGAACAGATTGATCCAGGCATAAAAATAGCTTATGATTCTTCTCATGTCTTTGGTTTAGTTTATAACAAAGAATTCCAGCAGCCTTTGGAAGAAGGTGCAGACGTCATTAGTAGTTCTACTCACAAAACTTTTCAAGGACCTCAGGGTGGAATAATAATTGGAAAAAAGAATTTGGATGAAAAGGATTGGAAGAAAATACAAACAGCAATTTTTCCAGGAACGATCTCTAATCACCACATCCATAGAATACCATCGCTTGCCATAACTGCCTTGGAAATGAATAAATTCGGCGAGGAATATGCTAGGCAGGTCATCAAGAATGCAAAAGCTTTGGGACAGGCTTTGTATGATTCAGGATTCAAGGTTCTTTGCCCTGAGAAAGACTTTACACAGTCTCACCAGATAATTGTAAACGTCAAGGAATTTGGCGGCGGAAGAACTGTTGCAGAATTGCTTGAAGCAAACAACATAATTTGCAACAAAATGTCTCTGCCGATAGACACTCCGCAAGATGCGACAAAAAATCCTTCTGGCATTAGGCTAGGTTCTCAGGAGTTGACAAGAATGGGAATGAAGGAAAGCGAGATGAAAGATGTAGCTGTTTTCTTTAATAGAGCAATAAAGGAAAAAAGGAATGTTAAGAAAGAGGTTGAAGAATTTAGGAAAGAGTTCAAGAAAATTAATTATTGCTTTGAAGATTCGGTATTCACTTCCTAATTTTATTGAATTAGCATCTTAGCTTTCTCAAAATTTCCAAATGGCATTATGTTTACTCCCTTAGCTCCAGCTTCTTTGATTTTTTTTATCAGGTTTGCATATACCTCATCTAAGTTTTCATCAAAAATATTCATTGGAAATATTCTCGGTATTAGTTTGTTTAATTTTTCAGCCTCTTCCTCGGAATAAAGGGTTAGCAGACCAATGAAAACAGGTTTATCAATTGCTTTAACAAATTTTTCAATGCTAGTAATATCAAAAGAGGGTTGAGTCATTACAAATTCTGCTCCAGCCTCTATTTTCTCTTTTGTTCTTTTGATCTCTACCTCTAAATCTGCGTTAAGATTTGCTCCACACCCAATAAAGAATTCGGTATTCTTTTTTGAGTTTAACTCTTTTAGAAATTTTATCAAGCCTAATGAAGAGAATTCAAAAACTGGTTTAGCCTTGAAGCTCTCACTCATCTTATCTCCTGTTAATGCAAGGATATTTTTTATATCCAAGGCTCTTGCAGCAAGCAAGTCTGCTTTTATTTCTATAAGATTTCTATCCCTGCAAGTAAAATGCATGATGGTTGGAGTTTTTAAATTATGCTCGATTTTATGGCACAAAGCAATTGGGTTCATTAAAGGAATTCCCAAAGGCGAATCAACGACGTTAAAGGCATCAGCATTCAAGTCTTTTATTTTTTCAAGTATCTCGTCTAAAGAAGGCTTGGTCGGTGGTTCTAGTTCTACTATATACAAGAAATCTTCGTTGATAAGCTGTTTTAAATCCATACAAATATCTATGATTTAAATAAATAAAAGTTTTGAAAAAGTCTGAAAGGCTTAAAAGCCAGAAATTCTAAATTCTAGTGTGTTTAAATGACCGAGGTAGAATACGTATATGAAAAACCACTAGAAATTAAAAAATCACATAAAAAATTGATTGGAATCTTGCTTTTAATTGTTATAATAGTTCTATCCGCATCCTTTCTTTATACTAATATTAATTGGAAGAGTGTGAAAAATCAGACTTTTACTGTAGGCAATCAGACTTTTATAATACCTTCAGAGTATAAAGGAGCAGAAGGATTAGATTACATAAGAAATAGTTATTCGTCTGAATTAACACAAGCAAAAGACATTTGCATAAATAGACTCGAGGGTAATTGGATAGACAATTCAACGGGCATAGGCTGTTATGGCATGCAAGGGTTTTCTGAATATTACTGTAGTTTGGATACTATAAGAAATCTTACGGATTTATGCAATTCAATAGAAGGAAACTCTACTTGCACCTCAGCTCAAGCAAGTTGTGAATTATAAACACTATTTGGTTCCTCTCACTTTTGTGAGAATAGCTAAAACTCTAGCAAAATCTTATTTCTTAGGCAATTCTCACTCTGAAAATGAAGAAAGTGAGACTGGGATTCACGCAAAATAAATGATGGTTTATATAGTATATTTTACGATATACCTATTTTGTTATAACAATTGTAATAAATATAGGTCAGTAAATACATAATGAAATATATTTTATCAATATAGCAACAAAATATATACAATATAGATTATAGATTAGGCTTATATATCAAAAAAACAAAAAAATATTAGGTGAAATAGCGTGGCAATAAAAAAAGTTCAAAAAAATATCTTTGAGATTCTATTTTTACATCCAAAACCTGTAAAAATGTTAACAAGTTTGAAGAATGAGGACGTAAGATATGCCACGCAAGTGTCAAAAGTTGTTGATTGCACTTATTCTCACACTGTTAAAGTCCTGGAGATGTTTAGAAGATTAGGCTTGGTCGAGTTCGAGAAGAAAGGAAGAGTAAAATTAATCAAACTTACTGATAATGGAATAGATATTGCACATGATTTTGAAGGAATAAGAAGAAAATTTGGTAAGCTTGGGGCGAATGTAAAAGAAATCTCAATAGAAAAAGCATAATTTTAGATCATTTAGGTTATCTATTTGCTTGATTTTTATATAAAAAAATCTCTTAGACAGTTGCCATTAATCTATAGCTCTCTTAAAGTGTTATTCCCATAGCATCATGATCATTTTCTTAGAGATATCATTGACGCATCCACATCTAACGGCCGTTTTATAACTAACGACCACTACGGACAGTTGTGAATAATCTTTAACTATCGAATAAATTAAAAATAGAATTATGATACTTCTAAGCGAAAACAAGCCAATTATAATAGCTATTCCTATTGATTTGGATATCAAAAGTGTTCCTTCGAGAATATTCTCCTTAGTAAAAGGAGTCTTAGTTTTTGATATTGAAAAAGAGGAAATATTCAAAACTTTCAAGAATTTTGACGAGTATTTAGGTTATATGGTAATAGGAAAACCTGATAAGACAGTTAACATTAATCTTTAAATAAAAAATACTAATATATATTATGAAAGAATTAATGCTTTGGTTGTATGGTAAGAGCGCTAGGAATGCTCACATAAGGGATATGGCTGAAAAACTTGTTACTATTCTCAAGGAAAAACAGTCATTGGAGCACCAGGAACTCTGTCGCTTGCTAGGTATAGGCTTTGACAAATATCAAAAGCCAAAAAGGACCTTCTACTTCGTAGTAAACCCCTTAAAAAAGGTGCAATTAGTCAAGGAAAAGCGAGTTTATATCACTAAAGATAGAAAAAAGTATCAGACACATTATTTTCTTGATTCAGGAGCATTCCAAGGATATATGACCCGCATACTAGAAGAATTTTCTACATCAATGAAAGCATAAGTAGAGAAATTATCACTGAAAAATGCTCACAAGCTATATGTCATGAATCAAGTGTTATTGTTTCTATATTATGATAATTATTTCTTGTAATATATAATGTAAAATAGATAGGAGCGTAAACAGTTTATAATATATATGTATTAATTATACTAATGTAAACTATAAACAGTAAAACATATATTACACAACATAAGTGGTTTGTAAGTCACCAGCAAATGTGAGAGTTCAGGAATATAACAGCGTTATTCGTGAAGAAGAAAGAAAATGTGAAAGTTTCAGATATCTCACAAATAGAATTAAACGTTAAAGGCTTTAATAATTCTATTCCATAAATCTTGAGCATATTTCTGATTAATTTTTCTAAAACTACCTTTAGATAGCATATCCAAATAGACAAAATACCTCCATCTATTAGTGTTTAACTTGACATCAACATAGCATCCATGCTTAGTTTTAGAAATTATACCCAATAGTTCTAAAATAGTTAGGTATCTGTACATTGCATTTTGACTTGAGGCAGTGTAATCTTTTCTTTTTATAAAATTAGTAACGTTAACGCACCCATATTTTTCAATGTCAAGTAATAAATGATAAGCTATTGTTGGAAAAGACCCTGCAGTTCTCGTCTTTTTCCAAAACTTGTTAAAAAGGTCATCAAGAATAAGGAAAAATATTTCTTCTTTAGACTTCGTTTTTCTTAGGTAGCAATCAAGATAATTTATGTACTCAAAAGGCAAAAGCAACTCAAAAATAATATTTCCGTAGATTATACTAGACGGAGAGTATCTTCCAGATTTCCTTTTTGCAATCACTATAGTTTTAAAGTTCTTGTCATAGTAGAACTTGTCCAGTATTTGTTGCGTAAAGCTAGCTCCGAAAATTACAGTTCTCTCAGAAGTAGGATCGCTCTGTGTAGACGTAGAATCATCAATATATTTGCACTCTAATATAATGTTGTTTTCAAGAAGGAAATCGGGTCTAAGCTTTGATATCAGCTGTTCTTCACGTTTGAATCTTATGTTGTTCTTTATCAGATAACTTTCCACCACGTCTTCGAAGTGTTTGGATTCTTCTAGCCTTTTCTTGCTAATCATCCCTTAACATTTGTCACTAATTATTATATAAAATTTTGTTACCACTTACAGTGGTAAATCTGTATAAAACATATTTTATAAGGAAAAGAAATTGACAAATATAACACCTGTAAAATTAAAGTAGATAATACTTGTTTTCAGGGACTTTTGCTACTAAAGGTTTAGTTTTAGGGTATTCTTCTTCTACTTCTTTTAACATTTTTTTAATATCTTTACCATTTTTGACTATTTTTTCGTTAACTATGATTACCCATTGACCAGCAAATTGCTGTAAATCTGTCTTTAAAAAACAGTTGAAATTACCATTCATGCTTTCACCTTTTAATATATAATTTAGATAGCAATTTAAATATAGTTTACTACTTACAGTAGTTATTTGATTTTCAAAGGCAAACTAGATTCTATTTACGTGCATACCAAATGGAAATCTTTAGCTAGGAAGTTAAATAAAGCGAACTTTAAATAAAAATTGACCTAATAAAGAACAATAGTAAGAGTATGAGACAGTTTTAAGAGGTATTAAATGGCAAGTCCAGATTTTTACGCCAAGCAGAATCGCAAGATGCGTTGCAAAAAGTGTGGAGTAGAAAAGAATTTCCACGCGTTCAATGAAGATGGATTATGCAAGAAATGTGAGAAGGCATCAAAGAATCATGGGTTAGGTAGCTTTGTAAAATGAAAACCTAAAATTTGTCTGATAAGCAATAAAAATTTATATATCTAACATTCTAAATAAGATTATAGTGTTGCTATGGATAGAGTTGAAATTCTAGGCGGGTTAATAAAAAATATTGACAATGTTAATTTCAAGAATTTTTCCAAAAACTTTGACGAACGATTAATCTTGCAAAAGACAGTCTATTTTTTACAAATATTTGGGTTAAATTTAGGTTATTTTTTTAATTGGTATATTCATGGTCCTTATTCAACAGACCTTGCAAAGGACGGATATATCTTAGAAAAAAAAATTAATACAATACCAAAAATGAAAATCACTGATGAAAATCTGAAAAAATCTCTTGAAAAGTTTAATTTCTTTTTAGATAAATATAAGAATAATCCAGCTCAGCTAGAGATTTTAGCTTCTATTAATTTTCTTCATAAATTGGCTAAGAAAAAACCTGAAATTAAAAATATTATTATTATTCAAAAGAATTTCAAAGAGAACGAGTTTAATTCTGCTTGGTTATATCTAGAAAAAAACAATCTTATTAGTGAATAAAATGAGCAAAATAAATCTAAGATTTCAAGAAATAATAGACGAAATAGAGCATTCAGATAACAAGTCAATATTAGCAATGCCTGTAGATAAAAATATATTTAAAAACTCAAAACTAGAGTTAAGCAACCTAGAAAAAGAAATGGAGTTAACAAAACTTTTAAAAACTATATGTGGTAAATTACAGAAAAGATAATATATTATACATACTTCTCTAATATTATTTTTAATGTCTCATAGAACCAAATCAAATAAAATATCTTTTGATACAAAGATTATAACAGGAATTGCTGAAACAATTTCTAGAAAAGAGAAAATGCCAAAAAAACAAATATTATCGGGGCGTGTGGTAATAGTAAGCTCCATAGTTAAGGACCAATCTATAAGAAAATTAATGCAGAACATAGAGGTTGAAGAAAGAGTGTCAAGAGCATTAATTAATAAAACACTTAATTGGTTAGACGCAAAAATAATTCAGCATAAAAACGATGATATAGAAAAAGGCAAACAGATAAGAAAAAAATATAAAAATTCTATAGATAAGATAGATGCATCCATAATTTATCACCTAAAAAGAGAAAAAGTTAGTTTAGTTATAACGACAGACCATAAATTCAAAAATGTTGCACAAAGAGAAGGTTTAAATGTTTTACTTTTATGTTCTTTATCAGATTTCTAAATTTAAAAGAACAATAATGAATTAATTAGAAATTCAGAAATAATTAATACTATTTTAATTTTGTAGGATACAAACTAACTTCTCAAAGTCTTTTAAGAATTAAGGCTACTACTGTTAGTGGTAAGAAGAATTTAATTCTAATCTTCAACTTAAAGAAATCATGAATGAGTGGGAAGTAACTAAGAACGAAGAAGGTGAAATCGAATGGTGGAATCAAAAGAAATTAATAATGATCAGACTTGTTTATTTAAAAGATTTAAGAGAATGGGTGATAGATTCTAATGTTATTATTCTTCCAAAATCTAAAGTATTGATACCACCACTTTTCTTTACAGAAAGAAAAAAAGCATTAAAAACTATAATAGAAAGCATGAAAGAATTTAAGTTTTAGAAGTAAACTTTGTTGGTAGACCTGCTTCTTGCAATCTTTTTATTATATCTTCTCTTGAAGGCTCTTTTCCATGTTTAAGAGCTTTTTCTATTTCTCTTTTACTCTTACCACAACTTGGGCATTTAATAGAAACAATTTCATATTTTTCATCTATAAAATAATTTATAGCCTTTTTACTATGTCCGGCTCTACCGTACTTCGTTACCATCGTTCTTGGCGTATAAAGAGTAATTATTTCTCCTTGCCCACAATATGGGCACTTTAGAACTTTCTGTTCTGACAAATTATCACTTAAAGTTTGATAAATTTTCTTGTTTTTCTCTTTCTGGCTTGATAACTTTACTTATTTTTTCAAAATCTTTAATAGAAATTCCCTTTTTTCTTTTTGAAAATTCATAAAATTCTTTAAGATTTTTAAAGAAAATAAATTTCCAACCATAGTTTTCTAATCTATCTTTAAAAAGTGGAGCATTAATCTTTTTATATAAAATTTTTTCTCGTTCTTCAGGTATAACAATAAAACGTTTAGTTTCTTTAGTAGGTATATAAGAACCTCTGGTTAGAGCTTCGGTTATTCCAGTTGTATACTCAACATCAAATGCATTTTCAATCTCACCATCTTTTTTAATCCATAAGACATCAATCATTTGAATATGTTCTAAGTTTTCTTTTGATACGTGTAATGTAAATTTATCACATAACTTTGAAAGAGGTTCGTTATTATAAATATCATTTTGTTCCCTAAGTCCAATAAAAACTTTATAACCTAATAACCTACCTATTTCAGCAAGATAACCTATCATTAGGCTATGCTCGCGAACCCTTGTTTCTACTTGCGGTAATAATCTCCACAAACCATCTTTTGTTTTATTTGCATACTCTTCTAAAATAGTTCTTACTTTAGTTGGTTCTGGAGTAAGAGCATTTTTGAATGTTACAAAAATTTCTTGTAAAATATCATCAAATGAGGCTTTATATTTTCGTCGTAATGTTTGGATAACTACTTGTTCTACTCTATCTTCTAATGGTATTATATCAAGAAGGTATTTTTCAGGTTTTTTGAACCACCAACCTTGTCCTCGCAAAAATACAAATTCTTTATCTTTATATTTGTTCAAAATTTCTTGAATATCTTCCGATTTTGCAGATAATAGGTAGCCTTGCTTATCTAATTCTATATAAATACTCTTTAGAATATCATTATATGTTATCGGTTCACCTCTCTCTGCAATTATTTTCTTTACAGCTTCTATAACAATTTTTTCAAAATGCATCATATCTATTTGTTTATCAGTTAATATTTTTCTAGGTGCTTCAGGTTTTAAAAATCTTATATAATAATCTCCTACAGCACTCCCATAAGGTGCTAATAATGCTTTTCCTGATATTTTTGCTGGTGGTTGATAAAGAATTTTATCTAACATAAACCCAGCAAAAATAATATCTCTTATTATAGAGTTATAGATTTCAATATCTGTATTATGAAAGGTAACAGTCATCCAGTGATTTGGTTTAAGAACTCTGAAGCATTCTTTAAAAGCTTGAATTAGCATCCTATTATATTCTTCTAATTTTTTATTTTTCCTTATTGGGCTATCGCTAATAATTACTTCGTCTTCAAAGTCTGGTTTAAATTTTAACCAAGAAGACCACATATAATCTAATTCTAAATACGGAACAGAGTCGCCATAAGGTGGGTCTGTAAAAATATAATCAATACTATTATTTGGTATGTTCGATAAATTGAGTGCTGATTGTGTCGAAATTAAAATGGTTTTATCTTCCAACAAATCTTCAAATTTTTTTGCTTCCTTATAATGTTTACCAATTAATTTATTTGATTCTTCTTTACCATTTAATATTTTTTTATAACGACGTTCAAAGCATAAATATACATTTTGCTCTAAATGTTGTTTGCCTATCCAATAACCTCTAATAGTCCATCCTGCTTTAAGTATTTTCATCTTGCTTGCTGAATGTAGACCAGATGTAAAAACAAATTTCATCAAATCTTTTATTGTTGAAGATTCGATTTTTTCAATCTCGTCATATAACATAGATAAAGCGAGTAAGTTCCTTTTTGAGAATAAATCATATACGTGAGTACCCTTATGGATATTAACTCTTGTATTCCATATTAGTTCATTTGTTGGATACCAAAATGGAATTTTCATTTTCTCTATTTCAGAAATTTTTGCGTAGTCTTCTTTATCAGGCCCTTTTTCACTTTCTCTACTACATTGCTCACAATAAAAATTAATTCTTATTGGAGTTTCCTCTTCCCATAATGTATATTCTATAATAGAATCTTTCTTGCAATGTGGGCATTTAGTTTTGTATAAAGAATTTATCTTATCTTTTATTTTATTTTCAATTTCTTTAAAAGCATTTTCAAGCTCTTTTAAATCAATTGGTATGCATGTCATCTTTGTCATAAATGTTGCCATAGGGTCTAAATCAATAGCAATCGCTTTTCTTCCTAACCTTAGGGCTTCTATAGCTGTAACTCCGCTCCCAGAAAAGGAATCTAGAACTATATCTCCTTCCTTTGAATAATGTTTTATGTATTCTGCTACAACATTATGTGGTTTCCTTGCCCAGTATTGATGCATTAAATACATAGAAGGATGTGTTTTCGCAACTAACGCATAATCTATATGTTCGACTTTTGGATTATCCATATTAACACTTATTTTATTAAATCTTATACTCTTTTCCATATTTCACTACTTTCGTCCTAGCAAACTTCCTGAACATTCTAGGATGCTCAGTATGAACTGGAAAGAGTATTTTCGGCTTTATTCTTTTTACAGCCTTTCCGAGCAGCGTTCCTGGCGCGTGACCTGAGACATGCGTTTTGAACATTTTTATGTTAAAATGTTTCAACCAATTATTGATCCTTTCCTGCTCGATTTCCATCTCAACATCAAACGGTTCGCACGTAGATTTAACGTAAAAAGCATTCCTCGGCTTTATATCTATCAATTCCTTTAAATCAAAGTTCGAGCAGAACCAGACATATTTTTCAGGTTCTTTACTAACGCATTCATGATCAGAGCAATTGTTAAGGAAAGGCTTTTCCCAATGCTCATAGTCCTGCTCCTTTATCCTTTGTGGAAAGTCCTTGCGTATGACACCCCAGCCTTTTCTTATACTATAGACGCAAAGATTCTCATCATCAATGCTTGGTATTTTAGAATCGTTACAAACTTTCAAAAGACTTAACAAATAAGCTTGGCGAGTACTGATAGCCAACTTCCTATCCAATGCTTTAGCTGCATTAAGAAAGGAGAGCATCCTGTCAGTGTCACGTATCGGCCAGTCAGCTACGATTAGGCCGTGGCACTTGCAACCAATCTTTGAAACCTTTTTCTCAACATCCTCTTCCTTCTGTCCCTTCCTCTCATTGATCCTTGTTCCTTCGCTAATCATTGCGATAGGTTTCGATTCAGCACACTTTTCAACAAACGTTTCACTCTCAGCGCCTCGGCGCCCGTGGAATCTTATATCGCCAGTATAGACGACCGCTCCCTCTGAAGTATGAATAATAAAACCAGTTGCTCCTGGCAATGAGTGATCGACTGGATAAGGATAGACCTCCAACGAATCAATTTTTATTTTATCTCCAAAGTCAAAGCCGCGAACGTCCCTTTTGATGACGATATCATTATAATGGTATTGCTTGGTCTTTCTGCTCCACTCGCCTTGCTTGTTAACATAGATTTGGAAGTTCTCAACCATTTCAAGAAAATCTGTAAAACTTGATTGCGAAGTGTCTTGAATTGCTTCAAGTATGAGCTTGGTCGGCTTTGAGCAGAAGACTGGGATATCATGTCGTATGTGATTTATGTAAGCACTATGATCAGCGTGAGCATGAGATAAAAAAATTCCTTGAACCATTGGTTTTTCTTCAAACTCCTTTCCCATATGCTTTAGAAAGTCTCGTCGATACAGACCTTTTAAATCAGGCAAAAGCCCGAACTCGATCAAGTCACCTATTGCATTACACTTTCTTGGCTGCAGGAATTCTGAGAAGAACTGATTCGCTCTCGAAAAGCTCATTCCGAAATCCAAAAATATCTTTGTATCACCATCTTCCAAGAGAATCTTGTTTCCACCAATTTCATTTACACCGCCGTAGAATGTTAAGGATGTCATAATTTTACTTGGGTTTTTTATTATTTATTTACTACAAAGAGTGGTAAGAAAGTTATTACTTCTATTAAAACGAATTACAAACGATACTTTTAAATATTTTAGAGGATATCTATAAAAGATATGTTAAGGCGATATCTTGATTTGTCCAGAATGGCAAGAAAGACAGCTAATACCACCCTTAAACAAGGAGGTTTGGTACGAATTGTTACGCTTAGGAATGGATATTTATGATGTCGTCTACATTTTGGAAAATGGCTACGACTGTCCAATGGGAAAGAGAAGGAAAGGTATTTTTGAAAAATGCATAAGGAGAAGAGACAGAATAATCAAAGTTGTAGTTGAATTAAAGCTATCAAAGCGAGGAGTTGAATACTGGAAATTAAGACACGTTGGAGAATATGGTGTATGATTATGTCAAAAATAGATAATGATGAGCTGAAATGTGATTGTGGTAGCTGGGCTAAGCCTTCAAAGCTAAGGTTAGAAGGAAAAGAAGTTAGGGGTTGGAAATGCAAAAAATGTGGAATGGAATTCATTCATCCTGAAGATGCTCAAACCATATTATACTTGAATAAACTGAAAAAACAAGCATTAGAAGTTAAGATTGGCTCTTTAGGCTCGAATCAAATAATAAGATTCCCAAAACAAGTCTCAACTGCCTTGAATGTACACTCAGGAGATACTGCAGCAATAAAAGTTTGTAGTGATAACAAGCTAGAGATTCAAATAAAACGTAGAAAATAAAAGTTTGTCACAAAATTGTTGCAATCGTTTCATTAGTGTGACAATGTTATTAATTCTAAGCATAAAATTCTTATTATGATTAAAGCCATCATCTTCGATTTAGACAACACTTTGATAGACTTTATGAGAATGAAAAGACTATCCTGTGAGGCAGCAATGGATGCTATGATTTCTGCTGGATTGAAAATTAAAAAAGAATCAGGATTGAAAAGCATGTTTCAACTATATTCTCAATATGGCTTTGAATATCAAAAAATATTCCAAGTCTTCATGAGAAAGGTTCTAGGAAAAATAGATTATGGAATAATGGCTTCTGGCATAGTAGCTTATCGCAGAGTCAAAGAAGGTTTGCTTTATCCATATCCAAATGTTGTTCCTACGTTAAACAAGCTAAAGAAGAAATACAAGCTAGCTATTCTATCAGACGCACCGAAAATCCAAGCTTGGATAAGACTCGCTGCAATGCAAATCCAAAACAAATTTGACTTGGTCATAACATTTGATGAAACCAAGTCAAAGAAGCCAAGCAAAAAACCATTTCTATATCTTTTGAAAAAACTAAAACTGAAATCAGAGGAGTGTGTGATGATAGGAGACTCGTTAAGAAGAGACATAGCTCCTGCCAAGCATTTAGGCTTCAAGACTGTTTTTGCAAAATACGGCGAAGACAAAGAAAAGGCAAATGTTAAACCCAATTATGTTATAAGTGATATAAAAGAGTTATTAAAAATCAGGATTTAATCTTAACAGTCCAAATATTATCATATGCAAGGTGGGAGTAGCTCATTTTTCTAATCTAATTATTCTTACAACGTCACCAGAAGTTAGGTTGACCATAGTTATGCTGTCACTTTGTTGATTAGCTGTATAAAGGTATTGTTTGTCTGATGACGCGACAGCATCTGTGATAAAGTACCCTCTAAGGTTTGTGACTTTTGTTGACCACGAAAATCTGTTGAAATCATAGGTGTAGAGGGAATGCGCATCGCCAGAAACAACGAACATCTTATCCTTTTCTTTGGAAAGCGTTAAACCGCAAAGTCCGGTAGGTGGCCAACCACTGATGTCCTGCATTTCGTAAACATCTATCAAGTCTAGAACACCGAGCAGTTCATCGTTATCCATGCCAATTTTATAAACTGAGGTGAACCCAGTCAAGTATAAAACTCTTTTTGTCTCATCGAAATCAGCTTCGACAAAGCCGGTTGCACCACGGCGTGTTATCTTGATAAAGGGGATTTCTATGGTATTAATGACATCAAGGGTAGAGGAATTAAATATCGTGACTACTGTTGTTGTTCCCATCATCTGGCCGCAAGCAACATAAAGTTTTGAACCGTCAGGAGAAACAATTACTTTATCACCACAAGGTTCATGTGGCAAATCAATTGATTTAATGATAGACATATTTTTTGCATCGAAAAAGAGAAGACGTCTTCCAACCATTCCTCCTGACTCAAAATCAATAGTTGCCATTTTATCATTGAAAAAAGTTAGTGTAAGGGGAATAATCTCCATACCAATATCAAACCTTTTAATTAAAGAACCGTCAGAAGGGTCTATGGAGCAGATAGATCTTCCACCTGAAAAATATAGTTTGTCTTGGTAGTAACCGGCTGCAAAGGAGACACCATCAGGCAAAGGAATACTCCCTATCAATTCCCCTGACATTAAATCCAAATTGTAAATTTTTCTTGTACCCCAACCAATTATGTAACCTGTGTTGTTGACACGAATAACATTGTATGGTCTAACGTCCGCTTTATTGAATTTCACTCTGCTAATCTCTTTTCCGGTTGAAATCTCCACTTTTCGTATGAGGTTGAAGTCGCCTTCAGTCATATACAAGTAATTTTCATTTACAGGGTCAATGACTATTGCTCGCTGGTCAGATGATGGTGACACCGTGATCTTGCGGATAACTTTGTTAGTTGATATGTCATACTCTATAATTGGCAATTCCTGTGGAGCTCCACCTCCGGCCCAGAACCCTATTATGTATGCTTTACCTGTTTTCTCATTAACAGCAAAATCATTAACCCCATTCTCCATTGGTGTTGAAGCTAAAACCTGAAAATTGTTTAGATTAAAAACAACAAAGTTTCCACTGCCTCTGTCATCCATATGCGACCACCCGAAATAAGCTCTTGTTTCATCGGAATTAACAACAAACCTGCGTGCGAAGGTGTAAAGAGGTATGACTTCGTTTGCCAGTTTTGAAGAACGCACAACAGTATTCCTCGAAACATTGAAGACAAAGAAAGCTGGATAGAAAACTCCTGAGGACTCCCCCAATGTTCCTACTGTATACAGTAAATCTGGATTGCTGGGAGAGGGCACCACTGGTCCGAAAATTATGCCCCCGATAAAAATGCGTTTGTATGAATAGTCTGAAGTATTGATTATAAACAAACCTCCATTTGTTGAAGTTACATAGGCTTTGCTTCCATCTTGCGATATGAAAATAGGCACTGCAAATAAAGGTGCTATCGGAAACACTTTCTCCACACTTTTGTTTTCCGTATCGATGATCATAACATTTCTGGCTCCAGGGTTGGCAACATAAAGCTTTTTTCCGTCTGGGGTCAAGGCAGCATTACCTGAAAAAATCATATTGCCTGCAGCCGAAATGTTTATTGAATCGATGACTTTGAAAGTCGATAAGTTCACAGACAGTAACGCGTCATCGGACGCGAAGGTAATGTATGCCTTTTTCCCATCAGAGGAGATTGCTAATCCAAGATCAGCTGGTGTCCAGCCAGGGAAATTTTGTTCTACTGTTTTTTCTTCTGCAACGATTTCGCTTAGGCAAGTATTATTTGTGCAAACCTGTCCTGTCTGGCATCCACAAGTTTCACAGTTAAAGACAAGGTTTTTTGATTCTTCGCAATGATAACCTATGTTTGAAGGCGAACAGTCACCAACATATGTGCCATCAGGGCAACTATGTTGAGTATAACCAATCATAAGAATAATTATGAAAATCAAAACCAAAGGAATTATAAAGAATATTTTTCTCATGATAAAGAATTGTAAAAATCAGGATTTAAGGTTTAATCTTCTCTAGAAGAGATTTCACATATAATAGAAAGGTTTAAAAGTTTTTGGGACGCATTTATTTTAAGGTTTGAAAAATGAAAAAAGTATACCAAACAGTCTCATTCAGGCAGTTTGCACAAAAGAATTTTGAAAGAAAAGAATTTATGGATGATTTTGCTGACAGTTGTCCACCATTTCATCAGGATTTAACTCTGATTTTTGGAAGCGGTAGGACAATAAGACAGCATGAAGGTTATGAACATCCTTTTTTTGCAACAGTTGAACATCCTTCTTATGATATTTCTTCAAGACTCATTCAAAAGTATATGACAACACACGAGATTGACAGTGTTGTTCAAAAAGGTGAATCTCATCTAGTGTCTGTAAAGGATAAAGTTGCTAAATTTGAGCCTCTCGTTCGAGGTTGTTCGATTAACAAATACGGTGATGTTGGTTATGCTACTTTTAAAAAACCAAAGAACGTCAGAAAGCAAGCAAAGGAATGGTTGGAAGCTGCAAAAATTTTAGGTTTTGAAACTCATATGCCTCAAACACTTACCATGGGAGATGGTTGCGAGGCGATAAAAATATGTACAAATTACATTACCCTTGAGGAGAATGATGTTGTTCCTTATGTAATAGATAAAATGTTGAAGGCAGTTCCTGAAATGGATTCTAAGCTTTCAATTAACTGCGAGACATCTTCATTGGTTATTGACTTGAAAGCTATGACCTTAACTACAAAAACGGAAGCAAGAGGAAGACATAGAGAATTACCATTTGCACTTAGCATGATGGGTGATTTTAAAGAGCCGTATGTAAGATATCCCACTCATGTTAGCACAAGGGGGGATGAGTTAGCAGCATTTTATGAAGCAAACAAAGCTGCTATATTTTATACGCTCATTCCAACTGTTGCGGCAGGAGTTAGCGCAGCTGTAGGTTATTTTGAAGGAGAAAATGCGTTAGGCATGCTTAAACATCTTGGAATTGGTGCAGGTGTAGGAGCAGCAGTTGACGCTGTGGTTGTTGGAGTTCCATATCTTGTTGGCTCTGTAAAGGATTGGAGAAGGTCAAGAGCTGAAAGAAAAGAGAAAGAACGTTCAAGATTCGGAGAGTGGTCTGCAGATTTACCTCACCTAAAAGACCCTTATGGATTCTGTGTAGCAATTTCTACAGACAAATGCGCAAGTAAGGCTCCAGAAAAGAAAAAAGAGAATGAGGAATAATTTCTTTTATTCTTCAAATTTTTAATCATGATTTCAGAATTATTTTCTGCACGATATCTAATCTTAAAATCAAAAAATTAGTCATAGTTCTCAATTAAACAGTAATCTTTAAACATCTTTCCCAGAACTTCAAACTTAAATCTTTTCTCCAACTTCTAGTATTATGGATGAGAAATATGAGTTCATCAGAGGAGAACATCCAAACGAGACTGTTGCTTACTTGTTGGCAGAAGAACACCTTAGTGAAACCAGAGTGGTAGACAGTATAACAAGAGAAATATTTTCTAGAAAATATTAGTTTAAATTGTTTAGGATTTATCAAAAAATTATGGTAAGATGGCTTTCGGAAACAAAAACTATAAGATTATCAGATGAAAAAGTTCAAGTTAACTATCTTTTTACAAATCCTTATGGTTTAAGAGAAACTCAAGAAGTTGTTTCAGAAACCTTAAGAGAATTTGGTGAATGGGGAAGTGAATATCTTACAGTTTGGTCATGTCAAAATGACAGGGAATGGAAAGAAGCTCATTATAAATTTTTAGATTCGGCTGCTGAATATGAAAGAGAGGAATCAGGCTCATCATTACCAAATCCATTAACATCACAAACAACTGCTAGATTAGTTTATGCACCAAGAAATATAATAGATGTGATGGCAAAATTAGAAGAAGCTTATCAACCAGAACTTATTACACTAGACGGAAGAATAATTCGTATGCCTTCATCCTTAAGAAATGAAAAAAAGTTACTAAATCCGAACCTAGTTCTAGGTAAAAAATTCTTAAATTTCAAAAGAAAAAACAAAAAAGCGCATGTGGTACATGAATCCTCCCATAAACTTCAAATAGACAAAGGTTATTGTGATCCCCTATATCAGACAATTAATGAAATTCTACCAAATGTTCAATCACCAATTATAGGAAGAACCATTCTTGCTTCAAAATTAATCTTAGATGACATATCTGCAAACGAGGTTGCTCTTGATTATGGTTTTAATGAAGATGTTTTTTTCCTTTCACAATATGCTTTTCAAGGTTATAAATCTCTAAATCTTAAAAAGAGAGAAAAACAACCTGGATTGTTAGTTGCAGACGCTTTTGGACTTACTAGTATGATTATACCATTTAAACATAAAAGCCAGGATACTTATGCAAATAAAATGAGAGGACTTATAGATGAGCACCTTAAAAAAATAAAAGTTATAGATGCCGTTGCATTAAGAGAGCATTTTGAAGAAACCCTTGATAGAATAAAAAACCCATCACAAGTTTCTGATATAAAATTTGTTCTTGCTGATTTTGTTGTAAATTATACGAAAGGTTTTTTAATCAATAAATAGTTTTTATTATTTACTCCAAACTTTTGTTACTACCTACCATTTTTAAGTTCTTCTACAATATAATTTTCAAAATTTAGTGTATTTTTAAATATACAAATAACCAAGAAGTGTTTAGTACGTTTTTGTATAAAAATACATAATATTAAATCTCAAGTCTTAAATTTTTATAATATTATCTTTATTTATGGGAAAGATAGATGACCCCATGTTTAATGACAGGGTTGTTCTTGGCAGAAACATTGTAAAGGAATTGGTAAGAGACTATACCAGTTATGCTCATGGAGGTAGATACAAAGCAGCAGCAGAGAGTCTTGGAATCAAAGAAAGAACTTTATTTGCTTACATGGGTGGCGAGAAGAAATCAATACCAACAGAAGTATTTTTTTCTGTTGTAAATTCTCTCGGAATAAAGCCAGAAGATTTTGATTATCATAGAATGAGTTTGACTGATGTGCAAAAGGATTCTGTAAAAGCTTGGAGGCTGGCAAATCCTGAAAGAGCTAGAGATATACCAGCAAATAACGCATCGGGTGGTATAGTAGCTCTTGAGAAAAAAACTGGTAAAGATAGAAGAGACATAATGAAAGACGTTCGTGAAGGATTGTACAGAAAATATGGCAAGGATGCTCACTTCAAAATTGGTTCTAAAAGTACCGAATATTTTAAGAAAAAATACGGTAAGAATTGGAAAGAAGAGGAAACAATGCCTATGTTTGAAGCTTTGGAGAAAAAATATGGAAAAGCTTGGGGCAAAATAGTTGGTGCTAATGCTAATAGGGTGGCAAGAGAAAAGTTTGGTCAAAACTTTCAAGTGGAATATGGGAAAATTGTTTACGGCGATCAATGGAACGCCGTTATTCATGCCTTCCAATGGCAGAAAGAAAACTTCCAAGGCTTTGAAAAAGAGCATCTCGGGCCTTTGTTTAGTGTCATATCAGAAGCAGGCGGATATAATGCCATCAAGGTTGTCGGAATTCTGCTTCAAAATAAAGGTCTTAGCATAAAAGAGCTTTCAGAAAAAACTAATCAAAGTGTAAATCATACAAGAAAAATAATACATCGTCTAGCTACCTCTGGGATTGTTCATCACAAGTCTTTTAGGGCATTTGAACCTGAGGATGATATAGTTTATGCCGATAATGGGCAGTTAAGACAAAAAGCAAAAATTATAGCTGAGGAGAACAAGCAGAGGATAGCCTCCTTCATAAAGGAAAACAAAACACCTTCCGTAGGTTGTAATTGCGGTTATAAGACAACGTTTGAAGGTGCCTTTCAGGTCGATTTCCACTGTCCCAATTGCGATTCGGTGCTGGACATAAAAGAACCGCCAAAGATTTTAGAATTAGTAGAAAGGAGAATGAAGGCAAAATGAAAATCAGGATTTAAGGATTACTTTCTTTTATTAAAAAATTTTAAATTTGGATTTCCTTTTCCAGTTCTACATAATATACTACCCTCTTCACACCAATTTTCAAAGCATTCTCTAGACCCGCAAACTTCAGAATATCCGTAATGAGCGTCATGTAAATAATAAATTTTAAGGAGGCCAACCTCCTGAAATCTTAGTCTGAGTGATGCTCCTAAACCTTTGGAAGTGACATCAAGACTTAAAAGTTTAACAAAATCTTTAGGTTTATAGACCGTTTCTGGGCGTTTGTGACAAAATCCAACAACCTTTTCTAAAACTTCATTATATCTTGAGCCTAGGATTTCTCTAATTTCTGGATTCATAAAATTAATTAAGAGCTAAATCATTTAAACATGCTCTAGATTAAGAACTTAAGGATTCATTCAAAGCCATATCTGCCTCTTAGCGGTACAAAGGCAAAAAAATCACCTACATACCCAGATTTAATCTTGCCTTCTTTTTTCACACCTAATCTAAATGCTCCCATACTCGGAGCAAGGATGCATCTTCCACCTTCTACCAATTGATCTGAAAGAACATCTAGAGAATAATTTCCAGGAACGCCAGCAGTAAAATATATTCTATCATAAGGTTTTTCTTTTTCATAACCTCCAGAGCCGTCTGCATAAACAACTTCTATATCCCAATTTCTACCAAGTTTTTTCTTTGTTCTAGAAATATTTTCCCTTGCCATATTTACAAGCTCAGGTACTATATCTAAAGAAATAACCTTTCCAGGGTCAATGATTTCTGCCACAACAGAGGCATGATAGCCGCAGCCTGAACCAACTTCTAAAACTTTTTGACCTTTTTCAAGTCCCAAGTGCTTGCACATAAAAGCAACTACTTCTGGGGCTGAGCATGTTTGTCCATAGCCTATTGGAAGTGCATCCCACGGACTATAAGCTTCACTTTTCACAAATTCAGGTAAGAAATCCATCCTGTTTACAATTTCCATTGCATCAAAAATTTTACTTGGCGCATCTTCTCGATTTTCTCTAAGCCAATCAACCATTTCTTTGTTAGTTTGCATTATTTTTTATTGAAGAAGAAAGGATAAATTCTTTATTTTCCCCTTAAAATTCAAGATTTAAAACTGATAACCCATTTTTTTAATGCAAGAAATCAAAACACTTTGATATCTGTCATATTCTTCATCTGTTAATTCCAATTTTCTGCTTTCAGCTCTCTTCCTCAGATCTTTAACAGAAGTTTCTGAATTAGCTATTATCTCTCTTGTTAGTATATCGTTTATGGTATTTCCAGAGATAGTTTCTAAACTGAAATTTTTATTTGGGTGCTTTTGTCTGTCCTCCTCTACACACGCATCATAAAAGTCCATAATAACCTTTCTGCCGTCGACTCCTCTTCTGTTAAGCACTTCAATATCAGCCTCGTTGACGAATGAATGCCTTATTGATTCTGTTATGCCTAGGTCTACCAGTCCTTCTACGTCAAGCTCGCCTGAGGTATATGCATCACGAAAAATTTTTCTTTGTGCAGTTGTAATGCCATAGCAGAGCTTGGGGTTGACTTTGAGAAGCGCTCTTTCGTCAAGTTCATGTACGAGCTCGAAGAGAAAAGTCATATCACGGTTTCCAATTTTCTTTTCATGTTGGCTGATGCCTTCCTCGGTTATCACAACTATGGGATCATGGTATTCTTTCAGGGTATTGAAATTAATATAAGTCGCAACATGCGTCCTTATATTTTTATCGAAATTAATGGAAGTAACTTCTGGTATCTTGCTTAAAAAATCTCTGTACCTTTTTTCAAACTCCTCTTGATTTTTTAAATACCATATCTCTGGAGGAGTTTTCTCCAACCTCCATACCTCGGAAATGTCCTTTGCCCAGATGTCTCTTCCTATACACTTTACACAGTTCTCGCTCAGTTCTGTCATTTAAAAATTAAGTTTAGTAATCTTTAAACATCTTTCTAAAGAGTTTCAAGTTTAAATTGTTTATTATTCTATTAAAAATTATGATAGAAAATCCTAAAACCCATAGAGCTTTGTTAGATTTGATGTCAAAAAGCAATACTGCAAAGTTCGGTAAGGATGTTACAAAGCTTTTACATGAGGGGAAAACACCATATGTAGCCCACGAAAGAATACTTGTTTATGGAAATCCTCCCTTTACAGCTACGGATAAAGTAGGACTCATTGATATAGACGTTGGTACAGCCGTTAACTTGGAAGAAAGGGGTATAATATGCGCCAATTCTGCTTGTATGCAAATAGACTATTATTCTGAAAAAGGTAAATTGACTGAAAAAAATTTGAGGATAGAGAATTATAGACGTTCTCTTATGGCAGCACCAATGGACGGTTTAGGAAGGGCATTTGATTTTGTTGCAAGATGGTTTCCAATGTTAGATGTATGGATAGAAGACGGTGCTTACGATATTTATCGCGGGACGATATTAGAAGAAAATCATAAAATGCAAGAAAAAGCCTTGGAAAAGTTATTGAATAAATCAACTTTATTGAAATTAAGAAAAGCTTCTGAAACCTACAGAACATTGTTTGAGTCAGTAGCTGCGGAAAGGTAGAAAGTTATTGAAAAGTTTGTCAAAATCAATCATGATAAAGAATTAGAAAAATCAAGATTTAATAATTATTCTTTCTTGCACCTCTCTCTATACTCGCATTTTCTTAAATCTCTCATTTGTCGTACATATTTATTAAGTTTAAAAATTTTCGTATTATTAATAAGATTATGTTTGACTATGAGCAAAAAGCTGCTTTATGCAGAAAAATATCTAATCTGTATTATCAGTTAGGAGACAAAAAATTTACCACAAGAAGTGGTATGGAAAGTATTTCAGAGGCTCAAGAAAAGTATTTTGCAAGAGCTGCTTACGATTTTGAAAAATTATCTGGCTCATTAAGGTTATTTTTTGTAAGGAAATCTACACTTGAGGAAGGGGTAAAGAATCTAGAAAGTAGGTTAAAAAAACTTAAGTCCTGATTTTTACTCTTTATTGCATTTCTCTCTATACTCACATTATTTCCTTGAAACAAACTCATTATCTTTCACGTAAAATCTTAATAATTTTTCCTTTCCTTTAGAAAGTCCAATTCTAGTTGTATTAACTATCTCAAATTTATCATCAGATTCTTCTATGAACAAATTTCCTCTTGTTAAATCTAAACCATTATGCCTTTTTTCTATTCCAAAAGCCCTTGTTAACTTTCCAGGACCGTTTGTAAGATTTTTAATATCATCTGCCCCTCTTCTCTTTTTCATTAACCCAATCCCCTCCAAAGGTTCTATTGCTCTTATTAAAACAGCTCCAGGCTTGCCTATTTTTTCAGTAGCAATAACATTAAACATCCAATGATTGCCATAAGTAAAATAAACAAAGGCGTGGCCCGGTGGTCCTAGAAGTATTTCAGGTATAGATTTAACTTTTCTAAAACCCGTAGCACCAGGATCGTTTCTTCCTAAATAAGATTCAGTTTCAACTATCCTTCCTTTACAAATTCCTTCAACTGTTTTGTGGACTAAAATTTTTCCTAACAGTTCTTTTGCAACAATTTTGCTATTTCTCGCATAGAAGGATCTTGAAATTTTCATAATGAAATCTTAGGTGTTAAAATTAATATAAATAACATCGAAAATACCTTTCAAAAGTAGAGTTTAAATGTTTTATTTTAAGGGTGTAGGTGCTAAAGTTTTTAACAAATCTTCTAAATATACTCTAGAATTTATTTTTTCTCCAAGAACTTCGGAAAAACCTCCAGTATCTAATAAACCATGTCCACTAACATTAAACGCTATAACCCTTTCTTCCCAAGTATAATTTCCTTTTTCCCATTCGTTTTTACATTCTAAGGCTTGGTCTATTGCGCATGCAACACTATAAGAAGATTCAGGTGCTGGGAAAACCCCTTCACTCTGGATGAAAAACTTTGCTCTTTCAAATACGTATTTTTCATTAGCAGGATATGCGATTGATTCAATCATTCTACATTTTTCTTTCAGAAAACTGATGATAGGAGCTGCGGCATGGTATCTTAAACCATCACCTTTGATTGGAACCATCTCTTTTTGATGACCAAGTGTTAACATTTTTAACTGAGGTGTTATTTCTGCATGATCCGCAAAATCATATTCATATTTTCCTTTACTAAGATTTGGTGCAGCTTCACTTTGTGCTGCTATAAATTTAACTTTTTTTGGAGCTTTTCCCTTTAACACGTCTCCAGCAAATGGTAAGGCAAAGCCGCCAAAATTACTTCCTCCGCCTAAACAAGATATTACATAATCTGGGTATTCATCAACTTTTTCAAACTGTTTCTTTGTTTCAAGACCTATAACAGTTTGGTGCATTAAAACATGATTAAGAACAGAGCCAAGACTATAAGCAGATTTTTCATCAGTTAATGCATCTTCTATACCTTCTGATATTGCAATTCCTAAAGAACCTTTGTGATTTGGATTTTTTTCTAGAAGTTCTCTTCCAACTTTAGTTCTGTTGCTAGGAGATGCTAAGACCTCAGCTCCCATAAGTTGCATAAGAGCTTTTCTTTCAGGTTTCCAATCATAAACAGATCTAACCCAATAAACTCTAGCATCTAAACCATTTAACATTGCTCCAAAAGTTAAAGCAGTTCCCCACTGTCCTGCACCCGTTTCGGTTGCTAATCTCTCTTTACCTTCTTTAGCTGCATAATATGCTTGAGCTAATGCTGTGTTTACTTTATGACTTCCTGTAGGACTTAAAAATTCTCCTTTATAATACATTCTTATTTCAGGTGGAAGTTTTAGTGCCCTTTCTAATCTCTCCGCCCTTACTAAAACTCTTGGTCTTCCAACCTGCTCATATAAATCTTGAATTTCTTCAGGGATTGAAACATAATTTTCTGTAGAGAATTCTTGTCTTAAGCATTCTTTTATACCATATCTTTGCATTTTCTTTAATGCTTCTCCAGAAGGGTCTTGAGGATTAGGTAAGGGTTCTGGTAAATCGGGGAGAATATTGTACCATGCTTTTGGCATTTCATCTCTTGTTAATTGAATTGCTGTCATGAAATCAATGTCATAATTAAGAACAGTAAAACATTTAAATTCATTTCAAGCTTAAATTTTTAACATTTCAGACTAGCAGAAATATCAGAATTTAAGTTTGTTTAACGGCCAAAGCACGGAGATTTGTTGAATGCAATATTGATGAAAATCATATAATAAGAGGAAGTGCTTTTTTAATCATACCTTCATCACTCTCAGAAACTTCACGCCATACAATAATGTTTAATGGTATTTTTCTTTTTCTCGAAATTTCATCAAAAAAAGGTTGTAATGATTTTGTGTCTAAGTATTCTTTAGCAAAAATTTCAATATCCAAATCAGAGACAGACTCTATTACATCTCGATTTCTATAGTACACAAAAGGTTTAACGCTTTTTGGCGAAGCAGAGCCAACTAAATATGCTTTAAATTCTTGAGGGCATTCAATCGAAATTTTTTTTGCAACGTCTCTAGCAATAGATACCAGTGCAGGTTGAACGTATCTTTTCTTCCCCGATAGCCTTTCTAACCTTTTTGATAGTTTTGGATAATCGTCGAAAATGAAATTCGTGTGCGTTGCATTTTCTTTTTCGTTTGTTAGAAAACACTTTACAGATCCTCTTCTCTCCAGTTTTCTAATACCGGGTAAGAGTTGAGATATATAAAGATTAGAAATATTCACTGCCTTTTCATGAGCATCATCAAAGAACAAATCAAGTTGAGAAACGTCTCTATTGAAAAGATAAATGTTTGTTGCTATACTGGGAAAATAAGGGTGTTTATTCAGGCACTTAGCCAAGACCTCTCCATAAGTTAGCGCCTCATCAGAGCATCTAACCATCTCTTCTATTTTCTCTTCTCCAAGATTTATCATAAAGCTTAATAAAAAAATAAAAGATTTAAATCTTTCTAAAATTCAGGATTTAAACTTCTCAATCCCGTAAAAAACACAATCTTAAATACTGTTAACTTTATTTACATTATAAAATAAGGAGAGATTATATGGAAGAAGAAACAGTTGAAGAAGAGGATACTGACGAAGAAGAAGGTACTAAAGAGGAAACTGAACCAGAAATTACAGTAGAAGAAGGCAAAGATGAAGCAAAAGAAGTTACTGAAGAACCTAAAGTTTCCAAAGAAGTAGGAATTTTCAAGAGAGAAATGCACAATGCAGTTTGTGCTGATTGTGGAAAGAAATGTGAAGTCCCTTTCAAACCAACAGAAGGAAGACCAGTCTACTGTAGAGATTGCTATCGAAAACATATACCACAAAGAAGAAGATTCTAATTCTTCATTAATGAAAATTAAGAAGTAATTAGAGGTTTATACAAAATTCAGGATTTAATAGTTATTTTTCTATTTAGAATTAAAGCAGATTTAATATTTTGATAACACCATAAATAAAAACAGAACTGAATAAAATAAACAATAAAAACACCAACCAATCTTTCTTTGCCTGTGGTTTAACCATAACAATTTAAGATTTTAAAAGTTTAAAAATCAGGATTTAAGGGTTATTTGTTCTATCAAGCTTTCTAGAATATACCCTCCCATTCTTCGAAACTTCAGTTTCATATATAATTGAGTTTGGAAACGCTACAGTTTTATTAATTTTATCATATGCAATCATAAAACCAGAAGCATAAACCTCATCAAATATCCCTAAACTTTTTCCACCTCTGGTTTCAATAGAGACTACAACACGTTGCAATTCTAAGGTATTCTTATCATAAAATTCTTTAATTGCGAACCCTTTCGGCTTGTCATTTCTCATTTTTTCATCTAAAATATTTTTGGTTATTGATAAGATCTCCGGAAGACTCAAACCATCAGCAATTAGAAAATTTGGCTTACCTTCTTTATCTGTAAAAACTCTCAGTTTCCTCATGAGAATAATAAAAATAGAAAAGCATTTATACTCATTTCATTTTAACTTCAAAAAGACCTTTCTTTCTTCCAAACTTGTCTTTTTTTGGAATCTCAACAATAATTGCATCTCCTTTCATGACAAGAAATTCTTCCTCAGTTTCATTACTTATGTAAGTGAAAGGAGCTGTCTCAGAATCTTTTAAGAATTCTGTTTTTTGTAAGGCAAGAGGAATTATTTTCGGTTTTTTAATAGAACTAACAGTCCCTTCTATCCATGTTAAAGGCTTGTTGTAAGGGGTTATCACATAAACTTTGTCTCCAGGATAAATTTTATCTGTGCTTAAGGTTCTAGGCTCAGGGGACTCACCTATTTTGGCAGTTTCATATCTTTTTATAATATCTGGATGAGCTCTTCTAAATTCATTATCAGCATCAACATTAGTTAGAATAATTAAAACATTGTCTGGATATGTTAGATGAGTTTCAACTCCCTTTCTTTTCGGTTCAGCGCCTTTGTATAATCCATGCTCTTCTTCAGGCCCTGGAATTTTATCTTTATACGCCAGAACAAATTCTATTTGTCCTCTTTTATTCCTGTTAACGCAAGCTATTCTTTCAACTTCAAATTTCATATCTTCTTTTTCTGTTTTTCTAATGGTTGCTACCTTCATATAATTTAAATAAGCAATAATCTTTAAACATCTTTCTGAAAAGTTTAAGGTTTAAATGTTTTACTCTTCTTTTAAAATTATGGTGGAAGAACCTCTACGACTGATGAATACTATTGAATCAAGAACCAAGTTTATGAATAGACTTAATGTAAATTTTATAATATTGGGTGCATTAAAAGAACAAAAATCAACTCTCACTGAAATTAAACAATATGCTACAGGTCAAGAATACTTAGCTGGAATAGATTTACCAAATCATCTATCAAGACTAGAGAATGCTTATTTTATTGAAGCTGTAAAAAAGCCTGAAACTAATTACAAGCTATTGGATCGCGGTAAAAAGGTTTTAAAGGAATACTCAACTTCAGGAGGTATATGGGGATTAGGAAGTTTTATTCGTGGGCAAATTTTGGAAATTGATGGCATATCAACATCTGTTATTATTAAAAGTTATGAAATTTTGTTTGGAATACCTAAAAAAGGAAAAAGAAAAACTGATAAAAAGCGTGAGATAATTAATGGTCTTGAATCAATGAGGAAATCTGAAGAATTAGAATTTTCAAATGGAGGCTGGCATTATAAAAAACCTAAATAAAATTCAGAATTTAACTGTTATTTTTTCACTATTATGCCTATCTTTCTGTGACAAAGGTCATGCTCTTTGCTGTTCTTCTCATCATAATCCTTATGTTTTCTGTGCCATTCGTCATGCTCCTTTTGTGTAATAATCATTTTCTTCTTAAGTTTTTTCTTCATATTGGATATATAGAAAATTCAGGATTTAAGTCTTAGTCTCGCTTGACTATACTCTCTCCTGTGCCTACATACTGTTGGCACCAACCACAGCTACAAGTTATGGTTACAATTCTTTTCTTTCCTTTGGTTTCAACTTCTATTTTCCACTTATCCTTGTTGCCACACTCTGGACAATATATCAAGATTTTGCCTGCCACTTTGTTCACCTGAATATACAAGATATAGAAAAATCAGGATTTAAGAATATGTTCCAGTTATCATGCTTGTGCTATTGTATGCACTGGAGTTTGAAGTTAGATAATATTCAATTGCAAGTCGTATGCTATAGCTGTTTCCAGCATATCCTGATGGTCCTCCAGCTACAGTTATATTCTGAGATTCAGTTTCATTTAACAAAGGCATAGGAAGATTAGCAGGGATTGCATTAACATTATTGATATAAACCCTTCTTATAACAACATCTTGCCCTGCTTCGTTTTTAACTCTAAAATTCAAGATTCCGTTAGAGTCAAGATCCCATGGGTAAAGCATGGTTATCTGTTCAAATCCCCTTGCAATTGGTGCTAGCATTTGTTTTGGGCATTGAGCACCTAATCTGGTTACCTTGCATATCTCATAATCTCTTATTAGCTTGTGCGATGAGTCATTAAGATAGCTGCAGCAGATTTCAATAACTTTGGGTCTATCTCTTCTAGTATAATAATATTTATTTCCACTTTGAACCGAAATAAAATCTGGTTTTTCTGCTAACTCAATCTCAGCAATTGTTAGTTCATGATCGTCACAGCTCTGAAGGCCGTCTGGTCCGTAATTTGATTTAACGTCATTAACGTAGACTTCGCATTCTAAACCTTTCTTATAGCAGCTAACATAAGCATATCCAACTGACTCGTTTCCATACTGGCAGTTGTCTTCAAAAGCCCATGACGAATTTAAAATCAGCACGTCCGAATCTTCAAGATATGCTATCGGCTGACTAGCGCTGCTAGTTATTTGCGTGCAGCCTGCTATCAAGATTATAGCTAAGATCAGAATTGCTGCAAGTCGTTTCATGCTAAAAATATAGAAAATACAAAATTTAAGGATTACAATCAAAATATTATTATGAGAATAGATTCTAAAGGAAACTCTTGGATAGCCATCTCAGAATTCCATCAGCAATCCTACTGCGAAGTTCAGCTAAAATTCAAGTGGCAGGGAATAATCAAAGAAACCGCAGAAATGATAAATGGTTCTAATATTCATGAAGAGAAGTTTGAAAGATTCATTGAAGAAACTAAAGAGATGGAAAAGGTAGATATAAGAGATGCCATAAGACGGGCAGTAGAAAACAATGAGAGATTTGCAGGAAGAGAAGTCTTCATAGTCTCGCCTAGATTTAGATTGTTCGGTATGATAGACTCGGTTGAAATAGGACCTGATGGAATAATTATAACAGACGATAAGCCATCTGAATACGCTTTCTTATCTGACAAGTCTCAAATAATTGCTTATGCGATTGCCTTCAAAGATTTTTACAGACCGCCGCTAGATATTTTCATGATAATCAAGAACAGAGACAGCGGCGATATAACATGGGAAGACGTGCTAACACAAGAATGGGTAGATTTCTTGCTTGAGAAGATCAATCGCTTGCACGAGCTGGCCCTAGGTAAACGTGAATTCGAACCTACAAAGAATCCGAAGAAATGCTCGGCTTGTTCTTACAAAGATTTTTGCGATAAGAAATTACAAGCTTAAATATCTTAACTTTTCATTAAATATTGATTTTCATGCTTCCAGAAGATAGGGTATTCGGCGTATATCAACTTCCAGAAGATTACGAAGGTTACATAACATTTAATTCAGAAATGGACAATGATGATGGTAAAATAAATTTCTTACTTTCTGTGACCGTAGATGATGGAGATAAGAAAAGAAATGTCGATTTCATTCTATCTAAAGAAAGTATAAGAGAAATTAATAGAAAATTTCCACGCGAAAATAACAGAGGTAGAGCTCCAATATTGCATGAGTATGGTCAAGTTAAAATATTAAAAGAAATCTGTCCAAGGATAATGGGCACTTATCTAAAACCAATGGATACATGTTGCTTAGAACTTGAGATTTAGACTTTTTAAGTAAGAATTACAAGCTTAAATTTCTTGGTTTTAAATAAAATATAGAATTTTATGGTATTAGATACATCAGAGAAGTCATCTGAAATCGAAGACTGGGAAGATTTTACAAGCTCTATAGAAACAAGCTTTGAAAATGAGGGTTATGCACTGGTAAGAAAATGCAGCTGCAAGCAAGAGCCGCCTAAAGAAAGAATAAAAAAACTCCAAGAGATGTTCGAAAGATATTACAAATCAACTGGTAAAGTTTATCAACCTAGGGATGAGGAAAAATTGTACAGAGAGCATGTGAGATGCTTTCATTATCAATGCCCAAATTTAGGACATGTTGTTTTAACAGTTGAAGGATTTCAGGAAATGATAGGCGACCTGGGGAAAGCAATGAAACAAGGTTATATAGAAGGATTAGTTACTGGGGCGCAGGTAAGACGTGGAGGAGGCGGTAAATTAGAGCTGCTTAAAGAAACTTTTAAACTCAGGAAAACTGTAGAGGATATTTTACCAACTATAAATTTAGGAGTAATATCTTGCTATACCTATGGAAACAGTCTTGAGGGTAGAGAAGAAAAGACAGATTTTGTATGTAGCGAAGGTAAATTAGGTTTTTTGAATGAAAGCTGGGGTAAAAGACTAGGATTACCGCAAGTAGTTAAAAGAATAGATGAAAAGCTTTTGAAAAATTCTGATAAATAATATTTCCAAGTCTAAGATGTTTGCGATAAGAAAATGTGAAAATCAGAATTTAAATATTATTTTTTCTTTTCAATTCTCTCTCTTGTTTATTCTCTACATATTCCTTTAAGAACTTCTCCCTCATCACAAAGACATTACCCAAATTTACCACTCATCATTTTTTAACAATCCTTCAAAATATCCAAGCTTTAGAATAAGCCTAAATATATTGTTAGCTTTCCTTTATTATTAGAAGGCTGAGCATATATAGTACTCTATCTAATAGAATTCAGAATTCATTTTAATACTTTTCATAATGAATTTTCTCTTTCTCAAGCTCTTTTTCATTATGCTCTGGCTTTTCTTCATCTGGGTATCCTATCGGCATAAGACAAAGGATATGAACATCTTTTGGGGCCTTAATTAATTGCCTCACATATTCTTCACTTTCTGTTTTGCTATCAAAAATTTGAGCAAAACAAGTTCCTAAACCTTGGTTTGTAGCCTCTAAGTAAACTGCTTCAGCAGCTATTGAGCAGTCTTCAATCCAGAAAGGAACTTCCTGTGATGCAATTATCAAAATTATTGGGACATCTTTAGCAAAACTGCACCAAGGAGTTGCTTTTGATAGTTTATCTTTTAATTCTTGATCCTTTACAACAATAAATTCCCAAGGCCTTCTATGCTGTGCTGAAGGAGAATACATTGCTGCTTTTAAGATTTCATTAAGTTTTTCTTCTTCAACTTCTTTGTTTTTAAATTTCCTTATGCTTCTACGCTTTTTTATTGCTTCTAACATAAATAAAATTAGTAAACTCAAGATTTATATTATCTAAGGGTTAGATTTTTCTTTGTATAAAATATTCAATTCCATATGAATTACAAACTCGGGCTTTAAATCAAAATCGTCTAATAGCTGTTTCATTTTTTTCCATTCCATTCTTATCAATACTTAATTTTGTCTAATCTGTGAAAACAAATATAGAAAGAGGCTTATATAAAATCGTAGGATTTTATCCAGTTTTTTGGAGTATAAGTCTTATATTCCCTGCAAAGTTCGTCTTTAAACAAACAAAATGAGCAATGAAAAAGATAGTGACCCCACATATGATTTTTAAGAAAGGACTCTCTGAACTTTTCATAAATGGCAGTTGGGATTAGATGCGAGGTTGGCATTTGGATTCAATTAATAAAGATATAGTTAAATATTTAATTCTTTTCAATCTCAGGATTTAAGTTTTCTATTCTTAAGAATTTTTCTTAATTTAAAATAAAAATAAAGTAATTTAGAATTGCTGCAAAACTTACCTAGGCTATGTAAGGTAAGAGTAACAAACCTGCTTTTCTTGAAATTTTGAAGAAACTTAGATTAGAGTATATTATTCTTTCTCAACCCAAGAAAACTTGCGCTGTAAAGTTTTAGAATAATACTTCTTCCAATCAAAATCTATTCTCTTGCACCACTTGTAAACTATCCTTGGGTCAATATAGCTTTTTAGAGATGTGTTAAGATTATAATCCTTGGTTTCTTTCATTAACTCAATTTTCAGCTTTAGCTCCTTTATCTTTTCTTTGGTTTTTTTACCCTTTTTCAATCTTAATTGTTTAAGTCTTTCCTTCTTTTTAGCAAGCGATTCATTCCAAGTTTTAGGCAGTTTTCTTTTGTGATTGCAAATTATTGCTGCTTGTAAGTTAGCCATGGTAACTATATATTTTTTATAAACTTCAGGGTCATCTTTTTTAGCTTTATTCTTTTCTAGATAATCTTTTACTGTTTGTGATGCATGATAAGTTCTAAAAACCTTTGCAGTTAAGCCTTCTAATGCTTCATTGAAAAAAGCATTTACATCCTCAGATTTTACTCCATCGAAAACAAAGGATTTAGTGTTTGCAATAAATTCTTTCAGGTTATTTACAACTTGTTCAGGTAAAATTATGTCCTTTTCCCATCTTACAGAATCTTTTCCAAGGAAGTCGAATTTAACAAGGTTGTTGGGGAGTATGATTATATTGTTAGGAGTTAGAGTGGTTGCACCTACTGTGTCTGCTTCATCCTCATCCTTTTCATCTCCTACCCTTAAGCTTAACTCATCAATTAAATAACAAACAGTAGCTATTTTTCTTTTTTTCAAGTCTTGAGAATTAAGATTATTTATAATATAATTTTTAACGTTTTCGAATTTTTTTTCAAGCTCTTTTGCTTTGTTTAATTTTTCTATTTCCCTTTCTTGCTTTATAGAGCTTGTGTCCGAAAGCCAAATGTATTTTTCTCTCCCAGAGAGTTTGTCATCCCACTTAGCTATCCACAGGAAATCAGGGTTCCACACAATGGTTTTCCATTTTCCTGCTGGCACATTTGAGTCAGGAGAAAGATTAAGAATTATATCGCTTTCACTCGGACCTTTTTTCCATCTGCCACGCAAAGGATGCTTTCCACGTCCCATGAATATACTGCTTGGTTCTGCCATATAATTTCCTAGTTCAACTTTTTCTCCGTTTATGATGGCGTAGCCATATTTTTCCTTGTTAGCTTCGCGAATTGCTTTTCTTTCAGAAGTCAATTTCTTCTTTTCTTCTTTTGGCATGTTTAGCTTTGTTTCTCTTTCTTTTTCAACAAACTTTATTATTTCTGAAAAGTCAAAATCTTCTGGAGATGCTTTTTCTATTTCAAGAGCTTTGCAAAAATCATCAAAGAAGTTTTTAATAAATACCTTATCTTCTACATATTCTGTTCCAAGCTTTTTAACCCAAGCAACAGCCATTTCTTCCTGCTCAGGTGTAAGAACAATCTTCTTTCCTTTAAAGACTATGCTAAATCCTTTAGGCTCATATTTTGGTACTAATACGCCATTGTGGAACAGTTGTTTCATCTTAATCATTTAGATATAATATTTAAAAAAGTAAATATTAAACCTTTTACTTCTAAAATAGCCTGTACAATAGATAAAAGTATAATGAAAATTAATTCTTCTTTTTGCGAACTTTGTATAGAACACTCAAGTTAATAAGCTGTTAAATTACTTTGCAGTTAAAACTCTTCCTTGAACATTCTTAATAAATGTTCCACACTTTGGACAAACTCTTTTATATTTCGGAATATAAGAATTACACTTAGGGCAAGCTCTATTAAAGTTTACCCAAATTATTCCTCTCTTTTCACTAATTCTATTAAATTTAGCCATATTTTTCACCAATATGTAGAAAATAATTCCTTCTAAGTTATATTTAAAGCTATCTCAAATTCTATAAAAAACAATATAATAAAGTATTATTTTTTAGAAACAAAGTTGTTATTTCTGATATAAAATCTAAGTAATTTGTTTTTACCTCTTGAAATTCCTATTCTTTTAGCTTTAACAGTTTCAAATTTTTCATTAGAATCTTCTAAAAACAAGTCATCTTTGGTCAAGTCAAAGCCATTTTGACTTTTTCCTATACCTAAAGCTTTGGTAAGCTTGCCAGGACCATTGGTAAGGTTCTTTATCTCACTAACTCCTCTTCGTCTTTTCATAAATTCGATACCTTCTAAGGGCTCTAAAGCTCTTATTAAAACAGCACCGGGAACCTTCATTTCCTTTGCAACTATGTTAAATAGCCAGTGATTCCCATAGGTAAAATAAACATAAGCTTTTCCTGGATTTTCGAACATTAAATAATTTCTTTTTGTCTTTTTCCTAAAAGCATGGGAAGCAGGGTCTTTTTTTCCAAAGTAAGCTTCAACCTCTACAATCTTTCCCTTCAAAACTCCTTCCTTTGTTTTATGAACTAGAATTTTACCTAATAATTCTTTAGCAACCACTTTTGTATTCCTTGAGTAGAAATTTCTTGAAAGTTTCATTAAATTATTTAATTGTTTATATATTTTAAAACATTTTCTTTAAACTTTTCCAAATCTTTAGTCATTATGCAAGCTCCAGCAGCTGGCTCATGTCCTCCACCGCCTGCGTTTTCAAGATTTTTAGTAGCAATTTTAGCAAGCTTACCGCAATCAATCTTGCCATCGTTCCTTCTTAGGCTTATATGAATGAAATCACCCTTTTTTCTAAAAATTATAAAAGTATAGTTTGGATTTTTTATGCTAAGAATAGTTGAGATAGGAGATTTTATTGAAAATCTTGTTTTTAATTCTAGAAAAACTAGTTCTTTATCTTTATAGAATTCAGCAATTTTTTTCCAGTTATTTATTATGCCATCAATTTCTTCTTGAACTTCTTCATGAAATGCTTTTAATATTTTTGCTTTTGAGGTTTTAGCTTCTAGCAAATCCAAAGGCGAAGAAGCTTCTAGGCAGGCCTCGTATGCTATTTTACTTCCTTTAATTCCAGAGTGATAATAGCCAGCCGTCACAATGTGATCTATTAGTCCAAAATTAGAGTCAAATGAGTAGGGTTCCTTGCCTTGTTTTAAAACAGGATACTTTTCATATATTTTATCAAGAAAATCTTTCCATTGTTCTCCGCAGTAATCATTTATTATTCCAAGCCCAGCTAACCAAGCCAGATCTTCTATATTAGTTATTTTACTGCAAATGTCATAAGTAAGTTTGCTAGTGCAATACTTAAACGGCTCTATTTTTGAATTCCAAAAAAATGGATTTACATGAAGTATGTTATCGAATTTGTTCAAGTTTTTATGAATTTGATGATGGTCTATAATCAAAATCTTTATTTTTTTAGCAATTTCTAAAATATAACTTGGATTCTCATCAACTGCAATATCGACTATAATAAGATTTTTGATTTTCTTTTCTTTAATTTTTTTATAAACACCTTTGTCAACAGCAAACAAGTTATGATTTATTGTATATGCCTTTGGAGCATAATCAAACAATCTCTCTATTGTTTTAGCAACTATTACAGCAGATCCAATACTATCTCCATCTATGTCATAAACTAAAGCGGTTTTTTCTTTGCAGTTTTTTATAAAGTTTGTAGCTTTTTCTATCATCATTATCATTCGTATTAATAAAATATATAATTATTCAAAACTATCTTTTAAATTTCATGCTATTGAAGAAGGTTTTTAAAATTAGCCTATGTAACTACTTTCTTTTTCTTCTTGCTTTTTTGCAAATGGTAATTGAATCGGAGGTGGAAGCTGTAACTCTTCACTAAAGCTTAAAGCCTTAATTGTACCTTTCCTTAAGATTACATTTATTATGTGAAGGTTAACATCTTCAGGTAATTTCTTATCTTTTTTCCAATCTTTTATAATTTTTTCAATTTGCTCATCTATGAAAAGAGCATCTCCACCAATAATAATTTCAGCTACAGATTTGTTCTTATCGTTTAAATAATCTGTTTTAAATTCAAAATCAACTGTTAAACCTTTTTGCTTTAAAGCAGGCATATCTTGTTCTTTGATCTCCTTTATAGTAGCGTTGCTATTTACCTTTACCGAACCTGTTATTTCTTCATTCTTCTTTGCATTTATGCTTTTTATGTTTATTCCCACTACTGGCATTAAATCACTGTAAATATTAAAACCGGTAAGTATTTATTTATTAATCTTTAAGCAAAATTAATTTTATGAACAAAAGAGTATTAATGGTAATTGCACCAGTTGATTTTAGAGATGAGGAATATTTTGAAACCAGAAAGATTCTAGAGGACGTAGGAAACAAAATTACAGTTGTTAATTCGACGGGTCAACCATCTAAGAGTATGTTTGGAAAAATAGTAAACCCCGACAAAGCAATTCATGATGTTAATGCAAAAGATTTTGATGCAATAGTGTTTGTTGGTGGTTCAGGAAGTTCAATTTATTTTGATAATCAATATGCCTTAAACTTAGCCAGAGAATTTTACAGTTCAGGGAAGATTGTGGCAGCAATTTGCATGGCGCCCTCAATTCTGGCAAACGCAGGCATTTTAAGCGGAAAGAAAGCAACGGCTTTTCCATCTGAAAAAGATAATATAAATGCTGTTGGAACATATACTGGTAAACTTGTAGAAGTAGATGGAAAAATAATAACAGGTAATGGACCGCAGGCTGCAAAGGAATTTGGAAAGAAGATTGTTGACGCTTTAAGGTGATTCAATGAGGTTGTTAATAGTATTAATGTTTCTTTTAATTTCTTTTAGCTTATGCACACAATCTACTACTCAAGATGTTAGACAGCAGGCAGTATCTTCTTGTCTCAAAATTTGTAAAGAAGCTAACATCTCCTTAGAAAATGGTCCTTGCTTATCGGATAGCAATTCAGAATGGGATATAACTGATTGGGTTTGCGATGTTGCTCATTCGCCTAGACAAACAGTAGACAATTTGCTAGAAAACCAGTGCTCAGCTTATAGAGATGGACAAGCTCATCATTTTGTTGAAGTAGACCCAGACTGTAACTTTATAAGGTCAGTTTAAATGCGTTTCTTAACAAAAGAATCATCTGTTTCATCTCTTCTAGAAAAAACTACGTATGCCACCTCTAAACCCTTTGTAGTTAATTGATAACTGCCGCTCTTTGTTCTTTCTGTCACTTTATCTTTTTCTGCCCTTCTTACATACTTTTCTAATTCTTCTATAGGTATTGATGTATTTTCTGATAGTTGAGATAATGCTTTCTTTGATCTAGGAACAATTTCTATTACTCTACATTTTTCTTCTAATTTTTTCAACTCTTTCCTAACCTCTTTTACATGTTCTGGGTCAAATTTTGGAGGTTCTAATCCTACAGATTTAAAATACAAATCTCGAAAAATGCTGCCACCATTTTTTTCTTCTTTAATGCCCTTTTTAATTCCAAATTCTGTAAATTGAACTATGTTTTTTAAGTATCCTAACGTTTCTATATTTTTTCTATTCTCTTCACTACAAAGACTTTCAATCAACACGGCATAATTTGTAGAAAGTTCCAAGATTTTTCCATCTGTGCCATATAACTCAGGTAGTTTAGATTTAAACCTCATAAGTATTTTAAGATTAGAAAAACATTTATACTTTAATTAATTAGCCCTGTAGTGTAGCGGCCAAGAGAGAAATCTGGTAACACACGAGGCTCTGGTCATTTGAAAGATACCTCGGGACGTAGGTTCGAATCCTACCAGGGCTACAATTTATCAATAATAAAAACAATCTTGATAGCATGTATGTTGTAAAAGCTTCTGGTGAAACTGAAAAATTTAATCCTAAAAAAATTAAAAGAACTTGTATAAAAGCTGGTGCATCAGAAGAGTTAGCTAATAAAATTGCTAGAGAAGTTGAAAAGAAATCATATGATGGAATTTCTACTAAAGAAATCTTGCATATAACTCTATCCTTACTCAAAAAAGAAAAGTCGGCAGTAGCGACTAGATATGATTTAAAAGGAGCAATATTTAGACTTGGTCCTGCTGGGTTTACATTTGAGCATCTTGTTGCAGAAATTTTTAAAGAATACGATTATGAGACTAAGGTTCATTCAATAATAAGAGGAGCATGTGTTTCTCATGAGGTTGATGTAATAGCAACGAAGGACAATGACAACTATATGATTGAGTGCAAGTATCATAATATTCCAGGCATATACACAGGTTTAAGAGAAGCACTCTATACGTATGCAAGATTTTTGGATCTGCAAGATGGTTTTAAAAAAGGTCTTTGCAGGAAATTTAATCAACCGTGGCTTGTTTGCAACACAAAATTTTCTGAGGATGCTATTCAATATGCTAACTGTAAAGACATGAGGCTGATAGGATGGAATTTTCCTGAAAATCAAGGTTTAGAGTATTTAATAGAAAAAAACAAGCTTTATCCGATAACAATGCTTACAAGGCTTGATGCAGACTCTCTGGAGAAATTGGCAAACGTTAATCTTGTCTTGGTTAAAGACTTGGTTAGAATAAACATAAAGGAGTTAAGCGAAAGCTCGAAGATTCCTAAAAATAAATTAAAAATTCTATCAGAAGAGGCTAGAGGCATCTGCAGTTAAACCAAGGGTACTCCAGTTATTTGTGATATTTTAGAGTCGAGGGACAACAAATCTTCTCTGCTTAATTCATGAATATTCTTTTTACCACAAGCAGCAGCAGCCATTTTAACTTCTTCTGTGCAAGCTGTCAAGAAGTTAACAGCTTTTTTAACATTTTCTTCAATATTAAATCTTTTTCTTAATTCAGGATCCTGGGTTGTTATCCCAAACGGACACTTCCCCAAATAACATAATTTATCATAAATGCATCCCATTGATATCAGCAAGGGAAATGCCATGTAAACTGCATCAGCTCCTAATGCTAAGGCTTTTGCAACATCGGCTCCACTATTTAATCCACCACCAATTATTAATTCTTGCTTTGAATTTCCCATTGCCTTTCTAGCTTTTACTAAAGCAGCTAAGGTAGGAATCCCAAAATTATCTAGCATGATGCGTGGTGCTGCACCGGTTCCACCACCCATTCCATCAACAGCTATAGCATCTGGTTCAGCTTTCAAAGCAAGCTTCACATCGTTTTCAACGTCTCCAGCCCCAAGCTTAATGATAATTGGTTTACCACCTGTAATTTCTCTCAGCCATTTAACTTTCTTTTTCAAATCATCTATAGAAAATATGTCAGGATGAGCTGGTGGCGAGTGAATGTCTTTACCCATTGGAACATTTCTTATTTTTGCAATCTCTTCCGTGACTTTGTCTGCAGGCAGCAATCCTCCTTGACCAACTTTTCCTCCTTGTCCAATTTTTATTTCAACTGCGTCAGCAGTTTTTAGAATTTCCTCTGTGATTCCAAATCTTCCAGTAGAATATTGAATGATTAAAATTTTTGCATTTTGTCTTTCTTCAGGAAGCATTCCTCCTTCCCCGGTATTAGTGGATGTTCCAACTAAGCTAGAAATTTTTGCTAATGCTATTTTTGTTTCTTTACTTACAGATCCAAAACTCATTGCACTAATCATTATTGGAATTTTTAACTTTAATGGATGCTGAGAAGTCCTTCCAATTATTGTTTCGGATATCATTTCTTCTTTAAAATAATCTATAGGTCTTCCAGTCAGTTGTTTTGGAATAAAAACTAAATCATCAAAGCTAATTTTACCTAGTTTGTTTGACCTTCCTCCGGAAATTAGAGGTTTGCCTGTTAATGCCCTTTGCTTTATCTCGTTTACCCAATCTTCCATGTCATCACTTCACATATCGTAAAACTTAAATAAATAGTTGTTATATATTTAAATATGTTTTACTTAGTTGCGTGGCTTCAATTGATTTTAATGACTTCGATATTTTCTTTATCAATACTCCTAGTATTGTATGTTATGAAGTTGTTTAGCAATATTGAGAAGCTTTAGAATTATGCATATTAATATAAAATTATAAGAGATTCTTATGGATATGTATGATTTAATTATAATTGGTGGCGGTCCAGCTGGATTAGCTGCTAGTTTGTATGCTGCTAGAAGGAATCTTAAAGTTATAATTCTTAGTGAAATTTTAGGCGGTCAAATGTCTTGGGCACCTTCAGTAGAGAATTATCCAGGTTCAGAACCAATACCTGGTTTAAAGTTAGCTGAAAATATGAAGAGACAAGCAGAAAAATTTGGTTGCGAGTTTAAGCTAGCAAAAGTTGTTAGTTTGGAATTAAAGGGCGATGTGAAAAAAGTAAAAACACCTGAAAAAGAATACTCAGCAAAAACTATTATAATTGCAACCGGAAGCCACTACAGAAAGCTAGAGGCTGAAGGTGAGGATAAGTTTATTGGTAAAGGAGTCTCTTACTGTTCAATATGTGATGGACCTTGCTTCAAGGGGAAAAAAGTCGCTGTTATTGGTGGTTCTGATACTGCTGTTAAATCAGCTATTTATTTAAGTGAAATAGCGTCTGAGACATACTTGATTCATCGTCGAGACCAACTAAGGGCTGAAGAGGTTAATCAAAAAAAGCTTGAAAAGGCCAATGTTAAAATCATATGGAATTCTGTTGTTGAAAAAATAGAGGGAGATAAATTTGTTAGGAAAATCATAATTAAAAATGTCAACACAAATGAAAAAACGGAACTGGCGGTGGATGGAGTTTTTATTGAGGTTGGAGAGGTTCCAACCACTGAGATCGTTAAGACAGCTGGAATAGAAATCAATGAAAAGAACTTCATAAAGGTTAATGATAATTTTGAGACAAATCTTCCAGGAGTTTTTGCTGCAGGCGATGTTACAGGTTCTTTTGCGCAAATAGTTGTTGCTGCAGCTGAAGGAGCTGAGGCTGCAACCAATGTTTATTTGTATTTAAAGGGCGGAGTTTATGGTGAAAAGAAACCAGCAGACTATGGTGAGAAAAAGTGAAGAAGGCAACCAGAAATCAAATAATTACAATATTCATACTTTTGATATTTTTGGGAAGTAGTTTAACCTATGCAATTATTGCTGCATTTCCTAGCGGTCAAAACACTTCTAGCTGGCAAGCTAAGATAATAATAGTTGTAAACGGAGAGCAATATCCTATACCGACTGATACTGGAATAGTTAATAATGAAACCAATGCTAAAATTTATACAGGAAATACAGACGGAATAATTTACAAGACTGTTTCTGGAGATGTTACTTTAAAAGATTTCTTTGGTGTCTGGAACAAAACTTTCAACAGCACCTGTATTCTAGGCTATTGTAATACCAACACCAGTTCTATGAAAATGTATTTATGGGATTATTCAAACTCTAAATGGGTAGAAAATTCTGATTATGAACTTTACACAATTAAGAACAATGATGTTATTATGATAGACTATAGATAGATATTTAAAATTTTATTTAGAGTTAATTATTATGGTAAGAGAGATTAGTATCGAATTAGACAACAAAGCAAAATACATTTTGGCTGATATTCTATATCTAGAAGATATTATTGAAGGCGAGTTAGTTTATTCTGCTTATCCTGCCAAAGATAGAAAAACTGAATTTGAAAAATTAGATGATAAAGAGAAGCAAGAAAAACAAAACAAACTAATTGTTGATTTGGCTAAACAATTGATTCAAAAATCTGGTTTAAAAAAGGTAAAAGTTTTGGATATTTCTCCTTTTAGTATGAGTGTAATTGGTAAAGATATTCCCAGATATTGGGGAATAAATGTAGCCTATCAAAAAGATTCAAAAATTTACCAAGCTTGTTTTAATCTTGTTGGTACAATAGATGAACTTTCTATGAAAGGAGAAATTGATAGAATTCCTTCTTCAGAATATTTAAAATTCTTGAAAAAGAAATCTTAAATTATATCTTTATTTTTTCAAAAGCTTCTTTTCCTTTTTCTTTCGAGGGTCCGCCACCTTTAAATTCATTTCCTCTTCCGCCAGCAGAGCCACCCATTATTTTAGCAGCTTCTTTTACAATTCTTTCGATGTCCACTTTGCATTTCTCACCCTTAATTCCAAAAACAATTCCTCTTCCAATAATGATAGAGTAATTATCTGGTTCCGCTTTTACGCTCTCTCTGGCTACAGTTTCTATTTCCTTCATATCTTCCGTATCAATATAATTAATTCCAAAAAGTCTTTTAGATTCTTCTTTTAAAATTTTAATCTTATTTTTTTGCTCCATGATTTCTCTCATCTTTTTTTCTAGTCTTTCTTCAGACAACTTTTTCTCCACTAGAATCTTTTCCTTTGTTTTCTTAACCAAATCTTTTCCAGCAACGTATTCAACTCGTATTACACCGTCTTGCACCCTTTTTGTGCTGAAAATAAAGACTTCTTCTATCTCTTCAGTGTTATCAACATGCAAACCGCCGCAAGCTTCAGAATCTATTCCAGCTATGCTAATGATTCTTAGAGTAGTTTCAGGTATAGAACCGCCTTGATAAATGACGAATCCATACTTTTCTTCTGCCTCGCTCCTTGGCAGGACTTCTTTTTTAACTTTTATTTTTTTCTTAATCATATTGTTTACAAAATCTTCAATCTTTCTTGTCTGTTCTTCTGTTAAATTCTCATAATGAGTCAAATCCAAATGTGCCTTATCTACATCTTTCTTTGATCCTGCCTGCCAGATATGATTACCTAGCAATTTCCTTGCAGTCATATTAATTAAATGAGTTGAAGTATGATGTTTCTTTATTTGTTCTCTTCTGTCGGAATTGACTTTGCAGCTAATACTATCCCCAACTTTAAAATTAGGATTTTTTATCCTGTGGAATATGACACCTTCGTAAGGTTCAACATCATAAACTTCACAATCATTAATAAAACCAAAGTCAGGCTCTTGTCCTCCGCCTCTTGGATAGAAAGCTGTCTGGTCAAGAACAACTTCTTCTCCATCGACTTTCAAGACTTTTGCTTTAAACTCAAATAATTTTTCATTATCATAATATAGTTTCTTTGTTTTAGGGAGACCTCCTATATCCATCTTCTTTTCTTCTTTTTCAACTTTTTCCTGTAAATGCTTCTCTGTGACTTTTGCATAGAAATCAGAAGGTACTTTTATTTTTCTATTAGCCTCTGCTATCAATTCAGGATTTATTCCTTGAGAATCATACAATTCTATAAGCTTTTCTTCTGTAATTTCTTCTTTAGATAAGGATTTAACAATTCCTTTGACTCTTTCCTTGGTTTCTTTGTATTTTTTCTTTTCACTATCCAAAATCTTATTTATATGTTCTAAATTCTCTATAAGTTCTGGATTCATTTTCTTAAGGTACTTTGCTTGCTCTTCTATAATCCATTCTATTTCAAAAGGTGAGTTTAATTGCTCTATGAAATTCAAAGCTCTTCTTAGTATGACTCTGAGATTATAGCCACCGCTAGTATTCGAAGGTAGTCCTCCGTCTGACAAAGCAAACAACAAGGTTCTTGAATGATCAGCAATTGCATAAATCTTTTCCATTGGGTTGACTTTTTTGTAAAGCTCTTCTTTAGAAAGTTTAAGAGTTTTTGCAATTTTCTCTTTCTCTTTTTCAACATTAGACTCGGTAAAGTTCAAGTAGCCGGCAAATTTTGCATATTCTGAAAAGAATTTCTTATCATATTCAATGCCAACTTTTTCTATCATTTTTTCTATCAGCTGTCCGAAGACTGCCTCATAACTTGTATTAGTTCTTTGTCCAACCCAGCAGAATCTTTCCAAACCAGCTCCCATATCTATTATTTTTTCCTTCATTACTTTGTAATTATCTGAATCACCTTCAAATTCTGTAAAGACCGCATTTCCCATTTCAATCCCGCCAACAAAATATTCCAAGGAATAGCCGAAAGCTCCGTAGCCAATCCAAGCATCTTCTATGAAATTTATTTCTTCAGGTTTAATTTCAAGAACTTTAGTCAAAAGATTATAATCAAAATCTATGCACTTATCTTTCCAATATCCTTTCTTACCATCCCATAAGGAGCTTTGCTGTATCATGTTGAAGCAAGTGTAATGCTCGCCTGTTAAGCCAACATTACTGATATCATTAAATCTTAAACATGGCTGGGATAATATGACCGGATTAGCAGGAAATTCAAATGTTAGTTTGTTATTGGCTATTCTGTAAAAGTCTACTATTCCAGCTATTGTAAAATATAAAGGATACCATCTGCAGATAGTAGGATACCTCTTCAATGCAGTATGACCATTTTTAACAAAAAATTCTTTAACAGAATCCCAAGTTTTAAAATAATCCATTTTTTTAGCTAATTGCTTTTCTAAAAAAGTATAACCTTTGCATCTAGCTTCATTGCATACTTCTTGGTTAGTTAACGTCCAAAAGAATTTTCCGCAGCTCTTACACTGCTTTCTTTTAAATCCTTTTTCCTTAAAAAGTTCTACAAACCAGTATTTCTTCCAATCCTTCTGCAGAACTTTAATTAAAGATTTTTTATCAGTTTGCATAACTAACTAATATAATTAGAACTACAAAAATTTATCTATTAAGAAAACTAATAAAAAGGATTAAAAATTAAAAATTCTAATCACTTTGACTTTGGCTTTCTAAACCAAAGTTCCCAACCAATTATCACAACTGCTGCTACTGCTATTATTACTACACCTAATTGCAAAAGATTCTTTGGTAATGCAAATATTCCTGTTGGAGCGGTTGATATTACCAAGCTTGTATTACCAGTTGCTGATACACCTTCAGCTGAGCTTGCTGTAAATACTATTGTTTTTGATTCAGTTTCATTTTGAGGAACAAATATTATGACTAGGTAGTCTTTAGAGCTGTTTGCAGGTACGTCATTAAGCAATGGATAAATGTTTACCCAATCGCTTGGAATTCCACTAACATTTACTTCAACATTTTTTAAATCACTGCTACCGTAGTTATTAACGGTTACTATTACTGTATCGTTTGCGCCAGGGGCTATTGTTACTTTATCAGGAGCAGTTAATTCCATTTCAGGTTTTACCCCCTCAATAGCTGAAGTTATATTTATTTGTTCTGTAGGAGTAACAATTGTAGTCTTATTTATTTGTGTAGTAACTCCGGCTTTAACAATTAGCGTTGTTCCGCTGACTAATGAGTTATAGTTAGCAATTACAATCCACGTTCCTTCGTTCTCAGTTGTGTAAACATTTTTATTCCAGCTTCCGCCTGCTTTCTTATCTATGGTTAAAGTTGCCTTGTCTGTTACATCAAACGTGTTGTCATAATTATCCTTTGCTAGAACTTGAAATTCTACTTTCTCATTAATCGAAACTTGTTTATTTTCAGGTAATATTCCTATGTCTGTAGCTGCACCTGGCTTTACCAAAACTTTTAATGAATCTTTAGAAATTCCTGCAGAAGAGTCTGTTATAGTAAATGTTTGAGTGCCTGCACTCTTAAATGTTATTGAAAAATCCTTTGAACCATAGTCTGAGACTAGGAAGGTGTAACCAAATGGTAAAATTGCTTTTATGTCTGTAGAGGTAAATGTTACTGTACCCGTATAATCTGTTTTTATTTGGTTATCATCCCCAAAAGCCTTTACGTTAAATTTAAAACTATTACCAGCGATTGAAGAAGTTGGTACCCCTGAAATTACAAAATATGAAACAGGTGCCTGACCTACAGTGGTTGTTATAGAGCCAGTATAAGTTCCTACTTTGTTATCAGTTGTTGTCCAAGCCCAATTATAATTGCCAGAAGCACTTGGAGATGTAAGGTCTATTCCAAATAAGTTTAAAGAGTTTCCACTTGCAATTCCTGATCCGGTTGCCACCCAAGTTATTTTGGTAACAGGGTCGCCTTTTAAAGTAAAAGTCCAACCTTCAGGTCTTGTTACATCACCTACAATATAAAGTGGAACATGATTTGAATCTTGAGGAACTACAAGTTCTACATTCACTATGTTGTCCGCACCGTTGTTAGTTACAGATACTGAAACTGTTTTAACCGTGTTTTTTGCCCAGCTGTTTGGTGTCATTGTTACTGTTGTTGTGTGAGTTGCACTAACTAATGTTACTGTTATCATTAAGCATAGAAGTGTTATAGGTATTATTTTCATCGTTTTCATAGTAATCTATTAAATAGTGAAAAGATTTAAACTTTGTTGAGTTTTAGAATTGTAGTTGATGTGCATTACAAAAAATTATTTTTTAATTTAGGAAAATGAATCTGTGAAAGTTGGCTGAATTAATAAAATTAAAAATATTAACCAAACAATCCAGCCAAGCCTTCCACAGCTTGCTCGGCTTTTTTCTCCATATCTTCTTCTTTTTCCTCTTCTTTCTTTTCAGCCTTTGCTTCTACTGGTGCTGCAACTGGCATTGCTGCCTTGCTTATAGCTTCGTCAATATTGACCGATTCTAATGCAGCAACCAATGCTTTTACCTTTGCTGAGTCGGGTGTTACACCTGCTGCTTGCAAAACTTTTGTTATATTTCCTTCATCTATTTTTTGTTTTGCACTGTGCAAAAGCAAAGCGCTATAAATTAACTCCATTTTTTACACCTCCATTTTACAAACATTAACTATTTTTTTACCAAGTTCTTGAGCTTTTCTAATTGCTTCTTTATCATTAACTATTTCACTAATTTTGTAAGCCTTCCCATAACTACTATCAACAAATTTCATTAGTTCAATTTCACCAAATATTTTAATTGTTTCAATTGCTCTTTCAAATGACTTCGGTTCTGTAGCTCCTACAGTTATAATTCCAAGTTTCTTATATTTTAGTTCTCTATCAACTCCAACTGGATTTAATCTATCTAGGAAATTTTTCATTAAACCATTAACATCATCAAAGTATGTTGGTGTTGCAAATATTATTCCATCTGCTTTTTTCATTTTATCAATTATATCATTCATATCATCATTAAAATGACATTTTTTAGCAGTGTCACATTCACAACAACCATCACACATTTCAATTTTCTTTTCTCTTAAAAATACTATTTCAGTTTTAGCTCCTTCTTTTTCTGCATTTCTTAAAGCTTCTTTTAGTAATATTTCACAATTTCCTTTTCTTGGACTACCGCATATGCCAATTATTTTTACCATTGCTACACCTTTCTAAAATATTCTTCAATATATTTTCTACGAACTTCTTCATCTAAATCTAATTTTTTAAGATTTTTTACAGCTTCCATTTCATTATCACTTTTTTCTAATAAATCAAGTATGGTTTCTTTTAACATCCAATCATAAACTATCCATGTTGTTGATGGAAATGATCTCATGTAATAATCTGGTTTAAAAATACTTTTACTTTTTATATCTATAGTTGCTACTCTAATTTCTTTAGGACCATAAAATTTCAAGTTCTTAACTATTTTTTGAGATGTTAAACCTTCATCTATTATTTCTTCTGCAACTAGAACATTTTTAAATCTAACAGCATCAGGTGGAACATCTTGATAAATTACTGTTTGACTACTTTCTCCAGTTTTTCTAAATCTTTTAACTCCAATTGAATATATCTCTCTTATACTTAATTCATCAGCAATTATTCTTGCTGGTATAAAAGCACCTCTTGAAGGCGCTACTAATGTTTCTATTTCAAATTCTTTAGTTACAGTTCTAGCTAATTCTCTAGATAATTTGTCTGCTTCTTCGTAGCTTGTTCTTACAAATTCTTTTATTATCATATCAACCCTCTATTTTAGCTTCAGTTACCAATTGTTTTGCATTCCAATAAGCCTTAGAAAGCATAAATCCTATAGTCTCTTTAGTCGGATATTCTGAGTTTATAGACAAGTTAAATGCATTTTGAATTGCCAATCGAATATCATTAAGCAGCTTTTCTTCGTCTATGAATAGCTGTTCCTTTTTGTAAACAACACCTGCTTCTTCCATAACAACAATGTTTAAACCAATTTCCATTGGCTCAATCTTTAACAGCTGTAAAGCAGAAGCCAGGCCCAAGGAAACCTTTTCTCCTGCCTTGCAAACTACAGCATCTTTCATAATAGCAATCTTTCCAGCTTCAACTTTTGCAGGAATCTTAACCTTTGTTAGCGTAGAAATCGCTGGTCCGGGCGGTAAGTCAGTTGGTCCAGCCTTTACTTCTATATCTTTTGCTGCTATATCACCAGGCTTTGCCGTTGCTGGTGTTTTCTTTTTTTGCAAAAACAAATATAATTTAAATGAATTTATGTTTGCAAGTATAATTGCAGGATAATCTGTTACAAATTCCTTTAAGTTTGATTTACCAGCCTTTTCCAGTGCAAGTAATAATGTACTTTTCTTTGCAACTTTTATAACAGCCTTTCCCTTTAATTCTTTTTTAATCTTTTGCAATGCAGAAGCAGGAGTTTTGTAAAGACTTAATATGCCGATTATCGGGTAGTTTCTTATTAATCCTGCCAAGTTCTCTACAGCTTCGATCTTTTCTTTTCTTGGCTCTTTTCTACCTTTCATAATATCACTTTTACTGGTTTGCCCATTGTTAGTTTTATCACAAGGTTTTTAACCTGTTCCTTGCCCTTTGGTAGGCTAGCTATAACAGTCTTAACAGCAAAATCAATATTATCAGCTATTTCCTCATCTTTCATATCTTCCTTGCCTACTGACAGGTGTATCGTCGGCGAATCCTTTAGCTGAATCTTAATAACGTTTCTTTTCTGGTCTACAATTGATTTTAGGTTTTGAGTGGTAGGAGGAACGGGAGTTGGCATAAGATTTAGTGGCGCTAAAAAAGGTCCTAAAAATTTTCCTATCATCGGCATCAGTGGTGCCTCAGCTAAAAAGTATTCGCAACTTCTTGCAAGTTTTTTAGCTTCTTTCTTATTCTTTCCATAAGCTTCTATCTGATCCTTTCTTATGGTAAAAACATTCTCTAAATCCTTTGCCTGAGGTAAAAGATTGTCAGCAAATATTCCAATCCTGTATTCCTTTGAAGCATAAGGTAATTTAATCTCAACTTTAATCCTGTTATCAGGATTTTTCAAGTCAATGCTTTTTAAATTAATAGCTAGATCAAAAGCCTGCTTAAAATTTCTTTTCTTTATATCCCTAGCTTTTTTAATAGGTTCCAATATTTTCTGTTCAGTCATACAAATCAATTACGCACAATGCTACTGCTAAAACGCAGTGAAAATAATTAATCTAATAGGTATTTAAAATTATCTTTAAAGCTTTTCAGATAGGCGTATTAGTAATTTTTCAACAGATTCTGTTGGTTGTTTTAAATCTACTTTAACTCCTAAAGGTTGGTATGTTTTAAAACTTTTACCACTTCTTATAGATCTTAAGGTTACTTTTGTTTGTTCATTTGTAAAATCATATTCTCTAATATAACCTTCATCACGGCTTTTAACTTTCATTCCTAATTCATTTGCTATTTCATCTAATTTCTTTCTTTCTTCTGTTGTACGAAAATAAGATACAGGAGTTTTTATGAGTAATGTTTCTTCTTCTTCTTTTATAGTTGTTATAAAATTGTGTTCTTCTCTTAATTTTTGAAGGAAACCAATCATTTTTTCTTTTCTTTCTCTATACTCTTTTGGTGTTTCATAAGTAGCTTTGGATGTCTGAACTTCTTTTTTGACTTTTAATCCAACCTTTGGATTAACTTTAACATTAAATGTTATTTTACCTTCTACATTTGCAGGTATTATTTCTACACTTTTACTTCCATATTTTTCTTTACCTTCTTCATATCTTTTTAAAACAGAGTGACCCCATTCAGTCAAATGGAATCCTAACTGATCTATGCTTAGAAGGGAGAAACCTTCTAGAGTTTTTAACAAATACGTAGATAATCCTACTAATTCTTGGCGTACATCTGGGTCATTCTGATGCTCTTTTGCATAAACTATATCTTCTATTTTAAGCCCTTTTAATTCTTTATCCTGAACAACTTTTAGAGTTCTATATATCTCAGAAGTTTTATGGACCATAAATTAAATAAGAATAGTTAAAAATTTATACTTAATTTTGATAAATATTTAAACTTTTTAGAATACACGGAGTTTATGATGTGAGAAGTTTAACCTTTATCTTCTTCATCTTTCACATAAACTATTTCTCCAACAGAAAAAGATTCTGCAGGCTTTTCTGATTCTTCCTTCAATGTTTCCTCTTCATCTGCTTCTTTCTCTTCTTCAGTTTCAGTCCTTATTTTTTCTCCTTCCTCTTCTTTCTTTTCACTTAAACTGTCAACCAAAACTTTTCCAAATGAATTTAGCCTTTCCTCTAACTCTAAAGACCTGTGAGAAATTTTATCAAGAATGTAACTAACATCATTTTTTTGTTTTTCCAGTTTTGCTTCGAAACCAGGATTTGGAGAAGTTACATGATTAAATATATCAGTGCAAACCTTTTCTATGGTCCCAAGTTTTGAACTTAAAAAGTCTTTTGATTCCTTATTAGTCTTTCTATTTTCTACTTCTATGTATGCTGCTAAGGAAAGAAAGTTTATTATAATCATGATTATAATCAGGTCAAGAACTTGAAAGCCTGATAATTGCAAAGCTGTTAAGACTACTGTAATTGCAAGTGAAAACAAAAACAATATTTTTAGCATACAAAATAATGCTTTGTAAAAGAATTTAAAGGTTATTTTAAGTAAACGATTTTAAGTTCGTTAGGATTTTCAGACTCTTTTAATACAAATTCTTTGAAGTCATGTTTTTTGTCTGAAAGAACATGCTCAAGCATTATCAAGTCAGTTGGTATTATTTTTTTCTTAACACTTTCTGCAAGTGGAAGGTCATACCATTCGAATTTTTCGATATCAGTCTTCTCCAAACCTTCAGAAATTTTGTTGTTAACATCAACCTTGCAAACTCTGAATATGAAATGATCTTTTGGTTTTCCATTCTTGTCAAGTAATATTTCACTATACAATCCTCTAGTCTCTATCGAATCTTCTTTAACAGAAAAACCTGTTTCTTCTAAAACCTCTTTCTTAACTATGTCATTTGTAAGCATTCCAAAGGTTTGTCTTCCGCCGAGAATTCCATAGAATCCTTTGTAAGGTTCTCTATTTCTCTTAGCAAGAAGAACTTTGTTTTTATCAAATAAAGCTATCAAAACAACTGGCAAAGGATTTTTCTCTTTGTACATGTCTAAAGGCATAGAATTATTATTACGTCAGATAAACTTAAATTTTCTAAAATATGAACTTCTTTCCAGTTATTTTTTCATATGCTTCTATATATTTCTTAGTAGTTTCTTTTACAACATCATCTGGTACTTCTGGTGCTGGCGGATTCTTATTCCATCCGATGCTAGTCATATAGTCACGCACAAACTGCTTGTCAAAACTTTTTTGAGAACCACCAGGCTTGTAGCTGTCAGCTGGCCAGAATCTAGAAGAATCAGGCGTGAGCAATTCGTCAATCAATATAATTTCTCCATCTATAATTCCGAATTCAAATTTTGTGTCGGCTATAATGATTCCTTTTTTTCTAGCTTCCTTTTCAGCGAAATTATAAATTTCTAAACTAGCATTTTTTAAAGTTTCTGTTAGTTCATCTCCGAACTGCTTCCTCATTTGTTCTTCTGTTATTGCTTCATCATGACCTGTAATTGCTTTGGTGGTCGGAGTAAACAATGGTTCTGGGAGCTTGTCACTTTCAACCAGCCCCTCTGGCAGTTTGATACCGCATATTGACTCACCGTTTTGGTATGCGCTCCATGCAGAACCAGTTATGTATCCTCTAACCACACATTCAACTAGCACTGGATTAGCTTTTTTTACAAGTACAGACCTTCCTTTTAGTTCTGAGAGCTTTTTTATATCTTGTGGCATGAAATTGAAGTCGTCAACAATTATGTGATTGTTTATGATATTCTTTGTTTTATTAAACCAGAAATTGGATAGCTGAGTTAGTATGATACCTTTATACGGAACAGGCGTAGAAAGTACGACGTCGAAGACTGAAATCCTGTCGGTAGCTATCATCAGCAACTTATCATCAAGGTCATACACATCCCTTACCTTTCCTCTATTTTTCAGTTTAAACGGCAGATTTGTTTCTACAATTGTTTCCATATCACATCATCTTAATAAATTGATCTTTGTTTGGCCCTACAGAGACTAGCTCTATTGGAGTCTTTGTCTCCCTTTCTACAATTTTTAGGTAATTTTGAGCCTCCTTTGGGATGTCTTTGAATGTTTTTATTTTGTTCCAGTCCTGAGTTTCCCACCCGTCAATTTCTATGTAAACAGGTGTAACTTTTTCTAGTACCTGAGCATCTCTTGGAAATATTTCTGTTTCATTGCCATTGATTTTGTATCCTATACAGATTTTTAGAGGATTTATGTCGTCCAGTACGTCTAGCTTAGTTATTATCCAAGAGTTTATTGAATTTATTCTTGCAGAATACTTCAGCAAGACAACGTCCTGCCAACCACATCTTCTAGGCCTGCCAGTTGTAGCCCCAAATTCCTTTCCAATTTTTTGAATTCTTTCTCCTATCTCATCTTTCATTTCTGTTGGGAAGGGACCTTCACCCACTCTTGTGATGTAAGCTTTGGCAACTCCTATAACTTTATTTATTCTTGTTGGTCCAACTCCTGTTCCGGTTAGGCAGCCTCCAACAGAGGCATTTGAGGAGGTTACAAACGGATAAGTTCCATGGTCCACGTCCAACAAAGTTCCTTGAGCTCCCTCGAATAAAACAGTTTTTCCATTGTCTAATGCATTATTTAATTCTAAAGAAACGTTGCCTATGTACTTCGTCAATCTTTTGGACATGGGTCTGTACTTTTCTAGTATTTGTTTTTTCCATTCTTCGACTGAGCTTTCAGTGGGTAGTCCTAATATCTCTATTCTTTTCTTAAATATCGGTAAAATATAATCAAGTTTTTTCGAAAACCTTTCTTCATTTACAAAATCAATAAACCTTATGGCAGTTAGTCTCTCTGCTTTTGTCATGTAAGCAGGTCCTATTCCCCTTTTCGTAGTTCCTATTTTTTTGCTTTCTTCTCCGCCTCCATCCAGAATCCTATGCCAAGGCATTATCATATGTGCGCACTCGTCTATAACAAGATTCTTTATCTCGTGCCCGTTTTTTAAAACCATGTCTATTTCTTCGCAAAGAACTTCGGGGTCAATAACAGTGCCATTGCCTATCAAAAGTTTTTTATCAGGGTATAAAGCGCCAGAAGGCATGTTATGAAATACAAGCTTGTTGCCTCTGCTGTCAAAAATTGTGTGACCAGCATTCGGCCCGCCTGCGTATCTTACTATAAGGTCTGCATTCTCTGCGTAAAGGTCAGTTATCTTGCCCTTTCCTTCGTCACCCCAATTCGCACCAACAATAACAATTCCTGTCAAACAAAATCCCTCCACTTATTTATTACCTTCTCTGTCTTTTCAACAGACAGACCAATATAATTGTTATAATCAAACAACTCGTCAAGTTCTTTCCTATTCAAATATTTTAGTATAATGTTTTTTGTTAGCAGGATATCTTTCAAATGCTTGTCACTTTCAAATGCTTTCATAGAAGATTCCCTTAGCAACTCATGGGCGTTCTGTCTCCCCATTCCTTTTTCTACAAGCTTTGTTATAATTGCTTCAGACATTATAGTTCCCTTAGACATATCGAGATTCTTTTTAATGTTATCAGGATAAACAACCAATTCTTTTAAAACCTTATTCATCCTTGTTAGGACTTCGTCGGTAAGTATGAAAACCGTCGGTATTATTGAGCGTTCTGCTGCAGAATTTGTAAGGTCTCTTTCGTGTTCTAGCGCGATGTCTTCCAACGATGGATAGACACACGATCTTATTACTCTTACATTCGAACAAATGTTCTCCATGTTTATCGGATTTCTCTTTTGAGCCATTGTTGACGAACCAACTTGTTTTTCCCCAAAGGGCTCACTCAACTCGTTTATCTCAGTTCTTTGTAAGTTTCTTATTTCCTTTGCAATCTGCTCGATTGTGCATGCCAATATAACTATATCGCATATTATTCTTGCAAAACTTTCTCTATCAACAACTTGAGTTGTTATATCTGCTGGTTTTATTCCTAATTTTTCCATGATTTTTATTTCCAAATCATCTCCCAAGCCATAAATCTTTTGTGCAGCGTAGCTGCCAACCGCACCAGAAAACTTTCCTAGAATATAATTCTTAATATCGTAATCAAGTCTTATCAAATCCTCTCCTAATTTGTCCGAGTAATTAGCAAACTTAAATCCTAAGGTTATTGGTATGGCGTGTTGCCCGTGGGTTCTTCCGATCATTATCAAGTCTTTATATTTTTCAGAAATATTCAAACAAGTTTTCAACAAATCTTTTCCTTCGTTCAAAAGAATTTCTAATCCGTCCTTCAGTTGCAAAGCATTTGCTGTGTCAACTATGTCATAGCTTGTTGCAGTCAAATGAACATATTTTCCAGCATCACCACAGGCTTCTGTCAATGCCTTGACCAAGGCCATTACGTCGTGCTTGGTTTCTTTCTCGATTTCCTTTACCCTTTCAATCTTTACATCCTTTACATTTGCTTTCCTTGTTATTTCTTCAGCGTCCTTTTCTGGAATCTTGCCCAATTCTGCTAACGCTTGTGCTAAAGCAGCTTCTACAAGAAGCATCTTTTCTAGCTTTTTCTCTTCATCAAAAACATTTCTCATTTCTTGTGAACCATATCTATAGTCTATTGGATGTATTGCCATGCTCACCAATTTTTAGCTTCCAAGTTTGACTTCTCTACGCCTTCTCTCATTTTGTCCCTGTGAACTTTTAGTTTTAATTTTAAATCGTTATCATTGAGAGCCAGTATCTCTATTGCTAGCAGCGCAGCATTTTCACCCCTATCTATGCCAACAGTTCCGACAGGTACGCCAGGAGGTAGCTGAGCAATCGATAGCAGAGCATCTAGACCATCAAGCTTTGATTCAACAGGAACTCCTATAACTGGCTTTGTTGTTTTAGATGCTATCACTCCTGGCAATGCTGCGGACATGCCTGCGATTGCTATAAAAACATTTGAATCAGAATTCTTTACTATCTCATCTATCTTCTCAGGAGTTCTATGTGCAGATGCTACATGGACGTAATACTTTACTCCAAATTCATCAAGAATTGCTTTGCACTTGTCAAATATTGGTTTGTCAGAAGCAGATCCTAGAATTATGGTAATTGAATTCATGCTACCCATAATAAATTTGGAGATTAATTATTTATAGTTTGTTTAGAAATTTGAATTTATGAATTCAACAGCGTTTCTAAATACCTTTACACCTATTCCTTCTTCTGGAAGTTTTTCTCTCGTCCATCTGGGATGATTGGTTTTGTTCAAGTAAGCTTCTGGATGTGGCATTAATCCAAAAATCCTTCCAGTCTCATCGCATATTCCTGCAATATTTTCCAAAGAACCATTGGGATTCCATGGATAACCGCTAAGATTTCCTTTATCGTCAACATACCAAAGCGCAGTTTGATTGTTCTTATTCAGTTTATGCAAAAATGCATTGCTTGTTACAAACTTTCCTTCACCATGTCTGACCGGCAAATATAATATGTCTATGTTTTTCGTGAAAATGCATCTTGACTTTGGATTAGCCTTTAGATAAACCCATCTATCTTCAAATCTTCCGGAATCATTGAAAGTTAAAGTCGTAACTTGCCTTTTATAATTTCTTTCAAACGCAGGAAGAATTCCTAGCTTTACCATTGCCTGAAATCCATTGCATACTCCTATTATAATTTTCCCATCGTCTATGAATTTCTGGAGATCATCAAAAATGTTAAACTTTATCTTGTTTGCAAGAACTTTTCCAGAACTTATATCGTCTCCGAATGAGAATCCACCTGGAAAGGCTATTATTTGATAGTCATCAAGATTTTCTATCTTGTCTATTATATCATTTATATGAACTCTTTTAGCATCACCGCCAACCAAATTAAAAGCATGTTGAGTTTCATAATCGCAATTAATTCCATATCCAGTTAATACCAGTACTTTGGGTTTCATGTTACCATCTCAAAGTTTTCTGCCAAGCATCTTTCAGTTCGTTTATATCAGACTTTATACAAACCTTTCCATCTAATCCATAAACAATAAACTTATCTTTGGTTATAGTTCCAATCTTTGTAAAATCATTTCCTTTCATTATTTCTTCAAATCTTTTTTCATTTTCTGACTTTATAGTTACAACAAATCTGCTTTGTGATTCTGAAAACAACAGGAAATCATTTCTATCAACACCTTCTTTTGGAACTTTTCTCAAATCTATCGTAATACCAAGTCCTCCAGCAAAGGCAGCTTCAGCTAAAGCAACTCCTAGTCCGCCATCAGAACAATCATGACACGATGAAGCTAAGCCAGAATCAATTGCTTTGCTTAAGGTATTGTAAAGTTTTAATGATGCTTCCAAATCAATTGATGGTGCGATGTTGCCTGTTTTATTATGTAGTGCATAGTACTCCGAACCGCCAAGTTCATTCTTGGTTAAACCTATTATATAAACTATGTCGCCTTCTTGCTTTACATCCATTGTTACTGCTTTTCTTGCATCGTTTATTTTTCCTATAATAGAAATCAAAAGTGTTGGTGGTATTGATATCTTAACTCCTCCAATCATATAGTCATTTTTCATGCTGTCCTTTCCAGATATCAAAGGAATTTTGTAGTGGGTTGTGCAATCATACAAAGCTTGACACGATCTTACTAACTGAGCTAGCTTGAATTCGCCGTCAGGTGTTTTATCAGAGTTAACAGGATCGCACCAACAAAAGTTATCTAAAGCAGCCACATGCTCTAAGGAACCGCCGACTGAAATATAATTTCTTACAGCTTCGTCCATGGCACATGCAGCCATATTGTAAGCGTCTATATCACTATACTTCGGGCATATGCCGTGAGCTATAACCACGCCTTCCATTGAATCTAAGATTGGTCTTATTATTGCAGCATCGCTTGGTCCGTCATTCGCAAACCCAGTTAACGGTTTTATAACAGAACCTCCCTGAACTTCATGATCATACTGTCTGATCACATATTCTTTAGAGCAAACATTCAATCTTCCTAAAATTTCTTTCAAAGCGTTTGTTAAATCTTCAGGACATTTTATATTTAATTCATCATGCTTTGGTTTGATCCAAACAGCCTTTAAATTCATTTGAGGTACTCCTTCATGCAAGAATTTCATATCGATGAAAGCAGCTGTTTTATCTTTGTAAAGGGCATGGAATTTTCCGCTGTCTGTAAACTTTCCTACAACCGTTGCTTCCACTCCTCTTCTTTCTGCAAGACTTAGAAATTCATCAAGTTTTTCAGGGTCGACAACCACTGTCATTCTTTCTTGGGCTTCAGACAAAAGTATTTCCCAAGGATCTAATCCAGCATATTTTAAAGGGCAAACATCAAGATAGATTTCGCATCCGTTACTTATTTGAGCTAACTCGCCGATGGAAGATGACAACCCGCCAGCTCCATTGTCTGTAAGAGTTCTATACAAATCCAGATCTCTTGCTTCTAATAAAAAATCTGACATCTTTTTTTGTGTTATTGGATCTCCGATTTGGACAGCTGTTGCAGGAGAACCTTCATGAAGCTCTTCTGAAGAGAAAGTTGCACCATGTATGCCATCTTTCCCTATTCTTCCACCGCACATAACAGCTAGGTCATTTGGTTTGATTATTTTTAGATGAGTTTCTTTTCCATTTATTTTAGAAGGCATTATACCTCCTGTTCCACAATAAACCAAAGGCTTCCCCAAGAATCTGTCATCAAATACAATGCTGCCATTGACTGTTGGTATTCCACTTTTGTTGCCTCCGTGTTCAACTCCTTTCCTTACGCCTTCAAAAATTCTTTTTGGATGCATCAGTCTTGGCGGCAAAGGTTTGTCATAAAAAGGAGAAGCAAAACAAAATATGTCTGTATTGAATATTAGTTTAGAGCCGAGCCCTGTTCCCATAGGGTCTCTGTTAACTCCAACGATTCCGGTCAACGCACCACCGTATGGGTCCAAGGCAGAAGGACTGTTGTGTGTCTCAACCTTCATAACCAAGTTCCAATCATCATTAAATTTTATCACACCAGCATTATCCTTGAAAACAGAAACCAACCAATCCTTCCCAATTTCTTCTGTTGATTTCCTTATGAAAGTTTTGAACAATGAATTTATTTTTAATGTTTTATTTTCATCCCTATAATCTATAACAGCGTTGAATATTTTATGCTTGCAATGCTCTGACCAAGTCTGAGCTAGCGTCTCAAGCTCAACATCAGTTGGCTTGTCTGTTAGTCCTAGTTTCTTTCTTTTTTCCAAAACTTTTTTGTTCTTGTAATAATCCCTGATCGCTTTCATCTCTTCCAAGCTTAGAGCTAGAATACCTTCCTTGCTTATTCTCATCAATTCCTCATCACTAACATCCAGATCTATTTCAGAAACATTTGGTTCATGAATTAATTTAACTATTGGTATAAATGCTTTAACGCCTTTATCTTTCCATTCTTCATAGCTTAGTATTTCCCATCTTTCAATGAGTTGGTTTGCAAGTAATCCAGAGACTATTTTTTCTGCATCTTCCTTGATTATACTTCCTTTTATAACATATTGCCTTGAAGTATAAACTCCGTTAATTTTCATTTTTAAAATATCTTCTATTGCTTCCTTAGCCGTTTTTCCAACATTATCTGTTACGCCTGGCTTGAATCCTACTTCTATCAGCCAATCAAATTCTTCGGCAAGAGGTGAATCAACGGTGAAATCCTGTATAATAGGGTCTGCAAACAAAACTTCTCCAAGCATTTTTAATTCTTCGTTTGAAAGATTACTGTCTACTGTGTAGACATCAACAGTCTTAACAGACTCAACATTTATTTTCAAATCTTCTGTTATTCTTTTCCTTATACTGTTGCCTAATGCATCAACCACGTTTGGCTTGAAACCAACTTCAATTCTGTTAATCATCTTAATCTTCTAATACAATTTTTTTATCATCGAATTTTATTACCAAATCTTTATCTGTAATTTTTCCTATAACCTCACTGCCTTTGAGAAGTTGCAACGCATCTTCAACATCTTCCTTCTTTACTATTATTGCAAAGCCCCAGCCCATGTTAAAGGTTTTGAACATTTCTTCTATTGGAACCCCACTCTGTTGAATTAGGTTGAATATCGGTTGTGGTTTGAAATTATCAAATTCAAATCCAAAGTTTGTAATTTTCTTAAATTTAAGATAAGCATCACCTGTTATGTGAACTGCTCCAAGTATGTCAATTTCTTTGGCAGCGTTCAAAAAAGGTTTAACATAAATTTTTGTTGGTTCGAGAGCTTCGTATATCAATTCTCTATTAAAATTATCAAGCCTTTCAAAAGCATCATATCTTCCTCCCCATTCCTTAAACAAAGATTTTCTTAAAAGAGAGATACCATTGCTGTGAACGCCTGAGGAAGGCAGACCTATTATTATATCTCCAGGTTTAATTTTTTCCCCTGTTATTATTTTATTTTTCTCAACCTCACCAACACAGTCGCAGATTATATTGTAGGAAACGGTGATGATTTCAGGAACATCGGCAATCTCTCCTCCGATTAAAGGGCAGCCAGCCTCATGAGCGCCGATTTTCAATCCTTTTTGAAGTTCTTCAATAATTTCAGGGTCAGATTTTTTCATGTCTATAGTATCTGTCAATGCTATAGGCTGTGCTCCACATCTTATGCAATCGTTAGCAACCATTGCAATTCCATCAATTCCTATTGTGTCATGCTTTCCAGCTAGCTGGGATAATAAAACTTTTGTTCCAACGCTGTCAGATGTTTTAATATGAAAAACATCATTGCCAATCGGATATAAGTTATTAAAGGGGGTTTCAATTATACTTCCATGCTTGCTTAAAGAGAAAGTTGATCTCAATTCTACTAAATGTTTTTTTGCTTTACTTCTTAATTCCCTGTCAACACCAGCTTCGGCATAGGTCTTCATTATATCACTTTAGAAGCAAATCTTAGAATTAAAAGAGATTTCATAATTATAGTGAGTTTTATAATAATAAATATTTATATAAAAGTTTTTATTTTACTATCTCATTTTCCTTTGATTAATTTCTTTTATTTTTGTAATGTAAGAGAACAACATGATTAAGTTTAAATTTATTTAATACCTTTATTTTATTGATAAGATGGTTATAGAAAGAGAAGAAATGCAAGAAATAGCAAGTAAATATAAAAATCCAACGGCCCTCTTTCTAGGTTCTCATTCTGCACTTGATGGTTGGCAAGGCTCTAGAGATTTTGGATTAAAAAGTTTAGTTTATACAACACTGGTCAGAGCTTATATTTATCTTAAAAATCCAATGGTTGGGATACCAAGAGAAGACATGAGTGAATTTCCTGATATAGTTACAAGAGATTTAATAGTAACAACAAATATTGATGATTTGAAGAGTCGTAACTTTAAAACTGCAATTTTAATTTTACAAAATTATTCTGACATAGTTAAACTTTCTGAAGAACTTATAGAAATGGAGGCTTTACAAATTCCAAATAGAGCATTTACAGTTTATGTCGGTGGTGATGAGAACTGTAGCGTTATTGAAAATGATTTCAAAGTTCCTATAGTTGGTTCAAGAAAAATGTTAAAAGTTGAAAACAGAGGGGAAATTGAAAAAGATTACTATTGGTTTGCAGAAAAAGCTGGAATACCAACTCCTAAATCTTATAAATTTAAGGTAACCAAAACTGGTATAACTTTCTCAGAATATATAGAAGAGCCAATGATACTAAAGGCTGAGCATGCTGGGAGGTCATTTGAAAGAGGTTTTATCTTTGCAGCAGATTCAAGAGATATGGAAGAAAAAGTCCAAAAGGAAGTAGAATCAGGAGTTCTTGACGAAGAGGGATTAAAAAGATCTAGAGTTGAACAAATAGTTCTTGGACCTCATGCAAACTTTAATTATTTCTTCACTCCTTTAGACGTTAGAAAAAGTTGGGGAGATGCTGAAAAGATGTTTGCAAAACTTTATTGTTTGGGCGATATAAAAAAAGCTAGAATTTGTTTAGCTAATCAATTTTTGTCAATAGACGAAAGAAGAGAAACTATTTTAGATGGCTTAAAAAGACTTCCAAATGATGTTCAACAAAAAATTAAAAAAATACCTTCATTTGAAGTAACAGCTCATTTATCAATGAGTTTAAGAGAGTCTTTACTTAAAGATACAGAAAGATTTGCAGATGCATTTTTGTTAGCGGCAAAAGAGTATGAACCACCAGGAATAATAGGTGCTTGGTGTTTACAAACTCTCATAACATGGGATAAAGTTTCAAAGTATGGATTAAAACCAGCAGTTAAGCTTGCGGCAGTTAAGTTTGATTTAACTCATGGCATAGAACCAAAAACTGCGGCTGATTACGGATTATATGATGTACCAAAGGGAGTAGAGCCAAGTATGCACATTCCAGTTACACAAGATGTTGCATTAAGGCATGGTGGTGGAACAAACACTCATATGGGAGTAGGTTCACAATATGCTAATGCAAAGTATCAAAGAACAATGAGCATGGGAGACAGGATAGCTTTAGAAATTAAAAGAGCTAAAGAACAGCATTTATTAGAAGAAATAGTTACTTGATTTTTTCATCCCATTTCCCTTCGTTAATTTCTTTTATAATTTCCTTTGGGTTCTTTCCTTCTATATATACGCCACTGCTCACACACGAGGATGCAACTTGCTTAACAGCTTTTTTCAAATCTTCTGTTTTTAAATCATCTAGCTTCATCTTAGCAATCTTAACTATTTGGTCAAACTTTAAGCTTTCCTTGAATTCCTCTTTTACCCCATCCTTCTCAAAAACCTTGAAAGGTGCTTTAGCTAATTTTTCTGCTTTTAATTCTTTCTTAATCAAAGCAGCAACAGAAGGACTACCTACGCTTATCTCGAATTCTTTTGTTGCAGGGTCAATCTTTATTGTTACAGGGACTTGCATCCCAGCAAAATCCTTTGTCTTTTCATTTATTTTTGCTATAACTTGTCCTATATTTACCTTTGTCGGGGCTAGCGAAGGTCCGAGAGGCGGTGCTGGTGTTGCTTTTCCACCTTCCACCAAAGCTTTAACGGTTATCATTTATTTTCACCTTTTTCTGCGGACTCGATAAGCCTCGCAGACTCCATTGGAATTGTAATAGGAATTGGTATTGCTGCATCCAAAAGCTCAATGGTTAGTTCTTCCTTTGCTTCATCAACCCTAGTAACTTTTCCCTTTTCATTCTTAAATGGGCCGCCAGTAATTTCAACAACGTCTCCTCTGTTGATTTTTATTTCTATCTTTTTAACTTCTAGAAATTTTTTTATGTCACTCATTATAACTTCTTTTTTAATAACGCCTTTAACATGAGGAACTCCTTTTATTATCTCGTTAATAGCCTCAGCATCTCCCTCTAAGAATATATAACCCTTTAGTTCGCCAGGATGGAAGATTGACTTTATATTCAAGCTAGAGTTTTTTATTTTACTCACTAAAGTTTCAATAACAGCATTCTCCCTACCAACGGTCGTCCTTATAGTACTTATCATTTAACCACCAGGAAATAAATTAAAAATATTACAAAGCCTATTACCCCAAGTATTGCTATACCAGTTGCTGTTATTTTTGCGGACGATACAAAATCCTCCCTAGTTGGTTTACGAGCCACATCTACGACTCTTTTGTAATTCGCAAGTTTATTCTTTAGTTTATCAAATATACTTGGGCCTTTAGGTTTTTCTGTTTTTTTCTCTTCTTTTTTCTGCACCTGCTTTGGTGCTTGTTGCGGTTGTACGTTTGCTTCTTCCATTTTAACACCTAAGAAAATAAACAATATTAAAAAGAATACTATTTAAATCTTTTTCTCTGACCTGTTTTTGATTATACAAACTCTATTCCAAGTATCTTTTCAATTTCTTTCTGCTTTTCCTTAGAGAAGAATTCCCCACTATATGCTAGCGGTGCTTTAACCCCGGTTACTATAATTAAAGCTTTTACAATGTCTCCAAGTTCTTTTGTTATCTGTGCTCCCCATATTACCTTTGCATCTTCATTGATTTTTGTTGAAACTGCCTCTACAATCTCTTGACATTCCTTTATAGTGACATCAGTCCCACCAGATACGTTTACTAAAGCTCCTGTTGCACCTTCTATATCCACGTCTAACAAAGGATTGTTTAATGCTTTTTCAACTGCCTCTACTGCTCTGTTTTCTGTGTCTGATTCTCCTAAGCCAATCATTGCTATCCCACCGTTTGTCATAACAGCTCTAATATCTGCAAAATCTAAATTTACCAAACCTGGTTTGGTGACTAGTTCGGTTATTCCTTTTACTGCGTTTACAAGAATTTCATCGCATATCTTGAAAGCTGAAACTATGGATACATCAGGAACAACTTCCAAAAGCTTATCGTTCGGTATTACAATTAATGTGTCAACTGTTTTTTGTAATTCACTTAAACCCTTGGTTGCATTTTCCATTCTTTGCTTTCCTTCCATGGTGAATGGTAATGTGACTACGCCTACAGTTAGCAAACCCATTTTCTTTGCAATGTCTGCTATCACAGGCGATGCACCTGTTCCTGTTCCGCCACCTAAACCGCAAGTAATGAAAACCATATCCCCCCCTTTCAAGGCTTCTTTAACATCTTCCCTGCTTTCTCTTGCGGCTTCCATTCCAACATTCGGATCTGCACCAGCTCCTAAACCTTTTGTTAAATCTCTACCTAGCAAAACTTTCTTGTCTGCATCAGTGTAAAGCAAGTCTTGTGCATCTGTATTTGCTGCTATAACTTGTGCGCCCACAATACCAACCTGCATCATTCTAGAAACTGTATTGTTTCCTGCACCACCTACACCCATAACTTTAATTTCTGCTTTTCTTGCTTCCAATATTTTCCTCAAATCTTCATCAGTATCAGAAATTTTCCCTGTACCTTCAACAGACCTTACTGCCATATCATAACCCCCCCCCTGAATATTTTTATAGAAATACCTTTAAAAAATTAATTGAAATCTTATAAACGGAAATATAATTTAAATATCTTACTATTTATTATTATTTTATGGAAAAAACTAAAGAAAAATCACAAGAGCAATTTAAAACAATAGATTATGTAGTTGGAAATTCTTGTGCATTTTTAATTCCTGAATATGAAGAGAGAAAAAAAGAAAAAGAAAGGTCTGGTGTTTCTGTTCTTTTGAAAAATTCTAATAATGAAAATCGTAAAAATGTTTTATTTGTTGCAACAGAGGCCATGATGGAAGAACCTGAAAAATTTGCATATGAATGTCATAGAGATAAGAAATGTGACAAGTGTCCAATCTTTAAAAAATATAATTAAAATTACTATTCTTTAGGCTTTTCAAAATTTTCAACGAATTTTACTTTCTCAAATCCTAAGAATCTAATTACATCGTCAGCTATTTTCTTTTTGTAAAGAGAATTTATTAAAGGCGGAACCTCAATCTCAACTTCCTTTTCCTTAACTAAAACCTTAACTTTCTCATCCATGTTAGTGTAAATTTTTATCAATGCTTTTATCTTGTCTTCCACGCTCTCTATCTTTGATTTTATTTCTAGATCATAAATTAAAGTTTTTCCTGCTAAAGGATGATTGAAATCTACCTTTACCCTTCCACCTGAAACAGAAAGAACCCTTCCTCTTAAATTATCTGCGTCAAAAACCATGCCAGGGAACGGGTCGGTTTTATGCTTTTTAAATTCGGATAAAGGAACAAGTCTTATTAGTTTTTCTTCTCTATTTCCAAAACCTAGCTCTGGTAAAATCTCTACTGTTTTTTTATCTCCAACATTCATTTCAAGCAAGGCTTTGTCTACTCCTTTCAAGGTAAAGTTAACTCCAACAATTACCGGCAAATTCTCTCCTTTATCAAACTCTAGGCTAGTTTCCTTTATTTTACCAGAGTAGTTTATTATTACAAAGTCATTAGTTTGCATGCCAAATAATTAGAATGAAGTATTTATAAGCCTTTTTATAAAGCAAAAGAAATTTAAATCAGTGAAATGATAAATTATCTATGGAAATAAACGATTTTTGTTCTTTACTAAAAGACAGCAAGCAATTTGATGATTTAGAAGTAAGAATAATAAGAGCAATGCTTATGCTTACCAACAGAGACATTATTAAAATTGATGCAAACCTTATAGCAAAGGAAGCAGGTATTTCTGTGACAAATGCTTATAAGTATCTTTATTCCCTTCAGAAGAAGGGCTTAGTAGAAAGCGGTCAAGATAAGAACAAAGTTTTTTGGTTGTCAAGGTCTGTGAATCCTTTCCCAAGGATGATGAGCTATGTTAGCAAGGATTATATAAGACTAAAGGATTTGTTTGGAAAACTAGAAAATCAATACAATGAATTTTTAGAATTTAGGGGAAAGGCAATATGGCAAGGCGAGAAAGCTTACGAGCAGTATGAAGGAGATTTTATTAACAAGGCTTCTCTGCTTTTTGACTTGGCTAATGAAGAAATCTTAATAACAACTGACAAGTTTTATGACGATATTGTTTTGTTAGAAGCAATTAAACGAGCAATACAGCGCGGTGTAAAGATAAGAATAATTGCAACTGAATTGCATCCAACAATGCTCAGCAACTTAAGGAAAATAGGAATTGAGATGAAACTAGGAAGAGCTGCACCATACATGATCGTGGTTGACGGAAAGCATGGAATGACTGTTGATGAGAGTGAAAAAGGAATCTGGTTCTTGAATTGTAAGACTGATTATAAAAACAAGTTTGAAGAATTCTGGGAACATTCACATTTGATTTAATATTTATACCAGAAATTATAATTTTATTTTACTACTGCAGTAGTTATCACAAATTAATATTACTAGTACAAATAAATATCATGAAATATGAAACTGATTTTGAAATTCAGAATATTGCAAGAGATATTATAACAAAACTTAATCTTAACCATATAGACACTGAAACTTTTATGCGTAAGGAGTCATGATTCAAAAAGCAGAAGAACGATAGCAAGGATACATGGCCTGCCAAAGATAATGCAGATTGCTATGAAAAGTAAAGCTTTCTATGTTATTGAAATAATTTCTGAGAACTTTGACAAGCTGTCTCACGAAGATAAGATAAAAACCATAATACACGAAATAATGCACATACCTAAAAGTTTTGGCGGTGGCTTTCGAAGTCATAGACCTTTTGTTACAAGTAAAACAGTCGATAAAGCATTCAAAGCTTACATCAGCCTTTAGTTAAGCTTATAAATCTTATTCTTTTATTATTATAAAGTGATAAAATGGGAAGTTTAGCCGAGGGGGCAAAAAACGCTGTAGAAACTTGCATGAGCATAAAGTCGGATGAGCATGTACTTGTCGTTACTGATGAGGCTCAATATAAGATTGGATATTCGATTATGAAAGCAGCAAAGAAAGTGACCCCATATGTGGAAATGCATGTTCTAACAGGCCAAAAAAGACCCGTTTATGAAGTGCCAGAGGAAATTGCTCAAGCCATAGAGCGTTCTGACGCATCTTATTGGGTAACTACAGGAAACCTTCCTTACGAGTTGGAAGATAATTTTGTTAATCAGGTTATGAAAAATCCAAAAAGAAGACATGCACATATGTCAGGCGTAACAGAGCAAGTAATGCGAGAAGGAATGTGCGTCAATTATAATGATGTTGAAAAATTCACCGATAAGGTTTATGATATTGTTTCAATGACCAAAGAAATTAAAATTGAAGGAAATCCGAATAATAATGAGAGAACAAACTTGAGATTAGAGATGAACCCTAATTGGAAATGGATAAAATCTTCAGGGATAATAAAAAAAGGTGAGTGGGATAACTTACCAAGCGGTGAAACAGAGACGACCCCTTACAAGGTAAATGGCACAGTTGTTACAAATCTATTAGGCGATTATTTCGATGGAAAATGGGGAATACTTAATCCTCCTATTAGTTTTGATATTGTAGAGTCGATGTTCAAACCTGATACATTGAAATGCAGCAACCCAAAACTCAAAAGAGAATTAACTTCATATCTCAAAAAATATAAAAACGGCGACAGACTAGCCGAAATAAGTCTTCCAACAAATATCCAACTAATACCAAAGTCAATAATCGGCAATATGCTTATAGATGAAAAAAGAAGACCTCACATAGGATTTGGAGACCCTCCGGATGATAGAATCAGAGCTGATTGGAGTTCTGGGAGTCATATAGATTTTATACTGGAAAATTGTAATGTGTCAGTAGATGGTAAGAAAATAATGGAAAAAGGTAGATATCTTTTCGATGACTGAATCACTCGATAAGTATTCCAGGTTTCTCAGATTCTGCTACCAGAGCTTTCGGATGATCTATTTTCTCAGCAGAAACAATCTCTACTTTGCATTTTAATTCATTTTCAAGAAAATCTTTTGTCTCTTCCAAATGCTTTAACTCATGCCCCTTCAAAAACAATTCTTCTGTAATTCTTTTCTTTTTTAACTTGCTAATGTATGCAGAAACTTCTTTCTCTAAACCTTTATGCTTTGCTATAATCTCTTTTATATCTCTCCCTTGAACAACATCATCATAAACTTCATACTTCCAAGGAGATGCTACAAATATTGTTATCTTAGCAGGTTTTTTTATTTTTGAAAGTTTTTTAATCTCTTCTACATCCTTTAAAATTCTTTTAATCTCTTCTTCAGCAGATTCTTCCTTTAGTCTGATTGATTCTGGATTATAAATTGGCCAGTTCTCAAGCATTATTGATTTTTCATTACCAAACTTGCTCCAAACTTCCTCGCAAGTATGCGGAATAAAAGGTGTTAAAAGTTTTAACCAAGTTTGTAAAAACTCTGGGCAGAATTTCTTTGCCCTTTTCTTATACCAATAAACATCATTTAAAATTGTAAAGAAAACAAGATTAGCAGCTTTTTTGATTTCATTTTTTTCCAATGCATTAGTTGCTTCCTCTATTACCCTGTTTAGTCTAGACTCAAACCACCTATCTATGTGCTCTTTCTCCTTTGGTTTGCATTTTATAAAACTATTTATAAGTTTGTAGAAGCTTTCTAAATGATTTTTATAGATTTCGCATTCTTCATTCTTCCAATCAAAATCTTCCCATTGGTTTGCTCCATTAGCCATGTAAAGTCTTATTGTATCTGCTCCATAATTATCAATTGCTTCATCCCAGAAGACTACATTACCTAAATGCTTAGAAAGTTTTTTTCCATAAGCAATCAGGTGCCAGTTAACAAAAATTCCTTTTGGCCAAAGATTTTCAGGAAATACAGCGACGTGATTCATAATAAAGACTGGAAAGTGAGCAGCTTTATGCTCTTTGCCACCAGCATTCAAGTCCAAAGGATACCAGTAAAGAAACTCTTTTCTAATTTCTTCCCATATTACTTTTTTAGCCTTGCCTATACCTAGAAATACGTAATCAAAAAACTCATCTGTCAAATCTTCTAAAAATATTTTGTCGGCATTAAAGTATTTTGAAATTATATAGAAGGCCATATAAATCGTAGAATCAGAAATTGCTTCTATAACCCATCCTTCATCAAAAGGAAACTTTGTCCCTAATCCTCTTTTCCTAACACAAGGCCTTGCTTCAAGCCAATCGATTATTGGCGGAAGTTCTTTTTTGTATTCAGTCGGATAAATGTTCATAACTTCAATACATCTCTTTGCTAAATCCTTTAGCTTTGTGTTTCCATAATCTATGAACCACTGCTTTTTAACAAGCTTGATAACAACCTCACTTCCACATCTGCAATGAATAGGCTTAACTGATAACTCATAAATCATATCTGCATTACCAGTTCTTTTTAACCAGTTAGTAATTTCATTCTTTGCCTTAGAAGCAATCATTCCACCAAACATTGGGATTGACTCTAGCATTTTTCCATAGAATTCAATTTTATAAAGTTCATTAGTAACCTCTTTTATCTTTGGATCCTGCGGATACTTTATTCCGTATTTTTCTAAAATCTCTCCTGCTGGAGCTTCACCAAATCCAGAAGACTTAACAACCTGAATAGGTTTTATCTCAGGTGCAACTTTCTTAAGATAAATATAATCAAATGGATCATGTGATGGAACACTCATTACAATGCCAGTAGCCTCATCCATGTCAACAAAATCTCCAGCAAGAATTGGAACTTCTTTGTTTGTAGCTGGATTAACAACTTTTTGATTTGTAAATTCCTCTCCTGCCACGTCTTCTAGAATTTTTACTTTTTTCTCAAGATTTTTTAGTTTATCAACAGCCTTTTCTGAGACTATCCATTCTTCTCCGTCTACCAAAGCTTTAACATATCTTTCATTTGGATTTATCCAAATATTTGTAACTCCAAAAACAGTTTCAGGCCTCATTGTTCCTGATGGAAAAACTGTTTTTCCTTTTCTAAATTTAATAATAACAAAGTCCTTTATCTGAGCTCCTCCCCATTCCTGAATATCCATTTCAGCAGAATCTAAGCTAACTGGATGATCACAGTCTGGACACCAAGGTAGTCTATAATCTTTTTGAATTAAATAACCTGCATGCTTAAGTTTCTTAAATTGCCATTGAATAAATCTATTGTATTGTGGGTCAATTGTTGAAACAACAGGTCTATAGTCTAAGGATAGGCCGATTCTTTTGAAAGCTGTTATCATAACTTTCTCAAGATACTTTTCAACGTCAAAAGGAGTCTTAAATTTGACAGCATCCTTTGGAGGAATGCCATATAGCTTTGCATTCTTCAAATCCTTTTCAACGTCATCAAGAATTTTCTGGCATCCGAGGCCAGTTGCATGGAACCCTAGAGGGAAGAATACATTAAAACCTTTCATTCGTTTGTAGCGGGCTATTACATCTGGTAAAACATAGGATCGTGCATGACCAACATGCAAAGTGCCAGATACCGTCGGGTAAGCAAAAACCATGTAGTATTTGCTTCTATCGTCTGGCTTAGATTCAAATGGTTTTTCTTCTTCCCACTTTTCCTGCCATTTTTCTTCTATTTTTGAAAGGTTCATAATATCTATCACTTACTTTAATTTAGTATAATTTAAATTTTTATCTTTCGATAGTTAAATTATGGAAATAGAAGAACAAATAGAAAAACTGAAAATGCTCTCAAATGAAGAGCTACGCAAAAAATTTGGAGCATCTAAAAGCGATGCTATTCTTTTGAAGAGCGGTTTAAGAGATTATGATAATATTTCGAATAATTCTTTAACTATAAAGAAGATGGCAAATAAGGGAAATGTGACTAAAGAATATATCTATCAACGGAGAGGTATCCTCAGAAAATATGGTTTACTTAAACTTAAAGTTGAAAGATCAAAAACAGGAAATGTTAAAAAATTAATTACCCAAAAACATAGAGATAAAATTGATTATAGGTATGTTTGTTTTAATATAGCAGATTTAAAAGCAGCAAATCTAGATGTGGAAAAGGGTTATTATTGTATTGTAGAACTAGGAAATAAAGAAGCTACAATAAAATTCTTTGATTCAGAAAAAGAAGCATCAGAATACAGAGGTAAATCAAAATTATAACCCCAATTCACTTGAAATGCTTTGCAATGCCCTTAATGAAATCTCAAAGAATTTTTCCTTTGGAATTCCTATTTGCTCGCAAAACAAAATCCTTTCCCTGCTACAGTTTCTTGCAAAATCTTTTTGTTTGAATTTCTTTGCTATGCTTTCAACCTTAACATCAGCCAGTTTCTTCGTTGGTGTAACGAGTGCGCAAGCAATTATCAATCCTGAAACTGCATCAGCAGCTATCAATGCTTTTTCAGCATTAGCCTCAGGCTGGACATTTACGTTTTCAAAATTATGAGCCTTAATTGCTCTAATCATATCGTCTTCGATTTTTCCATCTAAAATTTCCTCTGCTACCAAAGTGTGCTTTTCAGGAGTGCTTTCAGTTTTTTCAAAGTCTATATCATGTATCAAACCTATGATTCTCCACTTTTCTTTGTCCTCATTCAGGAATTCTGCAGTTTCCTTCATGATTGCCTCTACTGCATACATATGCTTAAACAAATTCTCCTTGGTGATGTGTTCCTTTATTAGGTTCAAAGCATCTTCTCTTTTCATAATATCAGTATTATATTTAAATTGTATAAATAAATAAAATCATTATGCCCTCGTAGCTCAGTTTGGATAGAGCGCTTGACTTCTAAGTTGAACTTAGAAGTTCTGAGTTAAGATGAAGAAATCAAGAGGTCGCGGGTCCAAATCCCGTCGAGGGCATTATTAAAAGTTTTTATTCTTGATAAGCAAATTATTTTTGATGAAATGACTAGGATAATAAGTGTTCTTTCGGGTAAAGGCGGTGTCGGTAAGACTACCCTAGTTTCTAACCTTGGAACAGCCTTGGTAAAGAGAGGAAAGAATGTTATAATTTTAGATGGTAACGTTACTACTCCAAACCTAAGCTTGCACTTGGGAATACCACTTTATCCAGTTACTTTGCATGATGTGTTAAAATCTAAAATTCCTATAGAATCAGCAATTTATCATCACGAGTCAGGCTTAAAGATTATTCCTGCTTCCTTGTCAACCGAAGCAATAAAGGACGTAAGCCTAGAAAAGTTTCAAACAGTTCTGCTAAAACTGTTAGGGAAGGCAGACATAGTAATAGTTGATGCAGCGGCAGGCTTGGGCAAGGAAGCTTTGGCAGCAATGAGCGTTGCAGATGATTTAATAGTTGTTACGAATCCAGAACTTCCAGCTGTTACAGATGCATTAAGAACAATAAAAATAGCAGAGGAGAATGGAACAAAAGTTCTAGGAGTAGTTGTTAACAGGGTTAAGGGTTTAAAGCATGAGTTATCTCTTAGTGAGATAAAAAATATGCTAGAGATTCCAATAATAGCTGTTGTGCCTGAGGACGTGGCAGTTCAAAAGTCTATTGCAAAAAGAATTCCTGTTGTTTATCACAAACCAAAAAGTCGAGCTTCTATCGAATTTCAAAGACTGGCTGCTAGAATAGTTGGGGAGCCGTGGATGGCAGTAAAAAGCAAGAGTTGGGTAGAAAGATTGTTCTTTTGGCTAACTTAACTTCTTTAAAAAATCATCTTCTAAATTTATGTTTTATAGATTTTATTGGAATACCGCCAACGATGTCATTATTTTTCACATTTTTATTTACATAAGAGTTTGACTGGATAACTGAATTGTCACCTATTGTAACATCAGGTCTTATAACAGAAAAGCCTCCCACCAAAACCTTTTCACCTATCTTAATTTTACCTATCAAAACCTTATCTAAATGAAATTCGTGGGTAAAAATTCTAGCTCCCCATCCTATAAGAGTTCCATCATCTATTTCGATTAGCTCAGGGAAAAGGGGGTCTAATATAACATCAGGAGATATAGCAACATCTTTACCAATTTTTACACCTAGTAAGTTTCTATAAAAAGAATTTTTAATTTCTGATGGTGGAAAACATTTTAATAATGCCACCCAGAATGAGTTAAAAAGAATTTCTATTGGGTTTCTTAGTTTAAACCATTTCATTGATGCATTTCCTTTAAACTTTCTTATCTCCATTTAATCAACCTTAATCTCAAAAACAATAACAGGATTTTCTAATTTCCAGTTTTCTAAAATTTTAGGATGCAACTCCCCAAAGAATCCTATTTTTTTGTTGTTAACTATGATTTCACCGCATCTTGATTCCAAAAAGCTGGGATGATTTAATTCCTTTATTTCATATGAGTAATCCAAATTCTTTAAGACACTTTCTACTATAGATTTTATCTCAGTTAAGTTAGCGTTGTAATGAGATACCACGCCTGCTAGCTTTCTAATAGACTTTGTTTTGGTTTCAGAGGTTTCGTCAAGTTCTATGCAATCTCCTATTTCAAATATTTTCTGTGGATAGTCCCTGTGTTTGTTTGCGGATAAAACCTTTAAGAGACTAGGCAAGAGCCAAGTCCTGCAAATAGAGAACTCGCTAGAAAGTGGGTTGAGTATTTCTACTGCCTTGCCTTCGACACTCATTTTTGTAAAGTTGTTCTCACTGCTCGTTAAGATAAAGTTAAGAACTTCCTGGAATTCTAAACCAATCATTAATTCCCTAATCCTTTTAGAAAGATTCTCTAATTCAGATTGCTTGCCAATGGTTGCTATTTTTGGAAGCAATGGTTGGATATTATTATAGCCATAGCCGATTGCAACATCCTCTATTATATCGACGGTATGAAGAATATCAGTTCTGTAGGAAGGAATTCCTATCTCTATTTTTCCACCTTTCATTTTTCTAGCATCATATCTCATCCTTTTTAGAATCTCCTCTATTTGATTTTCATTCAAACCAAATCCTAAAACTTTATCTATAGATTCTGTATCTGTCGTGAGTTTAACCGGTTCCAAGTCAGGAGTCTTCTTGTTACTTACTTTTACGGTTAAGATTTTTCCTCCACGCTCTGCTATGTTGCAAACCAAAATGTTTAGAACCTGATTAACCGCTCTCTCATCAGTTCCTGTTACGTCAATCAAAAGATTTTTAGTTTTGTCAGTCACTTTCGTCCTTTCAGAATTTATTATGGGTGGAAAACTTATCACGCCTAAAGCGTCATAAAGCATAGGATACTTGTCCTTAAGCAGGTTAGCATATTCCTTGCCCTTTGAGTGGTTTTCTAGAATCTCTTTAACATTCATTTCCTTGCTTTCATTTAACGGTATAAACTTTTCATCAAGAACATCCTTGTAGAGCAAGGGTGGCTTTATTTTATCAAAATCATGAACTCCTATAGCTACTTTTTTCCTATTTCTGCCGACAGTCGCATGCAGTTTCTCTTGCATTTGCATTAAACTTTTTATTAACTCGTCCGTAAGCTTGACGTCAAGCATGACTGCGCAAGCAATAGCGGGTCTTACTTCTGTTTTTTCTTTCTTTAAAACAAAGTTTGAGTCAGTAACATCATATTTCTTTAATCCGGTTTCTAGTTCTAGGAAGCCTTTAATTTCTCTTGCTATGCCTTCTACTGAAAACATATCTGGTCTGTCGGCTGTTAGTTCGCATTCTATTTTGTTTCCATCTATCTTTGACTCGCACTTTAGCAAGAATAAGACTTCTTCCAGCTCTTCATCTGGTAAATTCTTTCCTATTAGATTTTTCAAATCATTTTTATCAAGTTCAATTGAAACCATTTATTTCACCAATGATTTGTTCCTTAACCAATCTAAATCATCTGAATAAAGCATTCTAATATCATCTATTCCTAAGGCAAGCATGGCTAATCTTCCTATCCCTAATCCCCAAGCCAGAACTTGTGATTTTTCAACTCCTAGCGGTTTCAAAACTTCCGGTCTCATCAAACCAGCGCCACCAACTTCTATCCATCCAAACTTTGGATAGTTAATATACATTTCAACTGATGGAGAAGTGAATGGGAAGAAGGAAGGTTTGAATTTAACTTCCTTTGCACCAATAGTTTCTGCAATTTCCTTTAGAAAACCTAGCAAATGACTAAAAGTTAGATTTTCTCCAACAACAATTCCTTCGCAGTGGTCGAATTCCATTAAATGTTTTGTATCAATAACATCTGACCTAAAGACCCTGTCTATCAAAAAATATTTTGCAGGCTTATCCTTGTTTTCAAACAAGGTTCTTGCAGAGACTGCTGTTCCTTGAGAACGCATAATTAATTTTGCAGCTTCTTCCTTACTCCACAAACCACCCCAACCAATGCTATCAGTAATCCAACCTCCCTCGTGGGTTGCTTTAACCTTTGCAACCAAATTTTCATCAGGTAGTTTTCCACTTCCAATATTCTTAGCAATCAAAACATCATGAATGCTGCGTGCAGCATGATCCTGTGGCATGAACAATGCATCACAATTCCAAAAGCAAGTTTCAACCAAAGGTCCTTTCATTTCCTGAAATCCTAGACCAATCAGTTTTTCTCTTATTTCTTCTATAAATTGAACGTATGGCTGCTTTTTTCCAGCATAAATCTTTGGGGCAGGAGCATTAACATCATATTTTCTAAAAGCTTTATTTTTCCACTCACCTGTTTTAATCACCTTAGGAGTAAGCTGAGCTATCTCTTCAGATTTTATTTCTTTTGGCTCTACTGTTTTTTTCTTTGAGAATATGCTTAAAATTTTCTGCCAAATAGAAATTTTCTTTAAAGGTATTTCTTTAGTTTCTTCAATTAGACTTCTGCTTAACAGAACTTTTATTATTTCTTGTTCTGCATCACCTTTCTTGTCTACTTCTTCCAATGCTTCTTCTAAAACATTCTTTTCTTTTTCAGCTTTCTTACCTTCATCTGTCAGCTTAACAACATTGTTTTCGATTTTTATCCAGCCATTTTTCTTTGCCCAGCCTATTGCTATCTGTGCTTTCGGTAGTTTAACAACTTCTTCTAAAGGTTTATCTAAGAGTTTTAGCAATTGTTTTTCAGGCAGACCATTTTTTAGATATTCCCTGCCTTCGTCTGTTAGCTTGTACATTAGATCACTTGATAAATTTTAAACTAGGAACAATATTTCTAGCTTTTTCTAGCTTTGTTTCAAAGTCTTTCATAAAGTCTGTTAATTTCTTACATGCAATTTCTTTTACCTCACCGCTCATCATTTTTCCTGATTTATAACTGTCATAAATTCTTTTCAATTCATTATCGTCTTCAATGAAATGCTGCTTTAGCAATTCAAATGCCATATCTTTTTCTGGAACCCCTCCTAACTTACGATGTTCTTCTAAAGTGTCTCTACCTCCAGAAAAAGCTCTTCTTATCTTTTTGCATGCCTCGTTTATACTCTCAGGTATAGCTATGCAAGATTCTGGTTTTGACTTGCTCATTTTCAAGTCTCCGTCTAAGGATGGAGTATATTTATTATAAAGGCCAGATGGCGGAACAAAGTTATAGATTGTTTTAGTTCTATCGACTATATCTCTTGTTAATAGAATGTGAGGAGACTGATCAGGACCAACAGGAATTACTCCAGGCATTCTTTTATCTAATTGAGGAAACAGTATGTCTCCAACTTGCAAAACTGAAGACAACATTCTTCCAGGTTCTACACTTCCATAAATAGCCTTAAATTCATTGTAAGTTACTTTTCTTGAAAAGATAAATGCAAGATTCTTAACTTTTTCATTTTCTGATTGGAAATAAAAAATTGTTTTTTCAGGATTCAAACCTAATGCTATATACGCAGGAATATGAAAATTCAAAGCCCTTTTTCTTCCTTCTTCAAGAGAAACTCCTCTAGTAGCAGCAGCTTCCAAGTCTGCAACTAAAACATATGTTTTTGCGCCTTGCTCTTGAAAGTATTTTACATTTTCTATAACTAACTTAGTTCCTAGGTGAATCTGTTCAAGGCTAGGCATTATTCCGGTTAGCACATAAAAATCTTTTTTGTTTTGTATAGCATCTGCAATTCTACCTAAATCAGTGTGCGCAAAAACTATTTTTCTTCTCATTAGTTTGTTAGGATTAGGGAGTTTCTTGAGCAAATTTTCTGTAAAGGGTTCTAAGCCATATTGCCCTATTAATTTCTCATAATCCTTAACCAAGAAATCCCCCCAAGGATCTATAGTTATTTTTACCATTTACTCACCCTTTAACTAATAGATAACTTTCCTTAGTTTTATTAATATTCCTAGAAGTAGCAAAATCTGCTAAATAAATTGGCAAAGGTCCCATCCCATCCAATCGCCTTAAGAATTATTAACAATAAGAATTTAAATCTTTAATCCTTACTAGACCTTATGTCTGCAATAGTTAAGGTTATTCCTCAGAAAAACAAAGAAAAAGTTGTATCTAGATTTCTTAGATATTTGAATGAAGATAAGCTTGAGTTAAGAGGCATGGGAAATAATAAAGGTGCTTATTATTTTGCTGTTAGAGACAAAGAGAGCATAGGCTATGATGTGTTATTGAAAAAATTAATGGGAATTTTAAACAAATTTAAAATCAGTGAAGCCAACAGCATAATTCCATATTCTTATGTTTACCATTCTAGAAATGAGGCAGAAAAACATTTAGCTAGTCTAGCAGGGAAAGCTAATTAGATATTCATTGATTGTTGCCCAGTATCATAAAAGTCTTTTAATTTTTCCATTGCTTTATTAACGTCTTCAATTTCTATTTTGTCTGCATTCCTAGCTTCTGCAGTCTCGCCAGCAACCTTCATTAAAAACAAACCAATTCTAATATCTTTTGAATTGAACGTCTTTCTTATTATGTTTTCAAATGCATCATAATCCCAAGCTCTAGGAGCAAATGCATACTTTTGTCTTTCGTAAAGTATTCCTCTAACCTCTTCAAACTTATATGGTTTAAATTCTACCCTATCTAACAAAAGGCGAGACATCAATCTTCTATCCATTTTTGCTACCCATTCGCTAACATTTGTAACTAGAAATATTGTTTTTCTAGGAACATCCTCGATAATCCTGTAAAGAAAGTCAAAATCATTTGCTTTATCTATCTCATCAAAGGCAAAAACAACACCATCATACTTGTTGAATTTTTCTATTAGCTTGTCAAATATCTCGTCCGAAGATGTTTTTTCTATAAGTTTTAAGCTCATTTGATTTGCAATGTCATTGATTATTTTAGGGCTTGTATCCCTCTTCCAGCAGTTTACATAAACAGGCATTATGTTTTCAGTCTCTTCCAGCAATTTTCTTAAAATAAATCTTGTGCACGCAGTTTTTCCTATGCCTGGTGCACCTAATATTAATAAGTTAGTTCCACTTCTACCGTTCATTAAAGGCTTTATACACTCTGCTAGATACCGATGCTGCTCTTCTCTGTAAGGCAAAAGTCTAGGCAAGAAAGTTTGCTCAAGAACAGCAGGATTTATGAAAAAGCTCATGCTAATAATTAGAGCATATTTATTTATTATTAATCGTTAACTACTACTTTTTGCTTTCCTTTTTTGGTGTAGTTTCCTCTGGTAAACGAATAAAACCACTTCTACCACGTTCTCCACATACTTTCATAGTAGATCTGTACTCAGGAAGTCTGCCAGGTCCAGGTATGTGTGTGGTATCTTTATCTGTATTTCCAGTTTCATATTTTCTCATGAAACTTAATAAACAGGAAAAAGATTTAAACCTTATTTAAACTAAATTAATAAAGAATGCTATGGCAGATATAGCAACCATTGAGCAACTAGCAAAAAAGAGAGGGTTTATCTATCCATCCTCAGAAATATACGGAGGTTTGTCAGGTTTTTATGATTTTGGTCATTTGGGAACTTTAATGAAGAATAAAATAGAGAATTTCTGGAGAGAGTTCTTTATAAAATCAGAAGAAAATATTTTTGAGATATCTTCTAGAACAATAGCTCCTGAGGCAGTTTGGGAAGCTTCAGGTCATTTAAAAGATTTTGTTGATCCAATAACTCAATGTGAAAAATGTAAAAGTATGTTTAGAGCAGATAATCTAATAGAAGAACAAACTGGTAAATTTGTTGAAGGTTTGAATGCCAAAGAACTTACAGACATAATTAAGAAAGAAAATGTTAAATGCCCTAAGTGTAAATCTTCATTAAGCGAGGTTAGAGTTTTTAATTTGATGTTAAAAACTGTTGTTGGTCCTGTCGAAGGTAATATAGCTTATCTGAGACCAGAAACTGCACAAGGCATATTTACAAATTTCAGTTTTATTGCAAAATCAACAAGAGCCAAATTACCCTTTGGAGTTGCTCAGATAGGTATAAGCTATAGGAATGAGATATCACCAAGGCAATGGATTATAAGGCTGAGGGAGTTTAATCAAATGGAAATAGAGATGTTTGTTCATCCTAAGAAACTAAATGAGTGCCCAAGATTTTCTGAGGTTGCTAATAAAAAAATAAAACTGTTTACAAGAGAAGAGCAAAAGAAAGGTGGTAAACCAATCGAAATAACTGCTGAAGATGCTGTTAAAAATGGTTTGATTCCAAATCAATGGTTAGCTTATTTTATTGTAAAAGAGTTAGAGTGGTATCAAAGGCTCGGAATTCCTCTCGAGGCTTTAAGACATAGGCACATGCTTCCTGAAGAGACACCTCATTATTCCAAAGGAAACTTTGATATGGAAATTAAATTTGATTTTGGTTGGAAAGAGGTTGTTGGAAATGCATACAGAACAGATTTTGATTTAACCAGTCATTCAAAAAAATCTGGAAAGGATATGTCAATAATGGAAGATGAAAAAATAATACCGCATGTCATTGAACCTTCTTTTGGAATTGAAAGAACTCTTTATGGAATTCTTTTACACTGTTTTGTTGAGGATAAGAAAAGAGGGTGGAACTGGTTTAGATTTCCTCCAAAAATAGCTCCTTATACAGCTGCAGTTTTGCCGTTAGTTAATAAAGATGGTTTAAATGGAAAGGCAAGAGAAATTTATGAAATCCTTAAAAAACAATTTGACGTCTTTTTTGATGATTCAGGTTCTTTGGGGCGTCGTTATGCGAGAGCAGACGAGATTGGTACACCAGTAAGTTTAACTGTGGATTATCAAACATTGGAAGATGGTACAGTAACATTGAGAGATAGGGATACGACTAGACAGATTAGAATCAAAATAAATGATTTAGAAGCAACAATTTGCAAACTTATAGAAGGTAAGAAAATAGAAGAACTAGGAAAGTTAATTAAATAACCTGTAATGCCTAAAAACTACATCTTAGAGTTTATATATTTTTTCATACAAATATTGGTATGACTTTTCAAGCAGTTTCTTGGGAAGATTCTCCTGGAAAATTTATTGATGACACTATTTACGAACTGAAAAAGCTTGAAGGAAAAAGCATAATTTTCGTTTCTGGTGGTGTTGATTCTGATACATGTGCTACTCTTGGCCATTTAGCAATGGGAGATAGATTACACTCAATTCATTTCGAGCACGGTGGAATGAGAAAAGGAGAGTGCCAGCATATAGTTGAACTGTTAAATGGAGCAGGCATTCCTACAGAATTTAAAGATTACACTGATAAATTTATGCCAGGAGTAATTGCTGCAGGGCCTGATAATGAAGCTAAAAGAAAAGTCATAAAATATAAATTTTTTGATGCTGCTGTTGAAGAAGCGAAGAAAGATAATGCCAAAAACTTTTTGCAAGGTACAAATGCAGCAGATGAGAATGAGGTTATAAAAAAATTCGTAAAGACTCAAAATAATGTTGTTACACCTGATGTGAGAGAGAGGTTTGAAAAAGAGGGCATAAAAATAGTAGAACCAGTTAAAGAATTATATAAAGATGAAATAAGACAGGTTGCTAGACATTTAGGTTTGCCAGTTGAATTAACAGAAAGACAGCCATTCTTAGGACCAGGATTATATTGCAGAGTTATTGGTCAGGTTACTGAAGAAAAAATGAGAATTATGAAAGAGGTTGATTATACAGCAAGTGAAAAACTTGAGAGGCTTGCTAGTCAATTAAAAGAATTTGCAGACAAAGACAAACAATGTTTTGCAGCCTTACTAGAGAATAGCTTAACAGAAGATGGTTTGGAAAAATTACCTTCAAAAATCGATGACGTTCCAATTAAATATCCAAGATTAACAGTCAGTAAAGTTACAGGTTTGAATAAAGACGGCAAAAGAGCTTACGGGAGAATGCTGTTGTTCGATTCATATGATATTGAAATTGAAGACCTAGTAAATGTTTCTGATAAGATATTGGGAACTGATGTTGCTAAACAGAACGGTATAGTAAGATGCGCAACCTTTATAGATAGATATGCGAAAGGCAATCTTATAGTTCCCTTAAGAGCTGTAGCAACAACAAAATATGATGTAGCTACTGCATTGCCTATACTAAGAAGTGGTTTAGAAGAAATTTCAGATGAACTTACAGACATGCCAGAAATAAGTGGAGTCGTTTACGATATAACCCACAAGAAAAATAATAGGGCAACAATAGAATTTGAATAACTTTCTATAAAACAGGAAAATACTTTTTCATTTCCCAGTTTGTTACTTGAGTTCTATAAGAGTCCCACTGGTTTTTCTGTGCTTCGATTAGCTTGGTAAAAATATAATTTCCAAGAGCTTCTTTTATTACATTATTTTTACTTAATTCTTCTGTTGCTTCTCTAAGTGATGCTGGAAGTGTCTTTATATAAAATTCCTCTAATTTCTTATCGTCAAAATGATAAACATTTTCTTCTACAGGCTTTGGAGGTGTCATTTTGTTTTTAATTCCTTCTAACCCTGTTTGAAGCATAGCAGCAAAGGCAAGATAAGGATTACAAGAAGAATCTGGACACCTGAGTTCTATTCTACATGCTTGCTCTCTACCATTTACAAATTTTGGTACTCTTATTAAAGCCGAACGATTAATTCTAGCCCAGCAAATATAGACTGGGGCTTCGTAACCAGGAACAAGTCTTTTATAAGAATTTACAGTAGGTGCAACAACTCCAGCCAACGCCCTTGCATTATTTAATTGACCTGCTATAAAACCATAAGCTGTTTTAGATAGCTTATATTCATCATTTGTATCAAAGAATGCATTTTTTCCATCTATCCACAAGCTTTGATGAGTGTGCATCCCTGAACCATTGATACCAAAAACTGGTTTTGGCATGAATGATGCAAATAGTCCGTATTTTTTTGCAATTACTTTAACAGTGTTCTTATAAATCAAAACATTATCTGCCATAGTTACAGGGTCACCGAATCTAAAACCTATTTCATGCTGCCCTGGCGCAACTTCATGATGCCCTCTTTCTACACCAAGTCCAATCGCATCTAGATTTTCTATAACCTCTCTTTTAACATCAACTGCTAAATCCAAGGGATTTAAGTCCCAATAACCAGCTTGGTCGTGTGGTTCGTGAATCGGAACAGGGCCATCATTTATCTTAAACAAAAAGAATTCAAGTTCTGGGCCAACCTTAAATTCAAAGCCCATTTCCTTTGCTTTGTTGACAACGCGCTTTAGATTATTTCTTGGATCACCTTCAAATGGTTTTTCTTCGACCGTATAGACATCGCATATTATTCTAGCTATTTTTTTGTCTGACCACGGAATCTTTGTAAATGTTTTTAAATCAGGTTTTAGTAGCATGTCGCTTTCATGTATTCTTACAAAGCCTTCAACAGAAGATCCGTCAAACCACAAGCCATCTGTTAAAACATCCTCTAATTTCTTTGCTGTTACTTCACAATTTTTTGCATTACCAAGTATATCAACAAACTGTAAAGAAATAAATTTTATTTCATCAGATTTTACTGTTTTAATTATTTCATTTTTTAATTCCTCTTCGTTCAAGTCCATAAAATCAACATAATTAAATGTTTATTTAAATATTTATACTATTTAGAATTCAAAATTACAATTAAATTACACTTAAGGTAATCAGATGAAATATAATTGGTATGCTTTAAAGCTTGTAGCAGTATGCGTGATAGTTTTTATTCTTCAAAATGTTTATGAGAATTTAACCGGTCAGTTTTCTTTAGACTCTTCATATATACTTTCAAGACCTTGGACAATTGTTACTTACATTTTCCTTCACGGAAGTTTTGAACATTTGTTTTACAATATGTTTGCTTTGGGTTTGTTTGGTTCAGTACTAGAAAGCGTAATAGGTAGCAAAAAGTTTTTACTAACGTTTTTTATTTCAGGAATAATAGCAGGAATCGGAAGTATCATTTTTTATACCTCTTCTATCGGAGCGTCTGGTGCAATTTACGGAATTCTAGGAGTCTTGGCGGTCCTAAGACCAAAAATGACTGTCTACGTAGGGTTTGTTCCATTGCCAATGGTCTTGGCAGTTGTTTTCTGGGCAACAGGCGATTTATTAGGATTGTTCTCACCTGCTGATTTGATAGCACATGCAGCTCACTTGCTTGGCTTGGTTTTTGGTTTAGTCTACGGTATAATATTAAGAAAAGACTACGGAGAATTCATCCCTAAAAGGCCAAAAGAAGAAATTAGCGACGAGGATTTTAAAGTTTGGGAAGAAAAATATATGTCATCTTACTGAAATTTTTAACTTTCTTCTGCAGTATTTACATAATTTTTGATTAATCCCTTTCCATTTAACGTTAGTTAATCTTCCAACTTCTTTAACAGACTTCTTACATTTGTCGCATACTGTTTGAATTTAAATCACCGAATATTAAATCTTACATGTTTATCTTTTTAAATCTTAACATTTCTTGCTTTTGATCTCTTTTGATTTTAATTTCCTTTAACATTATCCTTTCTAGCTTATCTAAAGCATCATTAACAGCATCTCTTAAGTCCCATGCATAAGACTTGCTAACAAAAATCCCTTTGTCAGTTCTGAATCTTGTTCTAATTGAATACTTTATCTTACCTTTTTTATCATATTTTTTTACATGCAAAAAGAAGAATTCTGGATTATATATTTTTGACATTTTTTGCAAGGTATCCCTAATCATCCTGTCGACCGTAGACGTAACAAAATCATCCTCATCAGTTAACCCGCTTATCTGATAGTAAACCCCTTTTTTACCTAAGGACGAAACATAAACTTCCAACAAATCCTTTTCAGTAACTATTCCTATAGGTTTGCTACCTTCAGCAACTATAACCCCATCACTTTTCTTTTCTTTCATTAAGTTTGCAATTTCATTTAAAGTCTTACTCTTATCTATGGTTACAGGCGATGTGTTCATTATAGTTGAGACAGGAATATCCATTGTTGTTTCTTTCTCAGCTGACATTGAGTAAAAATCCATTCTTTCTCTAGGCTTTACAGCTTTTAATAAATCAAATATAGTGACAATTCCAACTAATTTTTGCTTTTTATCAATTACAGGCAGTCTTGATATGTTTTTTTCTCTCATTAGCATTCTTGCTTTTCCTATATCAGTATCACTTTCAATAATTTCAGGTTGAGACATTATGGTTTCTGCTGTGGTTTGTCTAAACTCTTTTGTTTTAGACGCATAGCCTATTACATCTGATAGGCTAATCAAACCAATTACTTTATCATTCTCTATAATAGGTAGCGATCTCAAACCAGTTTTAAAAATCATTTGAGCTGCATCATTAATATCTTGATTAGAAGAAACTGTTGGTGCGGGAAATCTTATTAGGGTGCTTACTTTCGTTTTTGTTGGATTTACGATTCCTTTGTTCGCTATGTCTTTTGAGTAAACAATTCCTTTGAATTTTCCTTTTTCAGTTATTATTATTTCTCTGATATTTTCCTTTTCTATCAAAGAAATTAACTTTGAGACAGTATCATCAGGAGATATAGAAATAATTTCTTCTGCTATTGTATCTTTTACTAGCAAAGGAACACCTATAGTAAAATACTTTTGGTTTAATATATAAATTTGTTTAAGGCGAGATGTAGGAAATAGAGTAATAGGTTACATCATTCTCGTTGTCAACAACTGCCCAAAGCATGTTTGCTCTTATGTTGTGAGCAAGTCTGACTGCCCTAGACAATTCTTGGAATGAGCAATTATAATCTTCTGCTACCGTGAAGACAATCCATTTTGTATGCTCATGAGGCGCTTTTGGACCTTTTTTAACAGGTGTGATTCCTCTTTCATATACTCTAAAATCGCATCCAAACTTGAATCCAGTTCTTACTGGTAATCCTCTCTCTCTCAAGTCTTTGTAAACTACATATCTTGTATGAAATCTTGGGTCAATTTTTAAGCAATAATCATAAAAATCTTTAGAAGATATTTTTTTCTTTTTGTCTTTAGTAATTACAATTTTTCCTCTTTCCAAAAGAAGCATTGCTTCAACCAAAGCTAGTTCTAGCCTATCTTCCAAAAGTTCACCATACCAACCATTTTCAAAAATTTGTTTAGCACCTTCAGTATCCCAAACAATTACTTTGTCTTCAGCAAGTTCGGCCTTGAAAACTTCCTCTTCCATACCATCACTATTGATTATATCTTTACTTTATTTAAAAACTCTTTTATTATCTTGTAATTTTCTTCAGCTTCCCCTTTACAAAGATCTAACGTTACTAGTTTATATTTTTCTTCAACTTTTTCTCTTGCTAATTTTACCCATTCTGATAAACTTCTCTTAGTCTCTTGTGCATGATACAATGATATAAATAAACCAGTTGGATCCAAAAATCTAAAATTATCAGCGTTCTTAACTATTTCGCTTTCGATACAATTATGTTTTACTTCTCCATGATGAGCTTCAATACAATTAATAATTTTTTCTTTATCTTTTTCAGATAGATTAAATTTCTTTAGAAATTCTTTAGCAATTTCAGAACTAATTTTTGTATGCTCTTTAATTTTACCTTCTTGATGAGCTTTTCCTAAGCCCACATCAATTAAATAACAGCTTACTGTTACAATTTTTATATCGGCATTTAATTTATTTGCTAGCTCTTGACCTTTTTTAACTATTAAATCAGTATGATTAAAAGGAGGCATTTTTCCATGCTTTTCACTCATTTTTATGGCTAATTTTCTAGCTTCGGCGATAATATCCATAATATCATCCTATGCTTATACCTTTTGTCATCATTCTAATTTTACAATCATCGCAAAATTCTTTTTGCTTTTTATCTACGTCAAACACGGATGGTGAAAAGTTCATTACACAAGTGCTGTGATGACAGTGATCCAAACCAAGGTAATGACCTAATTCATGTATAACTTCCTTTACAATTCTTTCTTCTAAAAGTCCTTTAGCTGGTCTTTCATCATAAAATTCAGGTTTTAACCTTGCTAATGAAACTATGGCACAGCTTTTTGTAGGATCCTCTAATCCAAAAATAAAGTTTAACCCGCTATAATACAAATCAAAGTCAGTTATAAGCAGTGTAGGAATGCTCTTATCTATGAATTTTACTTCAGATACTTTTGATAATGCGCTCATGACAATTTCTGCATTGTATTGTTTTCTCCATTGGTTGTAAGACTCTTTAGGAATATCAACTTTAGGCATTATTCTACATTTTATATTCAAATTTTCTAACTCATCTTTAACCGCATTTAAAATACTTTCTGGTACATTACCTGTTGGTATTATGCGAAGAAACATGATTAAATTTGGTTTTCAAAGTTAAAAAATAAGTGGGACAGGCGTGATTTGAACACGCGACACCACGGTCTTCAGCCGTGCGCTCTCCCGGACTGAGCTAACAGTTTGCAAAAATGCAAATTACTGTCCCGTGACTGCCCCATACAAATGTTAAAGAATTATTGTATTTAAAGTTTAAATTTAAAAGAAGAAGAAAAAGAAAGAACCTTCATTGAAACCTCAGGTTCTAAAAGAATCAAATCATCTTTTTCTTGCTGCTTTTCTCTTTGCTTTCACTTTTTTCACCTCATAAAATTCCTAAAGCGAACAAATTTTGTCTGTTCACAATAAAAATAATTTTTGTTTGTTTTATTTAAAAATTTCTTTGCTATAGATACTATTTTTAAATTATGATTTCGTCAGAACTAAAAATTCTTTCACAGTAAAAGCACCTAAGCTTTACAGGTTCTTTCTTCTCAACAATAAATTTTGTTTTTATTGGCTCGTTAGAATTGGTTATGCAGTTTGTATTCGGGCATTTGATAATGTTTTCTAAAACATTTGGTAATACAACTTTTTTCTTTTCTTTAACATTTCGGTTTTCAATTATGTTTAAGGTTGCAGTAGGAGAAATTATAGAAATTTTATTAACTTCATTTATTGTCAACCTTCTGTTTTCAATTTTAACAATGTCCTTTCTTCCAAGTTTCTTGCTAGGGACATTCATTAAAAGAACTGCGGATTCGTTAGGATTTAACTTTAAAATATTAATAACTTTCATTCCTTTTCCAGCTATTATGTGGTCTATCACACTGCCGTTTTCTATTTTCCTTACCATTAGTTCATCCATTATATCACCATGCTAAGTATGGCCATTCTTACAGGTATTCCGTAGGCTACTTGTTCAAAATACTTTGCATATTTTGTCTCGTCAATTGAAGGATCCACTTCTCCAACTTTTGGCAAAGCATGTAAAATTATCATGTCTTCCTTTACATTTTCTAATATTTCAGGAGTTATTTTGAAAGACTTTTGTAGTTTTTCAGCTTCATACTGGTCTGCAAACCTTTCTTTTTGAATTCTGCAAGCATAAACAACATCTGCATCTACGACTCCTAACCGAATGTCGTTTGTTTGGGTTATATCTGCATTGAATTTTTCTTTTAACTCATCTACCAATTCTTTGCTGAATTCTAATTCTTCTGGAGCAACAAAAGTTAGTTTTGACCCGAACATAGCTAATGCATAAGCTAAAGGCTTCATGACTCTTGCATGCTTCAAATCTCCTAACAAAGTAATATTCAAACCTTCTATTCTTCCTTTTAGTTTGTTTATTGAGTAGAGGTCAAGCAAAGTTTGGCTTGGGTGTTGGTTTGATCCATCACCAGCATTTATCACAGGTTTGGAAGATATCTCAGCTACATATCTGGCCGTTCCTTCCTTTGGATGTCTTATAACTATTATATCAGAATATTTTTCCACAGTTTTTATAGTGTCTGTAAGATTTTCTCCCTTAGCTACTGAGAGGGATTCAACTGCTTCAAAACCCATAACACTTCCGCTCAGTCTTTGCATAGCAGAAGTAAAGGAGAGTCTTGTCCTTGTACTAGGTTCAAAAAATAAAGTTGCTAGTATCTTGCCTTTCATTATGTCTAAATTCTCATTATTCTTCAAAACAGCTTCCATTTCTCCAGATTTTTTAAGAATTTCTTCTATTTCTTCTCTACTCAAGTCTTTTATTGATATTAAATGCTTCATGCTATCATTTTCTACTTTCTTTTTAGCTTTTAACCTTTAAATCTTTATTTACATTATTGTTTCTGAATTTAACGGAAAGACAGTACTTTTTCTTATATCATCTACCCCTAAGACGAATTGAGTAACTCTATTTAATCCTATGCCGCATCCTGAATGCAGCTTAATTCCATTGTTTTTTACACAATCTAGGTACCAAGCAAAATCTTCTATGCTTCCTCCACGAGCTTTAAGCTGTTGCATCATCGTTGAATTTTCTAGTCTTTCCCTAAGTTTTTCATATCTATATTCTCTTTCTGCTGCTCCAACCGCTTCTCCACTTCCAGGCAAGATAAGATCTGCGCTGTTTACTATTTCATGTCTATAGTCATTTTCTCTCATGTTGAAAAACTTTATTTTCTTTGGAAAGTGTGTTATGAATAGTGGTTGATTGCCTAGCATTTCTGCAAGCATTTTCTCATGCTTGCTCTTTAGGTCGTCTCCCCATTTTATCTCGGGAAGTTTCTTCACTGCCTCGTCGTATGGTAATCTTTGGAAAGGAGCTTTTACTTTTTTCAATCTTTCAACATCTATTCCTATTTCCTTTAGAATTTCTTCTTCCTTTAGAACTTCCTTTACCATATTGCAAATGGTGTTCTCTACATATTTTAAAAGTTCTTCGAAGTTTCCTTCAAATTCTATCTCTATCAAAGGAAATTCTGTTAAATGTCTGTTATCAGATTCTGGTTCTGCTCTAAAACTTGGTCCTGTACACCAAACTTTTTTCAATTTTGGTATCATTGCTTCCAAATATAACTGTTGAGTTTGACTAAGGTATCCTTGAACACCGAAATAGTCTAAAGCAAATAAGGTATTTATGTTTTCACAAGATCCTGTTGCTTTGGTTATATGCGGTGCATTAACTTCTATGAATCCTTCTTTTATGAAATAATCTCTTGCACCTTTTAGCAAAGCTGCTTCAACTCTCGCAACAACTTCTAATTCCTTTGTATTAACTAATTTATGTCTCTCCCTGGTTTCCACTAATTTTTCTAGCATATTTTTCCTCCTAGGGAGGAGAAGAAACCTTCCATAAGTACGTTTTAGGAGTTTTTAAATATTTTTTTAGAAAATTTAATAAGAATCAGATTTATATTTCTGAAAAACAATACTACTTTAGTATTCTTTCAGTCAGCCAAATGAGATTATTTATATGAAACTAATCCAACCATTCCTTGTTCTTCATCTTTTCAGGAATATATTTGTCAGAAATAAATGTTATTCCCTTGGTTACCAAAGCATCTAATTCAACTTTTCCTTTTAATTCTTCCATTAATTTGAATTGTCTTTGCCATTCCTTCTTATTTTTAAACCATTCATATTTTGAAAGCTCTTTCAGTCTTTTTATATCAACATCTTTTAATTTAATAATTTGTCTCTTCAAGTCATATTTTATTACATCATCTGCAGTCAATCCAAGGAATTTTGCATCAGGGATAGCTAATCTTTCAGAAATATGTGCCAATGATATAGAACCAGTTTTTAGAACAGAGTAAATATAAATTCCATAAGGATCGAGATCTGTTAAAACATATACAGGAAGTCCTAACTCAGTGTTCATTCTTTGCAAAAGCCTTCTTATACCTCTGGTAGCTTGACCTTGTGAAGCAATTATTGCGCATTTCATCTTATCCCAAAGTTTATCTTCATGCAGTCTTTCCCATATAGCTGCTTTTTCCATGTAAATAACAAACTTTGCATCAACTTTTTTAAATTCTATTTCCTCGACCGCACTAGGTATACTCCAACCACCACTTCCTAGCTTTGACCAATCTATTAGATCACCTTTATCTTTTATTACAATTCTTCCAGCAGCTGTGCCAAGCTTGTTTGCATTTATGTGCAATTGTTCTCTTAGCAAGTCAGTTATAAGCTCTAGGTCTTCGACAGCTTTGTTAGACTCAATCTGCTCATTTACTATGTCTATGTTAGAATTAGGCAAAGTTCTCCTCATTGCATAAAAAACTTCTCTTAAGCTCATATGTTTGTTAACATTTAATAGCTCTTTTGCTAGGGCAGCTACCTCTGCTGTTTGAGTAAACTTTCTAACGTGAGCAACATTAAAGAAATATCTCTTTGCTATCTTGTTTCCAAGGGTTATCATCTTAGATTTTGAATCATAAATTACGTTAGATAACGTTCTTATTGGTACGTCCATAGAAGGATTCTTACCGCTTTCAATATCTTTTACAATTTTTACTCCTAAATCCTTAAGACTTTTATTCGCTGCTTTCTTCTCCACTTTTACCACTTTCTTCGTATGTCTCTTCCGTCCCTTCTTTAACACCTTTCTTTAATAATTTTTCTAAATCATTTTTTATCTTTTCCTTAGGAACCTCAGAGATTTTTGATAGAGCTATTGCAACCTCTGGTATATATTTTTCAAACAAGTTTTGTCTCATTTGTATTTCATAACCTTTTCTTCTTCTTGAAATGAAAATTTTAATGTTTCTTCCTGCATCTTGCAAGGTTAGTTTGATTTCTTTTATTATTTCTGGATATGAAGCAATAGCTTGCTTTCCTTCTGTTGTGAAAGGAACCCAAACAGAAATAAAATGAACTAATATTGCCAAGGGTCCCATTGGTAAAGAGCCAGCTGATTGTTGTAGGCCGTATCTTCTCCATTCAACTTCTTCTACAGCCTGCGTTATGGCACAATCGCCTTGGTGATACATGAGCGGCACTTTATTTGCAAATCTTAATAACTGTGCCTCTCCATTCGGATCCAGTTTTCCGCCGTATGCCAATCCAACCTCAATTTGAAAAGGAATTCCTCTATAAACCGAGGGTGGTCTTGATATTGAAGCAAAATATTCAGCCTCAATCTCCTTTTTCAATCCCTTTACTATTAATTCTTCCCCTAAAGGCGATAAACAGTCTGTAGAAGGTGCAATTAGCTTGACGGTTTGCATTGCTTGGTGTAATCTTTCTAATTCTTCATGATTTAATTCAGCAGGACTTTTGTTCTTGTCTACCTTAGCAAGTTTACATATTTCTTCTGCAGAAGTTTTACCAACCCTTGAAAAATCATTCCTTAAAAAACCATAAACAGTTTTTGCTTTTGTAGTTCTTGTTAATCTTCTCAGTATTCCTATCTCAACTCCGTAAGGGTGAGGCTTTATTTCCTTGGGGCGTGGTGGTAATTCTTTAACAACAGCAGGAAAATCCACTTTTCCGCTAGGTCCATCAAAAATTATATGTGCATAAGGATTTGCTATTGCAGTTTGCTTTAAGAATTCTGGGATTGACTTGCCCTTTTCAACGTATTTTCCTTCTACTTCAAATTCTAGCATGGTTCCGTGCCATTTTTCTGGATTTTTTAAGGTTTTATGCGAGATAACATGAGGTTCATTCTTAGAGACGTCAATCATCATTTCAAATTCATGTATTGGTCCCTTACCAATGCCAGTTGTTACCTTAAATGGCTTTCCAGTTGTCAGCTGGCTATACAAACTAACACCTTTTATTCCAATTCCAAACAGGCTTCTGGATTGTTTAAGCTTGTGGAATCGAGAACCATAAAGAACTTTACCAAATGCTCTTGGCACTTGTTCTTCAACTACTCCAGGACCATTATCTTTTATAATTACCTTAAACCTATCTTCTCCAACCTGTTTTAAGTTTAGAAATATTTCAGGTAAAATGCCTGCATCACATGTGAATTCTAAGGAATTATCAACAGCTTCCTTTACTACTGTTAGTAATGACTTTACAGGATTCTCATAACCTAGAAAGTGCCTGTTTTTTTCAAAAAATTCAGCAGGGCTAATCTCTTTCATGTCTTTTGCTTGTTCTTCTGCATTTCTTTCAGTATTATCAGTCATTTAAATCACTTGTTTAATGTAATCAAATTATTGGTTGTTATTATTAAAGTTAAGTATATTTTTAAATAACTCTAATATAAATTTTAAATAAGTTAATTAATTTTTAATATATTTTATTTTTTATTATTTAACGGTACATTCATGCATACAATTTGTAAGCAACCTCAAAAGCTTCTTTAGGGAGAATACGTTCTAATCTATAAGTTAAACTTTTTTTCATTCCAGGAGTTAACTCATCTGGTATATGCTCTGCTACCTTTAGACCAAGCCAGCTTTCTTCTCCAGGTAAATAAGCTATTGATCTACACGATATTCCACCAACAAGTTGGTCTGAATGAAATTGACTATCTCTTCTCCCAAACTTTATACTAACACTTTGAGCTTTACCTTTTGCCCTTAAAGTTTGCATAATATTATACACATATTTTAATGTTTTCCCTGTACCTCTAGCAATTTCTTTATATGTTGAAGGATTACACTTTATAAAGGAAAGAACTTTATCTTGAGAAGGACTTCTTCGCTCATCTAATCCTACCTTTATTAAGGCACCTCTTAAAAGATATATATAATTTTTAGAAAACCCAGTTTCATTCATCATTTCTTCAGTGCTCAGATCATGGTCTGTGATAATGGGATAATGATTAGGATTCAAGGCTGATTTTAGAAGACTTGCTCTGTATTCTGGAATATTTAAATCTCTTGCCAATTCTTTATATGATTTTTTCCTTAATTCTTCTGGGTTTAACTCTGATTTGCTCATAGTTTTTAATTACAGAGAAAGCTTTAAATTAGCAAACATTTTTAAAATTCTTTAAATAAATATAATAAGGTGTTTTTATTTTAGAAGCAGTTCTAGTTCCCCAGTCAAGAATAATGATAATAAAGGATGGAAAAACTAGAGATAAGATAAAGAAATCCCTAAACGTTAAGCTATCCTTTGAAGAAAATTCTGTTCTAATTGAAGGAGAAGGTTTAGAGCTTTTACAAGCTAAAAGCATTGTAAAGGCAATAGGAAGAGGATTCTCTCCGCAAAATGCATTTAGACTTTTGGATGAAAATGAGATGCTGGAGACAATAGAACTTAACCAATTTAACGATAACAGATTAAAGATCATTAAATCAAGGTTAATAGGAACCAATGGGAAAACCTGGAAAATGATTGAAAGGTTTAGCGGTTGTTCTTTGTCTATTTATGGTAAGACCGTTTCTTTGATAGGAACGTACGAACAGTTAAATATAGCAATGGAAGCAATTAAAATGATAATAAGAGGTTCTAATCATTCTAAAGTTTATGGCTTTTTATTTCAAGCCAAGGGTTGATCTTCAGTTTCTATTATCTTTTCAGATGCCTTTGTTATTGTCCTCTTTTTGTAGGACTCTATGCTAGAATGCCAGTATACGTTTGCTTTGCCTACCTTCTTCTTTTTTATTTTTCCCTCGTTGCAAAGCCAGTCAAGTTTTTTTCTTAAAGTCTCTAAAGTGTTTGGTTTAAGAGGTATGTTTTCTATTTTAAGCAACTCTGTAGGAGTGCATGGAGAATTAGCTAGAACTAAAACTTCTAGTCTTTCCTCGTCAGGATAGTCAAAAACCTTTTTTGGCAAAAATTCTCACCTTAGTTTTACTTATGTTTATTATAAACTAATTACTATAAAAAAATAACTTAATTAACAAAACAAATAATTAAAGTTATAAAAAACCAAAGTATTTTTTCAAACCTTCTAACACATATAACGTACATTAAACTGTAACAAAGTATTAAAGAAAATATCAAGTCTCTAAATCAAGGCTTTTAATAAATCCTTTTCTTTCAAGCCAAATTGCCTGTGCTTTAGTGTAAGTCCAAATGATATCTCCTCTTTCATTGAATTGGACGCTCCAAAGCGTAATTAGCACCAAGTCTCCTACCCTTACCCATACTCTTTTCTTTAATCTTCCAGGTATTCTGCATATTCTTGTAAATCCATCTATACATTTGACTTCAAACCTGCTTCCACCAAGGTTAGCCTTAACAATACCTAAAATCTCACCTTTTTCAGGTATCTTTACCCTTATGAATTCTTGATTTTCCTCTTCCATTTTAATCACAATATATTGAAATCATAGTTCTGTAAATGTCTCTACCTTCTTTCTTGGTAAAGAGTTTATAGCTTTTACTGATTTTAAACTTATATATTTTCTTTAATAATTCAGCTACATCATTGGCTACACTCTTATTTCCTACATATAAGTTAAACCCTTCTTTAACAGCTTCTGCTCTATAGAAGGATTTCTCATTTATTTTCTCATCTACTAAGTTTAGGATTTCATTAGTTACATTTCCTCTTAACTGTATAACAGTTTCGTAGTAGCCGCCTAATTTTTGAGAGCATTTCAAACATAAGGTTTTAATGGGTTTAATATTTATTTCATGAACCTCTTCTTTAGCTTTTTTAGAATTTTTTAAAAATCCATTTGCAATAATTTTATTCCCATCTACTCTTATTTTAACATCTTTCCCTAGAATTTTTATCTTATCTCTTATTAAATCTTCTATTCCAGCGTCTATCCAAGAATCCTTTTTCTTTATTTTACTGCATTTTCTACATCTGGTTATCAGTAGCTCCTTTGGAACTTCTATCAAACTAAAGTTTTTATTATAGCAGTCTTCGCAGTAACCTTCTATTATTTTTCCATTTTTCTTACCGCAAATAAAGCAAAATTTCATATTTCATACCATAGTGTAAGGTATAATTCAGTTGTTTCAGGCATATCGCAACAAAGGGATACAAAGGATGAAACAGTAGTTTTTTCTTTGGTTGTGTAAACACCTTTAGGAGTCCAATTATCAATTCTAGACAGAATTGCAGCCTTTAAAAGAGTTCTGTATTCATCGCTTTGAGGAAAATCAGAAATCCATACAGCAGAGTTATTTGTTGTTAAGGCTGCATAGTTAGAAGTACCTACAATATTATTTCCAGCAACATTGTGTTCTGAAAAATCTTTAAAAGCAAAGCTTTTATTTAGTATTTGGAAGTCAACTCTATTGGGATACCATATTTTTTTAACTTTAAAGAAATATTTATTTCCATCTATAGGGTGGGTTAGATTAAAAGTATCATTTTCATGAAGAAATGTTCTATTATCAGAAGTACTTGTTATGTTTACATAGTTATTTCCATCATTTCCATAGTATACGTTCCATAGGTTTTCCCAAATATACCATTGATTGTAAGCATCCATTCCAATACCTAAGAAGTATTTTGCTATATCATCTACAAAAGTATTATAAAATGTAAAGTTAATTGTTTGTGACGAAGCAGAAACAGCTGTTAAATTAAAAGTATTATTTAAGCCGTTATCTGCATTGTTAAAAGTTGCATTTATTCCTATAACAACTCCGCCATTATTTAGGTAATTGTTTAGACGTGATTTGATTGTTGCATCTGAATAATTCGTGTAATTTATTAAAACAATAGCATCAAAATAAGGAGGAATATTACCAGCGTTTATGTCAAATGGTGGATTAACTGTAAAGTTTATCCATCTTCCATTAACATAAACAGAGCCGCCATAAATAGGTGGTGAACCTAGTAAGCCTTTAAGGTAATCGCAGTTAATGTAGCAACCAATATTAATATTTGATTTAGGAGACCCTATAATTTTCAAGCCGTATTTTACATTTGCAGGTATGTTCAAATTTACTTTACTTAAATTTCCTTCTAAAACATTAAAAACAAAACTATTATCGTTTCTAACCGAATTAAACAAATTATTCCCAGCTGATATAAGGTCTGGCTTTTCCCAATCTTGCTTTATTCTTATAGAAAAGAAAACAGATAATACGATTGTCATAATTATTGCAGCAACTGCTATCTCAATTAAATAAATAAATCCTTTCATTTTACCATAGCTCTAAAGTTACTTTACCAAAATCGTTATCAATAAAAACATATCTGGTTTCAAAAACAACTGGAGGTTCTAAACTATCAAAGCCGCAAAACAAAATTCGATTGGTTGAATTATAAACCTTTAATCTATAAGCTTTAAGGTCAAAATTCCATAAAAGATTTTTATAAAGATCAGAAGTGCTGCAATTTTGACTTAGATTTAATACTTTGCTTCTTGACAAATTATATGGTTGGGACTGATAAGCTAAGCCTACCCTTTTAACACTTCCTGGGCTAGCTTGTGCTATATTATCCCATGTTGGAGGGTCTCCTTGGTCTTCCACTAATATTCTAAGTGTGTTTATTGCTCTAGCTTTCAAAGCATCAGACCTTGAATCTGAAACTAAGGAAGAAAATAAAATGTTAATTTGAGTTACAATAAAGAAGATTATTAAAGCAAATAATATTATGCCAAAAATAAATTCAATTCTTATTTGTCCTAACATTATATCACAAACTTAAAAGCAATTAGCAAAATACTAAAACCAGAAGCAGTCATTATAATGCTATGCTTTACTCCGGCTATTACCGATCCTTCTCCTATCTGACCAGCTACCAAACCACTAAAAATGCCTTGAACCACTACCATCAGAATAAATAATGCGTTATAATAACAAGAACCGCCAGTCCCTAAAGCAAACATTTGACATATGCCAAAGAAAATTGAGCATGTTGAGCAATATATATTAGGATTACCTGCGCAAGCTGTGCAAGGATCTTGAAAGGCTAGAAAACCTCCTAGACCTCCTGTTGAACCGGCTTGAATATTTAATTTTAGCATAGGTATTAATGTTTGAGAAAGTGCAATAACTATTCCTATAAATATATAAAAAATAGCATATATAACCATCATGTGCTGGGTTGTTACAGATTTTCTTTCTTTTTCAGCTTCTTTTATCGCTACTATATCGGTTGCTGTGGCTTCCATTGTCCTTCCAATATCTCCACCAGAATTATAAGCCTCATTTATGATTCTAACAACTCTTCCTATAAGTTTAGATCTTTTCAATCTTTCTGCAAAGTTGTTCATAACATCTTGGACAGGTATTCCCCAAGATAGCTGATCATTTACTTTTTTTATTTCAAGAGATAATTTTCCATAATCTGTTCTAGAAGCCTGCTTTAAAGCTTCTGGTAAAGTCATTCCAATTTTCAATGTTTCAGCGAGGTCTAATAAGAAATTAGGGAGTCTATCTTCCATATCCTTTACTTTTTTAAAGTCAAAGTAAGTTGACAAGGCGTAAGGTAAAATTCCTATAACAGCTGCTAAAAGAATGAAATTTCCCATCAAACTGATGTTATTATAAAAAATTAGTCCTATTACTGATAAAATTCCTGCTATTATAAGCGGTATATGCTTTATTTTTATTTTATCTTTTATATCCATTTTATCACGCCGATGGCGAGATAGCCTTTAACAGAGCTATAAAGCCTATTGAAGCAAGAGGCAAAGCAACAAAAATAACTAAAAATTGAAGAAGAACAATTGAAGTGCCACCGCCCCCACCTAGCATTGACATAAGAGCTGTCATTATTATAAAAAATATTGAACCAACTAAAACAACAGTTAAATAAACCTCAATTAAAAGAGCTAATGTCCTTGAATATTGTTCCAATCTTCTTCTATATTCTCCAATAAAAGTTCTTGATTTTTCGTGAAGGAAATTACCAATGCTACCTCCACTTGTAAGAACAGTATCTAATCCCCATAACAATTCTTTTAATTCTTCTGAGGGTGTTCTGCTAGCGGTTTTTCTTACAGCACTTACTAAATCCATACCAAAAGCTTCTACATCTCTATATATCTTTCCAGTCTCCTTAGATAATTCTCCATATTCCTTAAACTGCGAGAGTATTTTAAACATAGCAATAGGGGGTGCCCCTGAACTTGCTATAGTTGCTAAATAAGTTGTTCCGAAAGGCAAAGTAGCATCTATACTTTTCTTTCTTTTACCAGATGCCATGCTCGGGTATATGTAAAAAAGAAAAAATACTAGGAGCAAGATTACTATTGTTATTGTAAATGAAAATAAAAATGCTATTGCAGCATCCTGCAAAATTATAGCTGCTATAACAATGATTACAGGAAACTCTATGGCAAAGAGTATCAAAAGCGTAAAGAACATCACATAAACATACTCGGTTAAGCTAAAACCGATATTTGCTTTCAACAAATCATATTTTATGCTCTCAAAATATCCTATAAATGGTTCAAGACTTCTACCAAAGAACTTAAATGATAAATCCTTTAAAGTTTTCCACATATCCATTTAATCATCTATATAGCATTAAGTACGTCTTCAGGACTTGTATAGTAAGACTTAATAATTTTAGCGACATCCAAATAATCATCTATGTTATTGTCATACATCCACTCTAATATCTTCATTCTGTTTGATATTTCTCTTTGCAAAACTTGCTCGCTAATTCCATACTGTTGGGAAATTTTTTTTAAAACAATAGAAGGATTTATATTGTCATAATTATCTTTCAATGCATTCCATCTGAAAATTTCATTTACTATTGGAAAGTTTTTTTCTCTATCAAATCCTATTATTTCGTACATGTTGCTTATTCTTCTAACATAGAGAGAACCATGTTTTATTCTAACAAGAAAAACTATTAAATCCAGGGCTTCTATTAAAGCTGCTGGTAAACTAATAGGTGGAGTTGTTAGCCTGTCTATTAGTCTTTCCATAGAGTCAGCATGAAATGTTGATAAAGAGCTATGCCCAGTAGCTATTTGTTGGAATAATACGTAAGTTTCTCTACCTCTGACCTCTCCTACTATTAAATAGTCTGGCCTTTGCCTTAATGATTCTTTTAGTAAATCAAAGAGATCAACCTCTCCAAGTTTCTTTCCTTCTAATTCTACTATTGGTAATCTAGCAACTGAAGGGACCCAGTGCGGATGAGGCAAAACGAGTTCTGCTGTGTCCTCTATGCTTACCACTCGCAGTTCAGGCTTTATGAAAAGTGATATTGCATTTAACAAACTTGTTTTTCCTGTAGCAACACCTCCCGATACCAGAATAGACCTTCCATACTCTATCATTAGCCAGAGAAATGCAGACATTTTCGAATCTAACGTCTTAAATCTCATTAGATGAACGGGTGTTAAGGGTCTTTCGGTAAATTTACGAATTGTAAAGTTTGATCCTTTTCTTGCTATATCAGTTCCTAAGGTTGCCTGAAGTCTAGATCCATCAGGTAAACTTCCGCCAATAAGTGGCTGTGCAACGGATATACTCTTACCACATCTTTGAGCTAGTTTATTAACAAAAATATCAAGTTCCTCAGCGTCATTAAAAACAACATTTGTTTTAATACTTGCTATGATTGGTTCTCTATGATAAATAAAAATCGGAAGCCTAAATCCATCACAAGATATATCTTCTATATGTGGATCTCTCATCATAGGTTCTAATTTTCCTAGACCTATAAAATCTCTTTCAACGAAATAAAGAATCTGACGTTTCTTTTCTTCGGTGAGTCCAACCGTCATTAGATTTATAGTCTCTTCAAATTTTTTTTTCAAATACTCCTTTGCTTCTCCCTTTCTTAACATTGCAAAGTCTATGTCTAGCTTTTCTACCAAAACATTCTTTATTTTATTGAGCAAATCTATATCCATAGCATTTAGAACAGGTTCAACAACGTAATAAACAAGAGCTGAGTCGGCTTTAGACCACTTGATATTCGCAGCTGCGAATGGTATATCTGAACCTGAAGGAATTAGGGTATAAACAATATTAACTTCTCTCAGGTCAACCTCTGGCATCACTATCCTTACCGGTCCTAAAGGTTTGGTTATTGGTACACCTTTCGGTTTTTCTTCAAGTGTTAGTTTCTCGACCTTTATCTCTCCAGCTTTTGCAAGCATTGCTTGAAATAATTCTGGAAAATTTTCTGACATTCCTTTGATAGAAACTGGGACAGGAGCTTGAGCACCAGTCCCGGTCATTCTTGCTTGTAAAATTTTATTCCCTTTAACAGCTTTCCAAAAAACTTTACCAAAATTTATTCTAGTTGCTGGCTTTCTTAATTCTATCATGATAATTCAACCCTTCCATTTATAGCAAATAATTTTAACAAACCATTAGTGCTGTATATAATATTTTTATTGCTGATATTAAAATTATAGGAGGTTAAAACAATTCCTGCATTTGGTATGTTTGTACAGTTTACGTTTAAACCGCTGATAGTTGCATTTATCGCATAGATGCATCCTGAAAGCTTTGTTGGTATGGATAAAGAGTAGTTTATGCTGCTGTTGGTAGAGTTTGACGCTTCATACACATTTATAATCGTCCCTGAGATAAGCTCCCCTGTCATTTTAAGCTGGTTTTGCATTAAGCTGTTCCTGTAAATATCGTTTATGCGTGAGAATGAAAAGTAAACAGAGATTATCATAAAAACTCCTATCATAAAGAAAATTAAATATTCTATTGTAAGGTATTGGCCTCTCATAAAAATCATTAGGAAAAGGTTACTTTTATTTTAATAACAGTTAAACCAGTGGTGTTGGTCGTGTTTCTTTCTAAAGTTACGTAGTTTGGTGTAGCTAGTGTAGGTCCTTCTGTGAAAAATACAACCTTATAAGTGCTAGTATTATTATAAATTAACTGTATCCTTAGTATACTGCCTTCTTGCTTTTCTCGAATATAAGAACCATCAGAACTTATGTTAACCCATTGCTGCTGAAGGGATATTGTAATTGGAATTTTAACTTCTATGGTGCTATTGTTGGTTGTGTCTAACTCTATTGTTCCATCTAAGTTATATCTCATCTCCTGTGAACCACCAAATTTGATTATACTTAAAATATTATAATTAAGATCTTTCATAAATTTCTCTGAATTTTCTATGTTTGCTACATCAACATTTTGTTGAAATATGCCCTTGCTCCAGACTGTTGCCGAGACGAACAATCCAATACCTATGATAAACAAAAGTAAAAAAATCACTATTTCACCCTGCCCTTGCATAGCAATATTTATACAGCCGAGCATAATAAAATTTAGGATAACATGCCAGAATTACCCATAAATATTCTAGTGATAGTTGCAATAGCAGTTATAATTTTGCTGAGCATAGTGGCTCTTTATTTTACAGGTTGGAGTCCCTTTGGTGGTTTTGTTAGTTTAGCCTCATTAAAGAATACAGGATGCAGTAATTTTAGTTTTAACTATGCATGTGGGGCTAGGGGAGCTTCAACAAGCGATATTAAATTTCAAACTAATAGCTATAAGGTAAATAACTTGTTTGAGTTATGTGAGAATTATTTAAATGCATCTACAGAATCAGAGTGCAGAGCTTCTTGCGGTTGTGGTGCAACGATTAGTGGTGGCGGTGGTTGTGTTTGTAATTGGGATCAACAAGCTCCTCCAGTTTTTTGTACTGTAGTAGGAGTTGGAAACGGTTGTATGGAGGATTGTAATTGTGCTCCAGGCGGTTGTGGAGGACAATGTACAGGAACGGATGTATACTGCGTTGTCGGTATTGCACCACAATGGCCAGAAGGAACAAGTGGTTGTTGCGTTATAGGTGCTGTGGGTTGTTAAACTTGCATGTTCTTTGTTAAATTTTTTATAAAATCAGAACTGATAATTTTTAAAATAATATAAAAGAAAATTTAATAATAAATAAAAAAATTAAAATAATTACTTTTTGCTTTCGCTATTTCGGTTTTTTATTAGCATACAATAGTTTGAGATTGTGCTATTCCTGATGCTATTACTGCTTTCATTAAACTAGGGTTAGTTGGTGATGTTGTACTACATTTAATTGGTGACGGATCGGCAGCAACAGTAGTTTTTGTACATGAATAAATACAACCATTAGCTAAAGCTGTTGCAGTACAACCTACTGGTGATGAGCATGTTGCTCCTGTAAATGATTTACTATCAATATAAAAACTTGTTTTTGTAGCATCAAATACGGTTTGGGCTGTATTTCTAATTGTCATTGATACCACACTACCAACAGGGCAAGTACCAGCACCACTGCATGCTGCGGCTTCTAATGCAAATTGAATACTCATTTGTGTAGTAGTTGCTGTAACAGCAGTACCAGCGGTTCCAGTCAAAGTGGTAAATATCCCTGAGAACCATGTGTAGGCCAAAGCAGCCATAGCAATCACTATCATAAGTATCAAAATTATTGCTATTATTTCAGATATGCCTTTCATCTTTTTCTCACCATAGTTTCTAATTTTTCATACGTATCTAATAGTACACTTACGGTATATAACTGTACCATTATCATTACTAATATTAGTGAATTGGTTAATAAAGATATCTCCGTTGGTTTTAATGCAAATGCTGTAAACATTATCAAAGTTATCAAAGTTATTATTACCTCAACGATGATTGTGACAGCCTTTACAAACAATTTAAATTTCATTGACTAACCTCCCTTTTAAATTTCATACCAGGATATGAAGATAAGAGTTGTGAAACAGGCGTGCCTCCTCTTAGTTTTCTTGAAATATTATCTAGTTGTTCAATCATAGCTTGATTCCCTTCCAGTACTTTTTGATTTTGGTCAACCATTTTTTGCAAATACTCTGTTAGTGGTTTTAATGCTTCTGCACTCGGGACAGATACCTCCTCTTTTCCTGCAGCCTCAACCAATGCGATAAAATTTTTCATCATAGTTGTTAACTCCTCAATTTTTGGAGGAAGTTTTGACATTTCATTTCTTAGTTCTGAATTTGCTTGAATCACATCGTTAACTATCTTTTGGTTACTTCTTATTAATTCGATTATCTGATTTATTAAGGTTTGCAATTGAGGTATTGTTCCTGCTTGCTCTACCTTTTCCATTCTTTGCTCTAATTTCTTTAAAGGAGTAACAGGTATTATCTCATAGCTTTCTGTTTCATCCTCTGGCATAAAAATATTTTCAACAAGCCGCTATATAAATCTTCAAGAATTATCAAAATTTTTGTCATTTGAATCTTAGTTGAAAAAATATGATTTATTCAATAATTACTGCTTAATTAACTAGGGCATGTTATTGTCTTACTTATTGGGTTTGCAGGTGCAGATACTGTAAAAGAGCGTGTTTGTCCTGCCCAATTAGCTCCTGAAACATTTGTGGCTGTAATTGTTTTTACTGTGCCTGGTGCCAAATCATCTGTAGTCCAATCTAAAGTTGTTTGATCACTGCCAAAGAATGCAGGTATTTCACTATGTGTTATGTTGTATGTAGCTCCATCATGTCTTATTATAAAGGTTATTTTCCAATCACTACCAGATTTTGTGCAAGATGGATCAATAACAAAAACAACTCTTTTATCGGCCTTTTTAGCTAATTCCGTAACTCCTCCCTCAGCACCTTTTGTTGATGTTCCGAACAAACCGATTGCAAATGTATACGTTAAACTGACTAGAGCTACTACTATAATAACTATCAATATTGTTGCCAATATTGTTGATATTCCTTTCATTTAATTCTTCCTACTAAGAAATGTGTAAGAGCCAGTATATAAATTTAAAGAAAAGAAAAGAAAGGTTAGTACTCTTCTCCGCCACTCATACCTGGAGGCATTTGTGGTGCTCCACCCTTCTCTAGCTTTCCTGCAGCTATTATATCATCTATTCTTAGAATCATTTCGGCAGCCTCTGCGGCAGACTTTATTGCCTGAGTCTTGATTTTCAAAGGTTCGATAACGCCTTTGACTTTCATGTCAACAATCTTTCCGGTGAAAACATCTACTCCATAAGTTATTTTATCCTCTTCGTGAGCAGACCTTAGCTCGACTAGAATGTCGATTGGATCCAAACCTGCATTTTCTGCTAAAGTTCTAGGAATAACTTCCATTGCTTCTGCAAATGCTAATATAGCTAGTTGCTCTCTTCCTGAAAAACTTTGAGCAAATTCCCGAAGTCCCTTGGAAACAGCTTCCTCTGGAGCGCCACCGCCTGCAACGATTCTTCCAACTTCCAAGGCAGATATCAAAGAACCGATTGCATCTTCCAAAGATCTTTCCACTTCGTCTACAACGTGCTCAGTTCCACCCCTGACTAGAATAGAAACTGCTTTTGGGTTCTTGCATTCCCTTACAAAAATCATCTGTTCTCCTGCTATTTTCTGTTCTTCAACTGTCCCTGCGAATCCTAAATCATCTTTTGCTAAATCTGAAAGGTTTGAAATTATTCTTCCGCCAGTTGCTCTTGCTAATTTTTCTATATCAGATTTCTTAACCCTTCTTGCAGTTAAAATTCCTTTTTTAGCCAAATAATGCTGGGCTACATCGTCTATTCCTTTCTGGCAAAACAAAACATTGCAATCAGATGCAGATATTTTTTCAACCATGTTCTTTAGAATCTTTTCCTCCTCTTCCAAGTATGTCTGCAATTGATTTGGAGAGGTTATTTGAATCTGTGCTTCTGTTTCTGTTTTTTCTATTTCCAAAGAAGCATCTACCAAAGCAATCCTTGCATTTTTAACGTGTTTTGGCATTGCCGAGTGGACGACCTCTTTGTCAATTATAATACCTTTAATTAATTCAGTGTCTTCCGATGAACCTCCTTGCTTTTTCTCAAGTTTTATATCTTCCTTGTCAATAACTATTTTTCCATCTTCCCTCTCCATCACAGTTCTTACCGCATCTACAGCTAGTCTTGCCAAATGCTCGGAAGCTCTTTCAGCACTCTTACCGCTCATGGATGTTATTGCTATTTTTACTAAATTGCCAATATCATCAAATTTAATCTCTTCTGAAATATTTTTAAGAATTTCTAAAGCTTTTTCCCTAGCTAATTTATAACCCTTTGTTATAACAGTTGAGTGTATGTTTTGGTCAAGCAATCCTTCTGCTTTCTTAAGCAATTCGCCAGCCAGAACAGCTGCAGTTGTTGTTCCGTCTCCAACCTCTTCGTTCTGAGTCTTAGCGACTTCTACCAGCATTTTTGCAGCTGGATGTTCTATTTGCATTTCTTCAAGAATTGTTACACCATCGTTTGTTATAACTATATCTCCTAAATTATCAACAAGCATTTTATCCATTCCTTTTGGTCCTAGCGTAGTTCTAACCGCATCTGCTACTGCCTTGGCAGCAGCTATGTTGTTGTGCTGAGCATCCTTGCCTAGCGTTCTTAATGTGCCTTCTGGTAAAACTAAGATTGGTTGTCCCGCCAATCGATCTTGACCATTACTCATTAAATCACCTCATAAGTATTAGTAAAAATATATGTGTATGCAAGTATATTTAAACTTTATGGTTAGAAGTAAAAAAATCGTTTATAAAATTTACTATGTAATTCTAAAATATGGTAAAATATACTGGAAAACTTGCTGAAATTGAAGATTTAGAAAGTCTTATTGTTGTTGGAGATTTGCATGGAGATTTAGAAAGTTTTAATAAGATTTTGAATATTTGGAAAGATGATAAAAATAATTACATTATATTTCTTGGAGATTATGCTGATCGTGGGAGTAATGGGTTAGAGATAATCGAAAAACTAAACAAATTAAAAAATAAAGAGAATGTGATTTTACTAAAAGGAAATCATGAAGATTATGATGAAAACGGCAATCCGTTGTTTAGTCCTTGTGATTTAATCAGAGGAGTTGAATCCAAATATAGTTATTGGAATTCTTATTTTTCAAATCATTTGAATCCATTTTTTAACAGCTTATATTTAGCTGCAATAGCACAGAAAGATATTTTGTTTGTTCATGGAGGTATAAGTTCAAAGATAAAAAGCTGGAAAGATTTGAAATATCCTAGTAGAGAAATCGAAGAAGATATTATTTGGAGTGATCCTGATCAATTTGAAAATGGTGAGCATCCTAATACAAGAGGAACTGGTGTAGAATTTGGTGTAGATGTGACCGAAAAAGTGCTAAATGAGCTTAACGCTAAATTAGTTATAAGAAGTCATCAACCAAACTTAGCTTTTAATGGACCAAATTTTACTCATAACAATAAAGTTGTTACGATTTCTTCTACAAGCGTTTATGGTGGTAAACCTCATTATATAGAAATACCTGGTTCAAAGATTAGCGAGATTGCTAAACATCCAGATAAAATTAAAGAATATACAAAGATTTTATGGCTTGAATTCATCAGACAAAAGCACTAGAGAAGTTATCCCTAATCCTATTCCAACAAGTTTTAATAAGCTTATTGCCTCTTCATAAAAAGCAAATCCAATTAAGGTTGATAGTATAACAACACTAACTCCAAAATAAACTGTTCCTCTAGCAAGTCCGCTGCCATTCTTTAAACTTATGAGCCAAAAATAGTTTGCAATTGCATAGATGATCAAAGCAAGAGGAAAAAGCAAAAGGTTTTGTATTGATCCAAACAAACCAGAGACAAAGTTTCCAATAGTTTCAAAAACCATAAGTAAGGTAAACGGAATGATCCATTTCATCAGATACCACCAATTATTGCTATTGTGATAAAACCAAGTATCATACCAATCCGTTGTTTGCTGCTAAGATTTTCCTTAAAGTAAGCAACTCCCATTACTGCTGCAGCCATTTCCTGGCCAACTGCAAATATGACAAGTCCTCTAGCTAAACCAACACCGTTTAAAACAGCAAACAACCAAAAAGCATTGCCGATTACATACAATGATAGTGAGGCAACAAATAAAATAGACTTTTTATGTAAAGTCCATTTCTTGCCTAGGAAATCAGCCATTAATTCACATAAAAGAAGAGAAATCATTGGTAAACTCCAGAAAAGTGGTGAAGCATAAGGCAAAGTAAAAAAGCCTGTAGGTAAAGGCATAAGAATAATTTGAGAAACAAAGTTAAATTGCTTTCCTAGCTCTTTTTATTAAATCTTTTCTTTCAATATCTTCAAGCTCTTTTCTTTCTATCAATGGTATACCAAGCAATTCTTCATTCTTTGCTTTTTCAGTAATAAGCAAGGCAGGTTTTTTAACTATGTCAATGAAGTCTTTTAAATCTGCAGCTCTTTTTCTCATTTTTCTTTTATCTATTTCGATATCAGAGACAATCAATGCTCTTTCTTTAGCAAATACGTCTAGCGGCGATTGCTTTACAAAATCTGTTTTAAAACCAATTTTTTCAAGATTTTTTCCAATATTTTTCTCCAACAGATCCTTTGGCTGACCATGTTCTTCATATTTCTTAAAAATTCCAGCAGATTTTATTATTTTTTCATTAAGTATTTGCTCTAATTTTTCAGCTATGTTTAAAAGCATTCTAAGTTGTTTTTTCTCATGCTCGTAAATTACTTTCTTATTAATCCCAACAGCTTCTGCTAATTCCCTTTGAGTTAAGCCTTTTCTTTTTCTAGTTTCTTTAAGAATTTCTGAATTTATTTCAACGTACAAGCCACCTCTGTCCCTATATATCCTTGGAAAAATCTTGTTGCAAATCAATTCTTCAAAAGTCTTTAAAGAAAGCGTAGGCATCTCAAATCTCTCATAAACTATTCCAGTTTTTAATTTTTCTCTACTTGTTTGGATGCCTATGAGCATTGGATAGCCATCTAGATTGTTTGAAATAATTTTTAGATTTTTTGCTTGCTCTTTTTGAGAAGCATCAACATTTAAAAGAATCTTTAGAAGCAAAAGCGTCTCTTTTTTTGCTGCAATGTCAAAGCAACCATGATACTCGCAAGTAACATAATCGTTTTCTTCCAAAAAGTTTTTGGCTTGTTGCTTCAAATCTAGCATATTTTTAAATTACTTTACACAGAATAAATCTTTAATGGGCGGGTAGCTTAGTCTGGTAGAGCGCTATAGCTTTGCGTACGTCTTATATGACACTAAGCTAAGATAACTAGAGGTCGAGAGTCCGAATCTCTCCTCGCCCACTATTTATGGTTCTGCTTGTATTGCAACTGCTCCTTGGGCAGTTGTTATTTTTACAATGCTTCCAGAAGCGTAGGCAGGGGTAGTTATAGTTACATTGTCTACACCTCCAGGTGAAATTTTATTTCCAGTAGGCACACCAAAAGTAGCAATACCCTCATTAACGTATGCTGTAAAATTAGTTAAGTCAACTTTTCCAGTATTTCTAATATAAACTACAATGTTGGTACCACTCTTTGATATGGCTTCTATCTTCATTTGAGCTAGCATTGTTGTTAATGTGCTGCTAATCGCCCCTTGAGTAGAAGTAGTTAATTGAGAGAAAAAAGTTGTAAAAGTAAAGTATCCTAAGCCAGCTAAGGATATTGTTAACATTAAAATTAAAATTATAACAACTATTGCGGATATGCCTTTCATATTATTTTTTTGATATTCTAAATAAATAAAGACTTGTTATCTTATAAATTTAAGTTTCAAAATAATAAGATTATTCATGGACCGGTGGTCTAGTGGCCTATGACGCCAAGAATTTCGCGTAACCCTTACAAGACTACTAGGATAGGTGGAAATCGCAAGTTCAAATCTTGCCCGGTCCACTTTTATGGGCTGGTAGATCAACGGAAGATCGCTACCATAAAAAATGGCGGGAGTCCTTGGCATGAGCTTTTGAGCGGCTATGAAGAGGTTTCGGGTTCGAATCCCGACCAGTCCATTCTTTTTAACTTGCAAAATAAGTTAGCATCAAAACTTCTATAACACCAGCTATAATTATTATCAATATTGAAAGCCCTAAGAAAATTAAAGAATCTAACATAGCTATTCCAATTTTTGTTTTTCTAGTTAAGTTTATTGAAACTATTCCACCTGATATAGAAGCTAAAAAGTAAGCTAAAACTTCTGGCAAAAGGTAAGGAAAGTTAAAAAGAGTATATGTTACAAAAGTTAATGGATTTGTTAATGAAAAGAAAGTTTTTGCTATTTTTCCTTTTCTTTTTCTTAAACGATACTTTTATAAATAAGTTATGAATAGTTATTTTATATTGGAAAAAAATCGGAGCAAAAAAGCAAATGAACAAAATAATTTTTAAAACTTATTCTAGAAGAATTTTTTTTACTAGTTTTTAAAAGGTGAAAATATGAAAGAAGAATTTTTACAAACTCAACCTATTTTTAAGGAAAAATTATTATTAGTAGGTAATAGAATTCCTAAAGATTTTTTTATTACTTCTGGAGTTGGAGAAAGCAACATTACTATTCATGCAGGTTCTTATCATCTTGCACTTAAGGATGCTGGTATTGAAAAATGCAATATAATGACTTATTCTTCAATATTGCCAGCCATAGCTACTGAAATAGAAAGACCTAAAGAAGTAGTTCACGGTTCTGTTATGGAAACCATAATGGCATGCGCCAATACTCAAAAAGGTCAAACTGCAACTGCTGGATTAATTTTTTGTTGGCTTTATGATAAAATTACTGGAAAAAAGTATGGTGGCCTTGTATGTGAATACAGCGGTAACAAACCTGAAGAAGATGCCATAGAAAATCTTAAGGCAAGCCTCAATGAGTTGTATTTGAATGGTTTTTCTGAAAATTATGAAATTAAAGATATAAAAATAATCACAAGAAGTTTTATACCTAATAAAAAATTTGGTACTGCTATTGTTGCTTTATGTTTTCTTAATCATCTATACCCAACTTTAGAAGAATTCTGAATTCAAATAGAAAAATATTAATATAGTAATCCAGCTATCCCATCTAATCCTAGCAGCTTTTCCCCAGCTGAGTGCTGTGAAGAAATAACCATTATTTTTATTCTCATTTTATCTGCTAGATCTAAAATTTCTTCATAATCCCTAATTTTTTTATCAGAAACTAATAGTAAGCTAACCAGGCCAGACTCTAAAGCACCTTTTACCTTTTCTCCATAAACAGCCTTGCCAGTGCTGCTAATTGCTTCTAAAAGACTTTCTACTGCCTTGGTCTCTTCCGTAACTCTGCTTATTTTAGTTAATTTTTCTATCAATCCTTTTTTCAAAAGCTCCTGCAAACCAGTTTCACCTGTTTGGAAAGTTGAATCAGTTATTATTTTTTCTAAAAGTTGTTTTTCTCTTCCCTTGATAAGTTTTTGAAGATTTTCCTTAGCAAAAGCAGGACCAGCAATTATTATTTTTGATACTTGCTTAGATTTTAATATCTCTAAGATTTTTTGTAAATATTCTTTTTCCTTATCCTCAGCTTTTTTAGCCTCATATCTTTTGCCAGAAACATTCGAATCTATATGAATCAAGTGTTTGTATCTTTCCTTAAGCAAGAAAAAATCAGCCTCGCTGTCATCTAGAATGCAAACTAAAACAGGTTCTGCCCTTCTTTCTGCTGACTTGATTCTATCTATTTCCCAACCTTTCCAAACCTTTTCTATTTTTAAAAATTTGTCAGGTTCTATCTCTATTGTGTGATAGCCTTTTTCCACATCCTCCGGCGCCTCTACGATTTTGCCGGTAAGTCTTAATTTTTCCTTCAAATCTACTTTTTCTACCTGCAATTTCATTATAACTTCCTTTCTTCCTGACTTTGCCCTTACAAGTTCTCCTTCTCTTTTTATTTTTATGCTTCTTGGCGACTTGGCAGTAACAAAACTTCCAGGGATTATAACCTCCTCTAGTATTTCTAGGTCTTCCTGGCTTTCTGGAGTGATTTTAGCCAAGTTATGCTTTAAATCAAATGAGGAGCGCATAAGAATATTTTTATTCTTATCATTTTAAATATGAAGTATGCCAGACTTTGTTCCAGTGCTTGTAGCAGCTGTTTTGTCACTAATAATACTCTTGCTAGCCTTTAGTGGAACTTTGCTTTCTTATCCATCAAGGCCGGGTGGTTCTGCAGTTTCTTCCAAAACAATTGTTCTTGGGCAGGACTTGGTTGTTATGTATACAGAAGGCCAGAAGAATATTACTAGCTTGAAAGGCGAGGTTTCTCAAGGGTTGTTTGGAAAATCTGAACAAAAAGTTGATTTTACAGTTGATAACTATAGAGATGCGTCAGAAGGCGTGATTAAACTTAAGACTTGGAATTCAAATTATTATGGTAATTTTTTAATCTATGTTAACAGTAAGGAAGTTTACAACGGAGTACCAGAAATTGGCGAGAAAACTATAGTATTTGATGGTAGCATTTTGAAGTCCTCTAATACAATAGAGATAGAAGCAGAAAGTTCTGGGTGGAAAATCTGGGCACCAACCGACTACATATTTGATGCCAGCTTGTCTGTTAATTATATAGGCAGAAAAACTCAAAGCCTTAGTTTTGACTTGACAAACGTAGAAATAACAAATGTTAACAGGGCTAGACTGCTTGTTTTTGGGACGAGGGAAGGTACTGGAAACATAATTGCTAGGTTAAATGGAAGAGATATTTATTCTGGATTTACAACTGTTTACACAGACTTTGCAATTGATAATTTAAAAGTAGGCAACAACACTCTAGAGTTGTCTACAGAAAAGAATACAAGATATAATATCAGCTCTGTTCAGATTGTTTTATTCTTTTAGATAAGTTTAAATATTTACTAATAAGTAATAAAAATATGGGCTTAATTAAAGGTGAAAGAATATCAAGCAAAGGAAATGGTTACATTTTGGTTATTCCAGGTTATAACAATCCTCAGCTAAAAAGATTTCATCAAGAAGCTATAGCTTATATAAGAGATACTCAAGGGAGGCAAAGAATAGGAAAACTAGTAGAATTTGTTCATAATAATATCATTTATGATGAACAGTGGAACGAAAGACAAAAAGAAGTTTCACTAATAAGATCTTTACACTTAAGAAAAGGAGTATGTAAAGAAAAAGCTTCTATCTTATCAATGCTCTTGCAGATGGAAGGATTTGAAAATGAATTCAAACGTGGTACGCTTTCAGGTGAAAATAAAAGAGAGAGACATGCTTGGGTGAAAGTTAAAGTTGATGGTGAACCTTTTTTAGCAGATTCTGAACAACTTCGTTTCGGAAAATATGAATCTGTTTCTAGGATGAATGGTTATTTAGAAGATAAATAATTCTTTTAGATAAAAAATACTATCAATTATTCATTTGGATTGTTTAAGAGTATTAAGAAAGTGCTTTTCTAAGAAATTCTTGCAAATTTATTGTTTCGATTTTGGAACCACAATAAGTACATTGGTAGAGTGATTCTGGCGTTGTGTTACCATTTATGCTCAGAGGTGCGCTACAGGTAGGGCAATGATAAGTAACAGCAAGTCCACCTTCCTTCAGTTGGGAAATCAATTTATTGACGTCAACGGAAATATTCTTTACTTGAAAACCGCGTGCTCTATCTCTAAGTTCTCTTGCCTTATCATAAAACTTCTCATCTTTAAAGTCTGTAGCAAGTGTTTCATAATACATTGCAGCCATTTTATAATGCCCAGATCGCTCTAAGATTTCCGCTTCATTCTGTATAGACTTCTTTTCTTCTTGCCATTTTGCACGACCCTTTTCAAGCACACGTTCTTCCGCAAACATTAGCCAATAGGATTTACCGTTTTCACCTTTTACTTCTGATTCATATTTTGAAAGCGGTGATTCTGGCGGTTCTGGTGCATTACGGATTCCTCTAATCAAAGATGTGTCTATACACGTTTCCGAAATAATAATTTTGGTTTCTTCATCTGTTAAATCATCAAATATCTCCATTTCAACTTTACGCGCATTCGCTGGTTCTGGTTCATAATTTGTTGAAAGTATTGTAAGTTCTCGTGATCTATTTGCATCTTCCTCTTTTTTCCAATGCTTTTTTAGTTTATTTAACATAATAAAATTATATTTTAGATAAATTTAAATAATGATTTAAAAGAAGATTTTTAGATACTTTAATATACAACTTTTCACATTTAGAATTATAGAAAATAATAGTTGATTTTATGCCATGGAATTGTCCGCATTGTGGTCATTCAAATAATGATTTTAGAACAAACTGTGTAAAATGTGGAACATCTAGATATGGTGGTGGCCCTCCTATTCCACCAACGCCTGCGGCTGCTGCACCGCCAGCTCCTACACCTCCACCAGCAGCAGGTGGAATACCATCTGGAAAAATTCAATGCCAAAATATCGGATGTAGAGAAGAATACGATATAACTGAACCATTTTGTCCACGTTGTGGAGCACCAAATCCTAGATTTATTTTACAACCCGATCAAGTGTTATGTCCAATATGCAAAACAGTCTACAGCATCGACTTACCCACTTGTCCAAAATGTCTTGAAAAATCACCTAATCCAAGATATAGATTAAAACCCGGTCAAACGAAATGTCCAAAATGTCAAAATATTTTTGATATAAATAGACCCAATTGTCCAGAGTGTGGAGAACTTAACCGTGCTAAACCTCAAATAACTTCTATAAAAGAAGCTACTGCAAAAGGCATTAAAGGAAAACTTTATGAAATTTTAATGTATATAATAGCTGGAATAGCTGTTATGTTTATACCTCCTTTCTTTGGTTTACCTTCTTTCAGATTTCTAGGAATAGCTTTGATGGCATTTATGCCTTTCTACATTATACTTCCCAGCGAAAGCGCTGTTAGAGGATCAATTAATGTAGGTCAAGTAGAAATACCCTCAGGAAAAGTAGGCTTGTTAGTAACAAAAGCAATGGTTAAATTGTTAATATTCTTTTTTGTAGCAATTCTTGAACTATTTCCGCTTAATCGTTTAATTGCTTTGATTTTTACATTTGCATTTTACTTTACAATGCCTGTTTCTTACAAAGAAAGTCAACCTTATAGATTAATAGAAGCTTGGGCAAGACCATTTGCTGTAGGTTCATTTCTTTCATTTTTAATATTCATGACTTTTTCTGGAAGCGGTGGAATAGCTAATGCAGGTCCAGGTGCATCTTTACTTTTTATGTCAATAGCTTTTTTTGTATGGTCATTCCCAACTCATAAGCAAGAAAGAGAAGAAGGCGTGATGAAACTTGTAGTAAGTAAAAAGTTAAGAGACTTGAGTCAAAGTTCTGGATTTATAGCAATAGAGAGATACATATTCTTTACATTCATGCTCTTTGCAATTGGAATGTCTGGTTTAAACTTTGGGAATATGCTTAGCTCGAGCGGAACAACTGAACTAACATTTTTTGCTGTTTGGATTATTTCATTACTAAGTGGAATTGTTTCTGCTCCTGAAGCAAGGCCATATATAGGAGCTTTTATGATTTTTATAGCAATTTTTGTTTTCACATTTACTTATACAGGAGTTATGGGTCAAGCAGTTTTCGGTTATTGGTGGCCTCAAGTTTATGCTTTTGGAGAATCGATTGCTGCACCGATAGCACCTATGTGGGCACAGGTTCAAAGTGGAATGGGAGATACATGGTTAATGCTAACCAATCCAATGGCTTATTATAACCAAATGCAACAAAAGCAGCAAGCGACATCTAGCGTTGTAAAAACTGGGGGAACAACCAAGTCAATAGAATTAACCAAAACCGATATGTTTACGTCGGTTACAGGCGAGCTAGAGCCTAGGCTTGATCCGCTGATAGGCTCGTTTGAAATTCAAAATCAAGGAGAGTTTGAAGCTAATAAAATAAGGGCTGAAGTATGGGCTTCATGGAAAAATCCAACAACTCTTAATGAAACGTGTACTGGTGATTTTAAACCTAATAGTTATAGCTGCAGTCTTTCTGATTATATAAATATTGAAACTTTAGCAAATAATTGTAAAGAGTTAAATTGTAGTTGGTCAAAAACAACTTATCCTCAAGAAATGAAAGTTATTAACTTTGTTTTTAGTAATAATGTTTGGAGCTTAGGTGCTGATGGAAATTTAGTAGATTGTAATGACTGTGGTAATGTGAATGAAACTTATAAACATGGTGGTCAACAAGTTAAAGTTAATGTTAATTTAACTTATGATTACAATGTTAACGTATCAATACCAGTTGAAGTTATAAATCGAGATAAATACATAAATCTCCTGCAAGCAAGACAAATAACTTTGCAAGAGTTAACCTCCCAGTATACGGGTGGTCCAGTTAAAGCAACGTTATGGAGTCAGAAACAGCCTGTAAGGAGTGGTGAGTTGTCTTTGTTTGTTGCTTCAATTGTAAATGAAGGTGGAGGCATATTAAATAATATTGGAGAATTTAAAGTTTTGATACCTAAAGATTTAGTTAATTATGATATGAATAACATAACAATAATTGCTCAAACTTTTCAGAGTGCAGCAGGTCAATTACCTCCTAATGGTTGTGGTACTACACCACAAGATGGCGTTACAATGGGGTTACCGAATTATTATGTAATAGATTGTACACACGTTGTACCTATGAAATCTGGAGAGTATAAAAGAGTTTCATTTTTCATAACACCTGAAAATGTAGACGATAGGAAGATGAGCTTAATAGTAGGCTTAGCAAATTACGAGTACATAAAAACAGGTTCAGCAAGCATAACTGTAGCAAATAATCCTTGGCATTAACTTTAAAAAAGTGAGTAAATGAAAAAAATAATTATTTGCATATTTTTAGTTTTATTGGTTGCAGGATGCACGGGAATGCCAGACATATTTGGAAATATATTTGGCACACAAAAAAAGACAAAGGAATTACCTCCAGATGTTATAGTAGTTCAAAACATACACACACTACCTGCGCCCCCAATTAACACAGGTGATCAGTTCTCAGTTTCATTTGAAGTTGCTAATCAAGAAGAGCAAAGAGAAGTTAAAGACGTTGCATACAAACTTTTAGACTCAGGCTTGTGTAAATGGAGATCAGGAAATCTAAATGAATCTACTTTTACAACAGAAGGAAATTATTTTCTTCCAAAACAAGTAGAATTTGTTGAATGGACTTTTAATACGCCAAATGCTAGTGAAATAGCATATCTAAGCACAAAATGCCCCATAAGATTCAGAGTTAATTATAGTTTTGAAGCAGTTTCAGAAATAGATGTTGATGTAATCTCTGAACAAAAATATAGTCAATTACAACAAACAGGTGGATTTAAAACCTTTGTGCCAACTTTGTCTATGGGAAGAGGGCCCATAAAGGTTCTTATGGAATTTGGTGCTTCACTTCCTGTAAAAAACAATACAGTTCTACCAATTTACATAACAGTACAAGACAAAGGAACAGGATTATACTCTACAATTCCAGATGAAGCTGATAAAAGATTAGTAATAAAAATACCTAATAGAACAACAGGATTTATATTTCAAGATTGTGGTGAAAGATTCACATGTGATAGCAATACTAATGAATGTTGGAATAATCAAAACATAACTATGATAGAAAGAAAATCTCCAACATTTAGATGCTCCTTTACAACTCCAGATGTTCCAATTGAAAAAATCTATAATATAGAAGCATCCTTGAATTACACTTATGATGTAACAAATGAGGTTGATGTTGAGGTTAAGCCAATACGTTGAATATAAATATATTTAAGAAAAATCCAATATTCTTATGAGATATTTTTTATTAATAGCTATTGTTGCTGTTTCCTTATGCATAGAGATTCCATTTCTTCCATTTTCTCAAATACCTTCTAATGTTTTAACTCCTGGCACTATAGAAGTTTCTAATGAAGAAATTTATGTAAGTGCTAAAGCTCTACCAACAGAAGTTAGTGGAGGGAGTAATGTTACGCTTGTTTTTCAAGTAACAAATAAAGCAAATTATGACTTGGTAGGCGTTAATTTAGATTTATACGACCCCTGTGTTTTTAATGAAGTTGCGCCTGAATCTATAGGAACATTAAAATCAAATCAGACTAAAAGTTGGTCTTGGACTTTAAAATCTGGTGTTGTTACTTTATCTAGAGATTGCGAGCTGAAATTTAGAGTAGAATATAAAGGTAAATTCTCACTTTTTCAAGATATAGCTGTTTTAACATTGTCTGAATACAACACAAGATTGATGCAAGGCACTCTTAAAAATTTGCCAATATCATCATCCTCTTCTTCTAGTCCTTTAAAAATTTCTTTATCGTTTACCGAAGATCAACCATTTTTAGACGGCACTAGTACCAATGCTCAAATAAATTATGCTTATACTGGAGATGGTTTTATTGATGTCAAATACGGAGGTGTAGCAATAAAAGTTCCAGACAATTTACAAGGTTCAAACCCTAGTTGTACAGATTATAATTATGATAGCGGAACTCAAACTCTATCTTTGAATAAAACAGATGGATTGAAATTCATAAGTAAAAGATCAACCCCATCGATTTGTACTTTTACAACAAAAGCATCTCAGATGTTAGACATAAAATCTCTGATTCTAAATGCAAGTTATAAGTATATGATTGATGGTTCTATCCCAATAACAGTAAAAGGAACGTCAACTTCACAACCTTCAGAAACATTAGGAAGTGAAGGTTGTTTATTAAAAGGCTCTAAGATTTTAACGCCAGAAGGATTTAAAAAAATCGAGGATCTGAAAGTTGGGGACTTTGTAATGGGTTATAAGGATGGAAAAAGAATACCAACAAGAATAACAAAAACATCTTCTTATGATGGCGAATGGACGCTCTATTATTATAAAAATACTTGGTTTACAGGCAATCATAAAGTTTATCCATCTCTTGATGAGGAAGCAGTTCCAGTTCCACTCGTTTCAACTCAAACAAAAGAATATGTCGGTTATGTATACAATATAGAAACTGAAACTCATAATTACTTTGGAGAAAGTGACTTGTTAATTCACAATGTCATGAAAACATAGTTATAATAACCGCAACATATAAATACGTACTTGACAATTCTATATCATTAAGAGTGAAAAGAGTATGAAAACAAAAATTTTAATAACTTTATTGGCAATAGCTGCGATAGCTGGTTGCACAATACCAGGTATACCAGGAATAACTCCAGGTACGACTACTATAGGTGGAGGACAAGGTTTGGAGATGACAAGCTTTACAGCAGAACCCAGTACAGTTTTTAGTGGTAGCACAGTGAGACTTATAACAGAAGTTACAAATGAGGGTGGAACAAACGTTCAAAGTTCAGATGCACTACTTTTTTTAACAGGTTCAAACTTTCAAGCATGGGGTAATACTAATCAACAAAGATATGAACATTTTGATAGAGAAATGAAAGCTGAAGACGTTGTGAGAGGAATCCCAGCAGATACAAAAAGATTTGCTTTAAGTTTAACAGCACCTTCTTTGACAGCAGGTCAAACAAGAGTAGATACATTTATAGGAAGAGTTTATCATGAATATCAAACTTCTGCTAACGGCAATGTTTGGGTTTATACTGATACAGAGGCAGATGCTGCTAGAACTGCAGGTAGAGCATTGTATAGACCATCTTTCACGTATACAAAAGGTCCAGTAGGTTTGCAAGTATCTGTGTCTCCAGATCCAATTGTGTTATATGGTGCAGAAACCAATTTTACATTGTATATAAAGATAAGCAATTTAGCAACAGGTACAATTTATTATCCAAAATCTGTAACATATACAAGCAGTAGTGAAAATATTTCTTTGAATTCATATCAACTAAATAACGTTTCAGTAGATGCAAGTGGTACAAGTCTTTATATTGGACAAGATTGTAAAGGTCCTCAAGAATTAGTGGCAGGAAGAGAAACAACTTTAGTTTGTGATGTTCAAGTAAGTCCTAAGCCACAAACGTTTGGTTCAAATGCCTTAAATGTAACAGTCAAGTACGGATACTATACAGAAAAAACAGCTAGTGTAACAATTCAAGGTAAATAATCCTTTCTCTTATTTTTTCTTAGCGTTAGCCATAACTATAATCTATAAATACACGTTTAACAATTTGATAGTAAGGTGAAAACAAAATGAACAAATCAATTTTATTTGCTACAATAGCTGTTCTTTTGGTTGCAGGATGTACAGCAGGCGGTGTTCAATGGCCGTTTCAACAGATAACAACAACAGCAGTTGGTGGCGCAGGAATGGTTATAACAGATTTTAGCGTAGATCCAACAAGCGTTTACAGCAATTCTAACGCAAGAATCATGATGACAGTTTCTAACAAAGGTGGGGCAGCAGTTCCAGACACCAACTCTTTGGTTTACTTAACAGGTTCGGCTATAAGCTTAAGTGATACAACAGGAACATACTGGCATGACACAACAGGGACAGAATCAATTTACAAGCACTTTGGAAAGACGATGAACCCTGAAGATCCGGTTAGGGGAACACCGGCAGATGAAAAAACAATAAGTTGGTCTTTAACAGCACCTAACGTCACAAAGGGTACAACAAGAAATGATATTTTCATAGGAAGAGTTTACTATGATTATCAAACGACAGTAACAGGAACCGTATGGGTTTATTCTCAGTCTGAGTCTGATGCATCAAGAGCCGCTGGAAGAACCTTAAACAAAGCATCTCTTTCATCAACTTCAGGTCCAGTTGCATTAACAGCCAAAACATCTCCAGATCCAATTGTTTTAGCTACAGGTGAAAACTCATTTACAATTACAATAAAAGTTAGCAACGTAGGTAGCGGAGCCTTGTATAGGACTGGTGCAGTCACTTACACAGCAGGAAGCGAGGATATAACATTAACAACCGACGAGCTAAACAAAATTAGCATTGCAATAAACGCTCCAGGAATGACTGTTGGTTCAGGTTGTACAGGCGAACAAGAACTAGTGGCAGGAAAGGATATCACTTTATCATGTGATGTAACAATAGCAAGTCCTCCAACAACGTTCCAAGGATACCCAATAACAATAACTGCAACTTATGGATACAATGTAGAAAGAACAGCAACTGTGATGGTTTCAGGTAGATAATTTTTGTAGATAGCATCAAGCTATCTACTTGTATTTAGTTTTGTTTAGAGATTTTTAAAAATCTCTAAGGCTTTTTTGTATTTTCATGCTTTTCTTTAAAGAATTTTCATCAAGTATTGGAAAGCCGTATTCACCGTCATAGCCGGGCTGTACCTTTACTTTTCCTTCCCTGTTTTTTAATATTAAATCTACAATTTTCTCGTTGATTAACAGCCTTAACTTTTCTTCAGGAACTTCTAACAAAATATTTAACTCAGACCCAAATTCTTTTATCAGCTTGGTAGATTCTTCCCAAACTTTCCTGGAAAAAACTTCTACGTTGTATACGGCCGCTATTAATTCAGATAAAGGAATTAAAGTTTTAAATGGAATAGCATTTTCTGGAACAAATCCCTCTGGTCTATCTGCCAATTCTTCTATCCTATGCAAAACGCCTATGGTTAATTTCTTTCCACAAACAGGGCAAATGTTACCGTATTTTATGGCTTCCTTAGGCTCTAGGAAAACTTTGCAATTTCTATGGCCATCCCAATGATACTTTCCATACTCTGGAGGAGTTTCGATTGTAAATAAGAACTTTTTTCTATCTTTATTTTTTATTGCATCTATAATTTCCCAATAGCTTAACTTTTCTAACTCAAAAACGTTTGCTTCCCTTCCGAGCCTGTGGGTCCAAGGCGAGTGGGAATCTGAATTTGAAATCGGCGTAAATTTGTCCAACATGCTTAATCTCCAGTTCATGGCAGGCGAAGAAGACATTCCAGTTTCAAATGCATAAATATGCTTTAACTGGTCTTGATAACATTCTTCTAAAGAATTAAAGCCAGAATATTCTCCCAATGCTCCAAACCAACTGGTCCAGAGATGCGCTGGAACAATGAAAGCATACTTAGATATGTTCATCACTATCTCGACGAGCTCGGGAGGAGTCATGTCCAAGGTTGGCCTCCCATCTGACAAAAGATTGCCAAACTTTGAAAGCTGTTCATTTATCTGTTCAACAACATCAAAACTTGGGGCGTGAATTATATGGTGAACCTTCCTTGATTTGTTGTCTAATTCATAGGTTGTATTAACCTCACTGGTTAACATCCAGTATACATTATTGTATCTAAACAATCCCGTTCCTTCTATCGGCTCTAGTCTTCTTAATTCTTCAAGCCAATGCTTAAACGTAAAGTCTCCAGTTCCAAGCAAGTTTAATCCTTTGGCCTTAGCTCCTTTACTTATTCCATCAAGATTCATATCTCTGCTTGTTGCACGAGAGTATGACGAGTGCAAGTGAAGATCAGCAACAATTTTCATTATATCATCTTTTCAAATTAAAAAAGTGGGCCGGAAGAGATTCGAACTCTTGATTTCTACCCTGTCAAGGATCCGCACTTTCCGTTTAGCGTCATAGCCGCTAGACCACCGGCCCATTTTAAATTGTAATATCTTATATTTTATAATAATTTAAAATAAAGTAAGTGCTAGGTTGTTGGATATGGTTTCCTTTGAATTAATTTGTCCAGTAAAGCTTCTATTTTACGTATGTTAGAAACTCTTTTGATTATTACTTCAGCTTCTTTATCTTCTATTCCTCCTCCCATTGAATACAAACGAATTGTGCCAACGTTAAATAACCTTTCAGTTGCACTTTGACTTAGGCTATAGTTGGATATTTTTTCCCAGTTTATAGAGTCTTCTTTTATGTCTACTATACCTGTTTTCTCAATTATCCTATAGTTAGTTATTATGTAAGTATCAATTTTTCTCATCAATCCAGCTATTAATATAAAAATTATTCCTATGAATGGAATGAAAACAGTGTAAAGACTGTAATCTTTTGGAATTGGTAATTTAACAGGTACTATTGAAAATGCAGAGAGAATAACAAGTATTCCGATTCCAATAAAAATTATTGCTAGTAAATACCACTTCAAATAAGCTAGCCTTGTGGGATGAAATACCAAATAAGTTTGTTCAGCCATACTAAAATGTTAATTTTATTTAAATAAATTAGTGCGCCGATCGGGATTTGAACCCGAGTTATCAGCTCTTTCTGAAATCATGGGAAGCTGGTTTTAGTTATAAAGTCCTACCAGGCTAGACTACCGGCGCATAAAAATAATTATCAAGAAATAGTTATATCTTTACAAGTTTTTCTAATCTTTTCTTATCGTTAAAATTTATAATTTCTACGTTTAAACTTGCAAGTTCTTTCTTTACTTTTTCGTCCAGAGCTTCTTGGTCAATTACTAGAACAAAATCAAATCTTTTTTTCTTAGCATCCTGCAAAAGCCTAGCAGAATCTTCATACTTTCCTGCAAAGCCCCACGCGTCTGCGATATCACGCATCTTATTGATTCTTATCGTGTCTGCTCCGACTGTGAATATTGCCATCATAAAAATCAAATATTAAAAATACCGCCCATACCTTCAGCTGCAGCTTCTTCCTCTTTCTTTATTTTCTCCTTTGCTTTTTTTAAATCTTCCTTCTTTACCTCAAATACAAATTCCTTGATCAGTTCTTTGCACTTGTTAACACCTATATCGCTTCCATCTATTAAAAAGAAA
>Ga0315282_10000090_pt1 | contig 178331 bp, 177 predicted proteins | sample YL17G07_20_MG_FD_203693 | JGI IMG/M metagenome (GOLD analysis project Ga0315282, IMG submission 203693) | Sediment microbial communities from Yellowstone Lake, YNP, Wyoming, USA - YL17G07_20 | ecosystem: Environmental > Aquatic > Freshwater > Lake > Sediment | place: USA: Wyoming | collected... | reverse complement strand
CGCATTGAAGGAGGCGACCGATTACAGGAAACCTGTCTCTGTCAAGATTGCGGCTGTCCACAATGTTGCAGCGATCGCCAGCGGCATAGTTCGTGCGGGGGCAGACATAGTAGCGATAGATGGAGTGAGAGGTGCAACAGGAGCTGCACCAAAAGTCATCCGCGACAATGTGGGAATACCCATCGAACTCGCGATAGCCTCCGTAGATCAGAGGCTTAGAAAAGAAGGTATCAGGAACCGTGCCGCGATAGTTGCTGCTGGAGGAATTCGAAGCAGTGCTGACGTCGTGAAAATCATCGCTCTGGGAGCCGACGCGGTCTACATAGCCACAGCCGCCCTGGTCGCCATGGGATGCACCGTCTGCCAGAAATGTCATACAGGTAAATGCCCCTGGGGCATCGCCACAATGGATCCGTACATAGCAAAACGAATCAACCCTGATATCGCAACAGAGAGGCTTGTTAACCTCCTGAGGGGCTGGAGCTTAGAAATGAAGGAGATGATGGGAGGCATGGGTATCAATGCCATCGAGAGTCTCAGAGGAAACAGGCTTGCACTGAGAGGCGTGAGCTTGACAGATGCCGAACTGAAAATATTGGGTGTCAGGTTGGCCGGTGACTGATGCAGGAGAGAAGTTAGATGTATGCGGTGGCAAACCCCTCGATCAACAATGCAGATCTCGCTAAGATACGCTCTTCAAGATGCACGGTAGATAATGAGATTGCAAGAGTAGACTCTTCAGGGCTGCGGTACCGAGAGCTTAACAGGATTCTTAGAGATCTTGTGGCCTCTGGGGTCAAGAGAATCGAACTTTACAATGTCCAAGGCCAGAGGTACATTGGGACCTCGCTTGGAGGCAATATAGAGATCGTAATCTCTGGAACCCCAGGCAATGACCTTGGAGCCTTCATGGATGGCCCGAAAATCCACGTCTGCGGCAATGCTCAAGACGGATGCGGGAACACAATGAATAGTGGCGAGATCGTTGTAAATGGGTCTGTGGGCGATATACCTGGATATGCAATGCGTGGCGGGAGGCTTTTCATAAAGGAAAATGTCGGGTACAGAGCTGGGATCCACATGAAAGAGTACGGCAGTCAGATACCGGCGATGGTTGTAGGAGGAACTCCAGGCGACTTCTTGGCTGAATATATGGCGGGCGGCATCATAGTTCTCTTGGGCTTGAATCTTGAACATGACAAAATTCACAGACTCTTACATGTTGGGACCGGGATGCATGGTGGAAGAATCTACGTTCGCGGTGAAATATCCCGCCTCGGAAAAGAAGCTGTTGTCAAAGAGATTACGGATCAAGATATCTCGATGCTTCAACCGCTCATAGAAGATTTCAGCAGACACTTTGATTATGACCCACGGAAGATCATAGACTCTGAGTTCCTGAAGATAACGCCAAATTCCGATAGACCATACGGAAAGCTCTACGCCTACTAGAGAGTAGGCGTCTATCTCAGTTACGCATGTTGGAGACGCGTCAGAATCTATGGATGGCGTACGTGTTCCGACAAGATAGTCTTGCACGCCCCAGTGAGTTTTCTATTCTCTTGTCTAGTCCCAACGGTCACTCTAACATATTGGCCGGAAAGGCCCAAGATGTTCTTTAGACTTCTTATGATAATTCCTTGACTTGCCAACTTCTGCGTGAACTCGTCAGCGTCGTAGCCTTCCGGCAGCTTAGCCATTAGGAAGTTGGCATCTGAAGGGAAAAGCTTCAAGCCAGTCGTCTCTAACTCCTTTTTCAAGAGAATCCTCTCGGATATTATCTTTTGACCGAGCTTTCTGAAGTAGTCAATCTTCTTCAAGGCTTGGATCGCCGCTGTTCCGGCCAGGTTGTTGATGTTGAATGGTAATCTTACTTTCTCAAGGCTCTGTATGATTGTGGGATTCGATAATGCGTATCCAACCCTAAGTCCGGCGAGACAAAAGTACTTGGACATTGAACGGATAATGATCAAGTTATCATGGTTTTCCAAAAGCTCGGCCATAGTCATTCCAGAGAACTCAGAGTAAGCCTCATCAACCAGGAAGGTCGCATCAGTTGACTTCAGCATCTCTCCTAACTCCTCCTTATCTACGCTCATCCCGGTTGGATTACTTGGTGATCCGATAAAGACCAGCCTCGCATCTTTCAAATGAGGGATTATTCTTTCTGCTTTTACAGTGAAGTTGGAATCTTCAGTATCCACATATGTTATGCTTGCCTCCCAGACCATTGATGACAACATGTATAGAGCATATGTTGGTATAGGCAAGACTACCTTTTCGAGTGGACTGAGTGTAATCTTGCAGCTTAAATCTATGAGGTCTGAGGAGCCATTCCCTACAGCCACTCTTTCAGGAGGCAGGCCGACATATTCGGAGATAGCTGTTTTCAGTCTCCTGTAGGAGGGGTTTGGGTATCGATTGACGCGTTCGAGTTCTTTCGCCACCTTTCTGATGAGACTCTTTGGAGGGGGATAGGGGCTCTCATTTGAGGCGAGGTTTACTACAGCCTCTTTCGGGATTCCGTATCTTACTGCTATGTCTTCAGGGAAGGACCCTGGATCATAGGGCTCCAGCAATCCCAGAATGCTTTTGATGTTTGGGACATTTGGCATTGAAGCATCATGCCGAAAGAGCCTTTCGTATTTCATCTATCTTTTTCTCAAGTTCTCCTATCGATACTACTTTCGTCGCTTTCTCAGGAGTCGAAGATAAAGCCCAGAGTAGTCTTGCAATAATCAACATTGTTTTCCCCACATAACCGGGAGAATATGGCAGCATCTCAGCAGCTAGGTCCCCACATTTCTCAAGAATCTTCTTGTCAAGTTTGGATACGCTTTCAGCTGCAAAACCAAGTGTGGTTATTCCGTTGCCTATGGCTCTCTCTCTGGCAGCGTAGGCTCTTGCAGCTTCACTTGTGACTCTATGAACACCCATTCCTATTCACCTCCACTAATAATCGAGGTACTTCATAATCTCCCACGGCGTGACATAGAGGCAGAATTGGTTCCACTCCTCGATCTTGAGATCCAAGAAGCTGTCGTATATGTGACTTCCCAGGGCTCTCTGCAGAACCTCATCTGTTGTCAACTGCTCCACAGCATCTCTTAGCGTAGTAGGCAGTTCCCCAACACCATATTCTCTCTTCTCTTCAGCAGTGAGTTCATACATATCTATTCCTAGTGGTTTTCCCGGTTCTCTCTTCTTCTTTATTCCATCAAGACCTGCGGTGAGCATACATGCGAGAGCTAGGTAGGGATTGCATGATGGGTCGACCGCCCTGTACTCGCAACGTATTGCCTTAGGTGTTTTAAAGTAGAGCGGAACCCTGACTAAGGCGCTACGGTTCCTTGGACTCCAGCTGATGTTTATGGGCGCTTCGAAACCTGGAACTAATCTCTTGTAACTATTCACGGTAGGACAACAGATTGCGGTAAGCGCTTTGGAATGTTCCATCAATCCGCCTATGTAGTATCTTGCTGTCTGACTTAGCCCATACTCGTCGTCCTTGTCATGGAACACATTTTCACCTTTGAATGGTTCCCCTTTCCACAGGCTCTGGTGCGTGTGCATACCGCTGGCATTGTCCAAATATAGTGGTTTTGGCATAAAGGTGGCTATCCAACCATATTTCGCTGCTATGTTTCTTGCTGTGAATTTGTACTTGTAGAATGAGTCGCCACATTCGATGAGTTCCTTTGGTTTGTAGTCGAGCTCAATCTGTCCTGCTGTTGCCACTTCGTGGTGGTGACATTCAATTTCAACTCCCATCTTTCTGAGATTATGGACTACCTCGTTTCTGTAGTTGTGTGTTGTGTCTTCAGGCGGAGCTCTGAAGTAGGCTTCTTTGGGTCTAAGTATGTAGCCTCCTGGCCTTATCTCGGGGGATTTTGGAACAACCCTTGGAGGCCCCCATGAATCTCCCTTTCCTCCTGCTGGGGAAGCCCATAGGTCGTAGCTAAGCTGTGTTGGGTCGACACCCTCGAAGACGAAATATTCTATCTCAGGACCGAAGATGGCCCTATACCCCATATTCTCCGCCTCCTTCATTGCGTTGTATGCAACGTGGCCTCTCGGATCCACTTCTGAGACCACACCTCCACCTACTGCACCGAAGGCCTCGTATACGTTCCCGAAGATTAGCGCGGACTTTTGAATTGGGTCTTCTATCCACGGTACTATGGTAGTTGTTGAGGCATCTGGCATCCACACCATGTCGCTATCTTGAATAGGTTTGAATCCACGTATTGAAGACCCATCGAATCCAAGCCCTGTCTCGTAAGCTTCGCTCTCAGTGAACTCTGAAACAGGGATAGTAAAACTCTGAAGAATTCCTCTAAGATCACTAAAGAAACAGAGTATGTTATTCACGCCGGCTTTCTCGAGGACATTTCTCGCATTCTCGATCTCTTTTTTGCCTGACACTCTTTCACCAACAGATCTTCTATTCATTCACAATCATGTATTCCAACTACCTCATATGCGTCATATTTATAGTAATCTATAAGAAATTTATACTCTCATTAATTCTTAAGATATAATATTAAACAAATGTAAAAATGAGAATAAAAGAGGTAGAATCTAATGAACATTTGTAAAGTCACTTCTATTTTTACAGTAAGAATGAACATAATGTGTCTCAATTTAGAAAAGTTTATCAAATTATGGAGCATATTTTGACAGACGTTAGGCGATATGTCTTGCTGTCTAAGATCGACAGTCTAGATCTAAAGATCCTTCAAGAGTACCTGGAAGATGCAAGATTATCATCCAGAGAGGTTGCTAGAAGGATCAACACCTCTACGGCAACTGTTCTTTCAAGGCTACGCAAACTGGAGGAAGGGGGCATAATCAAAGGGTATTCGGTAGTTCTGAATCATGAAAAGCTTGGTTATGCCATCACAGTAATTACAGAGGTAGTGGTGTCGAAGGGCCAATTGCTCGAGATGGAGAAAGAAATTGCTAAGTTGCCTAATACTCTTGCAGTCTATGATGTTACAGGAGATACCGATGCCATAATCATTTCCAAATTCAAGACCATGGAGGAGTTGAGTGCTTTCACCAAGAAACTACTTGCACTTCCATATGTCGAAAGGACTAACACGCACGTTGCTTTGACCAGCATTAAGGAGGACTTCAGACTAGAACCATAGTGCGCGTTTGCTGGTGAGGTCCGTCTTATGTAACGGACAATTGATGGTGTCTTCTATGCAACTCGCGCGCTATACCGCAGCTGCTTCGATAGACCATGTGACAGATCTTGAGATGGCTTGGGCTTCCCCTAAATTCCACTGCCTGGCTGAAGGATCCTCAATGATAACTGTAAGCACTACGGAGAATTCTATTTTCCGCGTATGGGACGTGGAGACCGCGCGCGCGTTCTTCTTAAGGGCATAGTTGCTAATCAAGATGCTGAATTTTGGTGCTGTTGACAGTAAGCAGATAGTGAAACCATCATTTCTAACTAAGAAAGTCTGTTCTGAGTGTAAATATAGCATAAATATGTGGACAGTGATTTCAGTGCAGGTGAATGGTTTTGGCTAAGAACAGTGAACAAAAATCGACAATACTACTTACAAAAGCAGACAAACATACAGTGTGCGGGGACAGAGCACACGATTCCAATCGTGAGAAAAGCGTCGCCTCGCGAATCCAGATCGGAATCCTGGCAATTGGCCTTGTTGCCGTCTTGGTCGATACTGCAGCAGCTGAATCGACGGAAAAAGCGGTCAGCACCGGAGACACAGCATGGATCCTTATTTCAGCAGCACTCGTAATGTTGATGACACCTGCAGTGGGCTTATTCTACGGCGGGATGGTCAGAAAAAAGAACGTCCTTGGAATAATAACCCAGAGCTTCGTCATATTAGCGCTAGTTAGCATCCAATGGGTCATCATAGGATACAGCCTAGCCTTTGGTCCCGATGTCGGTGGAATCCTCGGTGGAATAATAGGGAACCTCAAATGGCTTGGGCTCGAAAGCGTCGGGTCAATTCCAAATTCCAACTATGCTCCAACCATCCCCCACCTGACCTTCGCGATATACCAAGCAATGTTCGCAATAATCACCCCTGCACTGGTCATTGGGGCGTTTGCTGACAGAGTGAAATTCAGCTCCTTCATAACCTTCACAGTCCTGTGGTCCACATTGGTATACGATCCGATTGCCCACTGGGTTTGGGGTACAGGAGGATGGATCAGGGCTCTTGGCGCCCTTGACTTTGCAGGAGGAACCGTCGTACACATATCAGCAGGATTCTCAGCACTGGTGGCTGCGTTAATAGTTGGAAAACGATATGGCTTCGGCTCGGAAACTGAGATGCGCCCTCATAACATAACGATGACAATACTGGGCGCTTCTCTGCTGTGGTTCGGCTGGTTCGGGTTCAATGCTGGCAGCGCGCTTAGCGCCGGAGCGCTGGCAACTCAAGCATTCGTCACGACAAACACCGCCGCTGCAGCCGCAGGCCTCTCATGGATGACCATCTCATGGATTCACAGTGGGAAGCCAAGCAGCTTAGGAATAGTAACTGGCTCAGTATGTGGACTTGTAGCAATAACCCCTGCTGCAGGATTCGTCAGCACACTTTCAGCTATAATCATCGGAATCCTTGCAGGCTCAATCTGCTATGCAGCCGTGGTCCTTCGCACAACGAAGACACGGATCGATGACACCCTTGATGTATTCTCTTGCCACGGCGTGGGTGGAGTAGTAGGCTCAATAGCCACAGGAATCTTTGCTCAGAAGCTAGTCAATCCAAACGGGGCTGACGGCCTCTTGGCTGGAAATTCGTCACTATTGATGAGCCAACTAATAGCTGTGGGAGCCACTGCCCTCTATGCCGTCGCAGCAACCTCACTGCTACTGATAATCTTGAGGAGTGTAATGGGCTTCCGGGTGAAAACAGAAGAAGAGATCATTGGCCTGGATATCTCACAACACGGCGAAGAAGCATACCCAGACATGGATATCCCAGCATAGAATTGGGGGCTGAAAAAGATGAAGTTAATTATTGCATATGTGAAACCTGAGAGATTCAAGTCAGTCAAGAAGGAACTCTACAAGGCGGAAGTATTCAAGATGTCAGTCACCCAAGCAAGAGGCTGTGGAACCCAAAAGGGCTTCGTAGAAATCCTGAGGGGATCCGCTGAGGAAGTGAACCTACTGCCAAAGATAAGGCTTGAAATTGCGGTAAACGACAACTTCGTGCAGCCAACAATAGATGCCATAATCAAAGGCGCAAGAACAGGGGACATTGGAGACGGCAAGATCTTCGTCATATCTCTTGAACACTGCATAAGGATAAGAACAGGCGAGACAGGAGGCAAAGCAATAGGCTAAGCGCGAGCCAAACAGTTCTCTGCCTTTAGTAGCGCGCGCCAGAATGACAAGTGTGATATCTAAGAAACGCTGATCATCTGTCGGTAATTAGTATAAGGTTAGGGAACCGAACTAAGTCCAAATCCCACCCCCCGCACCAAACTTCGAGTTCGAAGCGCCAACTCTTGTCTACTATTTCTAAGGTAGAGGTTAGCGATACACGACTCGACATCTATGACCATGAAAAGCGATTCAAGAATGCGCGCGCGACGACGAATAGGCTGGCCCGCTTCATCGACTCATCCACTATGGCCCCCGTGGAGAACTGTTTTCACATAATCCTAACGTGCGCTAGCGTCAAAGTGCCAAATTACCTATATCTCCCTCATCAGCCAAGGCACACCACCACTGATTTCCTCACTGAGGACACGACGGAACTCAAAGGGTAACGGCTGCTGCTGATTCAGGAAAAGCTTTAGAACTTCGTTCACGCATCCACGTCTAGAGTAGGCATGACCACGCATATTCGAAGGGTTCTGATAGAAGCTCAGAAACCGCGAGAGACAATGCTCGTCGAGTTGTCTCAGGCGATCTGTTCGGTTAACGGTGTTGAGGAGTGTGATATCGCAGTCACGGACGTCGATGCTAAGACTGAAACAATAAAGCTGACGATAAGAGGTCCTGACATCGGCTATGATGAGTTGCTGAAAATCGCGCACGAACATGGCGTGTCTATCAAAGGAGTAGATGAGATTAGTGTATCAAAATCGAAACCAGTTTTGCAGAAGCCAACTTCTCAACAGCCCCCAATATCACATTAATGCATCAATCATACTAGCAAGTTCAAAAGCAAACCAATGATGAATGCAATTAACCCGAAACCCGCCATTCTCAATCCTACTAGCAGAGGGCTCCTTTTTCCAAATCTAGCCATGTAGAATCCTGCCGCAAACAATGTGCCTAGAGCTAGAGCGATTGACGAGAAAGAAGCTACAGCGAGATCTAAAACATTTAGATTGGCAAGCAGAAAAGGTGCCATCGTCACTACACATGAAACGATGGGTGTAAAGAAGTTGATTATCGCGGCCAGTAATACAATAGTCCGGGCCGATCTTTCAATCCTCGTACCGCTTAGATCTGTGAATAACGCTTGTTCTAGGGCGGAGATCTTTCTTTCACGTTCGATCTTTTCCGTTTCATAAACGCTTACGCCTGTAGAGATACCCAGAGCAAGGCTCCCGGTCACCATAGTGAGTATAATGATCCTGGGAGCAGCATGTCCAACGTAGGCCAGAACAACAACGATGCCAAGCAGCATGAAGGTGGAATCAAACAGCGTGTTAATGAAGAATCTACGAAAAATAGGGGCAACATCCTCTCTCGTAAGAATCTTTCTGAGTTTGCTGATTCTCCATACTGTCATAAACTTCAACTTCAATGATTTGATTCGGGGAATGCTCACCTCATGGGTATCTTTCAACCCAGTTATATTTTATTGTACAGTGGCGCCCGCTATGTCAACATCCTAGAACGTCCGCGCTAACCCCTTATGTTTGTTCACTGAACTAATTTCTTAATACTTTGAAAGCAGTCAAATATCTTAGAATTGTTTCTTGGATCTTCAGCTCCAAATTGTGAAGGAGGATATCCCATTTGTATCTTTATGGTATTATTATGAACTACAGTCTCTATTACTACTTCTGAAGGTGGCTGGGATATAGATGAGATAGGGGTAACAAATAATCCATTGTAGATTTGTACTCCGCCAATCTTTGCAGCAAAGGGGTTGCCATATACAGACACCTGCAATCCTTCAATATTCTTGACTCCTAATTCGGTAAGTCTGATTTCATGAGAAGTTCTATTATACCACACAATGTCTTCGTCCGATATCACCAGTTTGTTGCTCTCTGTGAGGTATATTCCAAAACATCCCTGCGACTGATGGCTTAGAAGAAAATATCCAGCGACAGCAAAGCCCACAATCGCAACAACCGAACCTACAGCAGCATGCTTCAGAAATCTACGTCTTGAGCGGGATTTCTCTGTCATCTACTTCAGCCTGCGACCAAAGTTTAGATATACTCTGAACGATTTATCACTCGCTGCATTCTTATGTAGGTAGTGGAGAGCGCGCGCTTATCAAAACATAACTTGCAAGAGAAGTTATATCAATCGGCGTCACGCTTCGGACAAAAGGTATTACAGGAAAGAATTAAGTGTATTACTTTCTCAATGTATCGTGGTACGTGATGATGAAGCAATTGATCTGTCCACACTGCAGCCAAGATCTCAACAACGACGATTATTACCTTCACATCCAACTCTGCTTTCCCTGCAGACAAGAAGACAAGATCTAGCAATATTGCCGAATTTATTCTACGTAACAAGTCTATGGGAATAACAGATGACAAACACCAATATCGTTCACGTAGTTGGAACAGGGACGATAGGAGAACCGCTGATAGGTCTGCTGGCAGACCTAAAGAAAGCTTTAGCGATAGATGAGGTTACTTTCTCCAAGCGCATGCCTCTGCTAATCGATCGATCAAAGGTTCTAAGCCTCATAAAACGTGGAGCTAAGCTTTGCGTCGAGAAGGATAAGACCGAGGATTTCAGGAAAATAGGCCTGAGCCCAGATTACGAGTATGAAGAAGCTATCTCAAGGGCTTCAGTGGTTATTGACTGCACACCGGCCGGCTTGAAGAACAAAGATCGATATTACAAAAGGTATGAAGATCGGGTCAGGTGTTTTGTGGCTCAGGGTTCTGAGTTCGGATTCGGAAAGATGTACGCGTTGGGGATAAATGATGTGGCTCTAACCCAAGGCGATAGATACATCCAAGTTGTGAGCTGCAATACTCATAACATAGCGGTAATAGTCAGGACCTTAGCTATTGATGGACAATGTTCTAAGCTTGTTCAAGGAAGGTTTCTGTGCCTGAGGAGGGCGGATGATATCAGCCAGGAGGAGGGCTCTATTCCATCACCAAAGGTTGATAGGCATGACGACCCCCAGTTCGGGACACATCATGCACGCGACGTCTATTGGCTTTACAAGACAATTGGACTTGACTTGAATCTCTTCTCAAGCTCCATCAAATTGAACACGCAATACATGCACTCAATCTGGTTCAATCTACAGCTATCAGAGAACATTGACGTGGATGAGGCGAAAAAACGCTTTGAAAATAATCATAGAGTTGCGGTTACGAATAAGCAGCTGGCCAGCCTAGTCTTCTCTTTTGGTCGCGATCATGGGTACTATGGTAGAATTTTGAATCAGACAGTAGTCGTGTTACCTGCTTTGACGGTTAGAAACGGAAAAGAGGTCATAGGATTCTGTTTCACCCCCCAAGATGGAAACAGCTTGCTGAGCAGTGTAGCCGTGATCGAACATGTTCTATGCCGTGATATGTGGGAAGAGAACATGAGAAAGCTCGATTCATACCTTTTCAGTGAAGTATGATTGTACTGTTTGGAACCCACTAGAATAGCGCGCGCTTCTATCTCATTGCCTTCCCGCCAGCGACTTCAGTATTTCTCTCGTTAAAGTCTGAGTCGACCGATGCCAAAAACATGGCGGCAAGTCCCCATGTTACCACTTACTCCAGACCAAAGTTACACCAAGAGTATTACTAAGGAAAAGTTAAGTACACTTTGGCGCAGGCAGTCAAATTGCCCTTAAGAATCAAACCAGTGAGACTGAAACAATCAGTCTACTTTAGAGTTCCAAGTAACATAGCTGGCCTAATAGAGCTCAGTCCAGATTCACAAGTAACATTACGCATCAAAGAGCAAGACGAGCAATTCCTACTGATATATTCTGTCGAGAAATCCCAAGGGGCAGACAAAGCAGAGCTGACGATTCCAATGCAAATACTTGCAAAAAGTTCAACTCGAAAGTGCGAGAACGAGTGAAGAAGAAATACAGGTGAGTTAACAGTGCGTGTTAACCAGCTGTTGGTCAAGCAATGTCTGCGTGGTAGCTTTGAAGGGATTTTACTTCTGATTTACCTTCGCGGTAGGCTGCGATACCCTTGGCAGCGGCCACAGCAGCGGTTAGGGTTGTGATATAGGGCACCCGGTGCCTTATGGCTGCCTTGCGAATGTATGAATCGTCATATTTGCTCAGTTTTCCGGCAGGGGTATTGATGACAAGTTGAATCTCTCCATTCTCGATGGCGTCAGTGATGTTTGGTCGACCTTCGTGCTCTTTGAGTATGGCCTGTGACTTGATGCCTTGACTCACTAGGAAAGCATTTGTACCTGCCGTTGCCTTGATGTTGAACCCAAGGTCGGCGAACTGCCTCGCTACCTCCCCTATCGCCGGCCGGTCGCGCTCAGAGACAGTGATGAGCACAGTGCCAGCAGTTGGAAGCGGTGTAACCGCCTCTTCTGCCTTCCAGTAAGCTGAGCCGAAGGAATTACCGATGCCGAGTACTTCGCCGGTTGACTTCATTTCTGGCCCGAGCAACGGGTCAACTTCAGGGAACATATTGAACGGGAAAACAGCTTCCTTCACTCCGAAATGTGGGATAGACAGCTTCTTCAGTTTGAGTTCCTTGAGATTCTTGCCAAGCATGAGTTCCGTAGCCAAGCGAGCCATTGGAATAGCGCACACCTTGGACACCATTGGAACTGTTCGAGAAGCACGCGGATTGGCCTCCAACACGTAAACCACATCCTTACAGATGGCGTACTGAATGTTCATGACACCGACAACATTAAGTTCACGGGCAATGCGTCGTGCATATTTCTCAATAGTTACAATATGTTTCGGCGGTATGCTCACTGGCGGGATGACGCAGGCAGCATCACCGGAATGGACCCCAGCGTACTCAATGTGCTCCATAACCGCCGGGATGAAGACGTCCTGCCCGTCAGATAGGGCATCAGCTTCGGCCTCGATAGCGTTCTCCAAGTAGCGGTCAATAAGTATGGGCCGGTCGGGTGTGACGCCAACAGCAGCAGCAACGTACAGCCTCAGTTCTTCTTCGTCATGTACAATCTCCATCCCTCGTCCGCCAAGCACGTATGAGGGTCGAACGATAAGGGGGTATCCGATGCGCTTTGCCACAACGAGAGCCTCATTGAGATTGCTGGCAGTTCCTGCTTCTGGCATAGGGATACCATACTTTTTCATCATCTGGCTAAACCGACCACGGTCAGAGGCGATATCTATAGAGTCGACTGAGGTACCCAGTATGTGAACGCCAGCTTCTTCCAGTTCTGCCGCGATATTGAGTGGTGTCTGACCGCCGAACTGAACTATGACCCCAGCAGGTTTCTCCTTCTGATAGATACTAACTACATCTTCAACCGTCAATGGCTCGAAGTAGAGTTTGTCGGAGGTATCGTAGTCTGTTGAGACAGTCTCTGGGTTGCAGTTGACCATGATAGTCTCGTAGCCCAGATCGCGCAGGGCAAAGGCAGCATGGACACAGCAATAGTCGAATTCAATTCCTTGGCCGATTCGATTAGGACCACCGCCAAGAACCATGACTTTGGTCCGGTCGGTTACTGTAGTCCGATCAGATCCATTATATGTAGAATAGTAATACCTGGCGTTCTCCGCACCACTCACAGACACATAGTCCCAGGCTTCCACAATCCCCAGCTTCGTCCGTTGCTCACGAATTTCCTTCTCTTTAACCCCGAGTAACTTGGCTAGGTACTTATCAGAAAAACCATCCTTCTTCGCTCTGACTAGAAGGTAATCGGGAAGCCCCTCACCTTTGTGTTTGAGAATCCTCTCTTCCAGCTCTACAAGCTCTTTCATATGCTGAATAAACCAGGGCTTGATGTGGGTCTTCCGGTAAAGCTCTTGGATATCAGCACCTTTACGGAGTGCCTCGTACATGATGAACTGTCGCTCGCTGGTCGTATAGGTAAGCGCTTTCATCAATTCGTCGAGTGATTTCTCATAGAAATTCTTGGCAAAACCAAGGCCAAAGCGGCCATTTTCAAGTGAACGAATGGCCTTCTGGAAGGCCTCCTTGTAGGTCTTGCCGATGCTCATCACTTCACCCACGGCTCGCATCTGCGTCCCTAGTCGATCTTCAGCATCGCGAAACTTCTCGAAGGCCCACCGGGCGAACTTAACTACGACATAGTCACCGTACGGCGTGTACTTATCCAGAGTGCCGTATCGCCAGTATGGAATTTCATCAAGGGTTAAACCCGCTGCCAACTTAGCTGAGATCAGAGCAATAGGAAAGCCAGTTGCTTTGGAAGCTAGCGCGGAGGATCGGGATGTTCGCGGATTTATCTCTATTATGACTACCCGGCCCGTCTTTGGATCGTGAGCAAATTGGATGTTGGTCCCTCCGATTACGCCTATCCTCTCGACTACCTTGTAGGAAAACTGCTGAAGACGATCTTGCAAGTCTGTGTCAATGGTTAGCATAGGCGCCGTGCAGAAGGAATCGCCAGTGTGAACGCCCATGGCATCAACGTTCTCGATAAAACACACCGTTATCATCTGGTTCTTCGAGTCACGGATGATCTCCAATTCCAGCTCTTCCCAGCCTTCGACTGATTCCTCAATAAGCACCTGTCCAATCAAGCTTGCCGCAATTCCGCGAGCTACAATTACGCGTAGTTCTTCGACGTTGTAGGCGAGACCGCCACCGGTACCACCCAAGGTATAGGCGGGGCGCACGACCACCGGATAACCCAGCTCTTTCGCAATTGCCTCGGCCTCCTTTGCACTGTGGGCGATCTTACTCTGAGGCATGTCGATACCCAGTTCCAACATAGTCTCTTTGAAGGCAAGCCTGTCTTCGCCCCGCCTGATCGCATCAGGCTCAACCCCAATTACTCTGACGTTGTACTTGTCAAGTGCGCCGCACTGTGCTAGGCTTGCACTCAGATTAAGGCCAGTCTGTCCACCAAGGTTGGGAAGTATGGCATCTGGCCGCTCTTTCTCGATAATTTTTATCATAGATTCTAGATTAAGCGGCTCGATGTAGGTGACATCCGCCATAGTGGGATCTGTCATAATTGTCGCTGGGTTTGAGTTGACCAGCACAATCTCGTAGCCCAATGACCGTAAAGCCTTGCATGCTTGCGTTCCAGAATAATCAAACTCACATGCCTGCCCGATTACGATAGGTCCGGATCCAATGATCATTATCTTGCGAATATCACTCCGTCTCGGCATACGCATAACCTCGTCTATTGTGCAGTCAGGATGCTTGAAATACTATGCTAACGTGCTAGCATTTGACATTTCCATTATCTTGGAAGGCATTTCTAAATATAGTGTACAGCGCGCGCTCCATGCAAATGTGGAAGGAACATCTTGAATGCTGTCTGCTCGGGATGCTCGAAGGCTTACGACAACTGTGCATGCGCCAAACTGTAATGCCTCAGGCCGCGAGCGCTTAAGTCTAGAAAATCTTGACTACTAAGCTGTAACTCCTTACCAGTAATGCGGTATTCCCTTTCAAGCGAGCGCTTATTGCTGACACAATGGTTTTGCGTCCACAACTAATTTGGGCTACGGGGCGTTCATTTTTCCTCTACGCTCATGTAGCTTTTGTAACCTGTCTTGTCTATCGCTTTTCTTATCGTAGCTGAATCGACAAGAGTTGGGTCATAATCTATGAAAACCTTGTTCAGCATTATCGCGGTTTTAACTTCGTCTACGCCCTTCATTCTTTTCACTTGTTTCTCTAGGGCAAGTGCACAGGTGGCGCAGTTGATTCCAGTCACCGAAACGATGATGCGAGATCCTTTAGATTTTTTTGTCGGCCCGACAGCTTTTTCAGAAGTATCTTTGTTCCTGATGTTTTTCTCGCTCAATAATTTCGCCTGCAAATTCTAGTTTTGAAAAGCAGGTTTGAATCTTTCAAGTAAGAGTGAGTTAATTATCACAGTAACTGAACTGAGAGCCATTGCACCTGCAGCAAGGAAGGGAAGAACATCATATACTTGTGCTCCAAGGAATGGCACCAATGCTCCTGCAGCAATCGGGATAAGGGCGGCATTATACGAAAAGGCCCAGAAGAGGTTTTGTTTAATCTTCCTTACTGTGATTCTGCTGAGCCTTATGGCAGTGACAACATCTCTTAGGTCCTCTTTTACAAGAACAATTCCCCCAGTTTCCTTAGCGATGTCGGTTCCGCTGCCTATGGCAATTCCCACATCTGCTTTGGCCAAGGCGGGGGCGTCATTTATGCCGTCACCGACCATTGCGACAACTTTCTTCTCGCTTTGAAGAGTCTCGATTACTTCTGCTTTCTGTTGAGGCAGGACCTCAGCATACACTCGTTCTATGCCGAGTGCACTTCCAATTGCGTTGGCTGTCCGCCCATTATCACCAGTCAGCATTACGACTTCAATGTTCATCTTTCTTAGTTCGGCTATTGCCTCGGTCGCATATTCCTTCAGAGTATCGGTTGCGGCAATCACGCCGGCGAGTTCACCATTGACTGCCACGAAGATCACGGTCTTGCCCTCTTCCTCCAGCCTATTGATCGTTTCTTCTATTCTCAGGAGACTCACTGCCATTTCAGACATGAGCTTCCTATTGCCGAGAAGGACTTCTTTGTCTTCGATTCTTGCTTTCACACCCTTTCCGGGAATTGCCACGAATTCAACTGGATCCAGCAATAGGAGAGAGCGAGATGACGCTTCCTTTTCAATTGCTTCAGCCAGGGGATGCTCCGAGCCTTTTTCAACCGATGCTGCAAGCATGACAATAGTATTCATCCCAAATTCGCCGCAGGATATTACATCAGTTACAGAAGGTTTTCCTACAGTCAGTGTGCCCGTCTTGTCGAATACTATAGTGGTCAGCTTTCGGGCGAGTTCTAGATAGTCGCCGCCTTTGATCAGGATACCGTTTTGAGCACCTTTACTCGTGCCTACGAGGAGGGCTGCTGGAGTAGCTATGCCAAGAGCACAGGGACAGGCTATTACTGTCACCGACACGAAAGCTAGAAGGGAGAATTGTAGTCCTATCTTTCCTATGAAATACCAATAGAAGGCTGATACTGAAGCGATAGCTATCACGGCGGGAACAAAGTAGGCTGCAACACGGTCAGCGATCTTTTGTATTGGGGCTCTTCCGATCTGTGCTTCCTCAACAAGCTTGATTATCTGAGCCAAGGCGGTGTCCTGGCCAACTTTTGTAGCCTCAGCTTTTAGCAGGCCTGTTTTGTTTATTGTAGCACCTATGACCTCATCATCAAGATTCTTTTCTATAGGGATGCTTTCTCCCGTGATCATGGACTGATCCACGGTAGAGTGACCCTCAACCACCTTACCATCAATTGGGATTTTCTCGCCAGGCCGTATTATGAAAATATCTCCTACTTGGATCTGTTCGACAGGTATTTCGATTTCTTGTTTATCTCTCAATAGACGTGCAAGTCGAGGCCGAAGATCCATGAGTCTCCTGACTGCTTCAGAGGCTCTTCTTTTGCTTAGATGTTCGAGAAATCTTCCGATAAGAATCAGCGTGACTATTACCGCAGCAGTATCGAAATAAACTCCGCCAGAAGGAAAGAACGATGGAAACAGCGTTATGGCGGTGCTGTAGATCCAAGCCGCACTTGTGCCCAAAGCTATCAGGGCATCCATGTTTCCCATTCTGTTGCGAATCGCGTCATAGGTGCCTCTGTAGAATCGCCACCCGAAAATGAATTGTATGGGCGTATCAAGGGCCAAAAGGATGTAGTTATTAATCCACATTGGCAAAAAGGGTGAATATGTCAAGATGAGTATGGGAACGCTCAAGATCGCTCCTATGACAACCGACATTTTCAGTCTTTTGATCTCAACCTCGGGGGCAATGAACTCTTTCAAACAACTCTGAGAACAGAAATAGTAAGTAGTCCCCCTAATGGTAGCCTTGTATTCGGCAGTCTTCTCATCTACATACATTCCGCATATTGGATCCTTAGCCATAGGTCTCTATTCCTTAGATGCTAGCCCGCGTTGTTGTTCATATCTGGCCCGCTTCATAATTGTTCCGCAAACCCATTATCTCTAACCACGTGCGCGGAAAGCGCGCGCATTGAGTGGGCGCGCTGGGACCACAACTATCTATGAAAGAAGTACGATGATGTGCTAGATTAGTGTTCCAATGCTTGAACAGGGTGTTCCAAACTCTAACTCTTTATCCCTGTATCAGACTATCTGATTTGATGGCAAATGTCCAGAACTAAGATAGCGTTTGGTCTGATAGTGGCAATAATTGTTCTAGCTGCCTCGTTTGTCACTATCACTTCACTCACGAACTACGAAGCGAAGGACTCAGCAGAATACGGCTCGAGATCACTGTCAGTCCCCGAAGCTCAGCCTCCGTCAATAAAGGGTGGCAACTATGAAACGGTCCAAACCAGGATGGTAATCTATAACGGGCAAATCTCCCTTGAGACAGACGATATACCAGGAACACTGGACAAGATCAGGTCTTTGGCTGAAAGAAACGGTGGATATGTCGCCTCAACATCAAGATCAGCATCCGGAACCCAAGGGACAGCTGAAATGACCATGAGGATCCCACAAGACAAGTTCCGAATGGCAGTATCAGAAATTGGCACCTACGGTAAGGTTTTGGATGAACGAACCACAAGTGAAGATATTACTGAACGGTACATTGATTTGAAGGCTAGGCTGAACAATCTACAGATGGAGGAGCAGAGCCTAGTCGAACTCCTAGCCAAGACAAAAACCGTAGATGAAATCCTTAGAGTCGAGCAGGAGCTGGCTCGCGTTAGGGGAGAGGTTGAAAGCCTACAAGGCCAGATCAACTACCTCGATCGGAATGTGGCTATGTCATTGATCACAGTGAGTCTGAGAGAGCCAACCCCGCCATTCAAGCCACCAGCAATGAATTGGGCAGAGACCCTTGAGATAGCAATAAGAGGATTCTTCGAGGTCATACGGGTGCTCATAGTGCTGGCCATTTCTGTCTTGCCTCTGGCTATCATAATTGGAGTCCCAGCATACCTAATCCGCAGAAGAAGCCGAAAGAAAGCACAGACTAAGACATGATTACGAAGCTTTTCTACCTAAGAGCGCGCGCTCTTTTTTCAATGATCCCTCTGGCGTGCGTTTGCGTCTTCCTCCGCTAACCCTTTCTTTGACAATTCTGAGGGGAATGTCTCTGAGGCTACATCCTTCTTCCCTGGGTTCTCTCAGGAGATCATTCATCACTTTGATTATCTTTCTGCGAGCTTGGTTCTACAGCAAGACCAAGGACATCAAATACATGACTACCGTCGCTGATAATGGAACCGTAAAGTTGTCAAAAGCCTTCAACGGTCTAATTGTACAGGCCTCCACCACTGTTCCTGTTATTGACCCTGCCAGTGAAAGGATCAGCGCGTTAACGATCGAAGTGGAGATTATGCCAGTCTGCAGTGAGATCAACATTGCCAGAAAAGCTCCCAAAGTTGAGAAGATCAGCATTACAAGTGAACCTTCAAGACTCTTTGATGAGCTTGGGTAGAGGTGTCGACGCTTAAAGAAAGGAGCAAGGAATGACGCTGACCCATCTCCCCACGCCATAATCATCACCGCTGCCATAGCAATGTGCCTCATTCCCCAGCCAAAAACAACGAGTATGCCTATCGAAATAACATAATAGAGGGGACCATAGACATGAAATCCATCATACTCATCATCTATCATAGTCTTGGACATCATGTCCGTCTTTCGGCTGCGGAAGGAAAAGAGTAACAATAAAGCCAGACCCACAGGTAGTGTGAGTGGATAGTACAAGGATGAGAAGAACGGCAGCAGTAGCATATTGTCTCCGGCAAGAAGATGTATCGCGTGTCTTGTACTTGTTGCTCTCAGATTGAACTTGCTTCTAGCATACTCTGAGACCGCAATTATCAGAAAGACAAGTATGTAGATAAGTGCAACCAATGAAACATCGATGACAGAGATCATGGACTTTAGGTCACACTCCAACTAGCTTAAAGAGTTAAGGTTCGGTTGCGAGAGATCTTGGCACTTTTGTTTTTGACTCTATCAAAAAGATTATCAGGATTGAAAAAGGGGATTTATGGTCTGCGACCCAACAGGTGGCGTGGCTTTGGAAACAATAGCTATCATCGAAGGCTTAATTGTCTGTTTTCTTTTAGGCATAGTATCACTGAAGCTCAGGTTTGTTGATTTATCGGGTTTCGCTGCGGCTTTCATTATTGGAGTTCTAATATTTGCAGTGCCGCCTGATGGCTGGAAATGGTTCGTCGTAATACTCATCTTCCACGTGGTTGCAGCTCAATTTACGAAGTACAAATATGTAATGAAAAGGAGAATGGGTTTCGCTCAGGAAAAAGGAGGAGCGAGAGCTTGGCCCAACATAGTGGCTAATGGAGGCTTTGCAGCACTTTTTGCGTTAGGTGAAGGTCTGTGGCCATCAGGTCTCTGGGTGATGGGATTTCTGGGAGCTGTAGCAACGGCGACCGCAGACACCCTGGCAACTGAGATTGGTCTCCTGAATCCAGCTGAACCTAGAATGATCACTAACCTTCACAGGAAAGTAGCTGCTGGAACATCAGGAGGAATCTCTCCTTTTGGTGAACTGGCAACCCTCCTCGGATCTCTGATAATCGGTCTTGCGGCTTGGCTGCTAAGGGTTGCCAAACTAGATGTCTACCCGATGGGTATGATCCTGTTGATTATTCTATTGGCAGGGCTTGTGGGTTGCACGATTGACAGCCTCATTGGAGCAACCATACAAGGTATGTTCAAGTGTGCGGTCTGCGGCAGGACAACCGAAAGCAAGAAGCATTGCGGGAGGTCCACGCAAAGAATCAGAGGCTCTGGCATAATAGACAACAATATGGTAAATTTCATCTCAACTGGAGTGGGAGCACTGTCTTCGGTAATCGTCTTCTTACTACTGTAGATTGGCGTGATCTGTAAAGTTGCTTAAGCACTCTCAATCTAGGTCACAGTGCACCATAGAAATGATCGGTACGGCGCCTGGAATACATTATTAGATGTATTCCTCTCCTCTAACAAATGTGCTAACTGAGGACGAGCTTATAGCGCGTGCTTAAAGAAGGAAGAATTGTGAGAGGTCTTAGGCTGTCTTGAGGAGTACCAGATGGTAAGCCCAGTTATACTAGCAGTCCTAAGCATGCTCGCCACAGGATTTGCGGATTTCATCTATAAACGAGCTCGAGTCAAAGGCGCTGCCCCGGCGCTATTCCTTCTCTATCAAAGCATCTCCTTCAATGCAACGAACGTAGCTTTCGTCGTTTACTCGGGTTCAGTCAACATAACTCTGGTAACTATCATATTTGGAGCAAGTTGTGCTTCACTCGTCTACCTATCAGTTTACATTTTCCTCAAAAGCCTTGGACCAGGACATGCGAGCACAAATGTGCCAATTTTCAGATTGAGTTTCATCATCACAGCAGTTCTTGCATTGTTGTTCCTCCATGAATCAGCAACTTTTGGAAGGCTTTTGGCTGTGGGTCTGGCGGCCCTAAGTATACTGACCTTATCAAGCAGCTTTCGTAGCAGTCCCACCTCTTTTGCGGCGGCCTTACAGCTTGCTTTTGCAACGTCAGCGTACGGTCTTTTCGGAGTTCTCTACAAGATCGCCATCATCATGGGATCATCACCAGTAGGCATACTGGTCGTTCAGGGAATGTTCTTCATAACCTACGCATTCTTAGCCGCGAAGCGTGAGGGTCCTATTGTAAAGTCACGCAGGATCTTAGTTCATGCTCCCATCTGTGGCATTCTCTTTTCCTCGTCTTATCTGCTGCTTTTGGAGTCTCTCAAACACGGCGACGTCAGTGTCAGCTTTTCCATAGTCCAACTTAGCTTCATAGTCACCAGCCTTCTCGCAATGTTAGTTTGGCGTGAAGAAATTCAGGCTCAGAGTGTCCTAGGGATAATCTTGGCCGTGTTAGCCGTGCTTTCCTTTGCCTACCTCTGACGACTTCACCCACGGCACCTACCCCGCATGCGAGTCCGATGTCAGATCAAGATATGGCTAAATACTATCTAGGCTATCGTGAGTTTCAGTGTGAGAGTTCGAGCTAAGACATCCTATCTGACTCCAGATAGTCTTCAAAGTGGACTGATAGCATTTGAAGAGTAGACTCGTCAAGGCGAATTCCAAGGGAAAGCATCTCAAAGCACTTGCTTTGCTATCCGGAGGCTTGGACAGTGCTCTGGCCGCAGCTCTGCTAACCAAGGAAGGCGTGGACGTGGAGGCAGTCTTTTTCAGCCATCCTTTCTATCCATCCAAAAGCAAGAGCCGTCTTCAAGCAGAAGATGTAGCTGAATCACTAAACATCAGATTGAAAACGATCAAACTCGATGAGCTTATTGAAGTTGTTAAGAAGCCAAAGCACGGCTACGGGAGAGGTCTTAATCCCTGTATTGATTGCAGGATCTTCATGCTCAAGAAAGCCAAGAAACACGCCAAGAAGATCAGCGCATCCCTAATCATTACAGGGGAGGTTCTGGATGAGAGACCAATGTCTCAACACCGTAGAGCTCTAGATTTGATAGAGAAGGAGTCTGGTCTTGAGGGAAGAATTCTTAGGCCTCTATCAGCAAAATTGTTGCCTGAAACTGAAGCTGAAAGATGTGGCCTAATAGACAGGGACAAAATGGTGGACATAAGAGGCCGACCCAGGAGGAGGCAACTTGAGCTAGCAAAAGATCTTGGGATCACAGGATACGCAAGCCCAGCTGGAGGATGTCTGCTAACAGAGAAACTCTTCGTGAAGAAACTAAAGGATCTCTTCAAGAATACGGAAAATGTTACAGCAAGAAATATCGAATTGCTAAAAAAAGGTCGGCATTTCAGAAAAGGGCGTAACAAGATAGTAGTCGGCCGAGATGAAGATGAGAACACGAAGCTGTTGAACATGAAGGGAAACAGAGACTACTATTTCGAGGTTCCTGAGTGTGGTAGTCCAACAACGCTGCTGCTGGGCCCGAAATCGAAAGAAGCGATCGAGACGGCAGCTTCTTTGACCGCATATTACTCAGACAACAAAGATGATCAAACAATGGTGGCTTATGGCATAAAACGACTAGACAAAACAATAAGCGTTCACAGGATAAGCGAGGAAGAAGTCAACAAGCTAAGGGTTGCCTAGATCGAAGAGTGGAGCGCGCTCCTTACTCAGATTTTAGTATGTAAATTCTTTCTTTGCATGCAATTACCATGAAAAAGTCGAAATCAGCGCGCGCTAGTCATATTCAAATTATTATTACATTATTAGATATATCTGTAGCATAAAGCTTAATTTGTGCGCAATCGTCGATATTCAGCAGATGTAACATGCCTAGAAGAAAAACTTCCAATCTAATATCGAATGTATTAGCTTCAGCTGAAAGGTTGAAGAAAGACATAAGTTCTGTTCCCATCGAAATACAGGATAAACTCCAAGAGCTAGCTATGGCAATAGTAAGCAAACCAGCCAAGAGGCGCGGACGCCCACCAAAGAAGAGAGGAAGACCGAGAAAAAGAGGTAGACCAAGGAAGAGAGAAAGACCGCGCAAAACGAGGACAGAAACGGCAACCCCTATGTAGAGGGGCCTTCTACTTCTCGATCTCAACAATTTTCTTTCTAGATTTCAGTCCAGAAATTATTCTAACCTGAGAAGAAGATAATCCGAAGTATTTCGCGAGTTTTCTTATCAATTCACGATTAGCTGCGCCTTTTTTTGGCATCGAGGTCAATCCAATCATTATTCTGTCCCCCTCTATTTTTACAAAGTCTCTATGGAACTGAACCTCAACATTAAATCTCATGTCTGTCGAAAACCTCTGCCGGAGTTCTTTTACATATTAACAACTAGAATTGAATTTTCAACCAAGCGCGCGCTATAAAAGTATAATTGCGCGTCACCTATGATTCCCTGAGGTCATAATTGTGTCAGATGCTTCCACACTGCGTCGAAGACAGCCAAATCGATTGATCCTTGAAAAGAGCCCCTACCTTCTCGAACACGCCTATAATCCAGTGGACTGGTTCCCGTGGGGCTTGGAGGCTTTCGAGAAAGCCAAGAGAGAAAACAAACTAGTGTTTCTATCAGTTGGATATTCAACCTGCCATTGGTGCCACGTGATGAAACGGGAATCCTTCGATGACAACGACGTCGCGAGAATGATAAACCAAAATTTCGTCCCGATCAAAGTGGACAAAGAAGAGCGGCCTGACATAGACAACCTCTACATGGCCGTCTGCCAAATGATCTCTGGCAACTGTGGCTGGCCTCTGACGGTAGTAATGACCCCTGACAAGAAACCTTTCTTTGCGGGCACATATTTTCCGAAAGAAACACGCGGCGGCCGCATAGGAGTGACGGAATTGATACCTCGACTTGAAGAACTTTGGATGACAAGACCAGAAGAGATTCTGAAATCGGCGAATGAGATTACCGCCACACTCAAGAGGCTGACATTTTCGGAGGGAGAAGCTGTTGGACAAGACACACTGAATCTCGCGTACCAACAACTTGTACAAGTCTTCGATGAAGAGGCCGGAGGTTTCCACAAAGCACCCAAGTTCCCAACCCCACACAACCTATTCTTTCTGCTTCGTCACTGGAAGAGGACAGGTGACAAGAAAGCACTACAGATGGTCGAGAGAACCCTTCAATCAATGCGCAGAGGCGGAATCTACGATCATGTAGGTTTCGGATTCCACCGCTACTCTACAGATGCCAAGTGGCTAGTACCACACTTCGAGAAAATGCTCTACGACCAAGCCCTGATCGCAATGGCTTACGTTGAAGCCTACCTATCAACTAACAAGCAAGAGTACAAAAAGACCGCAAATGAAATCATCGAATATGTTTTGCGTGAAATGACCTCACCAGAAGGCGGATTCTACTCCGCAGAAAATGCTGAGAGCGAAGGCGAAGAAGGAAAGTTCTACCTGTGGACCACCAACGAGATACGAAAAACGCTGGGAAAGGAAGCAGATTTCGTCATAAAGTCATTCAATGCTGAGACAAATGGTAACTTCCCAGATGCATGGGAAACTAATAACGGCTTAAACATCCTACATGTCAAAAGATCAAGTGCTGACTTGGCTTGCGATCTGAAAATATCTGAGCAAGATCTCAGAAAAAAAATGGAAAGCATTAGACAGCAACTATTCTCTGAGCGAACAAAGCGATTGCACCCTCATAAAGATGATAAGATTCTGACAGACTGGAATGGCCTGATGGTGGCAGCACTAGCCAAAGCTGCACAAGCCTTTGACGAACCCAAATATACTGAAGCCGCCAAGAGAGCAACAGACTTCATCCTCGGAAAACTACATAGACAAGACGGAAGACTTCTGCACATGTATCGAGGCGGTCAACCGTCCGCGCTGGCTTACGCCGATGATTACGCTTTTCTAATTTGGGGTTTGATAGAACTCTACGAAGCAACTTTCGATGCCCGTTATCTGCAAGTCGCAACAGAACTGAATCAGGATTTCCTAGTTCACTTCTGGGATGACGAAGGTGGAGGATTCTTTTTCACCTCTGACGACGGCGAGATGCTGTTAATCCGGAAAAAGGAGATATATGATGAAGCCATTCCATCATGCAACTCCGTAGGCATGTTAAACCTGATCCGTCTCAGTCGTATGACCACAAATTCCGACCTTGCAGAAAAGGCAAGCCGGATCACCCGTACTTTCTCCACAACTGTCAGACAATCACCATCATCCTTCACCCATCTAATGGTCGGAATAGACTTCCTGCTAGGTCCATCTTATGGAATCGTTATTTCGGGAAAGACCAATGCAGATGATACAAAAATTATGATTAATGCAATACGAACACGCTTTCTACCTAACAAGACAGTACTTTTCATCCCTTCAGATCAAGAATCACCAGAAATCTGTAGAATAGCTGAGTCCGTCAAGGACCAATCTAGCATCAACGGTAAAGCCACCGCCTATGTCTGTCGCAATTACGTATGTGAAAAGCCGACAACAGACTTGGGTAGAATGTTGAACCTATTGGATCTGGAAAGAACAGGAAGAGAATGAATCCAAATCTCCAAATATTAAGCGATCTCTATCAGTGAGAGGTGTGATCATGCCAAAACGAGCAAGGGTTGCTGTTCTTCGAGTGCAGGATTTTGACAAGCCTTATGATGTTGTGAAAGAAGCCGTGAGATTAGCGGGCGGATTTGAGGACGTAGTAAAAAGTAACTCTTACACAACGATCAAGCCGAATCTGGTTAGAATCCCAAAATACAGGAACGAATCCATACCAAAAGGTGCAGCCACGAGTCCTGAGGTACTAGATGCCGTAGTGAATCTGACAAAAGAGAGATCTTCAAGAATAGCCATCATAGAATCTGATACGTTACTTGGGAAAGCTGAAGAGGCCTTTGAAAAATACCAGATATATGACCTAGCCAAGAAATATGACTTGGAACTTGTCAATGCCACTGAGGATGAACTTGTCGAATGCGAAATTCCTGACCCACAATTCTACGTTGCCATTGATGGACTAAGTTGGCTAGATCCCCCGGAAAAAGAGATGTTCGCACATGAATATACTCTCAGGCTCTCCAAGAAATACCTTGATAGTGCCAGAATTTCTGTTCCCTCAATGAAGACACAAGCAGATCCTTACTCTGCAATAACTTTCTCAATCAAGAACATGTTCGGGGTATTGCCCGAAGTTGGGAAATTCAGGAAATTCCATGAAATAAAAACTTGGAAAGGAAACAAGTACAACATAGGAATAAACGTAGGCAGATCAGTCCTTGACCTATGTCAGGTTGCCCCACCAAATTATGCGATAATTGATGGCCTTTGGGGCCTTCACGGACCCGGTTCACCGGCAACAGGATACAGCGTCAAAATAGGAGTAGTTATAGCCTCACGTGATGCGTGGGCTGCAGATGCAGTTGCAGGATCTATTGTGGGATTTGATATGAATCGATTATTCTACTTTAGAAAGGCTGAGAAGATGGGATTAGGTGTCACCAGCATCGACGACATAGAAGTTGTGGGAGAGAGCATCGAGTCAGTCATGGTGCCTTTTAAAGTCGATGTCAGTCTCGAAGCCCAACATTTGCTCGACAAATGTGTTGGTCGCTGAAATTCGGCTACGTGGTTCGTGGTTCACTGCATGACTTATGGGAGAAGCACTGCTCTCCCTTCTATTTCGCCCCGCTTGAGTTTACATAGGGCATCTTGAGCTTGACTGAGAGAGAAAGTCTGTGTAGAGATCTTGATCTTGCCTGCTGAGGCTATTTGCAGCACCTCTCGCATGTCCAGTCTTGTTCCTATGGCTGTACCCTTTATTGTCTTCTCGAAGAAGAACATCAGATTCTTGATATCTCCAGTAACTCCAAGCACTATTGTCCCTCCAGGTTTTGTTATTCGTTGCGCGCGGTCGATCGCATCTTGGGATGGTGCAAATACTATCGCGGAGTCGGCGTATCCCATGTTCTTCATTTCAGAAACAAGGTTATTGTCTTGAGTGAGGATTCTGTCAGCACCAACCCTCAGTGCCAGATCAAGATTCCTTTTGTTTCTGCTTACTGCAACCACTGTAGCACCAGTCAGCTTCGCAAATTGTATTGCGACATGCCCTACTCCACCAATCCCGAATATCGCCACAGTCTTGCCTGATGATAGACCCGCCTGCTTGACAGCTCTGTGGGCCGTAACTCCCGGACAGAACAAGGGGGCAGCCTCCTCATCTTTTAGATGCTGAGGAACTCGATAGACAAAGTCAGCTTTTCCTTTTATGTATTCAGCATATCCACCATCAACAGTCTCACCAGTGATCAATCTAGATGGACAGAGGTGTTCTCTACCGCTCAGGCAAAATTCACATTTGCCACATGCCAAGTATAATGGTTGAATACCAACTCTATCACCAACAGCCAAATTGTCAACATTCACCCCAGCTTCCTCAACTATTCCAATGATCTCATGACCAGGGATGATTGGTGACTTCGAAGGAATTCCGAGTCTGCTGTAGACCCCCTCGATCACATTCAGGTTGGAACGGCACACGCCACAAGCCTTGATCTTGATCAGCACCTCATCAAGACTTTGTTTAGGGAGATCATAATCGGAATACCGTAGCGGATTCTGTTCAATGGGGCCCGTCTTATCCAGGAGGATAGCCTTCATAGATCTGAACCTTCTGATGAGGACAAATATCTCCGCCGTTGTCAATATAGCAGTATTTGAGATTCCTCAGTGAAAGCGGGTCTAGCTTACACCGGGAAATCCTATATATTTGCCCAGAAAGGCATATGGACCTGCACTCTTGAGTTGGTGGACGAATGTCAGCTTCAAGAATTCTCTTCCAAGACTACAGCAAGAACGGTGAAGTACTCGCTGAAATCGGAAAGTACTTTGGAGGCATAATTCAGGATGTCGTCTCCAGAGGAGACAAAGTAGCGATCAAGGTTCATATGGGGGAGTATGGAAATCTCACATATCTTAGGCCTCCCTTTGTTAGGGAATTTGTGAAGCTTGCCAAGGAGGCAGGAGGCAAACCGTTCGTAACGGACACGACGGCGCTTTATCCCAAGAACAGATTTACCGAAGAACAATATCTAGAGACTGCCGCATATAACGGATTCACGGAGGATTCCGTTGGAGCTCCCATAGTCATTGCAGACGGACCGCTTGGCTACACCGGCAAGATCCGGAGACTAAGGAAGACAGTTGATGGGTGCGAGATCAAGAAGATCAAGGTTGCACAAGCATTCGTCGACTCCGATGTCATGATCGTTCTGACTCACGGCAAAGGACATATGCTTAGTGGATTTGGAGGAGCGATCAAGAACTTGGCCATGGGTTGCACAACAAAAGATGGAAAAGCGGCCCAACACCTGGCAAATAGAGTGATACTAAATGTAGACAAATGCAATGGCTGCGGTAAGTGTATCGAAGTTTGCCCGTTCGACGCTATCACGATAGAGCACGGTAAACACGCCAAGGTACTGTCAAGATGCATGTCCTGCATTAGCTGCTATTTCTCCTGTACTGAAGGAGCCCTAAACTTGCCAAAAGGGGCCAAGAGAAGATTCCAAGTCAACCTCGCGCACGCAGCCAAGGCAATCACGGAAGGGTTCGGCAGAGGCAAGATCGTGTACGTAAACTTCCTTCAAGACATAACCAAATTCTGCGACTGCGCCACGCCTTCAGGTAACCCATTAATCCGTAATGTTGGAATCTTAGGAGGAAAAGATCCAGTCGCAATAGACAAAGCCTCAATAGATCTTATAGACAAGGCTCCAACATACGTCAGGAACCTAGCAAGGGTCAAAGACCGACTTGGAAGACTCAACGAAACAAGCAGTTTGATTCACATAAGAACAGCCCATCGACTCGGAATGGGGAATCTCCGATACGACCTGATCAATGAGTAGCACGCGCTTACAACGATACAGTGGGAATTTCATTCTTCATGATTTCACGAAGCACAGTTGTTGCGAAAGCACCTTTGGGTAGCGTAAAACTCACCACGAGGCCTTGAGGACATGGATCCACACTCAGATCCGGAACTAGGAGTCTTCCCAAACGTCTCGTACCCTCAACTTTGGCGGCTTCAAATTGCCTCAAGGATATTCCTGCTTCATCAAGGATCTCCGATTCTAGTGCTGCCGGGACTCCTTTAGCTGTCCACATATTCGAACCGTAGATCGGAGCAGTGAAGCTGATTTCGTGTTTCTCGTATCGAGGCTGTTCCTCATCTCTGTTAACTACTTCGAACATGCCACCGGTGGCATATTTCTTGGCTATGTCGCCCAATAGAATATTGTCAAAAACACCTCTCTCTAATCTGAGAGCTAGGTAGCGATTACAGAGGTAGCTTTGGTAGCTGGAGATGAGATAGCGTCGCAGCCAGCGGTCCACGTTATGCAGCCGACCCTGGACTATTTCCAGGCCTCTTTGAATGTTATCCCCTTTGAAGCCGAATCGCTGTGGGCCGAAAAAGTTCGGTAACCCTCTTTGTTGAAGTCGAGTCACTATTTCCCGGGCTTGGCATAGAGCCTCTCCCGATTGCAGTTCCAGCCCAGTTATCTTGATCGTGAAGCGGTTCCCTAACAGATGCCCTAGTCTAAGCTTGTTCTTATGGAGCCGAGCCCAGTGAACGGTCACGGGCAGATTATTCTTGATCAACTCTACTGCCTGATTTGTGAACTCGTCACTGACGTTCCCGACAAGGAGACTGAAGGTCTGAGTCGTGCGGGCGTATTTATCCTTCAGACCTGCATACCCAATGTCAGTAGCTGGTAGATTGAGCAGATTAGCGAGTTTTTCTTGCACTTCTCTGGTGGTCAGTCCTTCCTTTGTCAAATTGATGTATAGGTGCTGACCCTTTCCCTCCGGTTTATAGAGAGGTAATTCTTCAACTAAGAAATCTTCTGCAATAGCCCGAAGTCTTCCGCCAATGCCCGGCAGATCTTCGGTAATATATGGGAGTTCAAGCATGCTGTTCATAGATCTATATTAGCCCACATCTAGTTCATCGAAACCGCAATGAGGAAGACTCTGTGTCTCGAAACGGTACGTGCTTGAGATTGCGTCGTGATTTGCTATATAGAGGTACAGCTATAGCTCCTCTCGTTTCGGTAGGGTGTCTCGGGCTCCCCTCGAAACAGGCTACCATTAAGCCATCAAGCGAATATTTCTTCTCTTATTACCTAATGGTCCACATTCAACTCTATGATCGGACACTTGTCACAGTCGAGTCTCGAGATTTCACCGTTGTAGTAGAAACACCAGTCCCAAGTCTGCCCTTCCATTATCAGGGAGCCCTTGAATCTGCATTCAAGTTTCCCGGAGACCATCGGCTAAGGCCCTAAACACATTATTATGGCTTGATTTTTTAAGGTTGATCTTTTGTGGTGTGCACAGCCATACGCTATCCAGCAATTCCTGGATTAGTTTATCCGTAGCCCAAACTAGTAGGTAGTCTCAGAATAGCGAGCAAGAAACGTCAATGAGATTCAGATGTGTGAGGTAATGGCAAAAATGCGAAGAAGCATCGTCAGGATAAATGAGGCTCTCTGTAACGGATGTGGAAAATGTGTTGCTCCGTGCGCCGAAGGCGCTATAGCAATAGTGAATGGCAAGGCAAAGGTACTCAAAGAAGAGCTGTGCGATGGACTCGGCTTTTGCATCGGTATATGCCCTACTGGAGCTTTGACGATTGAAAAGAAAGAGACTGTACAATTCAATAAGGAATTGGCTGAGAAGACTGCACAATCTCACTCACAGATGGTTGCAGCATGCTTCACGTGTGGCAAAACAGAGAAAGACATAGTCCTTCTTCCTGTGAGATCTAAAGGGAAAAGCGAATGGGTCTGCGCTAAGTGTCTGCCCAGTCTGATTCATGGTTAAGGGATCACTTGGCTGAGCGGCCCTAGGGAGCTGTCACGTCATGGCAAGAATCGCTGTGTATCCTTTTATAGCTCATTCCGAATTAGCTAGCGAGGATTTTCTATGGAAAATGAACTTCTAAAGTTCGAAAGGAGAGGCGCTGTCGCCATTCTGACGCTGAATCGTCCTCAAGTCTTGAATGCTCTCAATGAACCCATGATCGATGCCATTTTGGAAAGATTCGCACAAATTGAGAAGAGTGATGATTTTGGCGCTGTAGTAATAGAGGGTGCGGGCAAAGCCTTCTGTAGTGGTCATGATCTGAACGAGATTTTGAATGCCAACGCCTTGCAAAGAAGGCATCTCTTTACCAAGTCGATAAAGGTCTACGAAGATATCGCCCGAATGAGCAAGCCCGTGATAGCTGCAGTTCACGGTTACACGACCGCCGCTGGTTGTGGACTAGCCGCGGCATGTGACATGGTTATTGCCTCTGAGGATTCAATATTCCAGACGCCCGGGGTTAACATAGGGCTCTTCTGTTTGACACCGATGATTCCTCTTCAAAGATGTATTGGACGAAAGAAAGCGCTAGAGATGCTCATTACCGGAGATCCTGTGAGTGCGAGTGAAGCCGAAAAGCTGGGATTAGCAAATAGAGTTGTCCCCAAGGGAAAGCACGTTGAATCTGCTGTTGTGCTTGCTGAGAAGATATCCAGTAAGAGTCGGACAGCTTACCGTATAGGTAAACCAGCATTCTACTTGATGGGAGATATGGAATATGTGGACGCGCTACATTATGCTAAAGATTTGATCGCTTTGGCATCAACTTCCATGGATACTGAAGAAGGAATAAAAGCCCTTTTGGAGAAGAGACCCCCTCAATGGAAAAATAGGTAATCATGAATCGGTCAAGAAGTCACGATTTCTAGAAGAAATACGTTGTTCCCACTGCGTTGTGGATATAGCGGTCAGGGAACTCTTGGGCGATTCTATTGATTGCTTTCCACCCTGTGCAATGTGACGGTACGACTATGGAGGGGTCGAACAATCTCAGTTCAGCTATGGTCCTATCTATTATGGGCTCGAAGGCTTTCCCAGTTAGGTGGAACCCACCCAACACTGCGTAGATCTTAGTGCCTGTCAGTTCTGTCAGATATCTGAGTGTGTTTATTATGCCTGCATGCGCGCATCCTGAGATCACAACCAAGCCTTTACCCCTGACATTGAAGGCGACGGCCATATCGTCCATGATCAATGGATCCTTCTCGAGTTTACCCTCTATTTCGACATAGTTTATTGGGAGGCCTTTCTCAAAGTCTGTAACTCTCGGTATCTCGCCAGAAACGAGCATCATGTCTTCAGCCATCAGAAAGGGCTTGGTGATCTCTATGATTCTGGCTCCTGCACTTTGAAGAGATTGTCTATCGAGGCTTGGAAGGCGGACTTTGACTCCATCGGGGAAGACCGCCCATCTTTGGAGGAAGGCTTTAGGGTGAACTATGACCGCCATGTCCACTTTTCCAACTCTATTCAGGATGCTCATAAGACCAGCGATGTGGTCCGCATGACCATGAGTGATCACGATTCCCTCTGTGTGACTCAGATCTATTTCCATACGATCTGAATTTACTAGGACACCTTCTGGTGTGACACCAGTGTCAAGCAGTATCAAGTGCTCTTTGCCCTCGCTCATGATCTTGACAAGAGCAGAGAATCCATGCTCGGCTATAGGTGCAGGTCTCATATCCTCATTCTTTCCAAAAGGTAACCGCTGGACGCCTTCTGACCCAGACATCAGTATGTCCGTGAAATTATCCATGAGGTTTCTAACTTCTAGTTTCTCAACTTCTTTCAAAGCTATGCTCATAGCCACCGCCTAGTTCTTGATATACTTAGGTGGAAAGCATAATAAATCTTAAAGAACAGGACTGAAAACACCTTTGGAAAAGGCATTGTGGAAAGAAAATTGACTCGTTCTTCAAGCTGGACTTTCATATTCATTATTCTATGCGTAATAGTCTTCATTATTCAGAATGTCACTGATCTATGGATCTATTTTGCCTTCTTCCCAGCCGAATCACTTAGTTTCCCTTGGATGTTCATCACTTCAATATTCCTGCATGCTGATCTGTCACATCTCTTCTTCAACATGATAGCGCTATTCTTCTTCGGGACAAGTCTGGAGAGACTCATAGGGAGAAACGCATTCGTGGCACTCTTTCTATTATCTGGATTGGTAGGTAACCTTGGATATATGATTACCACCACAAACCCCCACATTCCAGCAATCGGTGCGTCTGGAGCTATCTATGGGGTGATGGGTACCTTGGCAGTCTTGGAACCATTCACGATGGTCTACATATACGGAATTCTTCCGCTTCCTATGATCGCAGCCGCAATCCTTTGGGGCCTTCTTGACTTCACAGGGCTCTTTGCCCCTTCAGGAATTGCCCACGGCGCACACCTCGGAGGGATGTTCGTAGGGGTCCTCTTGGGAATCTATTATAGACTTCGGGTACGAACAAAGAATCTCCAAATCCGCTATACGTATCAATATTAGTGCGAAGAGGACTTCAAAGAATCATGGAATGGCTTATTGACAAGGCCAAGCTCCGACTTCTCCAAGGCGATATTACAGATCAGAATGTTGACGCCATCGTCAACGCTGCGAACTCAAGTCTTATGGGAGGGGGCGGAGTCGACGGGGCAATCCACCGCAGAGGCGGACCGACCATAATGCGAGAATGCAAGAGAATTAGATCTTACGATTGGCCGGAAGGACTACCTACTGGAAAAGCTGTAATAACCTCAGGAGGAAGACTGAAAGCCCGATCTGTAATCCACACAGTGGGACCTGTGTGGCACGGCGGTGGGAAGGATGAGGCCAGGCTGCTATCAGACGCGTACCGCAACTCTCTAGAGTTGGCAATAAAGAAAGGACTGAAAAGAATATCTTTTCCATCCATAAGTACGGGAGCATACGGGTATCCCCTGATCGATGCAGCAAGGACAGCACTTGAGGCTGTCAAGGAATTCCTTGAGAAAAAGGACAGCATGGAAGAGGTCAACTTCGTCCTCTTCACAGAATCAGATCTCCGAACCTACGAAGAGACTGCTATAGCTCTATTTGGCAAGCCAGGTAACCGAACCATCCACCAAAGTGGAGCAACATGCTAACTCACAAAGAACGCTATATGAAGGCCGTAGATCTTGAATCTGCAGACAAAGTTCCTGTAGACGGCACCAATCTTGATTTGATACACGCCCAAAGAATTCTCAACAGGGAGCCTATGAGCACTTTACTTCTCTCACAAAAGCACAATGATGCCATTGACATGAACTATGTTGTCAAACACAACCAGAGACTGATTAACGAAGCCTCAATGAGGCTCGATTTTGGCTCTCTTATGGTTAATGACTGGCATCTGTACCCTGAAGGGTTTAAGCCACGATTCATAGATGCCACCAGCTTTGTTGACCATTTGGGAAGGATCTTTCGGATAAAACAAGATGTCAAAACAACCTATTGGGTCGACGGGATAGTTAAGTCACCCGAGGATCTGGAGAAGCTCGAATTTCCAGAACCTGAAGAACTCAACCTGGACATTGTGGAAGAGACAGTTGCTGAAGCCAAAGAAGAGTACCCAGTGGTGGGTATGTGCCACTCAGTAGTCACAGCCCCCTTCCAGATAAGAGGTGGAATCGACAAGCTTACCATTGATTTGTATCGGCAACCAGATTTCGCCAAGAGGCTGATTGAGAAGGTCTTCAGATATCAAATCGGTATTGTCAGGAGATTTATCGAGGCTGGAGTTGACATCATAACAGAGGGAGATGACCTTGCGGATCTGAAAGGACCAATGTTCTCCCCGAAGATACTGAGAGAGTTCTTCTTTCCCTACATAAGGAAATTCATCGAGGAATGTCACTCCCACAAAATCCCTGTGATGAAGCACTCTGACGGAAACCTCTACCCGATCCTTGACGATCTAATAGATCTAGGCATAGACGGATTACACCCAATCGAGCCCAGCGTCATGGATCTGAAGAAAGTAAAACAGCAATACGGTGGCAAGATCTTTCTGCGCGGAAATGTTGATTGTATCCACATATTGCCTTACGGTACTGAAGATGATGTAAGACGTGACGTAAGGCGTTGCATAGATGCAGCCGCAAAAGGCGGTGGTTTCATTCTATCAGATAGCAACTCACTACACAGCAATGTAAAGACAGAGAACATTCAAACAATGGTTGATGAAGCAAGGAAGTACGGCAAATATCACTAGGAAACCTAGCGTTAGTATACCTGGTGTTACGTCACAATAGTCACTATGTCGTGATCATGGATTACGTGGTCCATTCTGACACGTTGAGGACTATATTTCACACTGGTCCCAGATACAAGTGCGTATTTAGCTTCCTCAGCAAACTTGCGGTGTATCTTCGCACAGACATGAGATATTGTTGATCCAGCTGTTAGTATTAGCGGCTCTTTGAAATCCGGCTCTCCGTTTCTGGGTTTCAGATAGATCCTTATGAAGTTCAGTCGGTCGTAGATAGCTTCCTTCAATTGATCAAGATTGATGTTCCGATCCGCTGATGTTGGAATGTACTCCTCTCCTATTCGGGTCTTGACCTCAGCCAGATATTCAGGACTGACCAAGTCTATCTTGTTCAGAACACTGACTGCTGGTACATACTGGCGGGTTCCCGTGACAACGTCGATGAGCTCATCATCGCTTATATCCTCTCTTATGATGACGTTTCCATGATGGATTCCGTAGACGCTCAGTATCGCCTTGGCCGTGTTCTTAGATAGTCTGGTCAGCTTGCAAGTTGAGGTTATGCCGAGACCGCCTTGGGAGGATCTCTCTAGGGTGACGTTGGGAGGGCGGGCGTTGAGTCGGATTCCCATCTCATGCAATTCCTTCTTCAGGACCTCGATCTGAGCAGGCTGGAATACGTCCACGATCAGCATTATGAGATCTGCATTTCGTGCAACGGATAGAACTCTTCTTCCTCTACCAGTCCCACTCGCCGCACCAGCAATTATGCCTGGAAGATCAAGGATCTGTATTTTAGCCCCTTTGTATTCAAGTAGGCCTGGAATTACTGTCAGTGTTGTAAAGGCATATGATCCAACTTTCGACTTGGCATTAGTCAGTCTGTTCAGTATCGTCGACTTTCCGACGCTAGGAAGGCCTATTAACACGACAGTACAGTCCCCCCCCTTCTTTAGCTCAAAACCGCCGCCCCCGCCGCCTTTTCTCGATCTCTGGAATTGTTCTTGCTCAGCTCTGAGCTTAGCAAGTTTGGCCTTTAGCAGTCCGATATGGTGCTCTGTGTGCTTGTTAATCTGGGTCTTCTTCATCTCTTCTTCTATTGCTTTGATCTTCTCTGGCACACCCAAAGGCGAGCACCTCATCTACTGTATAGAAAATCGATCCTTTGATCCTTAGACTCTCGAAAGAAGGTCAGATCTCCTATATTGAGATTCTCTCCGTGGGGAGAGTATCGCACAACTTTTAAGAGTTGATGATGCAATCTCACCAGAGATCTAGAAATGGCAGCAGTAGACACTGAGAAGATTACTTTCTGGGAAGCCCATCCCGGATCCCAATTAAAAGTCTTGGGAAGCGGTGAGAATATGACAATGGTCTACGCTAGAATAAAAGCTGGGTCGCTGATTCCAGAGCACAAACACCCACACGAACAGATAGCGTACTGCCTCCAAGGTGAGGCTGTATTCAGGATAAGTGGTAAGACATTTCACATAAAGAAAGGATACAGCTTCATCGTACCCTCGAACGCAGTGCACTCAGGCAAGATAGAGGGCGACCAAGAATACGTTAGCATAGAGGCATTCTCGCCACCTAGACAGGACCTTCTCAGAGGAAAATTCGCACCCGAAAAAACCAGAGAGTAGACAGATCGTATTTACTCATCAGACACACCTGTTCGGAGAATCAGACCTGTGAAATTGACAAAAAGTCCGTGGACAGCGCTCTTCCCCTGCCCTGTGGTTCTTGTCACCTGCATTGACCAAGCCGGAAAGCCCAATATCATTACCTTAGCATGGGCAGGAACAGTGTGCTCAGACCCACCAACTGTAGGTGTGGGCATACGGCCACACAGATATTCCTGCAAGCTGATTGAAGAGACAGGCGAGTTCGTCGTGAACATCCCAACTCATAAGATCTTGAAGGCGGCGGACTATTGTGGAGTTTTCTCAGGAAAAGACGTGGACAAGTTCTCTGAAACAGGGCTCACACCAGAACCTGCCAGGGAAGTCAAGCCACCTCTGATTAAAGAGTGCCCCGTTAACATGGAGTGCGTAAGCACAAACAAGATCCCGGTGGGTTCACACATCCTTTTCTTGGGAAAGATCGTCTGTGTTCATGTGGACAAGGATATCTTGGATGAAAAGGGAAGCATCGACTTCTCGAGAATATCGCCATTCGTCTACAACCAAGGCGAGTATTGGGGCCTCAAGAAGAAGATAGGTTTACACGGCTTTTCAAGTCAAAAGAAGTGAGTCTTTTGCACCAGGTAATCTTCTAGCATGCGCTACTTTACCCGAAGCAGATACGATTCTTGCCATTAATACCAGCAATCATGAATTGAGAACGGCCAACAGCCGATTCATGAACGTTGTTAGAGCGCGCTAAAAGTTGTTGTGAATCGCCAATCTTAAAGTGGTGCGCCGTTCTGTTTATGATCCCATGTTCATAATGGTTGATGTTGAGTCTGACGGCCCAATTCCTGGCAAATACTCCATGATCGAGTTGGGAGCTGTGGCCGTTGAATCTAGCCTTGACCGCACTTTTCACGCCAAGCTTCGCCCGATATCTGATGAGTATGATTCAGAGGCCCTCACAGTAACAGGCTACAAGCGAGAGCAGGTACTCAGTTTTGATGATCCAAAGGAAGTCATGAACAATTTTGAAGAATGGATAAATGAAACCTCCCCAAAGCACCCAATATTCATTTCAGACAACAATGGGTTCGATTGGATGTTCGTATGCTGGTATTTTCACACGTTTCTGGGACGAAATCCGTTTGGCTATTCATCACAAAATCTGAACTCACTGTACAAAGGATTGACCAAGAACATCTTCGGAACCTTCAAACACCTGCGAAGGACTCCACATGATCACAATCCCGTCAACGACGCAAAAGGAAACGCGGAAGCTTTACTAACACTGATCGAAAAATATGGTTTGGAATATTGATAATGAGGTCAAACGACAGAAAAGTGTAAGACACAACTAAGGAACCACATATTTGAGTAAGATTCAGTTAACCACTTAAGAGGACCACACCCCAATCATTGATCTCAGAAGGCGAATTCCGTGATAATTGCTGTCTCAGATGTCCATCTAGGATATCAAGCGTCTAACAGACAACTGTTCCTCAGCTTTCTTGAAGATGTCTGCAAGAGTCTGAGTTCAAGTGATCAATTGGTTCTTCTTGGCGATATACTGGACTTCTGGAGAAGGAACAACGTAGCTGTTGCGATTGAAAATGAACCAATCTTCAACATCCTCGAATCACTAGATACCAAGATCCACTACATTGTTGGAAATCACGACTACACCCTAGCCACGCTCAAACTAGCCGACAATCAATTATTCGATATTAGAAAGACTCTTAGACTTGAGGACAACGGCATCGCATACAATTTCATTCATGGATACCAACTTGAAGCACTAGCAGTATTCGAACCACTGACAATAGAAGAATATGAATCACTGTGCATTTCTCTATGCCAGAGAACTGGAGACTTCATCGGTGACATACTAAGCGTACTTTGGGACACTATTCATCTCAGCTTCAAGAAGGCAGACAGAAGACAGAGGACGATAACCTCGATAACTGAAGTGCCTGAAAGCCGCAGAGACATGCATAAGGTTGAGCAATTTGCCAGATCGAAGATTAGAGATCTGTTTCTGGGTCTGCCCAAGAATGGAAGACTCATCTTTGGCCATACTCACCGTCCTTTTATGGAGGAGAATGTTGCCAACACCGGATGCTGGGTCTCAGACGCCTCGACCCAGAACACCTATATCAAGATCGAGAATGGAGCGATGGAACTGATGACCTACCAGAAGGCACGAAGACAGTGATTGATCACTTGGTCTAACTGCGAATAAGCATGCAAGAAGTACAGTCATAAAGCAGTCACTTTCACTCATCTCTCTCCCATAATAGCGGGGAACGCTGTATGCCTTAAAGGGGGAATTAGCATGGCAACAGTAACAATCCTAGCCAACAGCGTCAGAAAAATTGAATGCCTCGCCCTCATAGTTACTAAAGATGGCAGAGGCTTTTACTGCAGGAAGTCAGGTGGACCCTGCAATTGTCCAGACTCTCTTCGCCGACATATGATCAAAACGTAGTCAACATCGGCCACTCGATCTCCAACCACGCAACTCAAGAAATAGCTATTCCTGCGCCATCTACGCAATCCAACAGTTGGATTACATTGAACTAGCAAGAAAGCCCACCCCTTCAGGGGTGGGATGAATGCGACCAGAGTGAGACGTTTGGGGCTTAAATGTCTGGCGCCTCAATAATAATACTGGTAGTTTCATGCGGAGAACCAACACCTTCATCCTCGATCCAACAGTGGAGCAAGAGAGGATGCTGAGGGATAAAACTACCAACTGTACCAAACTTTGGAATGAGGTAACCTACCGCAAAAGACAGGCATACATGAACTATCAACCCCTAGATTGGGAGTGCAAAGACCTCTACCAGAAATATTCACCATTGATTGATTCATCAACAGCCCAACAGATCATCAGGAAGAGCAACGAATCATGGAAGAGCTTCTTTGCCCTCAAGAAGATGGAGCGAGAGGGTAAACTGCCTCCGAACATAGAGAAGATATGCATGCCAGGATACTGGAAAAACAATGGAAAGTACAAGCTAATGATGGTTCTGAGGAACGATTGCTATAGTCTAAAGGATGAAGTGATGAGACTGCCAAAGAAGTTAGAAGTACCCATCAAGGGTAAGCCGAGATGGAGCGGAAGACAGGGTAGAGCCGAAGTCATCTATGATGATTTAGATGGAAAGTGGCGTGTCTTTCAGGCTGTAAATGTGAAGCCAATATTCAAGCCGAAAGGCTCCAAGACATGCTACATCGACATCGGCATAATCAACCTGTTCACCATTTGGGTTGAAGGATGGAGACAACCAATAGCATTCAGCGGGAGAAATCTACTCTCTGATTGGTGGCACTGGAATGGAAGAATAGCGGAATGCCAGAGCATACTTGAAACAATCAACGGCAAGAAGAGTTCGAAGCGACTCAGCAGATTCTATAAGATGAGACAACGGAGATTCCGACAAGCCATCAACACTATGATGCGAAACATAGTGATAGACCTCTATGACCTAGGGGTTTCAAAGATTGTTATTGGCAACCTAACAGGCATACGAGAGAACAATGATAATGGAAAGAAGAGCAACTCGATGATCCATAACTTCTGGAGCTTCAAATACATCATTCAAAGACTAAAATGTACAGCACAGGAATACGGCATAAGAGTGAAAGAAGTCAGCGAATACAAAACCTCATCAATATGCATAAGATGTGGCTCAGAAAACATTGAGAGAAAAGGTAGACTCTTCAAGTGTCTAGAATGTGGATTGGAGGCTCATAGAGATGCTATTGGCGTCTTGAATATGGCAAACCTCCATAATGGAGGAACAGCTATCAGGGTGATGACACACCCTAAACTTCTAAAGTGGGATGGAATGAAGTGGCAGCCTAAAAGGGCGATGACCCACCAACCAATGAACATGATAGAAGCTAGAATCCCCTGTCTTTAGGCAGGGGAGTGTCAACTAATCCGGTCCATTTATGTGGCGCGAGCAGGAATTCTTCCCACTAGTTGGGTTGCACCACTTGGGACAGGTTGGTATGAAATCGCAGTCAAAATATGATGTTGAACTGATCAGTATTGAGAAAAAGGACGAGCTTACTCAGCTCTACTCGAAAGAAGTTCATTACGAAGAAAGAGCTGACATCTACGGGTGCTGCATCAAACTTCTGACAAATCTCAAATATGTCAAGGAGCAATGGGAAGAGAATTTCTACCCTATGTCGGCCTATGTCAGATCCCATGGCAGACTCGTGGTTGTAGAGGAGAAAGATAAGCCCTTAACCGTGCTATATGATCCATTGTCAAAGACAAGCATCTTGGTAAACGTGGACTATTACGGATGGGTCAAATCCATCGCGTTGGCCACAGCAGGAGACATACTCGAAGACGAGCATAACATAAACAGTGTTCACGGAGCCTGCATGGACCTAGATGGCCACGGAATATGCCTAATCGCACCCCCAGGAACAGGAAAAACTACGCATACCTACGGCCTGCTTCGAATCCCAGAAGCGAGAATACTCTCAGACGACTGGTTCTTCGTCAGATTCTCAAATGGCGATGCACTTGCATACGGCTCTGAAAAGAACTTCTACACGCCCGCAGATGTAGCACAGAGCTGGGACGAGTACAAACAACTAGTTGATAATGCGAGTTTCGATCCCCAAGGGAGAGCAATTCTCGATGTTAGATGGATAGTAGGCAAAGGCAGAGTCGTGCCCTTTACAACAATCAGAAAGATGATGCTTCTCAAACGAGATCCTGACGATGCCGCAGGAGCAAGAAGAATAGGCCCCTCTGAAGCCCTCAAGTTCCTAGAAGCACAGAGCTTCTGCAATCCCCATCTTCTGGTAAAATCAGAAAGAAAGACAGAGATCAGAAGAGTCTTCTTCAAGAAATTGCTGGATCGGGTCGACATCTACATGATCAATACGACACCGCCTCCACGCGAAACCCATGAGATAATCAGAAAAGTGTGCGGCATCCGTTGATTTGCCTGGGTAGCGCACGCTGGGTAACGCTGGCTAGGTAAAAGGCTTGGATGCGGAAAGTTGAAGATGGGCCAGCAAATCTTGGAGAGAAACGTCTATCATGAATAAAGACGCAAATTTTCAGATGGAATCAACCGAAGAGAAAGGAAGTGACTGGCTCTATCTTGCGATACTTGTCGCAGTAGCAACAATCACGTCAGCTATTCTCAACTGGTTTCTCCAAGGGATTCCGTTAGAACTGACAATCCCGCTTCTGAACAAACCTGCAACTGTCTCCTTACTGTTATTCTATTTTGTTATCTTTGGTGGTGGTAGTTATGTCGGTTATCTTGGGTTGAAGGAGCTCATCTGGGAGAAGCGATTTTCTGTTGAGGTCCTCATGGCTGTGGCTGCCATAGGAGCAGGTCTTATCGATTATCTTCTGGAAGGAGCCACCGTCCTCTTCTTCTACTCACTCGCCGAATACTTTGAAGACTACATCCAAGACAGAGCAAGAATGATCATAGAGGAACTCTCCTCCTACATCCCTGACACAGCAAGGAGACTTGGGATAACGGAAGAAGAAGTCCACATCAAAGAGATCCTCCCAGGAGATATGATCCTTGTCAAACCTGGAGAAAGAATACCTCTTGACGGCAGAATCGTAAGCGGCATCTCCTACGTAGACCAATCCGTTGTAACTGGAGAATCCACGCCTGCCCTGAAGAGAAAAGGGGACCATGTGTTTGCAGGCTCACAAAACAGCACCGGCATTCTGCAGCTCAGGGTAACCAAGATCGCAGATGAGACCCTTGTCTCCAGAATAGTTGACCTAGTAATTCAATCTAGAAAAAGAAAAGCGCACATGGAGAGGTTAGTAGACAGATTCGCTAAGATCTACGTCCCAATAGTAATAATCAGCGCTCTAGTGGTAGCCCTTGTGTTCCCTCATTTCTTTAGTGGAGACCCAAAGACATGGGTATATCGGGCGCTAATCCTCCTTGTGGTCTCATGTCCAAGTGCTTTCCTAGTATCTGTTCCAGCAACAATCTTCACCTCAACAGCAACTGCCGCAAGAGGCGGAGTCATAATAAAAGGTGGAGCATATCTTGAGAATCTACACAAGATCAGATCTGTAGTCTTCGACAAGACAGGCACCCTTACTTTGGGACGACTTGAAGTGACTGACATTGAACTTAGAGACCAGACCACACATGTTCTGAACTATGCAGCAGCACTGGAACGATACTCCACCCACCCTGTAGCTGAGGCAATAGTTCGAACTGCTTCAGATGAAGGCTTGGACACATCAGCTGCCAAAGTGGAGGAGATAACCGAGATGCCAGGAAAAGGCGTAACAGGACTTGTTAACGGCGCGAAGATTGCGATCGGAACTAATGAGTTTATGAAGGAAAATATATCTGAGATTGGGTCTGATTTTGACACAGCTTCAAAATGCGACTTGCACAGTAGAATATGTGTATCCATCGACGGTGAGTTTGCAGGAACAATATGCTTAGAAGACAAAGCTAGAAACGACGCGGCAGAGGCTGTAAGACAACTCAAAGAGAGAGGAGTGCACACCGTCATGCTGACAGGTGACACCGAACAGATTGCCAAAAGGATGGCGCAAGAACTCAAACTTGACGAGTACAGAGCAGAGATACTGCCGGAAGAGAAACAGAAGGTAGTGAATGAACTAAGAACAAAATATGGGCCCGTCGCTATGGTGGGGGACGGAATAAACGACGCTCCGGCCTTGGCAGCCTCAGATGTTGGAATCGCAATGGGAGGATCTGGAGTTGACATCGCGTTAGAATCAGCGGACGTTGTACTGGTTAAAGACGAGCTGGTAAGAATCCCCTATTTGCTGAGACTGAGCAATCTGACAATGAAGGTGGCAAAGCAAAACATTGCCGTTTCACTTGCAACGAAGTTAGCTCTAGGCGTACTGGGTTTGTTAGGGATTACCCCACTATGGTTTACTGTTGTAGCAGGGGATGACGGTGTGACAATGCTTACTCTCCTTAACCTAATTAGAATAAGACGCTTCGGGAGCTAGTTTACGTTCATCCAGGGGCCAAGATGACTCTGCAAGTCAGTCAAGACTTAAGGCGACGATTCCAAGGTTTGCAGGCTCTGGTGGGTTATGTCAAAGAGGCAAAGGTTACAGAAAGTGGTATTGAACTGAATAAGTTTGGTGAGGAGCTGTCTGTTGAGGCTAAGGAAAAATATAGTCTAGAGTCTTTGAAGAATGTACCGGTCTTCAGGGCCTATAGGGATTTTTTCTGGAGAGCTGGGATAGACCCCACTAAGGTCAGACCGGCGGCAGAAGCGCTCATAAGGAGAATTCTAGCCGGGAAAGCGCTTCCAAGAATAAATAATCTGGTCGACGCCTACAATTTGGCCTCCATCAAGACCGGGATTGCACTTGCGGCATTCAACAGTGACGAGCTCAAAGGCGAACTGGTGATGCGACAAGCACAACAGGGAGAAAGGTTTCTGGGAATAGGAATGCAGAACGAGGCAGTGTTGACTGGAAAAGAAGTCGTCATCTCAGACTCAGAGAAACTCGTAGCAGTATATCCGCACAGAGACAGTGAGAAATCAAAGATAACCAAGCTCTCAACCAACATCCTGATTCTAGCTTGCGGTGTCCCAGGAATTGAGACCCAGACTCTAGAAAACGCTAGGAAGATAGCGTTAGACTACATTGTCAGGTTCTGCGGCGGAAAAAGCAGTCTATCACAGCATAACAAGCATCCCCAAGAATAACTAAAAAAGGATGAGCGCAAACATCCTATGTTGGGACCCAAATGTCGATCCTGGGAACACGTGCTGAGTTAATCTATGACCTAAACCTGATCCTCCAAATATTGATATTTCTGATTCTCCTTACCGGAGCCTATTACGCCAAGAGAAGAATACAATACCGAATACATGGCAAAATCATGGCCTTGGCAGTGGCACTCAACGCCTTGTCAATAGTGATTGCCATGGGCCCAAGACTAGTCGGGAGTCTCAGCTTCTTGACATCCACCATGACCCAATCACGTTCACAAATGACGTTTCTCCACCCGGTTCTTGGAGGAATAGCGGAGCTGTTGGGTATAATAGTTGTAATCACATTGAGACCCTGTGGCTCCAAGATGGGATCAAGAGTTAGACAACTGATGCGGACAACCTTCATGCTCTGGGCAGCAGCATTTCTCGTGGGATTAGCAGTGTACTTGGCTTTCTACGTAATTTAGTTAAGAATAGCGCGCCCTTGCAGAGACAAAGTGGGGCATCGATCAGAAGATTAGCGAGAATATCATTTGGACCTAACCTCTAAGAGTGAAGACCTTGGCAAGAAAGAGGCCCTAGTAATAGTCGATATGCAGAACGACAATGTTGGAAGTTTCTGTATTCCTATAATACCAAAGATCAGGCTATTGATCGAGAAGGCCAGAAAGAAAGGCGCAATCATAGTCTACGCGTGTGACAGCCGATATGGTGATGACGAACTCTTCAGGATGATCGGGATAGAACCACATACTATACGCGGAACAAAAGGCGCCAGAGTGATAGCTGAACTTGACCCTCAGCCTGGCGATATTATCGTTGAAAAAAGGATGCTGAGCGCCTTCTTCGGCACAGACCTCGACTTCACCCTGAGGCAGAAAAGGGTCAAAAGAGTAATCATAACAGGTATCAGAACAGAAGCTTGCTTACTGAAGACAGTTCTGGATGCTTTTGAACTTGGCTATGAAGTCCTAGTTCCACAAGATGCATGTGCTTCACCCTCGATACAGAATCATGAAGCAACTCTGAAGAGTCTCGAAATACTTAAGATACAACAAAGCAAAGCAGAAGAACTTCTGGAAAGCTGAAAGGAAATATGCTTTCTATCCGCAAATGACTGGCGATTTCCTCTGAAATAGTACCCGGATTGGTTTCCAAGAACATGTCTCAACCCAGCCTTGAGGCCCAAGTTGAAGCTCTTCCTGAGAAGACTGGAGTATACGTGATGAAAGGCGAAGAAGTGCTCTATGTTGGAAAAGCCTCAAACCTTAAGGAGAGAGTGAAGAACCATTTCCAGGCAGCCAAGACCAACCTACGAGAATCCCTGATCGTCAATGGCACAAACAAGATCGACTACATCATAACGACGTCAGATGTTGAGGCACTTGTTGAGGAGAACATCCTAATCAAACAATACCGGCCAAAGTACAACATCCGACTCAGAGACGACAAGACGTATCCCTACCTTAAGCTTAGCTTGGAGGAGGAATTCCCAACTCTTTCGATTGTACGCCGACCCAAGAGAGATAACAACAGATACTACGGTCCCTATGCCGACGTTGCTGCCATGCGACAATCCCTCACCACATTGAGAAGGCTCTTTCCTCTTCGAGCATGCAAATATGATCTAAAGAAGCCCAGAAAAAGACCGTGCACATACTATCAGATGGGCGTATGCAGCGGAATATGCGCAGGGATGATGTCGAAAGAAGAATACAATGAGCGAGTCAAGGCACTTCTTCTTGTTCTAGAAGGGAAGACTGAGCTTGTGATAGAGAAGCTACGCAAGCAGATGGTGGAAGCATCAACAAGCCAAGAGTACGAAAAGGCCGCTCGCATAAGAGATCAATTAGCGGCTCTAGAGAAGACCCTAGCGAAGATAACTGTTGTATTCTCAAAACCAGTCGATCTTGATGTCTTGGGGCATGCAAAGACCCGGTCTGAAGCCTGTGTTCAAGTTCTGCAAGTCAAAGGAGGCAGATTGATATCATCAGAGTCCTACGAGCTTAACGCATCAGACGCTGAAGATAACGAGATAATGGAGTCCTTCATCAAGGAGTACTACTCGAGAAGGATTTTCTCTCCGCCAGAGATACTAGTCTCAACAAAACTAGGTGACACATCAACAATTCAAGAGTGGATGCAGGAGAAGTTCGGCTCGAAGACAACCATACTGCGTCGGGTTAGAGGTCAGAAGCATCGCCTTCTAAAGATGGCTGTTGAGAATGCCAAGTCTCATCTTGAAGAATTGGTTGGAAAAAGACAACGAGCCCTGAGGAGCCTCCAAGAACTGCAGGGGGCTTTGCATTTGCCGGATCTCCCGGAATTGATCGAGTGTTTTGACGTCTCAACACTGACTGGAAGAAGTTCCGTCGGATCAATGGTGGCCTTTCGGCATGGTGAGCCTCTGAAGAGTCGCTATAGAAGATACAAGATAAGAACAGTAGTAGGCCAAGATGATCCTCGGATGATCGGCGAACTGATCCAAAGAAGATACCAACGACTATTGACAGAGAAATCCGCGTTGCCAGACTTGGTGATTGTAGACGGTGGATCAACCCAATTGATTTCAGCAGAGAGATCTCTCCGAAAATTAGGGCTTGAACTTCCAGTAATTGGGTTGGCAAAGAAATACGAACAGATATACGTTCCTGAAAGGACGGAGCCGATCGAGCTTCAGAAGAATTCAGAAGAACTCTACCTTATCCAGCGAATAAGAGACGAAGCCCACAGATTCGCAATATCTTATCATAGAAAACTCAGAAGCAAGGCGCAAACGTCACTTTGAGGATCAGAACTCAGCTCAGAGCCTGTCAGAGCGCGCTTCAGGATGTTCAGAAACATCTTCCTATTCTCTCGTGAGACTGAGGATTCTTGAGTCTTGTTGCCTTCTGTAATCAGTTAGTTCAGTTTAAATAAGCCATGGATGGAGTATCCATCCATGTTTGCCTACAAGTCCGCACCGACAATCCTTACTCTCCTACTAATATCATTTCTAACCTCAACAACACGTGCTGAGACCGGGTTTCCACTAACTGTGACCGATGACTTCGGAAGAAATGTCACTATCCCCGCACCCCCTGTTCGAATAGTCTCTACAGCTCCCAGCAATACAGAGATTCTTTTCGCTTTGGGGCTTGGAGACAAGGTTGTGGGAGTGACCAAGTATTGCGATTGGCCACCACTTGTCCTTGAGAGAGTTGGAAAAGGACAAATCTCCGTGATAGGCGGTTACTCCGACCCAAGCCTTGAAGGGGTTGTTTCACTGAATCCGGACTTAGTACTCGCTGCGAATGACATTCAATCCGTTTTCGTTTCAACACTCCAGAGCAGAGGGATTGCCGTTGTTGCACTCGACCCGAAGAACATGAATGACATCATTCGTGACCTAGCTCTCGTCGGAACCATATGTGGGAAAGTCACCGAGGCAAACAACCTAGTCAACAATCTCCAACACAGAATCAACTATGTCTCAGATAGAGTCGCAGGGAGCAATGATCGACCCAAGGTCTACTATGAACTCTGGTACGACCCCCTCATGAGTTTCGGCCCTAATACACTGGTGGACGAATTAATAGCCAAGGCAGGAGGCGAAAACGCCTTCCATGACGCACCAAACATGTATCCAACAATCAGTAGCGAGATGGTCGTACAGAAAAATCCAGACATAATACTAGTCCCGGAAGGATACATGGGAGATATCGCGAAAGCTGAGTTTGAAAAAAGAGCAGGCTGGAGCACAGTAAAGGCTGTGAAAGAAGGGAAAATATTTGCAGTCAATGAAAACCTCCTTGTCAGAACTGGCCCCAGAATCTCAGACGGCCTTGAGACTCTTGCCTCCATAATTCACACCCAACTCTTCACCGGTACCATGCAATACAACTCCTCAATCGCAGTGACCAGCAATTCTACAATCTTCGGTATCATATACGATGACACGAGAAGTCTGCTGAATTTCTCAGTAATTGGAAGCACAGGATCTTCAGCCAATGTCAGAGTTGAAGTGGAGAAGAGGCTGCTAAAGGGAAGACCGATTGTTATGGTCGACGGCTCTGAGAAGCAAACATCGATATCCGAGAGTAATAGTCGCTATGCCGTGGAGTTCAACACAAGCTTGAGCAATCATCAAGTCGTTGTCGGCGGTAGCCAGACAATTCCGGAATTCGAGCAAGGGAATATCTCAGGAATTCTAGTGCTTACCGTGTTCATCGTCTTGGCCAGTATTGTGTTCAATAAGACTAAACGCTGTCCAAAAGGCCAAGGTAGTCTAAGCGCGCGCTTAACCATTAAAGATAGCCACGTAGAATAATCATGATTTCCCGCTATTGGCAAGCCTATGCTACAAGAAATCTGTCCATTGCAGCAAATAACAAAACTATCACCATGTAAGGGGCCGAAAACTTGTACATTATCCAGTTTCGCCTCCCTGAGGGTCTGGCAACAGTCATGATGGAGAAAGTAACGAGTACCGTGCTTGCGAGAGCCACTCCTACAAAGTAAATCAATCCATAATAGCCGAGGAAAAATAGCGATAACGAACCTATCGACAGAACCATTGCAGAAGTGAGAATGTACCAGCAGGATCTCCTCACCCCGATGATTGATGGCAACATTGGAATGGCAGCTGATCTGTAATCTTCAGAGTAAACGGATGCCAAGCTCCAAAGATGTAGCGGGCCCCAAATCATGACCAATACGCCCGTGAGGAAGCCAGCCAAGTCGAGGTATCCTTTTCCAAGTATCCATCCTATCCAGACTGGGGATGCAACAGCTGGGGCTACTCCTAAAACGTTAAGAACGCTCGTTCTTTTGAGGGCCAAGGTGTACATCAGAAGGTAACTTGCCAATCCTATAAGCAATAACGTGGGAAAATAGTCTCCTAAGACAAGGGCCAGCACTGCAGATATTGTGATGAATGATAGGCCGAAATACTGTGCCGCCTTGGCAGATATTCTTCCAGATGGAATCTCCCTGTTCTTAGTTCTACCCATGATGCCGTCAATGTCATAGTCCATGCGATTATTCAGTGCGTTAGATCCAGAGACTGCAGTCAGAACGATCATTGATCCAAGGATCATTTTCCGTAACTGCTCGGCCTTTGAGAGCCAAGAGTAGCCTCCGCCACCGGCTAAGACTGCAAGAAAGAAAAGTAGAAAGATCGCCAGGGTTACTCTTGGTTTGGTAAGTCGCCAGTAGTCTACCACATTCCCCAAGACTAATCCTTCAATTGTTTGGCTACTAACTCTGCTATATCAAGAATCTGGATATTGCTCGAGGATCGCTGAGCAGCTTGAGTCAGAGATCTGTGGCAGAATGGACAGGCTGAGACTAGAAGTTCGGGATCAGTCTTCTTGGCTTGTCTGAATCGTTCATCACCAATCTTTGTCCATAGGTCCTTGTTAACAAACTCTGTCATGCCACCGCCTCCACAGCAGTATGTGTCAAATTTTCTCTCCTTCATCTCGACAAAATCCGTGGCTGCCTTGCTTATGACGCTCCTAGGCTCATTAACTATGCCGCCAAGTCTCGAGAGGTAGCATGGGTCGTGATACGTTACCTTTCCGGAGACTCCTTCGAGCCTCAATCTGTCTGATTCCAAGCAGTCCTTAAGATATTGTGTTATGTGAAGAACCTCGATATCGTTCCTTTTTCCGAGAAGTTGAGGATATTTCCACTGCCACATTCTGTAGCAATGAGCACAGCTTGTGATTATTCTCTTTGCACCGAGAGATGATGCAACCTCAATGTTGTGCTGAGCGTAATCTCTTGCTTTGTCTTGATCACCCACCGCAATATGGGGGTCCCCGCAGCACCATTCATCAAGGCCGAAGATAGACCAATCTTCATTCATCTTATTGAGGATATTCGCTGTTGACGATGCTATTTTCTTCTCTTGATATGCGGACGTACATCCGACAAAGTAGAGAGTTTCAGCCTTCTGACCTATCTTAACATCTACCGGACCTAGTTCCTTAACCCAGCTTGTTCGTTCAGCAGGATCGTAATCATATGGGTTTAGCTTCTGTTCAAGCGATTCAGAGACCCTCATCAGATTTGGTGAAACTTCTTTCGCTTCGAAGATTATGGAGCGGAGTTTCTCCCAGAGCTCAAGGTTCTGGATTGTGAAAACACATCCAGGCATGCATCTGCCACACAAAGAGCATAGATAGAGACCTCTGTCTGATATGTTTCGTAGCCATCCTCTAGGAACCGGTCTCTGCCCCAATATAGCTGAGAGAGAGCCTCTCTGCCTGTTGAACAGTCTTCTGAATTCTATGCCCTTCCACGCGGGTATGGCATGGTTATCCTTTGTAGCAATGTATGCAGGGCAGGAATTGGCGCAGGCACCGCATCTGGTGCAAGTCTCCATATTGATGATCTCATAGCCATCAAGGTTCTTCAATGATAGGAAGATCTCATCTGTCAATGTAATTACACACCGTAGATTGCTCTTCTGAAGCCAGACCATGTTCTAACCAAGAAGACTGTGGCAGCGTGTATGAGCTTGCTGTAGGGGAGATACATTATGAACAGTTGGGTGAGAATAAGGTGTAACGTCAAGATCGGTGTATAAGGCCCAAATGAAATTACTGCCAGGAAGCCCGTGAATCCCGATGCCCATAACAAAGGGGCTGCGATCCAATCTGATTTTACTGTGAGGGCCTTCAGTGGTCCACCTTTAAGGTTGTAGTACAGTCGTCGTAGTATAAGACTCCCCAGAGTAGACAAGAAGAGCGGAGTTACGAAATATGTCAGAGCTCGTCTTGGAAATGCTGTCGGTATGTTTGCATCAGGAATAATCGGCAGTCTGAACTGGGGCGGCAATGACGGGAGTTCAAGTATTCTCATGGCCACAGCTTCGTGTATGGCGCCAAGGAGTATCGCTATACACGCAATATGCATCGCTATGCCCACGATATATCCTACTGGTTCGACTCTACCAGCCAAGTCCCACGGAGGAACCATGTTGATGGACCAATTCTTTATCACACCGATCAGTCTTCTTTTTTTTGCAGGCGGTCTTATCACTCTTGGAAAACCGAAGCTTGACCATTTGGCAAGTCGAAGTACCACGCCGATGATGAAGACTGCGAGTGTTATCTGTGGAAGGGCTGTACGCGAGAAATCGAACAGTTGAGTCCAATCAACCATCAAAGATCACTTGAAAGTCACTTCTATCTTTGTATCGGGGCGGCATTTCCGAAGACCTCTACGTACTTGGTTGAGATCTTGCTTCCATCATAGACATGTACTGCACATGCGATGCAGGGGTCGAAGGCTCTTACAACTCTAACTGCGTCCAATGTTGGATCAGTATTATTGACAATAGTGTTTGCGAGGGCTTCCTCTATCGGGCCACGTCTACCTTGGTTGTCTCTTGGAGATCCGTTCCAAGTTGTAGGTGTTATGACTTGGTATCTCGCAATTTTCTTGTTCTCCACCTTGATCCAGTGACCAAGTGATCCTCTCGCGGCTTCTGTAAGCCCCATGCCTTCTGAGTTTTCTGGAATCGAGAAGGGTTGAAAGACCTCGCGTTCACCGCGGTTAATCATATCGAGCAGTTCGTAGAGTTTGTCAATCAGTTTTGTTGCAACATATGAAGTCTCATATGCTCGGGCGTGGAGCCTCTCGAGTGTGTCCGGCTTCTTTGGAGGAGACCAAGTTCCCGTGTCTGTCTGGATCTTGCCACCGCTCTGGAGTGCTGTTGTCCACATCCTTGCCAGCGGACCCACTTCCACGACGTTGTTGTCCCACCGTGGTGCCTTGGACCAGGAGTACTTTCCATTCTTTTGTATTCCCGTGTATTGTGGCGTAGGTGCTTTGGTTCTGTTTGGTTCTCCAGCTGAATCCTCAGAATACCATGAGTGAGTTACATATTCGGTGATCTTTGGGGCTATCTCGCCGTAGAGGTCTGTGGCAACCAAGTTGCCGTTTATTATGACTCCGGGCTTCATCAATCTCTTCTGTGGATCGAGTGTTTGATCCTCAAAGACTCCGAAGCTGAGCATGTTCGCTTCTCTTTCGCCTGAATTGGTCATTTCGTCTTTGTAGGAGTCGTGTAATTTGTTCATCAAGGGGATCATAGAGTTGTCGATCCATTTCTTCACTTCAAGAATTCTGTAGGTGAACTTCGCGAATTTGGCTGTGTCTGGGAATTCGGTTATGCCACCGGGAACGAATGTGGATTGGTGGGGCATTTTGCCTCCCCATATTGCTGTGGCCTCCCTTGCGAGTCGTGACATCTGCAGAGCCTCAAGATACCCTCTTCCTTTCAATGCGGCAAACTCTTCAAGTCGGCCAAAAGGAGGTCCGTAGTCGGGGCCTTCCAGAGCAAAGAGTATCAGTAGGTGGTCGTAAAGCCACTCAGCATACTGCGTGAGGACCCTAAGCAGTGTTCCTAGTGGAGGGGGTGTGACCTTCATCGCTTTATCCAGAGCCAGAGCTGCAGCCATTCCATGTGAGGTATAGCAGACACCACACATTCTGGACGCAATATAGACGGCGTCTCTTGGGTCTCTCCCCTGAAGGATCTCTTCAAAGCCTCGGAATAGTGAGTGTGAAGCCCACGCATCTGCGAACTTGTTTCCTTCCAGCTCCACCTTGATGTTGAGATGTCCCTCGATCCTTGTTACCGGGTCTATTGTAATCTCGACCACTAGTGTTCAACTCTGTGTTTCTCTTTTCTGGCACGAAGCCAATAGGCCCCTGCGAGGGCCCCTCCAACAGCCACTCCGACGGCTGCAGCCTCTTTGTATGAGAGTGCAGGTATGGGAAGTGCGTCGAAGAAGGGTGATGATTTATCAGGGAACTCTGGCTGAACACAGGCTATGCATGGGGCGCCTGAAATGGTGCAAGAGGTCAAGCCATTATTCCATTTCCTTGAGTTGCAGTCTGCATAAGATATCGGTCCCTTGCATCCTAGCTTGTAGATGCATCCGTCATGACCGAATTTCTCTGCGAAATTGCCCTCATCGTAGAGTCCCCTTCTAGGGCAGTCGTCATGAATCGATCTTTCAAAATACATTGTCGGTCGACCGAGTGAGTCAAGTTCTGGGAAAGGATAGAGCTTCTTTGTTGCCAGTATCAAGCTTGTTAGAGTCCCCACCATCCAGTCTGGATGTGGTGGGCATCCTGGGATGTTGACTATAGGGAAATTCAGTCTTGATCGATAATTGGTTCCGAGGAAGTCTGTCGTTCCCACAGCTCCAGTTGGATTTGGTGCACCAGCAGGTATGCCTCCGTAGGAAGCACATGTTCCTATGGCAATCACTGCAAGGGCGTCTTTTGCCAGTTTCGTGACCCAGTCTTTCATTGTCACAGGCTTTCCGTCGATCTCACCAATCGTGCAGAAGGTTCCGTCGTTTTTCGTCTGTATCGAACCTTCAACTAGGAGTAAGTAATCCTTTTGGGGGTTCTTCAGAGCCTCAAGGGCCTCGTTTCCCCACTTAAGCATCAGTACAGTCTGGTAATCCAGATCTAGTTTGACTTGGGGAAGGGTGCCCAAAAGAACATCCGTAACATCAGGATAAGTTGTGTTCAGAAGTGAGACTGTGCATGCCTGACACGCTGCTCCGTGAATCCAAAGTACCGAGACTCCGCCTCCCCTTATCTGGCTCATCGCCTCTTTGATGAGCGTCTCGTCAAGACGGAATGTTGACAATAACGCAGCAGCGCCTACGCCTGCTTTTAGGAAGTTGCGCCTTGACAGCGCATCATTGGTTTGATGCTGCATGAACTTGATCTCCAAGTTTGGCTTTGCTGATGTGCTTTCCTGTCTTTTTAAACTTCTGCAGATACAGTAGGTTAGCAGGATTTGGCTGAAGTTAGCGGCTCGTACAACATTAGTTCTATGGCTGTCGCCGAGGTTGAGATTGTGAATTGAGGGTTCTTGTGGCAGGGGTTGGAAGTCTGCTTAGAAGCGACGATGGCCTTGGACCGCACGTAATCATGAAACTCAGTGAAGTCAATCTACCATCCAAAGTCGACATAATGGATCTAGGCACCTCAGGAATGGACATCCTTCACTACTCTAGAAACTATGACAAAGTCATATTTGTTGATGCTATCAAACTTGGAATGTCACCGGGTTCTGTTTACAGGATATTTCCTTCTGAAGTCAAAGTTGAAGATGGCGACCTGCGGGATATGATTTACGTGAGCATGCATGAGATCAATCTTGAGAAGGTCATAGCTATTGGCAGGAAACTTGGCGACATGCCAAAAGAGATAGTCATAATCGGTTGTGAGCCCGAAGACACAACGACAATGAAGATCGGACTTGCTGAGAAAGTCAACTTAAGTATTCCCAAAATAATTGAGTTGATCAAGAAGGAGATTCCGTCGGAACCGTAGTCGGATGATTCATCGCAAAGCGCGCGCAAAAGAGAGCAAAGCTTAAATCAAGTCCGCATTGCGTTCTTGGCTACAGGGGGAGAAGTATGTCTCCAGTCTCTCGTAGAAATTTCATAAGATATGTTGCCGCCGTTGGCGCCGGCGTCATTTCTGTAAAGCTGGGTTCCTCACTCATGTCAGGCATGAGAGGTAGTGAACGGGATTCATTATTGAAGCCTGGCAGCGCCATGGCCGCCACCTCAGCTGGTTCCCCGACGCCAAAATACGCGTACGTCGTGGATGTCGGAACATGCATTGGATGCAGAAAATGTGTCGGTGCATGCAAGGAGGAGAATGGTACTCCCGAGGGAATATTTTGGATGGATCTTCTCTATCCAACTGATGCTGATTACAAGTACTTACCGAGACCGTGCATGCACTGCGATAACCCGCCGTGCACTAAGGTCTGCCCTGTAAATGCGAGGTACAAACGACGAGAAGGTTTTGTTCTAACGGACTTTAAACGATGCATAGGTTGCAGATATTGCCAGGTAGCCTGCCCCTACGGAGTGAATTATTTCAACTGGAAGAATCCCAGGTCTAGCCAGGCTGGCTCCTCAAGCTCCGGCAGCCTCGCAGAATACCGTGACCTTGATGGAAGATTGACGGCTGGCGGAGGACATTTCACAGGTGTAATAGAGAAATGCACCTGGTGCATTCATCGAATTGAAAAGGGCAAAGTGCCAGCATGTGTCGAGATATGTCCGGTAAAGGCCCTGCACTTCGGCGATTTGAACGATCCCAACAGTGAGGTCTCACAGATAATTTCCAAGAACAAATACTTCCGTCTACTTGAGGAACTGGGCACAGAGCCTAGAGTATTCTACACTGGTGGATATCCACCGAAACTGAATCGTAAAACAGAGAAATAGAGGGTTGAATATGAGTAGCTACAAGGTCACCGCAGAAAAGATCCTGCAGCCTATACTTCATACAAGCAAGATCTTCCTTGTCAGTGCCGCAGTATTGCTGGCACTTATGGCCGTTGGAGCCTATGCATATCTAACTCAGCTCACTCAAGGATTGATCGTAACCGGACTCAGAGACTGGGGTATGGGTGGGGGAATTCCATGGGGCGCCTACATATCCACCTTCGTCTGGTACGTCGGAATCGCCCACGGAGGTATCGCTATTTCCGCATCAATTCGAATAATGAAACTTGACGAATACAAACCCCTGGCGAGAATGGCTGAACTCTTAACGATCCTCTCCCTTACTGGAGCACTAATCACGATAATAGTTGACTCCGGAAGACCTGATCGAATCTTTAACTTTGTAGTCTACTACTTGGAGACAGTTGGAGATTCTCCGCTGATCTGGGACTTTACCGTCGTGCTTGCCTACTTCGTCCTTAGCGCAATCTATCTAGGAATGACCATGAGAGAAGATGTAATCAAACTAATGAGCAGACTTCCATCAAAATACAAACTCCTATACAGAACTGTAACATTTGGCCACAAAGAAGGAGAAAAAGAGAAGGTCGAACAGATAGCTTGGTGGCTGGCACTTAGCCTAGTCATACTGATGGCTCTGCTCAGTGGGGGGGTGATACCTTGGATCTTTGGATTAATGCCTTCTCAGGCAGGCTGGTTTGGAGCAGTACAAGGACCCTACTTTTTGACCGGAGCTCTAACATCAGCTGTTGCCGGAGTCATAGTAGTTGCCGCCATTGCCGTGAAAGTATTCCACTGGGAAGACCTAATCTCGGAAAAGGTCTTCAAGGGACTAAGCAAGATGCTGCTAATCCTAACCGTCATATATCTATGGTTCATCCTAAACGAACACATAACAGCTCAATACGCCGGCCCTACAGCAGAGAAGGCAATATCTGATGCACTACTTTACGGAAGCCTCTCAACCATATTCCTGCCAGTTCTAGCTATACTCATTCTCTCGGTGATATTCCTAGCGATTCAAACCCTGCGCAAAGCCTTCAGCCTGAAATCAACTCTGGCCGTATCCATTATACTGCTGTTGACATTCTGGGTGAAGAGACTACTAATAGTCATGCCTTCACTGCTCTACCCAAGGCTAACCCTCTACCCGGTCGGAAGCTACACACCAACCTGGGTGGAATACACAATCATAACAGCCACGGTAAGCTTCGTAGCCTTAGCATACATGATTTTCATGAAGATCTTTCCCATAATGGAGATCAAGGAGGGTGAATGAAGATGATCACCATAGGATCCCTGGTAATCTTCGGCATAATACTTCTACCCGTCTACATAGCGGTCATAGCTGCTTTCATAGGGAAACCTCGACAACCGAAATTTGCGGCATTGGTATACGGGTCTGCACTGGCGTTAACCATCGTGGCATTGGTGGGCATATGGATATTCGGAACAATAGTCTCACTCATAATCCCGTAGTTCTGAAATCTTCAACACTTCTCTCACTTTGGTCAATCACGCTACTTAGGTCCAGCGCGCGCTAGGGAAGGCCTACCAAAAGAGAGATTAAGACTCAACAAGTGTCAATCTGCCATCATTCAAGGCGAAGAGTGTCAAGGTCATGCATCCAACCAAACCAGCAAATCTCCCGCTGTCTTCTCTAAGACATCGCAACCTGCTGAAGGCCAAGTTGTCGCTCGTAGAAGACGAATTATTCCGGGTTCTCCAATCGTCACCAAGTGCTCAGACTCTGTACGAAGCGTCACTTCATCCAATCAAATCTGGAGGAAAGAGACTCCGACCTCTGCTATCGTTACTGTCATGCGAAGCAGTTGGAAGCGACTTCAAGAAAGCTTTGCCTGTAGCTACTGCGATAGAATTGATACACACCGCTTCCTTGATACATGATGACCTGATTGATGATGACATCAAGAGGCGGGAGGCACCGACCGTCCATGTCAGATATGATAGAGACACCGCCATACTCAGTGGAGATCTTCTGATCTCCAAGGCCATGCAAATAATCTCCGAGAACTCTCCTGTCAGAGTCAGGAGAATTGTCTCCAGTACATGCGTAGAGATGTCGGAGGGGGAGTATATGGACATGGTCTTTAAGAGCAGTCCGGAAGACGCCACTGAAGAGAACTACTTGAAGATGGCTAGGAAGAAGACTGGAGTATTGGTTGGGGCAGCAGCATGTGGGGCAATCATGGGAGGAGGGAGCGCGCGCGCCAAAAGTTTTAGGATTATGAAAAAAACATGAGACCGAGAATTCTCTGGACTGATTACTTGGCCCACAACAAGACCTTGGGGTCGAAATTACAACTAATAGATGAAGAACTATTCAAGGTCCTTATGGAAGCCTCATCTGAGCCTAAAATCCTCTATGACGCAGCAATACACCCAATCAAGTCCGGCGGAAAAAGACTTAGGCCACTGCTAGTTCTGCTAGGCTGTGAAGCCGTAACAGGAGACTTCATGAAAGCCCTGTCTGTAGCTGTTGCTATAGAGATCATACACACTTCTTCGTTGATACATGACGATCTCATCGACCAAGACTCAGAAAGACGTGGAGCACCTACTGTTCATATGAAATATGACAATAACATGGCCATCCTCAGCGGAGACCTCCTAATCTCCAAGGCCATGCAGATGATCTCAGACAATTCGTCAATCAAGGTGAGGAGAGCCATCGCCCAAGCATGCATAGAGATGTGCGAAGGTGAATGCCTCGACGTATCCTTCAAAAAAAGTCCGGAGACAGTGACAGAAGAGAATTACCTGAAAATGGTCGGAAAGAAGACAGGCGCGCTGGTTAGGGCAGCTGCGGAGTGTGGAGGAATCATCGGAGGGGGAACAAAACATCAGGTAAGGTCACTCGCCAAGTACGGAGAATTCCTTGGTCTTAGTCTGCAACTGAGGGACGATGTACACGAGATCTTAACTACTGAAACTGGTCCGGAAGCCTCACTTAACAACTGCCTTCTGGGTCAAGGATCAAACCTAGTCCTGATACATTCTTTCAGAAACTCCGACAAGTCCCAGCAGAATTTGTTGAGAAGTCTGTTTACTTCAAATGCAGATTGCCATAGACTAAGAGATGCCACAAATGTCTTTGAGAATTCGATGTCGATTCAACATGTGGAAAGACTATCAGAGCGATTTGAGAAAGAAGCGAAAGAAGCAATAATTGGAATGAATTTCCGTAATCAACGGATTCTTGAAGACCTAGCTGGGCATGTTACCCGGAACTGAGATGTCGCGCGCTACGCGAAACTGGCGATGACGAAGTCTATGCTTATTGCGACAGCCATGATTATGAGATATCTTGGAGCACGAATACGCATCCTGACAGCGTTCTTGGTTGTTGGCTCGCTGACGAGTCCTATGCTCCTGAAAACCAGCCAAGAACCAGCCGAGCTTGCTGCCGTGAAGTAAACCATTCCCATTCCGACTTGAAACCCGATAAGCACGCCTACGATTGAGGCTGCAAGGAAGAGAGCAAGGACTACTTTGGCAGCCGTCCTTGGAGATAGAACTACTGGTAGTGTCAAGATCCCTGAGGCCTCATCGACCGCAACATCTTGAATTTCACTGATGAAATCGCGTCCCGGCTCCCAAAGCAAAGCTAACGCCAAGAAGAGCCAGACATTACTTGTTATGACTTTACCTGTAGCTGATGCCGAACCGAAGAGTATAATGAGTACAACCGCAGCTACGGGACAGAGAAATGCTAGGGGAATCCTGCGTCTTCTCAAGTACACGTAGATGAACGGCAAGGAAATTGCTCCCAAAGCTACTAGAATAGCAGGAGTATTCAGTAGGAATGTTAATGCAAGTGCAGCGATCGCCAATGCTGAGCCGAAGATGAAAGCTTCACGAGGAGATATGAGACCGGAAGGAATTGGGCGTCTCACTGTTCTCGGGTTCTTAGCATCTATCTTCCAGTCAAAGTAGTCATTGCATACATGCGCAGCAGCTATCGCCAATACGACAGCTAGGAAACCTATGAAGAAAGGTCCAGCGGGGGGAATCCCATTAGCACTAAGGAAGGCAGATCCGATGAAGAAGGGGGTAGCAGATAGAGAAATGTACGGTCTTGTGAGTTTAATGAAGCCAGCTATCTTCTTCAGGGCCATATCTTGTCACAGTTTAGCTGGATATGTCCTTAGATGTTTGTCTAATCATCGATAGAATATCAGGGCGCCTTTTCTCTATGTAGCGGCCCAGCAGAGCAGCGACTATCGCACTTGTGTACTCCCCTATGAGAATGGCGGGCATCACAATCTGCCAAGCAAAGAAAGAAAATATTGGAATTACCCAAGTGAAAATTGCGGATCCTATAGGGACATGTAGTAAGGGGAAGATGAGAGCGGCTTTCCAGCCCCAACCCCGATTTTGCGCCAGGTAACCGGTTAAACCTAGTGTCCAAGGCGTCCACAGGAACCCCGTAATGAATAGGGTAGGTATGGGTGCGAGGGACATCAGGCAGCCGCCTATTATTCCCCCCATCGGGCCGAGCCAGATGGCCGCCAGTATCACTGGGGCCCAGCCAAGATCGATCTTTGAACCTGGAATGGCAAAGGCGAGAGGGATGCCTGGCATCGTCGTTTTGATAGCCCAAGATGCTGCACCGAGAACTATCGCTAGTGCCAGTCTCTTAGTTCCGATCCTTTGTGCTAACGTCGTCATCATGACCTCCCAGAAAATCTGCAAGTCTATATATTATTTTAGAAAGCATCAGGCTGACAGAGATCTTGAAGTTCCTCTAGTTTAGTCATGGTTTTCATGAACCATTTTGAATACTTTGTTACAAAATCGATCGAGAACTTTCTGTACTTAGCAGCTCTTAAGACTGATCTGGCAATGTGTCTTAGAAAGTAACTTCTTCGGCCATAGAACCTCTTGTAGGCCAAGACTTCCATACGGACAAGTTCATCATCCTGAAAGTCACTGTAGGGGACAGCTTTGAAGAATAATGAATGATCAGGATCCAAATCAATAACCCACTGAACAAGATTTTCAAAGTCAGTCCTGGTCTCTCCAGGAAAGCCGAAAACCACATTCGCTATTGGAAACAATCCAGTTTGATGGGCGTTCAAAAAAGCTCTCCTGACGACATCACCGTATCCGCTTCCTGCGGGATTAGGCGTTGAGGTTATGACTCCACACTCAACTCCAAAAAAGAGAGCCAAACAACCGGCCTTTTGCATTTCAATCATCAGTTCCTTGGAGACGTCTGTCCCTGTGCTCATGCACGCCCAATTCAGATCCAATCTTCTTCGTCGAATCTCATTTGTGATCGATTCTACTCTCTTTAGGTCCTCAGTGAAGAACTCGTCGAAGAAGAGTAATATTTTTGGTTTGTATGCCGAGTATATGTGCTCCATCTCATCGACGACCCTGATTGGGGTCTTGCCACGCCATCTGCCCTGATACATCTCTGGCACTATACAGTACCTGCATCTTCTAGAGCAGCCTCTGCTCGAGGAGAGTGTGCTGATTGGGATGTTGTCACATATTCTGTAGTTTTCCATCGGTAGAAGATGGAAGGCTGGAAAGGGTAGAGTATCCAAGTTCTGGATTAGTGAAGCTTCTGGATTGATTTTTACTGTTCCGCCTTCTTTGAAGGCTACTCCGTTTAGGTTTGCCAGACTTCGACCCGACTCAATTAACTCGACTAGGCTGGTGAAAGTAGCCTCTCCTTCACCTCGTACAATCACGTCAACATTCTCATTCTTCATTAGAGCCTTAAGGTCGAATATGGCGTGTGGGCCTCCAAGAACCACTGTTGCACCTAAAGATTTCGCGATCCTCGCCACTTCGAGACTCTGTTTAACTCTGGTAATAGAGCAGTAAATGCCAACCAGATCTGGATTTGCAGTTCTGAGTTGAGACTCAAGATCCTCTGGGGAAAATCTCTGAACTGATGCGTCAATTATGTTAGGTCTGTAACTTCTTTCCTCAAGGTAACCCGCAAGATAGGCAAGGCCCAGCGGTGGGGCCTTCAGCCCAAACATGACTTCATGGCAGAGAATGTCGCTTGAAGGGTGCACCAATGTGATCTTCATCGGAGGTATCTCCTCTTAGGCGCGCGCTATGCAATGCTTTGATGTTATTTAAGATAAATCCTACAGCTTCTTCAGGATCAATTCATATGTAGAAATAACGGCCACAATATATCCTGCTATCGTCACATCCATCACATTCGAAGTTGCCGAACCTAACTTCTTTTTAGAAGGTAACTCGCATGAATAATTAGATATATTCTATTATGTTTATCATGGCTTATAGTCTGACACATGCGCGCGCTACAAATCAGTGACAGAAAATAGATGATGAAATATGGCGATCTTTGAAGCTACCTTTTCGAAAGGTGAAATCAAGGGTAATAGTCCATGATAATGGATTCTGTCATTGAGAAGATTCTAGTCTATGCTATCGGTTTGATCCTGTTTCTGGCTTCGGTTTTCTATTCTCTGATTGTATGGAACGTCAAGAAACCCAGATTGGATTATGATCTATTTCCACGAGTGAGCATGATGGCTTATGCTTGGCAGTCAGGAAACGTGATTGAAAGGAAGATAAACAATTTTCTAGCTCAGGATTATCCAAAGGACAGGTTTGAAGTCATAATCTATGATAACAAATCAACAGATGAGACTGAAAATATTTGTCGAAGTTATGAAAAGAAAGGCATGATTGAGTACTACACGCCACCTGAGCATTTTGACAGGAAAGCCCCAGTTCTCGACCGAGCGATTGAGAAGAACGCTGACAAAGAAATGATAGCTTTGACAGACCCTGACGGACTCTGTGAAAAGGATTGGCTCAAGAAGATGATGCAACCATTCAAGGACCCCAAGGTTGGGGCTGTCGTAGGCGTAACGCACTGTGGGAACTATCACAGGAATCTGTTTACAAAACTCAGGGCGATTGAGGATGAGTGGTGGTACGACATAACGGTTCTAGGAAGGAACGGGAAGATCAAGATCAGCGATTTTCAGCCAATATGTGGGGGCAACTATGCTTTAAGGAAGGCAGCTTGGGAAGATGTTGGTCGAAGCCATGGAAAGAGTTTGATTGAAGACTATGAGATGACACTGAGGCTTTTCAACAAGGGGTGGCGGATAGCAGCTGTCGATGCCCATGTCTGGCAGGAAGAGGTTGAAGACCTAGAGCAGTACGTACGTCAAAGGCGGAGATGGTACTCATTCAGCCTCAAAGAGATCGTGAATAACAAAAGAAAGATCGCTAAGTTATTGGGTGCTCTTCCAATCTCTATGCAAGCAGTAACCTTCCTGTCGCTAATCTACTTCATCTTAGTCAGCTTGTATCAGACTTTTCAAGCTGAATTATCTTTGCATATCATGTTCTTCGCTGTGCCTTTCTTGCTTGCATATCTGGCTTTATCATATGGGTTGTTGAAGGTGGGGAGATCCAAACTGATATGGTATGTGCCTCTCTTCCTGACATTTGACAGCGCACTGCAACTGTTCGTCTTTCTGGAAACAAAGCTCAGACATCGAAAAGAAGAGAAATGGGTGAAGCTTGCTGAAGGCAAATATTATCACGTTGGTACCGAGATCAATATGAATTAAGAACACAGTCAGCACCGATACTATGAACTCTTGAAGGCGCGCGTCAGTGTACCGAAAATCTCAACAACAAGTCATACCGACTACCTATCGTGATTAAAGAATCAATAATTCTCTAAAGATTGACGCCAGCACGCTACTAGACTTTAACATAAGACTTTCAAGAAAGAAAAAAGATCTAGTTATGATGAAGTAGCGCGCGCGGTTCAAATGGTGCCTAGCTAACGTATTTCGATGGACATTTGGTGAGTATCTGTTTAGCAACAAAATGACCATCTGAGCTCAATCTTCCTATGACAACAACGCGAATGCCTTCCATGAAGTTCTGCGGAATTGGTCCCTCATATGATACTTGGATAGAGGATGATCCGTCTGTGAGATTGAAGTTTAGACCTTGATGGCCACTTCCGAAATACTCGTTGACATTTCCGATCATCTGAACTTCTCTATCAATGTATTTTTCACGATGCTGTTTGACCTCTGAAACTGACAGATATGGGTTTACAGCTGATGTGAATGCCTGAAATATCAGGAATCCAGCCACGAAGAGGATGGCAACAAGGACCAAGATCTTGAAGAGCTTCAATTGAGCTGGGCCCTAATGTTTTCTTAGTCTTTCCATTGCAGAAGAGATCTTTTTGATCCTAGAGTGGAGCCACATGAGGTAGAGGAATATGGCCGCCCAGAAGATCACTGATACTGAGAATAGTAGTTCTAGAGTTGTCATTCCTTAATCTCCAGCAATGAGAGTTCTGCCTTTTCGGTCATTCGATACATATTTAGTGTGAGGTAGAACATCCAAGAGAATAATAATGTTGCTCCGATCATTGATACTGCTAGCGTTAAGAGCATTGAGGGTTCAATGCCAAGCTGCGGCCTATTGATGGGAAACAGGGGCATCGGGTGGAGGGTCGCCCAGAAGACTGCCGAGAAGTAGCTTAGTGGAATGCTAATGAATGCTAGGATGCCGAGAACAGCGGAGGTTCGAGCCTTGCGGTCCTTGTCACTTATCGACATTCTGAAACTGATGTATGAAAGATAAACAAGGAGAAGTATCAATGTAGATGTCTCTCTTGGATCCCAGTTCCAGTAAATCCCCCAAGCGAGCTTCGCCCACATAGAACCTGTAATCAACGTAACCAGACAGAAGAGGAGCCCAAGTAGAGATGCAGATGAAGCGTAGAGATCCCACATAGGCTTCTCAGTCTTGAGGTAAAGAATGCTGCCAAGGAAGGTAGTTGCAAATGCGAGATAGGAAACCCAGGCCGCGGGCGTGTGAATGAAGAAGACCCGGTAAGAGTCACCTAGAGATCTCTCAGGCGGAGCCCAGATGAAGATCATATAGAGTGAAATGAGGTTGGCTAGGAATAGTCCGGCCAAGATGGGTTTATCCTTCATAGTCTTACCTCAATCGTACAACACATATTCAAATGTTATCCAAAAGGCAGCAACCATCAAAAGGAGAAATGCCAGATTAAGTTGAAGCTCGGAAAGGATCATGTCTATAGTTGCACCCATTGCAAGCTTGCCTGTTGCAAGGATTGAAGGCACCAGTGTTCCGGGTACGAGCGGAAGCGATAAGGCAGGGATGATGAGGGCCCTTGACTCAGAATACATTGCTAAAGCCGAGACCATTGAGCCTACAACGGCTATATTGAGGATGCCTAGGCCAAGAAAAAGAATCACAAGTAAGTAGTCTGAATGAAAAGTATAGTTCAGAATAATCATGCTTGAAGGGATGATGAAGACTGCGCCCACGCACATCAGCATGAATGTATAGATGGTTTTTCCGATGAGTATGGCTTGAGGGGAGATTGGCGCCAGCCTCAGCCCATCAATCGATCCTTTGTCCATTTCGCGCACAAAAACCGTCGTAAAGCCCAGCATCCCAATGAAGAGGATCGATATCCAAAGAACAGCCGGGACGAACTCAAGTACATTAGGGTTCATAATTCCTAGTGCGAACCCAAATGAGAGATTTGAGAGCAGGGCCAATACCATAATGGAATAGATCTCGTATCCTCGTCTTAGCTCCAAACGAAGATCCTTGAATAGGATCTCCAGCGCATCTTCAAGAAATGATACAGATGAAGATAGGAAGGATATAGTTCTCTTCGTCATATTTGTTCCCTATCACTTGATGCATCGTATCTCTGTGATCTGGCTATCCTTTAGTGTGGCAATCCTGTCAGAGATCTCCTCTGCAATGTCCAAATTGTGAGTCGAGAATATGATTGTTGAGCTTCCTTTAACCCAGTTCAGATAGTTCTTGAGGTGTTCTACACCTTCAAGATCTAGACTTGAGAAGGGTTCATCGAGCAGGAGAATTCGTGGATTATGGATTATTGCTCTGACGATGTCAAAGCGTTTCTTCAGTCCACTAGATAATGTGTCAACATGGTCGTCTAAGCGATCTTCCACTCCGAATAGGGAGGCTTTGTCTTTGATGGATTTCTTCAAGATATCTTTGTTTCTGAAACCGTAGAGTCGCATGTAGAATGAGAGGTTCTCTCTTCCAGAAAGCTCGTCATAGAGCAGACTCTGATGAAGGACAACCCCGATGAGTCTTTTGACCTGGATTTTTTGCTTTGGAATATCATATCCAAAGATCTTGATCTCCCCGCTGGTAGGTCTAGTCAGCGTCGCTAAGATCCTGAGAAGAGTCGATTTTCCAGCACCATTTGGTCCAATCAGCGCGAATATCTCGTGGCTCTCAACATTGAGGTCTGCATCCTTTAGACCGAATCTGTTTCCATACCTTTTCGAGAGGTGGGATATTTCTATCAGATGTGTTGAGATGGACACGTCATTCACTTCTCTTCTTCATATTACAGGGACCGGAGCCAATATCGCATGATGTTCAGCAGACTCTTCCCTCCAACCCCTTTCGTAATAAATACTTTGAAAGTGTAGTATGGAGCCCAAAAAAGGGGTGAATTTTCGTAAATCCCGGGGATCAGGTCAAACGGTGATCGGGGAAGCTGCAAAAAGTAATAAAAGAGGCGGGAATAACTGGGCAGGAGGTGTTAGAGGTTGCGCGACGTCTTGGAGGATTTGAACGACTGGCGAAGAACAGCCTATTCAATTGATGTGACTCCCAACCTTGAAGGAAAGGGGGTTACAGTTTTCGGTAGGGTCGTGAGCATACGTGAGCAGGGTGGAATCGCATTCATCATACTCCAAGACATGAAAGGGGTAGTTCAGGTAACTGTTCACAAAGACAAATCACCGGTTACCGTATCAGATAAGATTGGTAGACTCAAACAGTATAGTTTGGTCGGTTTCAAGGGCTCTGTGAGGAGCATAGCGAAGGCACCGCACGGTGCCGAGATAATCCCGTCTGAGATCAGGATTCTCAGTGAGCCGCAGAAGAAGCTTCCATTCAACCCATATGGGAGAGTTGAGCAGAGCATAGACAAGAGGCTCGATATGCGTGTAATTGATCTTATGCGGCCACAATCCCAGGCAATATTCAGAATTAGAAGCGTTGTTCTTGAGGTGATGAGGCAGTTTCTGTTTGAAGAGGCCTTCATTGAGGTGAACACTCCCAAGATCATCGCTTCAGCCACTGAAGGGGGGGCAGCTCTCTTTCCTCTGCTGTACTATGATAAGGAAGCGTTTCTGGCTCAGAGTCCGCAGCTCTACAAGGAGCAGTTGGTAAGTGTCTTCGATAAGGTCTTCGAGATAAGCTCAATCTTCAGAGCCGAACAGTTCAGGACACTCAAGCACCTGAGCGAAGCAATATCGGTAGACATTGAGCAGAGCTATGTCACCTATAACGACGTAATGGAGCTGCTGGAAAGGATGATTTTCTATGTGGTAAACTCCGTGAATTCAAGATGTGAGGACGAGTTAACCTCTCTCAAGGTCAAGCTTGAGACTCCCAAGTTGCCCCTCCGAAGAATAACGTATGATGAGGTTCTCAAGATTCTTGAGAAGGATGGGGTTGGGATTGAGTGGGGAGACGATCTCTCGACAGCATCCTTAAAGAGCTATTCCAAGATTTTTCCGCAATATCATTTCATAATTGATTGGCCAACAAGCTCCAAAGCCTTCTACATCAAGCCGAAGAGAAGTAATCCAGAGATCTGCGAGTCCTTTGACTTTATGTGTGGCTCGGTTGAGCTGGCCTCGGGTGGTTCCAGAATAGACAACAGGAAAGAACTTGCCAAGAGAATAATTGAGAAAGGTCTAGAACCCAAGAATTTTGAGTACCACTTGAAGGTCTTTGATTATGGTATGCCACCGCATGCAGGATTCGGTCTCGGCCTTGACAGACTCATAATGATGCTGACAGGTGTTGAGAATATACGTGAGGTGGTTCTCTTCCCAAGGGACCCGCAGAGACTCACACCATAAGAGTGTTACGATATGGTCAAAGGCAAAGAGATAACAAATGCACAAGTCAAGCATCTGGCTTGGCTTTCAAGGATCAAGATCTCAAAGACGGAAGAGCAGAAATACGCGAATGAAATGAGTCAGATCCTCAAATACTTCAAGAAGCTCGATGAGGCAGAAACAGAAGGGATAAAACCAACCTACCATGTCGCCGAAGTTACCAATGTCATGAGGGAAGATGAGCCTAAGCCTCAACCTTCAGACCACCTTCTCAAGATCGTGCCAGTCACCAAGGGAAGATTCGTAAAAGCGCCCAGAATCGTCTAGTTGAACTTGGTATGTCGGATATTCTAGAGCTCTCAGTATCTGAGCTTGCGAGGAAGATAAGGTCGCAAGAGGTATTCGCAGAAGAATATGTTTCTGTGTGTTACGATAGAATTAGGAAAGTTGAGAGGAAGATTCATGCTTTCATAACATTAACAGAAGAATTGGCTCTGGAAAAGGCCCGTGAAATAGACTCCAAGATTCGTCAGAATCAACAAGTAGGATCCTTAGCTGGTATAGCTATTGCAGTAAAGGACAACATCTGCACAAAGGGAATCAGAACCACATGCGCTTCGAAGATGCTTGAGGACTTCGTGCCGCCTTACGACGCAACAGTCGTTGAGAGGCTGAAGGCGGAAGATGCGATAATTCTTGGAAAGTCTAACTTGGACGAATTCGCGATGGGTTCATCGACTGAACACAGTAGATTTGGGCCAACCTTCAACCCTTACGATCTTAGGAGAGTTCCGGGAGGTTCCTCTGGTGGAAGCGCGGCGTCAGTCGCGGCTTATGAAGTAACGGTAGCTCTGGGATCAGATACAGGCGGATCAGTAAGATGTCCCGCAAGCTTCTGCGGAGTGGTAGGGCTCAAACCTACCTACGGTCTCATCAGCAGGTACGGTCTGATCGCATACGCCAACAGCCTAGAACAGATATCCCCAATAGCAAGGACCGTAGCTGACATCGCAATTCTCGCTGACTGCATATCAGGTCACGACCGTCGAGATAGCACATCAGTCAATCAAAATCGCCCAATACTGAGAAATCATCTCATCCAGAATGTCGCCGGAATGAGAATAGGTGTCCCAGAAGGACTCTTCGGCAAAGGGACAGACAAGACCGTATCAAAGAGCGTCTGGGATGCAATTATCAAACTTGAGGAGCTGGGTGCCACTTACACTGAGATCAAGCTTGAAACTCTCGATTACGCATTAGCATCGTATTATATCATTGCCATGTCCGAAGCAAGCTCCAACCTCGCCAGATATGACGGTCTGAGGTATGGCTTCAGACTGAAGGATCAGGACAGTGATTGGAGTACTGCATTCTCACGTAACAGAAAAGCTGGCTTCGGGCCCGAAGTGAAGAGAAGGATAATGCTTGGGACGTTTGCTTTGTCAGCAGGATACTATGACCAGTATTATCTGAAAGCCCAACGTGTAAGAACGTTGATCAGAGATGAGTTGACCAAGGCCTTCAAGAACTTTGAGCTGCTGGTTTCACCCACAATGCCAATCCTTCCCTTCAGAATCAAAGAGAAGCTCTTGGATCCACTGGAGATGTACATGTGTGACGTTGACACTGTCATAGCAAATCTTGCAGGAATCCCAGCGATCTCGATACCTTGCGCCTCAAGTCGAGGCCTACCAATAGGGATTCAGTTGATGGCGCCAGCGTTCAGGGAAGATCTGCTCATAAAGGCAGGGTATACACTGGAACATAATATTGGAAGACTGGATCTGAAATTGAAGGTATAGAAGGTAGGACATGTTGCAGTCTACGGAACTCAAGGTCAAGATCGGTTTGGAAGTTCACTCTCAACTGACAAATCTCAAGACCAAACTCTTCTGCAGCTGCTCAGCGGATTACAGAAAGAGCGAACCCAACACACATCTCTGCCCTGTCTGCATGGGTGTTCCAGGAACGCTCCCCGTGCTGAACTGCAAATCAGTAGAGCATGCCATTCTGATTGCTTTGGCACTGAATATGCGGATTAGTGAAAAGACCCTTTTCTACAGAAAGAACTACTTCTACCCAGATATGCCCAAGAACTTCCAGATATCGCAATACGATAGGGCAGGCGGTATCCCGATAGCCAAGAGCGGATTCATAACCCTGGATCAAGGAAAGACTGTCCAGATCTCAAGGCTGCAGCTAGAAGAAGATCCTGGGAAGCTTAGCTACGAAGGGACAATAGAGACCTCAAGATCAGCCCTTGTTGACTACAACAGGGCTGGGGTAGCCTTGGTTGAGATAGTCACAGAACCTGACATGAACTCTCCCCGAGAAGCGCGAATATTCCTTCGGAAGCTACGTTCAATCCTTGAACATCTCGGGGTCTCAAGCGGCGATCTTGAAGGGTCCATGAGATGCGATGCCAACATCTCAATTGAAGGGGGGACCAGGGTTGAGGTAAAGAACATCTCGTCCTTCAAAGAAGTTGAGCGAGCGCTGAATTTTGAGATCACGCGACAGAGAAACCTTGTCAGGAAAGGCCTACGTGTAGGACGCGAGACAAGGCATTGGGATGAGGTAAGAAGAATAACGATCTCTCTGAGGGTCAAGGAGGAGGAAGAGGACTATAGATACTTCCCAGAGCCAGACCTAGTGCCTGTGCTTATCACAAACCAAGATATTGAACTCCAGAAAGCCTCAATGCCGGAGCTTCCTGAAAGTCACAAAGAGAGACTGATGACTCAGTACGGTATATCATCACAGAACGCAGAAACCCTTACTGAGAACAAGGCTTTGTCAGAATTCTTTGAGGAATGTGCCAAGAACTATGACCGGCCAGATTTACTGAGTAACTGGCTTGTGGGTGATCTTCTCTCATACCTTTACGAAATGGATCTTGAGCTCAAAGAAAGCAAGATAGCGCCTGAAAATGTGGTCAAGATGCTCAAGCTCATAGATGATGGAACAATAAGCGGGAAGATAGCCAAGGAGGTCCTCAAGAAGATGCTGGTCACTGGAAAGTCGCCTAAAGAGATCGTGGAAGAAGAAGAAATGCGCAAGATTTCTGACAGAGAATACCTGCAACAGGTGACTGAGAGAGTATTCGCTTCAAACCCCAAGGCTGTGGAAGATTCACTGAAAGACGAGAAAGCGATACGTTTCCTCGTAGGCCAATTGATGAAGGAGACTAAGGGAAAAGCTGACCCCCAACTAGCCAATTCCCTGGTACTTGAACGCTTGAAAACCGTTCAGGCAAAAGCATAGTGAAACCCCAAATCCTAAGCCTAGCCTTCCTAAGAAAACTCTTAAGAGAGAGCGATTGCTGAGAGACTGCTGTTAAGTGAGAGTAAGATGTCTTTCGATGAGAATCCAGAAACTACGAGCAGCCCAGAGTCTGCCAAACCAGTAAAAGTCGAGTCTCTGACTCCGAATTCCAAACAAGTGAACACAACCATCAAGGTTGTCTCAAGGAGCCCTATCAGAGAGACCATCTCAAGAAGAGATGGCACTGTTCACAAAGTGACGGATGCACTAGTGGGTGATGAGACAGGCTCAATATATCTCACCCTATGGGATGACAACATCGAAAATGTCAAGGATGAGTCGATCATTGACGTCAAAAACGGATATGTCTCCCTATTTAAGGGCTCAATGCGTCTGAATATCGGTAGATACGGAAGCTTGGAAGCTTCAAGTCAGACCATCTCAACTGTAAATACAACCAACAATCTGTCAGACAAACAGTATGAGCAGCCTCAACGTTTCAGCTCCTTCAGGCCAAGATATGGTGGCGGCGGTGGTGGCTATGGTGATCGAGGCGGAGACGATAGAGGGGGAGGAAGAAGAGGCGGCGGCTACCAAAGATTCGGATCCAGAAGAAGATTCTAAGACAATTAGATGACGCTTAATTGCGTCATCATTCTTTCACTATTCTTTTCCATACTCTACCCAGTAAGATTCACCAGTCTCCAGACTTTCCTTCTTCCATATAGCCGCTTCACATTTCGCACGTTCAACTGCCTCAACAAGGGCAGGAAACACATCCTTTCTCGATCTTCCAGCAACCATGACCACGAAGATCAGGTCTCCCAAGTCGAGTTTTCCGGTGATATGATGAACGAGACAGTCAACGATTCCAGGTCTCTTTCGAATATCCTCAGATATCTTGCTGAAAGTCTCCTCTGCCCTCTCCTTATAGGCTTCCAACTCGAGGGATGTGACCTTCTTGTCGTCGCTGGTGAAGCCTTTGACGAATCCGAAAAAGCACGCCACACCTCCAACTTCGTTGAACCTCTGGTTTGCCCTTATGAAGTCGAGTAAGTCTGTGATTAAGAGTTCACCCTTGCCATGAATGCCTACACGTGACAACTGGAAATCCTCCAGAACCTTCTGAAGATCATGAAACTTATGAATGTTGCCGAGGATCCAACAACCTCAACTTAGGGGTGTCTAGGCGAAATACTACGGTCCAGATGATGGGGGCGACAGCGAATTGGAGGACATGATTAGACAGCTTGCAGAGAAGTATCTATTCTCAATCGATGCCGTCAATGCTCTGCACGAAGTCTACGGAAGCCATTTGGAGAAGGTCATCAAGACGCTTAGGAGACCAAGTCAGACATACTTCATGCGTGTCAACACACTAAAGACCACTAGCAAAGAAGTAGTCGACAGATTCCGGAAGAGGAACGTGCAAGTCTGGCCGTTTGAACCGATTGAAGAGGCCATTTACATTAGGATTACTGGACCTTTTGAAATTCCGAAAGTCGAGAAGAAGATTGTAATTGACAAGTTTGCCGCCGAATCAGTCCTTCAAGGTGCTCACGTCTACGCACCAGCCGTGATGAAGTGCTCAAAACTAAGACTAGGTGACGAGGTCACAATAACAGATATTCGCAACCAAGTTGTCGGCGTTGGAACGATGAAGATGGGGGAGACAGACATTCTGAATCTCAGGAAAGGACTCGCGGTGGAAGTCGTCTCACCGATATTCAGAACTCTAAATCTGCGAGAATCCCCTGAATACGCAGAAGGATTAGTATATCCACAATCTCTCCCGGCCATGGTTACAACAAGAGTTCTTGACCCAAAACCTGGGGAGACAATCGTTGATCTGAACTGTTCACCAGGGGGTAAGCTCTCACATATTTCTCAGCTGATGCGGAATACTGGGAGAGTATTTGGAGTCGACAGGAATCCAAGAAAAATCAAGATTGCCCAAGACCGCATTGAGAGACTCGGATGCAGAAATGTGACTCTGATCTCTCACGATGCAAGGTATTTTGACGTCGATTATCCAAGCTTGAAGGCAGACAAATGTCTCGTCGACCCACCGTGTAGCGCACTCGGGCTAACCCCAAAACTCTACGTGGAGATCTCAGAAAGAAAGATCCAAGATCTAGCGGCCTATCAAAAGCAGTTCCTCAAAGCCGCCATTGGAATAATCAAAGATGGGGGATCAATAGTCTATAGTGTCTGCACTGTCACCAAAGATGAATGCGAAGATGTTGTGCGATACGGTGTTGAAGAGCTAGGCCTAGAGGTTACAGAGCAGAATATTCGTGTCGGAGAAGGTGGCTTAAAGGTTCTTGGAGACATGGCCAACCTCCTGCAGAGATTTGATCCTCAAAAGGGCGGAATAGGCTATTTCGTAGCCCGTTTCATCAAGAGTAATTACTAGCACATAGAATGAGCCTAGAACTGGGAAGTAGACTGATTTCGCGCACGCACTCCCTTGCACGAGAAGAGTAACATATCTTTAGGAGGGAATCCCAAGGCAAGCGCGCGCTTACCAGTCTTCTTAAGTGACTCGGCTAGCCATCAAGCGAGGTGATCCTGCCACGGATGAGCGTAGTCACTAAGACCATTGTAACTGCTAATGCCGCGATGCCTGCAGTTGTTGCCACAGTAAGTTCCCTGAAGTAACTTGGATCCAACCTCTTGATCAGGATTCCGATGAGCGCCCAGACAATCACGAGACTGTAAGTGATATCTTTTCGTGTCCATGACACGAGGCCGGCTATCACTGCGGCAACAATGATAACTAACACCGTCCAAACCACCGCCGTCTGGGTATAGGGTTCCACCCCGGCCCAGACAAGAACCGCAGTCACATTGGCGATAGCTGCAACCGTGATCCAGCCAAGATAGACACTGAAAGGTAATTGAAAGAACAACTTCTCTCTTCGGGACATTACAGTCCCAAGTTCCCCGATTCCCAACCGCAGGTAAATGGTGAGTAAAGAGATCAATAGAAATATCATGAAAAGCAGAGAGGCTGGGACAAGCTCGTAGTGCCACGTGATGATCCATGCCAGGTTGGCGATATTACTCAAGACGAAAAACCAGCCTATCTTTTTCAAATAGACGGTTCCGTCAGCATCTTTCTTCACTAAATCTACTGCCTGGTAAATTATGAACAAGAACAAAAGTGCGTAGATTAGGCCCCAGATTGAGAAGGTTATCCCTGAAGGCACAAACAGGTTCGGAAGCTTGTCAGACAATTCACCCGTAGTCTTGTTGTTGATTAGCCCAATTGAAGCCATCATATTGATAATGAAGACGAACACAGTGGATACGATATTTGAGATCTGAAGTAACTTCAAGCTAGCGCCTCTTCATGATTCTATTCTTTGAATCAAATCTGAAATCGGCGTTTCTGGTATTTAAGAACAGCATATGTATAATCACATTGGGGCGCGCGCGTACTTCAACGTTGAGTCACACAACCCTTCAGAAATCAGCATAGAACGTGTCTCACCGTTAAGAATGCCAGACATGGCAAAGCATATGTGTTAATCGCGAGTGAGCGTCTTCAGTGGTACTTATTTATGACCTCTGGATTATCGTAATAGCATAACCATTTTGGGAATCTGGAGTGCAACAGGTTGGTAAGCAAAAGTTCAGGAAGCATATTCAGAAGGACGGATGGAAAGTACTTCATATATCTGCCAAAAGCTCTTGTGGAGGATACCGGCTTCCCATTTCTGGTAACATCGTCGGTAAAAGTAAGAGTCCACTTCAAACCAGGAGAGAAGAAATTAGTAATAGAATAGACCTCCATCAGCAACCCCGTCCCTAGACTAGAAAATGCTTTACTAGGCGCGCCCGGTTAGCATTCTACTCATCTTCTGCAATCAGCTTTTCCAAGATTTTGACTCTGGACTTAGCGCGCGCACGAAGGCCCTGCTAAGAGGCATATCAGAAGGAGGTAAGCGTATAAGCATGGACTCAAACTAGTTAGCTTAGGAGATAACCTTGACTGAAGAGAAGAAGAGTGATGAAGCCAAGATTACTAGACGCAACTATCTGAAATACGCTGGTGGCGTTGTTGCTGCGGGCGCGCTCGCTGCTGCGGGATATGGAGCTTACCGATATTATGGTCAGCCTCCCGCTACTCCACCTCCTACCACTCCAACTTCAACCTCGACGCCAGTCCCTGGCGGCCAGAAACTGAAAGTAAAGATTGGCGGAACCAAACCTCTAACCGGTTCTGCGGCTATATTCGGTATAGATGAAAAAGCTGGCCTAGAAATCTGGGCGAATAATTGGGTCAACGACCAAGGCGGAATAAAGGCGGGAGACGGAAACACGTACATGATCGATCTGATCCTCTATAATGATGAGTCCAAACCTGAGAATGTCAGCCGATTATACGAGAAACTCATCAACGAGGACAAAGTTGACTTCCTGATGGGTCCAGTGTGGGGACCTCTTGGCCAAGCCACGGTTGCTTCTGTGGAGAAATACCGTAAACTGGAGATATGGGGACAGTCTACGTTTGACCCGGCGCAGTGGAAAGACTGGAAATATTGCATGATGGTGCAGACCAACGGAAGCGAGTACCTAGTCAGCCTAGCCGACCTGATCGTCAACAAGATTATACCCCAAGATCCGGATGCAAAGAACATAGCAGTAGTTTACACCGACGACGCATTTGGAAACGTAGCTGGAGGTTGGGGCCTTGAATATATTAAGAAGCAACCCCAGCTAAACGTAGTCTACTCCGAGAAGGTAGCTTATGACTCACCAGATTTCACCCCTGTATTGACAAGGGTCAAAGCAGCCAACCCGTCAATACTTCTATTCGAAGCCGCCTCTAAAGCACCACTGGTTGGAAAAGGTGTTCGAGAGATCGGGCTGGACGTGAAACTATTGTACTGCGGCACAGGAGCAGTATACCAGGCATTCTACGACGGCCTCGGCCCCAAGTTCGGCGAATCCTTGGTCTCTATAACCCAGTGGGTTATAGGAGAGAAGTACCCGCAGACTTATGGACCGGATGAAGACTGGTTCGTTTCAAAATACAGGGCTCTCAACAACCGCGATCCCGCGTACACAGGGGGGACGGGTTTCACGCAGGGCCTTATCTTGCAAGCAGCCATGGAGAAATGCAGTCAGCCATTGAACTCCGATGCGATGAGACAGACTGTCGGTAATGTGAAATTCACCGGTTTCTGGGGCGACATAGCGTTTGACCCGGTAACAGGCTGGCAGACCGGCCACAAGATGTCAGTGCTCCAATGGCAGGATGGAAAACCAATCTGCGTCTACCCAGACAAGGTTGGCAAGGCGCCACTTAGATACCCAATGGCAAAATGGTCTACACTTAAGTAGACCACGCTTCCCCTTTTTCTTATGGGATGGATTGGAACGTCGATAGATCTTTTTGCGTAAACTATTGTTGCCAATTCTCCTGTAGGACCTATCTGCCTGCGCGTAGCTGGAGACCTCATAAATCAAGACTAAGCGAGTCGTGCGTGTATCTAGGATTGTAGATCTTCTTTTGTGTGAATCATAACTGGTGAGCGACGACATGTGTGTCCCTTGGCGCGCGCGTTGAAACAGGCTTTCTTTGTATGTGCGTGGTCACCATCCCGCGCGCACACACCTACACCCACGGTTCGAATTTTGCCCGCGCGCAACATTAGGGGCAAACATAAGAGACCTCCTAGGTAGGCCTGTAGAAGTTGAACTGCCACAAGCGCGCGTTCTCAAGGATAGAGATGGGGCTAGTCTTCATAAAATGTAGTGATGGTTCAGTAGAATGCGAATATTATCAGCACTGTTGAGGTGATGAGGGATACTGCTGACAACAAAGCAGAGGGCCTCAGACTTTCATTAATCTCATTGTACACGCTAAAATCCCTAGCCGCGTGCCTGACCTCTTTAAGAATATGCTACACCAAAAAAAAGCCGCGCGCTAGCGCCAGTCCATCATGCTGGCGGCGTTGCCTACAGAATAGAGGCTGACGGAAAATCCGTCACATATTCTGGAGATACGGCCCCAGACGACAACTTGATCAAGCTAGCAAAAGAAACAGATACGTTGGTTCATGAGTGTTCTTTTCCGAGCGAGGAATTTCTCTTAGGGTTACACACAACCGCCACAGAGCTTGGGCATTTAGCTGCGAAGGCAGAATGTGAGAGACTCGTCCTGACACATCTGTATCCAGTATGCGAGACACGCACTGCGGAAATGGTTTCTAGTGTCTCGCGCGCGCAAGATTACTGTGGCGAGATCATGGCGCGCGCTTACATGGAATTAACCGTCTGAGAAAGGCAAAGGCCGCTAGCGCGCGCTGCCAATTTAACTTAAGATGGGTCTATCCTTCAGACTGCCCAGTTGCTGAGGGCTCGTAGGTACAGTATGGCTCTTGAGCCAGAAAGTCGTTGAAGATTGAGTATGCTCGAGCCCGGCAACCTCCACAGGCTTCACGAAAGGCACAGATTCCACATTTACCCTTCAGCAGTCTTCTGTCCCTCAACTGAATAAAAAAAGGTGATGAAGTATAGATCTCGGAGAACCTCTTGTTTCTAATGTTGCCGCCTGAGATTGGGAGATACCCACAACCATAGACTTCACCCACATGAGATATGAAGCAGAAACCATCGCCAGCCAAGCATCCTCGACCAATCTTGAGCCTTGTCATCTCCTGACAGATGTTTGCGTAGCTGCTTTCGCCGAGACCTTTGGATTGGAGCACAAGACGGTTGTAGTGTGGTGCACAGGTCAGCTTCACAGGAATTCCAGATTTGTGTGAAAGGTCAAGAACAAATCTCAGCACGGTTTCATACTCTGCTGGTGTGACTTCCATATCACTTCTGGCTCTGCCTGTTGGAACGAGCATGAAGACATCCCAGTTCTCAGCTCCGAGATCGGTTACGAGCTTGTGTATGTCAGTCAAATCATGGATGTTGTGTTTGGTGATTGTCGTAAGTATTCTGAAGGGCAGATCCTCAGCCTTTACGGATTCAGCGGTTCTCATCGCCATCTCAAAAGCCCCCTCAATCCCCCTGAATTCGTCATGAATGGATGGCTTGGAACCATCCAGACTGAGTGAGACTCGTTTGACGCCAGCGGAGCGTATGGCAGATGCGGTCTCGCGGTCAACTTGGCCATTCAGCGCCATAGCCACATGCAAGCCTCTATCAGTGGCGTATTCCGCAACCTCGTAGACATCATCTCTGAGTAATGGGTCGCCTCCTGTGATTATGAGAATAGGCTTGACCAGTCTGGAGATGTCGTCTATGAATCCCTTGATCTCTGATGTGGACAACTGTTTTGGGTCTGGATTAATCTGCGCAGTTGCTCGACAGTGTTTACAGGAAAACTTGCAGGCCCTGGTAGATTCCCATGCGACAAGACGCAGTCTCCGCAAATCGGGTTCTTTTGTACCTTCTTGAGCCGTCTGAGGGTTAAACATGGACTCGGATGCTCTCACGAGTTGTGTGGATCAAATACGTTTTCTCAGTTGATCTCTCTTGACCGGGGATGGAACGCCTAGTCGTTCAGCCAGCTCTTCAAGTTCGGAATCAGATATCCAATCGACCCTAATATATTCGTAAATCTCCAAGTTGGACAGCTTTATTCTTCTTGCCTCAGCAACGGCATTTGTGAAAGCCTCGATTTCTGTCGGTCTATCAATGTACCTGAATTTCGGATCGTAGATGTTGTGTCCTTGATGAAACTGCCTCACATGGGTTAACTCATGTATCAGGTCTAAATAGAGGAATTCCTTTCTGCCTCTTCTAAGATAGTTCGGGCTTATGAGCAATCTTCCGTCGACATCACTAACTCTCATGTATTTCGCGTCAGCAGTTACTTCAACGTCCAACTTCTGCAGTTCAAATATGCTCGGCGGGTTCATGAAGAGCTCTTGCATCGTCGGAGAAACCTCATACCCTGAAAAAACGTCTCTGAACTTGTACGTTCCCAAAGGCAGATTTCTGCTTATCTTGAAACTTCTGATTGTCAGATCTTCCTCACTGTTCATCATCGTTCGACCTTCGGGATTCAATCAGACACCCAGTGATAGCAGTATTTCAGTCAGCAATAGGCAACTCATCCGGAAATTTTGTGTGTACTATGTTGACCTCTACAATATTTAGTTGTCTGGAATCCAATAGCGAGCGCAAATGATAGTACTAATATCAGCAATGACAAATCATAGTCTGTCCTCGTGATTACATGAAAGCAAGACATGATGATAAATGAAACGTATCCTCATAATGCTGATATTGCTTCAATCTCTTGTAGCCCTGCAAGCTGTGGGTATGTCTGAAGGAGCAGTAACGCCGCCTGAATCCAAGATAACACTTGGAAAATTGATCTCTCCAGAGAGTGTCTCCCCAAGTCAGGAGTTCACAGTCAATGTTTCGGTCACACATTTCTGCCAGCAAAGAACAATGAGTAACATAGGAATCTATGACCTCAACTCCGATAGTATGCTGGATCCGAGAGTCTTCTACTTAGAGGGCAACGGCTCCAAGTCTTTTCTCTTGAACATTCGAGCTCCACCAGCAGAAGGCGAGCTCAAGCTTGAGGCTCTACTGAGATACTGGTATGAGGAAAGATGGATCTACGAAAACGAGTCACTACATAAAAATTTCTCTGTGAGGATCAGTGGGCGCGAAAGTCTCGAGATGACCTTGGAGCTGCCCATCAAAGATGCAGTAATCAGAATCAACGACGCCAAAATCAAAACTGACACTCTTGGAGTGGCCAAGATCAGGACAAAACCAGGCAGATATCGGGTAGAGGTTCCACAAATAATCAACCTGACAGCTGACTCACGATTAAGCTTCCTGAAATGGAGTGATGGTACAACTAGTAACCCACTGATCCTTGAAATCAATGGCGATACGGCCCTAGATGCCGAGTACGGCACTGAATATTACCTGACTGTCAAGTCAAGCTTAGGCAGCAATCAAGGTGAAGGATGGTATCCAGCGGATTTCAACGCAACTATTTCAGTTCCAAGGTCAGTATATGGCCCAGCAGATTCCTGGATTGTCCCTGAGAAATACGTTTTCAAGAGCTGGCGTGGAGACTCAGGTGCGTCAGCCCCCTCCACTCAAATCAAGATGTTCTCTCCTAAGACTGTTGAAGCTGAATGGCAGATAGAACAGACACCACGACTCCATGTAACGGCGCTAATCCTGATAATCATATGCAACATCGGGATTGTGGGAGTAATATTGAGCAGGATGAGGAATCATGCTTAGACTACTTTCTTTTATCATGCTGATTACGGTCTCTATGCCTCTTTGCCTGGCAACTACTGAGACTCCTCACAGAATTGCCACAGCTGAGAAGATCGCCGGTTACAGCTGGTACCATTGGCCCAGACCTGAAGCTGACTCCTGCGTAGTCTGGCTTGGAGGTGGCCAATTCACAACAACATATGTAACAGTCAATCCGTACAGGCTAGAGTCCCTAAACACTATGCGTTTTATACAAGATCTGTCGGGCCGCTATGGAATGCTTGCTCTCAGTGAAGGCGAGATATCATACCGGGTTGATAGTAGGCTGATCTCCAAGATCTGCAAGTGGGTAAGAAGCTCAGGTTACGCATACGCCTTTGTCGTAGGTTACTCAACTGGAGGTGTAGCACTGGCATATGAATTGACTGTTCCTGAGGAGAATGACCCTGGTCCAGATGCAGCGATAATCATCACTTCAATGTTGGACTGGAAGGAAATGATCGAGAAACATAGGACCTCAAGCGGCATAGCGCTATACATGAGCGCCCGTAATTCGGGAAATGTCCGCCGAAGCACTCTCCTTATGTATGGCGAATTGGCCTGGTTCTGGTCACAAGGAGAAGAGTACTACAAGAACCTCCCCGAGGAGGGCTGGTATGGAACCCATTGGTTTCACAAGGGTTGGCAACTCCTGAAAGGAGTTGAACATGAAGTCTTCACTCTAGAGAAGGACGGGTCTTATGATTCGAAGCCATTGGCAATCGCTACAGAGTTCTTAGAAAGAATCAGAACCTTAAATCTAAAGAAGATTGAAAACCTCATCCCTAGGGCGCAGAATGGTGAATCCATAAATGGTTCCTCAAGAGGAAGAGAACAATTTGATGTCTACTATCCAGCCAGAGTCTCTCAGTACGAAATATTCCAAATCAATGTCTCTATATTGCCAATTATCAACATTGAACGACAACAAGTCGCTATCTTCGACTTAGAAGAGAAAACGTTCTTAGCCTTGAGAAACGTCGTTCTTGGAAGAGAGCGGAACTGTTCTCTTCCGGTCGTTTTCGTTACGAACCAGTCTTCGAGGAGTCTTATGGCAATAGCATTGGTGCTCCGTCAGGATGGTTCTGAGATCCTTGGAATTTCAAGGGAGATGAAGATAGAGGTATCAGACAAGATAAGGGTAGTTGTTGAGGTTGGAGCAGGCGCTCAGAGTATCAAGATTGACGATCAAACATACAAGACAGATGATTCAGGCTCGTTGCGACTATCCTTGGGAAAAGGTAACCATTCCTTCGAGATACCAAGTGAAGTGCAACTCTCAGAGAAAGAGAGACTGCACTTAGTCTCTTGGGCAAATGGCGAGAAGAACAACAGAACAAATCTATCCCTGGACCAAGACGTCTCTCTCAAACCTAGATATGTCTCCCAATATCTTCTAACAGTAAAGTCTGAATATGGTAAGATCCATGGTGACGGCTGGTATGACGCAAATAGTACAGCCGCAATTACTGTGGACTTTGAATCCGCAAAGAGTCTTAATGAAGAGGAAGCCTTGTTTGCTGGGTGGAGTGACGACCCCAGCGGCCGAAGTCTCTACCATCGTGTGGTCATGAATGCCCCCAAGACAATCACTGCAAAATGGGAATTAAGGAAGTACTCCTCCGAACCAGTATGGTTACTAACCGTTGTATCAATCATCACTTCTATCGTTACAGTCCTAGTCTACGTCGCCAATTTGAAGAAACATGAGAAGCAGAATAAGGTGGCCGCCTCTAGTTGAAAGGATACACTTGCGATTCTGTGAATCTGAAGATCGAGCGCACTTGCAACTGCGACAACGGCGGTACGTAACTGCGATCAAAGAAGCTTTAAGCAGCTCTGCTTCCCGAATCTTGGCTGAGAGGATGGTATGATCGATCATGAGCTCCACATATTCACCAATGGACTTCATTAGACCCTATAAGGAGGAAGGCTTAGCGGTTCTAGTCTGGAAGAATCCGAGAGACTCAGATCCTCGTACGGAAGAGTTTGCTGCAAGACTAAACGAGAAGGGTTTCAAGGCCCAGACTCTAGTGATACCTGAGCCGCCAGAGGGTTTTCCCAAACCACCCTACTATCCAGACTTGACCTTAACGATTCTTGATGCGTCAGTTGCCGATGTAATTTTGGACGCAACTTCCGATTTTCTAAAGATCTACCAAGAAATGAGCGAGTTGACGGTGAAGATAGATATCGTCTTGGACAAGAAGGTCGTCTCTGCGGAGGCGAATGGCACACCGACGGATGTTGGAAAAACGCTCAAAAGCATACCCAAAATTGAGAAGTTGTCCTCATCGAACTTGGTCATAATGATTACCGACCAAAAACTGACTGGCCCTGTCCCGAAGATTTTCTGTTCAAAATGTGGGACTCCAATTCCCCCCCAATCAGAGTACTGCTATAGCTGCGGGCAAGAACAATGACTCCAGACCGCTAGCGCGCGCGTTAACTGCTTCTTGAAATCTACTAAGCAAATCAAAAACGAAGATTATCTAGTCAGCAAAGGAAGATTTCATATCAATAATTCCAATGAAATCGTAGGGATAGGTTTCGATAAGGTGAGTGGGATGTACTATCTGAATAGCTTGATGTTGTTTGCGGCGGGGCTGGTTCCACTGCTGCTATTTATGAAGAAGCTCCATATTGACCGTGGCCTCTTCCTGACGGGCTGGCTAAGCTGGGCCTGCGCTATCTCTTCAAAGATGGTTCTGCTGTCGGCATTATGGTTTGGCTTCCCAATCCTGTCGAAGCCTGACACAATCCAATATGTTACTACACTTGCTGCACTAGAATTGACTGAAGTTCTTTCCGCCTATATCTTTCTCACCAAGAATTCAAACCTAAGAAATGCTAACCTTTGTGGGCATCTAAGCTTTGCAGCGGGCTTTGGAATCGGCGAAGCCTTAACCCTAGCCATTCTATCATTCCTCCCCGTTGATATCAGTCCATCATTGTCAACATTGATGGTTCTGGTCGAAAGGCTTTCTTTGGTTGTGGTCCAGTTCGGATGGGTGGCACTACTTGCATACTATGTTAGAAATCGTGAAGCAATAACCTTGTCACTGGGGGTGTTCTTCAAACTCTTCTCATCAATACTTACCCTTGTTATGCCTATTCTTCTATATCTTTACGACCTTTCTTTTGAGATCTCAACAATAATCTTCGTGGCGACCTTGGCAGCCTACGCCTCTGTTGTTCTTTTAATCGTACTTATTTTGCGAAGGCGTGTCGAAGATAGGGGATCAGGGTTAGCGACCTTTGATTCAAGACACTGTTTTGCAGGCATTGTTTCTTTCTTGAGTCTGGCATTGATTATTGAAATATCAATTTCCTATTTACACTTGGTTCGAACCTTGGAAACGATTACCCGATTGCTGGTCTTCGTAATGACAACAATTGTTCTTCTTGAACTCTTCAACTGGGCTGCAAAAAGAATTGAAATGGCAGAAATTGCCCTGGGTGCCTTTATTGGAATATTGCTGTCATATACGTTCAGGCTTAGCTTTGCCCAAGAGGTCTTGCTCCAAAGGCTGACTCTGCAAGCAATCCTTCTTCCACCTGCGGTGACTTTCCTGGCAGTATTGGCTGGGATAGCTCTTTGGAGATCTGCAAGACACTGATGCATAGAATTAGCGCGCACTACGAAACGTATAAATACAGAATTTGTTACACGCAGTCTGGGTATTGAGCTTGAGGTATGACAGGAAGGTCACCCGACGCAACTATCTGAAATACACCGGTGGCATAGTAGCGCGCGCGCGATCAAATAGACCACACATGCCTTTCTTGCCCATGCCACACTATGGAGTGAATAGATATGTTTCTTGACCTTTTGGCACAAACTGTTGTTACCGGTGTTCTTGTAGGACTGATCTTGGCATTAGCATCAGTTGGTATGACGATAATATTCGGCATAATGAAGATATTCAACATCGCAAGCGGTGACCTAGTGGTACTCGGCTGCTACGTCATCTTTTGGTTGAACGCGATCTTTGCTCTTGATCCGATTATTGGGTTTCCTGTTGCCATCTTAATAGGTGTAGTCCTAGGTGCTGGACTATACTATTTCCTGATTCGACATATCGTAAGAACAGTAGGCTTAAGATCATTGATGGTACTTTTCGGTGTGTCAAGCATATTGTCAAACTCTATGTTGGTTGCTTGGGAGCCACTTACCAGAACCGTACCAGTCTTCTATCCAAACTTGGTGTTCGCTGATGTGACAATTCCAGGAAACAAATTGCTTCCAGCAATTGTTTCAGTTATAACAACCATCGTGCTGCTAGTGGTTTTGAATTACACGTATTTTGGGAGAAGCATCCGGGCCACGGTGTCAAACTGGAGAGCTGCCAGTCTCGTCGGAATCAATGTCAATAAGATCTATGCAGCGGGGTTCACCATTGGCATTGCTCTAACGGTATTCGCAGGAGCGCTTATCTCACTCGTATACCCCATAGAGCCGTATGGCGGTTTACCCTATTCGCTTTACGCCTTTACAATAGTCATCCTAGGAACGGTGGGCGATCCGATCGGCTGCCTAGTTGCGGGCCTGATAATTGGGTTAGCAACGAGCTTTACAGGAAGCTACTGGACCCAAGGAATGGCTCCTGCCGTATCGTACATTATTCTGGTATTGACCTTCTTGATAAGACCTGAAGGCTTATTCGGAAAGAGGCGGTAGAACATTGATGAGTACTAAGAATCTTCTGGGAAAAAGCAGCCTAATAATATCCCTTGCGTTTGCTGCTGTAGTTGGCATCATAGGTTTTACGAGTGAAGCCGCTACAACTGCATACCTCTATGCAATGATTGAATTACTGGTTCTGGCCTATAGCTTGAATATTTTCACCGGGTTCTCAGGCTACATTAATTTCGGCCATGTGATCTACTACGGCCTAGGTGCCTATGTAGTTGCAGTGCTGGCCTTTAATCTCGTTGCAACTCCATTACCCACATTCATTTACGTAATTGCGGGGGGTGTATTTGCAAGTCTCGTTGCCATCGCAATAGGATTCCCTGTGCTAAAACTGAGAGGCGACTATTTCGCGATTGCGACCCTAGGAGTCAATGAAGCTGTAAAGGTCATCATAATCAATACCAAACAGCTAGGCGAAAGCAGAGGCATAGCTATCTTAGGATATATTCCAACCTATGATATCAGGGGTCTATACGCCATGGTGATGGTAACATTATTTGCTGTTATTCTATTTACCTACTTTGTTTACAAGTCTCGGCTGGGCTACGGGCTTAGGGCAATAAAGGATGACGAAGATGTTGCTGAAGCTATGGGAGTAGACACGCGAAAATACAAAATCATATCATACTCACTCGGCGCATTTTTTGCAGGTGTCTGTGGCGGCATCATAACATTACTATATGCTTATGCATTTCCTGACTACTTCGTAATTGGTCGTACCATCGATATGCTGGTAGCCTTGGTGCTCGGCGGTTTTGGAACTATACTTGGGCCACTCATCGGTTCAGTACTATACTATATAGTGAAGGATTATCTACTAATCAGATTTCCCTTCTACCACCAGATCATCTTTGGTGTCGCTCTAATTGTTCTCGTGATTTTCCTCCCCTCAGGCATCGTAGGGCTCATCAACAGACTATTAATGAAAAAAGGCAAGAGGTTTAGATTAGAATGAACCAAGAACCGATTCTGAAAGTGGACAATGTCGTAAAGAGATTCGGGGGTCTCTATGCACTCAGGAAAGTGTCTCTTGAACTCGAGAGAGGAATAATCTTGGGCCTGATCGGCCCCAACGGCTCAGGAAAGACCACCCTCTTCAATGTCATAACAGGCGCGTACGCTCCAGACGGAGGGGCCATCTACTTTGAGGGAGAAGACATTTCAGGGCTTAAACCTCATAGAATCGCAAGAAAGGGTATAGGCCGAACATACCAGGTTGCAAGGCCATTCAAAAGTATGACTGTCGAAGACAACGTCCACGTTGGTGCAGCCTTTGGATGCACGGAAGACGAAAGATCTGGAGAAACCAGAGAAGTCTGCTACAATGCTCTCAAAATGACCAATCTTGAATCCAAGGCTGATGACCTTGCGGATTCACTGACTCTAGGTGAGAAGAGGAGACTTGAGATTGCCAGAGCTATAGCCCTTAGGTCTAAGCTTCTCTTGCTTGATGAGACTATGGCGGGCCTCACTCCCACCGAGATGGACATGACTCTGGACATGATCAAACGGATAAAAAGCGAGGTTGGCTTGACGATAATTGTTGTGGAACACGTTATGAGAGCGATAATGACTTTATCGGAAAGAATAGTAGTCCTATCCGAGGGTGAAAAGTTAGCAGAAGGATCTCCGAAGGAGATCGCTCAGAATCCCTTGGTTCTTGAAGCATACCTTGGAGAAGAGGTTACCGAATAATGGCAATACTGGAAATCGAGAATCTCAGAACAGGTTACGGTGAGATTGAGGTCTTATGGTCAGTCTCACTACAGGTTGAGGATAAAGGCATAACCGCACTCTTAGGATCAAACGGAGCTGGAAAAACAACCATGCTTAACTGCATAACAGGCCTGCAAAACGTGTGGTCCGGACACATCCGCTTTGCTGGAAATGACGTCACGAAAGTCAAAACAAGCGACCGCGTTGAAATAGGCATCTCAATGGTCCCTGAAGGGAGAGGGATCTTCACAGATATGACTGTGCTCGAGAATCTTATGATGGGCGCCTACACTAAGAAAGCCAGAAGAAAGATGAAGGACTCATATGAGCAGGTCTACCAATTATTTCCAGTTCTCAAAGAAAGGCCAAACCAGAAGGCCGGAACTCTAAGCGGAGGAGAACAACAGATGCTGGCCGTCGGCAGAGCACTAATGGCAGGACCAAAAATTCTCATCTGTGATGAACCCTCAACAGGACTCAGTCCAAAGTTGACACAATTAATGATGGAAACCCTAGCCAAGCTAGCTGAGGATAACCTACCAGTATTTCTCATCGAACAGCATGTCAAAAGGTCGTTGGAGATCTCACACAAGGCCTACGTTATAGAGAACGGAAAAATAACCATGGAAGGCAGTGGTGAAGAACTCCGCAAGAATGAGCAACTACGCAAAGCCTACATGGGTATCTAAGAACACGGCACACAAGCATCAAAGACACCAAAAGGAACGGGTCGATCGAGCGTTTCGTAGTTTCTAGTATAGCGAGAGCTTAATTCTGAGGACTGGTCCCGACCTCAGAGATTTGAGGGCCTCTCAGGGGGATTTTCTCCAAACTCTTTGCGCAGCTCTTTGTCAAGCTGCTCTTTAAGAGAGAAATATTTCTTGAATCTACTATTCCATTTTGAGAGAAATGTATGTTCCCGTAATCCCACGACGAGCCATAATGAAGCAACTACAAGAATGACTACAAAATAGGCTATTGCAGCTATTCCCAAGAGGGGGTCGGTCCTGAAGATGAATGTTATGAGTCGTCTGTGAAGCAACAGAAGCAGAGTGAAGAAGAGAGATATTGGCGCTGCAAGAATTGACGTTGTCACCAGAATGTTGAACCAAGTTCTTTCCATGTTTATGTGGGAGATTAAGGAATCGATCATCTCCAGCAAGCTTTCTTCGGCCCGAGCGCCGTCTTCTTCATTTCGACCCATATTCTTAGCCAATTCAAACTCCACCTACTAGTAATAAATTGATTCTGTAACTTTGTTCATTCACGTTTCTTTATTCTTGGAAACATAGCCTCGTACGGCTCGAGTATTCTTCTGCAGAATGTGATTCCTGATTCGGTTACTCTGTAAAGGGTTACCTTCTTGCGTCCCACGAAGGATTCTGTCTTGTTTATGATCCCCTTAGCTTCCATTTCATCCAGTATGGGCTTATGTTTCTGTAGATTAAGCCCACAGTAGCTAAGGAGAGCAGTCTGGTTAAGAGCTCCATATTGGACAAGTTTCAATATTATGTCTTTACGAATATATACTCTGTCGCGGTATTCCCCCGTCGTCGACAAACTGCTCACAAGAGGTTCTGCAATGATCTAGATTAATCTTAAGCGTGCGCTCTCAGGAACGATCGCTACCAGTATCTTAAGGCAACCTCAGCTCGGAGTAATATGAATGTGAAATACTACCGCGTAGTCGGTAGTAGACACGTCTATTGTTCTTCCCTTTGTTCTCAGCCTTCAGGAACTCTATCTGTCCAACGTCTCTTAGATTACGTACATGCGTTCCAGCGTCAGCCTGTCTATCGATTCCCCCTATTTCCACAATCCTTAACTTAGATACTTGAGGCGGCAAAGCCTCAGCCATCTTTATGACCCCTGGGATCTTGAGTGCCTCCTCACGTGGCATTTCATAGATCTGTACAGGCATGTCTTTCTTGAAGAGAAGATTCGACTCATCGATACAGCTCATGAAAAGGTCTCTGTCGAAGTTCTCGAGATTAAAATCAAACCTCGACTTCTCCAAGGCCAGCTCGTTGCCTGTGACCAATGCGTTGGTCTTGTTACATAGAACTGATATCAAGACATGCGCGGCTGTATGGCTTCGCATCATCTTGTATCTTCTATCCCAGTCGATGATGCACCGTACTCTGTCACCAGCGTTAAGACCTTGACGATCAATCTCGTGGGATATCTCTCCTGAGTACTTCCCAACATAGGTGACACTGAAGGTCTCACCTCCTCTTTCTAGGACCCCAGTATCGTTGAGTTGCCCCCCGCTCTTAGGGTAGAACACTGTTTGATCCAAAATGACGTATTTCGAATCATTAACCTTGGTGACCATGCTTTCACATTCTCTGAGGTAGGAGTCTCCAAGGTAGAGTAGTCCGCTCATTTCTCTTTCCCAAGTTACAGGTGCATGGCAAGATCAGATTAATCTGTCTTGTGGGCATGATTTCAGGTAATAAAATCAGGGATGTCATCTACATAACCGAGGAAGAACACAAACCAATCTCATTACCAAGACTACTCAACCCAGAAGCTTTACTGACTAAGGAGAAGAAAGAGATCCTTAGCCTGCTGGCTAAGAAACAGACTGCTACTGCGGAAGACTTGCAGGGAGGAACAAAAGTGAAACTCCAAGCAGTATGGAAACACCTCAGAGAGCTGGAAGAGTTAGGTTATGTTGCCTCATCAAAAGGAAAACCAAGAGAATTCAATCTAACACCCAGCGGCCAACTATTAGCTTAACTGGATACATGGTAAGCATGCTCTATGCGTTCTTTCACCGAGTATTCGTCCCTGCGCATAGCGGGCGCTCCTTGTTGAGAGGGTGCTCGCTTATTCTGAAGGATTCTTGAATATTCCGACTGAATGCCCGTAGTACTTGAGGACCGTTTCTGTCGCCTCTTGGAATAAGTCGGCAAGTGTCCCCCCGTATCCTTTTGTCCTTAACCATCGATATATTTGAAAGACCTCTGGTTTGATGTATCCTGGGATCTCACGCACACCGAATATTACTTTTACCGGCTTAGTTGGTAGCTCATCCCAGGTATCCCAGTAAAACTCAGGTTTCTCAGCTGGACCGGTCCGACGATGTTGACCCTTCGTAGTGCTTCTTGGTTCCTTAGGTTTTTCTAGGCTGGCTATGTACTCCTTTAGTTCTCTCACCGTAGGTTGCCATCCTTCATAGATTCTCGAGATTACTTGGTTCTGAATGTTTTGTGGTGCTGAGGCAATAGTCTCAGCTACACTCACAGATATAATGTCACGTGACACAAGATCTTGGATTTCTGCTCGAAAGGTCAGAAGTCTGAGGCGTTGAGCTATGTAGTCTCTAGTCTTTCCCATCTTCTCAGCTATTTGCTCTTGAGTCCGTCTGTAGGTATCACGTAGGATTGCCAAACATCTGGCTTCTTCCAGAGGATTAAAGTCATTGCGTTGAATATTTTCGACAAGAGCTATCTCGAGCATCTTCTCGTCAGATATGTCGTCCACTATGGCGAGGATCTCTCTGTATCCAAGTTGCTTGCATGCAAGCCACCGTCTGTGTCCCGCTGCAAGCTCATATAGCCCATTCTTCTCTCTGACGGAGACAGGTTGAATTAGGCCTCCGTGACTGCTAATGGACGCGGCTAACTCGTCCAAATTAGCGACTATAACCCTAGGCACGAAAGGATTCGGAACAACCCTGTCTATTGGTATGTTCCCAATTTTGATTATTTTCATGAACTGGTCCTTAAGAATGGAGGTTTTCCATCTATTTATATATTTGTCATATAAGTAATGTGGGAGATAGGTAAGAGGGGTTCGGACTCGGAAACGGTGGCTGAATTTGACACACTAAGAGGTGCCAAGGGTTTGGTCTTTCTGATGTACTTGGGAAGAGAGGTAATAACAAATGATGTGGCGAGTATTCTCTGTGACAAAGAGGTTGTGGAGAACAAAGAGGTCGTGTATCAGTATTCTAAGAAACTGGAAAAGATGGGTCTGTTGAAAGTTGCGAAAGAGGATAGACACGCAAGAGGCAGGCCGCGGTTCCTAACAGCAGACCGTGATGCTCTGCTGAGCTACATATCTCGATGTTCGATGGGCGAGTTACTAGATAAAGACGAGAAGTGCTTGTCATCAGCATTAACAAGCACAGCAAAGGTATTGGATTATTACCCAGAGTACTTGAAAGCGAGCCTGAATGGGCAAAGTATTCGCAGTCTCAGATGGAACAAGATCTTAAGCAACTTCCTCTTCTTCTTCCTGGAATTCGTGAGAGAATGCTGGCTTCTAAGAGAATATCCAAAGGTCCGCCCGCCGCTTATGATCGGTGAACTGGGGAAGTGGAAAGATCTAGAAAGGAAAGGGAAGATTTCGAAAGAGATGTTACGAGCTCGAGAGAATTCAGTGAAACTGTCTTTTGGATTATCAAACTTCGTGAAGGATCATCTTCAGGAAGAGGAGATTACTGAGGTCGCATCTTTGATGAAGGACAAAGATGCTCTCTACAAAGACACTTTCACAGGCAGGCTGCAATTCGTTTCAATAACTATTGCCGACTCGCATCTAGCAGGTTGGCTAGATAACTATCGGAAATTCCTCAGGTAACATCACACAAATGTACACAGGTGGGTCGCTGGCAAACTCTTCAGAGGCTTCAACAGCACGCGCTTCAACTAACGAATTGACTAATGCCATATCTCAAGTGCTGATAGGCGCGCACTGTGCTCTTTCGGATTCCTTTTAAGGCTAGAACTTCTCTGGCGGGTTTTCTGTCTTTATTGCAGCTGATCATTCGCGGAACATTCAAGAAACGCAGCTCATATCCTAAATCCCTGTAGAGTCTGCATATTCTTGGTGTTGCCTGATTGGAGAGTAAGGTTGGGCCGGGAGCGCGCGCTAGCCTTGTAGAATCTGGCAAGTACCGTCAGCTTGTGTAGGTAGAGCAGCTGTCTTGAGATGCTGAGGTTCTGTGCTTGACAGAATTGGACAAAGCGCCTAATATGCACTTTATCTACTGAACATACATAGGAATCTTTTTCGAGGTTTCGAAGTGCTAGCTCGAATCGGTGCTTTTTGGTCGTACAGGTCTGTTCTCTCAGAGTTGGCGTTCATCTTGTCCCTACAGTAGAAATAGTAAGGACTTGAACTGCAATCATGGAGCCCCGGCTGGGCTTCGATCCCAGGACTTACGGCTTACGAAGCCGTCGCTCCACCAGGCTGAGCTTTCCCGCCTTGAACCTTCTAAGGAACCGGGGCGGAACTTTCCGGGGCTTAACGATCTTGATTGGTGATGCTCATAAGCGTTTTTAGGGTCTCGATAGAAAGTGTATTAATTGCCTGCGATGCGGATCTTGATGATCGATGTCTGGGAGATACGGGTTGGGCGAAAGAAGAATCATAAAGATCATTACTGATCTTCAGAGGAAGATGCCTAACAACCCCCTTCCTTTTGGGGACGATGTCTCAGCTACTAGAATAGGCGGAGGCAGATTGGCAGTCGTCAAATGCGACATGTTGGTCGGGATGACTGACATCCCTAAAGGGATGAGTCTCTGGCAAGCTTCAAGAAAAGCCGTTGTGGCAAGCATAAGCGATCTCGCCTCCAAAGGGGTCAAGCCTACAGCAATCATGACTTCCTTGGGCCTGCCCAGAAATCTAAGCGAGAACAATATTCGGCAGATCGCTTCAGGACTTAACTCCGGTGCAACAGAATACGGCGCATATCTCATAGGCGGTGATACCAACGAATCTTCGGATTTCATCATAGATGTCTTTGCGTTCGGCGTATGCATGGAAAAAGATCTTGTCCGCAGGCGTAACGCAGAAATCGGGGATATCGTGGCTGTTACGGGGGACTTTGGACTGACAGCACTGGGTTTGAAAATAACTCAAAAGAATCTGGATGCTCCTAGGAAGCTGAGAAATGAGGCTACTCGCGCACTCTTTATGCCCACAGCTAGACTTATGGAGGGGTTAGCTCTGGCAAGAAGTCACCTGATCACGTCATCGATTGACTCTAGTGACGGCTTGGCTTGGAGCCTATATGAACTGTCAAGATCCAGTAAAGTAGGATTCACGATTGATACTGTACCAATTCATCAAGATGTCAAGGAATTCGCCCTGAAGAGAGGTCTAGACTATTCAGAGTTTGCATTTTACGGTGGTGAGGAGTACGAGTTAGTCGTGACTATGAACCCAGAGCTCTACAACAAGGCCAAAAGAAAAGTCCCAACACTCAAGCCTATAGGACGAGCTACGCGAAATCAAAGGCTCATCTTGAGGTCCGGAAATCAAGTCCGCAAAATCGAGCCGAGGGGCTATGAACATCTAATAGGGTCCTGACTCCTGAAGTCCGCGAAGGCCACAAATTTGTTCAGATCAGACTATATATTAGAGGCTTCAAGTTGTCCTACATGTGCCCAAGCTGAGTAACCCCGCATTATCTATGCCAGGTAGAAAGTAATTAGGGCGGTAAGAATTTGCGTTTACCCAAAGACTATGCCTGCAACCATGCTGTTTTCAGATAACTGAAGGATACTGAATCTATGAGTGGTAAGGCCATTGATATTTGAGGTGTAGACCTTAGCTTTGCCCAACACACCAAGAAGACTAATCTTGATTACATTTCTAATTGCTGTTGTTACTGTCAGCCTGATAGCGGGCTATGTCTACTATTTGAGAGCCAATAGAGTTCAGCTGAGGATCTTTGCTGCATCATCACTGACCAATCTTTTCAAAGAGTATGAGATGGGGTTTGAAAAGGAACATAACGTCGAGATAATATTGAATGCAGCAAGCTCTAACAATCTGAGAGAACAGGTAGTTGATGGTCAGATATGTGACGTATTCGCATCCGCCAGCATGGCAGACATGGCTCTCCTAGAGCATGAAGGACTGATCTTTCAAAACAGATCAAGAACATTTGCGCATAACTATATCGCAATCGCCACGCCCTCTGATAACCCGGCAAATCTGCAAGGACTTGAGGATTTGGTAAAGAAGGAAGTGAGGATTGTCCTTGCAGATTTCAAGACCCCTCTGGGCAACTATACAAATCATGTTCTATCAAAGATAGAGAGCAGCTGGGGAGACCCTGATAGTCAGTACTATCAGAAACCAGCGATGGAGAAATACAGGTCCAGAGTCCTCGCTAACGTCGTTGCTTACGAATCGAATGCCCAACAAGTTGTAACCAAAGTCATGAATGGATTGGGCGACGCAGGTTTTGTCTATTTATCAGACGTGGCCGTCAAAGGAGTGAAGCTGCAGGCAATCGCTATCCCGGCTGAGCTGAACGTGAAGACCTCCTACCAGATAGCTGTCTTGAGTGATGCACCCCAATTCCATCTTGCACTGGAGTTTCTTGACTACGTTTTCTCAGATGAGGGTAAACAACTGATCAGAAGATGGGGGTTCACAGAAACTGAAACACATTAAAACTGATCTCCTATCGGATTGGGCGCTATTCGTATTCCTGGGGGGGACATGTTTAGTCTTCATCCTGTTCATTACGCTTCCGCTGTTGTCAGTCTTTCTGAACTTGGATCCGAACAAGATACTCGTTCAATTCAGGAATCCGCAGATCCTAAGCGCCCTCACTGTAGGGTTGGTGACGTCGTTCTCTGCAACATTGGTATCATTGGCGTTCGGGCTTCCTACAGCCTATCTGCTTGCGACCAAAAGGTTCCCTGGGAAACCAATAATCGATACAATACTTGACATACCGATAGTTCTTCCTCCCGCGGTCGCAGGCGTTGCTCTTCTTCTTGCTTTTGCACCTAGGGGTATTCTTGGACCAATGTTACGAGACCTTGGAATTATACTCCCAGGTAGTACGCTCGCAGTTATACTGGCCCAATTGTTTGTGGCATCTCCTTTTCTCCTGCGATCTGCAAAAGCATCATTTGAGGATGTTGACAGAAGCGTGATCGAAAGTGCAAAGATACTGAATCCCTCAAGGCTTCGAGTCTTCTTCACGGTGACTATGCCTTTGGCTGCACACGGAATAATGGCTGGGACAATAATGACTTGGGCAAGATCAATGGGTGAGTTTGGGGCAACTCTCATGTTTGCTGGCAACCTTCCAGGTGTAACCCAGACTATGCCCTTGGCAATCTATATGCTGCTGGCTGAAGATCCGCTTGCATCCAATGTGCTTTCAGCAATTCTGGTAGTTGTCTCATTTTCTGTCCTTGCGCTCTTCAGAGTACTGGGAAGAAAGAGGTATGGTGCAAGGCTATGATTGAGCTGAAAGACATCAAGAAAAGCTTTGGAGAGATCGATGCACTGCGAGGCGTTACAATGCATGTGGAAAAACATGAGCTACTTTCAGTAGTAGGCCCCAGTGGATGCGGAAAAACGACGATGCTTAACATTATCGCAGGCCTATGTTCCCCAGATGATGGAGAAGTCTTCATCAACAATGTTCTTGTCGAAGGTAAGATCGGAAGACGAAGGGTCCACGTGAAACCATCAAAACGCAAGATGGGCTATGTCTTCCAAAACTGTGCGCTCTTCCCACACATGAAAGTCAGAGACAATGTCTCGTATGGTCTAAAAGCGATGCATGTGCCCAAACGTGAGATCGCAAAGCGGAGTTCTACAATCCTAGAATTCGTAGGGCTTCAAGGCCGGGCAGACTCTTATCCAGATGAGCTCAGCGGAGGAGAGAAACAACGCGTGGCCCTAGCGAGATCTCTGGTCATGAATCCGGAAGTCCTGCTCCTTGATGAGCCTTTGATGGCATTAGATCTGAAGACTCGCGAAAGCTTGAGAAGCGAATTCAGAAAACTCTTTGAGGTCCTCAAGGTAACGGTAGTCTATGTCACCCATGACTTGGCCGAGGCATGCGCTCTCTCAGATCGAATTGCTGTTATGGGAGGAGGACGGCTAGAACAGATAGGTCATTGTGATGGAATTCTGGAGAAACCAAGTTCCAGATTCGTAGCTGAATTTCTAGGACTTAACGTATATGATGGTACAATCATTAATGAACCATCGGGTCAGAACAAGATCAGGATAGGCGACGTCGAGATCGCGACTCCCAGACTCTGGAACTCAGGGAAAAGATCAGTAACTGTTACACTCAGACCTGAGGATGTCATTCTCTCTAGTGAATCTGAGATAAATAATCAGAAATGGTGCGGATGCAACTACCACAGCCTAGAAGGAACAATCGTCGAGATCGTTAAACTGAAGTCCAACGCCAAAATATTAGTGGATGCGGGCTTTCCAATAAGATCTGAGCTGACTTTGAGTTCTCTGAAGGATCTTGATTTGGATGAGGGTAAGAAGGTTTACGTGCACTTCAAAGCGGACTCTTTAAACATTTGCTGAACTGAGAGTTCTGTTTCCGACAACGCCGTGCTGTGTGTTTCTATCAACGGCGCCTCTTTGTTTTAACTCCTTTTCTCAGATATCTCTTCGCTGATACTTGCTTTTGCGTGAGTAGACGTTTAAGTCTGGTAGAAAGTTCGTCGTAGACGGCAGGTAATTCCCATCCTGCGTGGCTATAGGTTATGGCGCCCTTCGAGGTCTTTATTGCAACATCAACTTCGTATCTTCGTCTCTCTTTTCCTTTGATAGACCCACTGGTCTTTATGATAGATCTGGCTTCCTCGATCTGCGGAAAGGCTCTCCTGAGCCTGCCTACAACATTCAAGAACTTTGACTTGGCAACCTCAGACTCAAAGGGATCATCTGGTAATCCAACCATGTATACCGGGATCTCCGGCTTGACCTCAGGCTCCGCAATGAGTTTGATATAGTCTCTTGGTGTCACTATTCCTTGAATCAAACCCAATACGGCCATGAGTGAGTAGGTCTTGCCTGCTCGCAGCATGATTCTCAATACTTGAGAAGCCTCTTCTTCAGCCGCACATTGGAGGGGGTCCATATCCATCAGCGATTTTACTTGGAATCCGAGACTTCTTTGACCTTCCATGCCTAAGGTCTCGCTTCCAATTCTTTCAGTGGGCATCAGGTGAAGGACTATCTGACTTGAGGTAATTATTCCTGCGACCTTGTCTTCGGAAGTGACTGGTAAATGATCAAACCTCTTCTCAATCATCACAGTTCTTGCTTTTGCAACGGTCTCATCGGCAATGACAGTTGTCAGACTGCCTGATGCTATTGACTTCACCTGCAAGTTCGGTACTCCTCTTTCTGACATGGTCTCAAGGATTCTCCTGGCAGTAACTGCACCTGTAATCTCACCATCATCAACTATCGGCAAGGCTCTAACTCTGTAATCTGTCATTATCCTTGAAGCCCGACCGAGATTGGTCGTAGGTGAGAGTCTGGTGGGATATTTGACAAGGGTTGATGTCTTTGCACTGGTCAGATGGGAGACTCTTAGGATGTCTCTCATAGTTATCATTCCCACTCTGTCTTTCTCAACTATGAAAGCCTCGTAAGCATCACGTTCTTTCAAGATTCCAACGATCTTTGAGATGGTGTAGTTTGGTGGCACTATTACCGGTGGGGTTTGAAGTTCTCTAACCTCGATATTTTTCATTTCTTCCATAATTCAAAACCTCATAAACTGTGACAAATAGGGGGATGATCCAGAGGCCAATTCCTAGAAATTGGCATAAAGTCTTCACAATGATTAGGCAGTTTAAGTGTTTAAGTGGCTTTCTCCTATCGTTGTTTATTGATCTTGTCAAGTTGAGAGTGGATCTTTCTGATGGTTGCCGGTACGTCCTTCTCATTAACTACGAGGATTATCTGTGATGTATGAGGAGCAAAGAGTCCCCTTTTGATTTCTATGTCAGGGATGGAGCCTATGGCTATCGACGCTACTCCCGACGAGTCTCTCATCTTGTCTCCAATGAGTGTTACTATTCCTAGGCCATATTCAATTCTAATCTCATTATCAAATGACTTGAGCTGACCTTCGTGTCTTTTGACGAAGTCTGCATCCAACACCAAGAGGTCACGTATGACCTGGCCTGTTTCTAATGCTTCCGTTCCGAGATCAAGGAATCCATCGTAGTCTTCCCATAATCTGAGACAGTCTTCGAGCGATCTACTGCTCTCATTCTTCATGGTGATGATGGCGCAATTCCTTAATCCGGTTACGCACTTCACAATGTAAGGGCTTGGATCTTCTTTCTGTATTACGGTTCCAAGTTTTAGGGTATGTAGTGGAGCGACTATCATTCGTAGTCTGTGGAGCATGGCCATTCTGACGGCGGCATTTTGTATGATTGTCATGCCGGCGATTGTTGCTTTTGAAGCTTCGTTGTATGTCATTGTTGGTATGTTGAGTAACGACTGATCTCTAACCACTGCGGGATCCGCGCTCTGCACAGGGGTATCTTTTAGAAGGATCGTATCGACATCATACTGCTCCTTCAGGAGGCAGGATAGAAAAACTGCTGTCCGGTCGGATCCGCCTCTGCCCAAAAGAGTCTCCAGTCCATCGGATGTGATTCCCAAAAAACCGGCAACGGAAAGGATCTTTCCGTTTTCGAGATGATTGACTAGCTGTGAGGACCTTCTTCGGCTTATCTCAAAGTCTGGCGTCGCATTCTCAAAGTTATCGTCAGTTACTATTGGCCACTCTGTCTTATCGAGGAAATGTGATTCCAATCCTTTCGATCTAAGGGCGCAGCCTATGAGCATGGCCGTAGGGAGTTCACCTCCACTCGTCAGGACTTTTGCCTTGTTCGAACCGTTGAACCGTCTGTCAACCTTCAGAAGGGTTTCTTCAACTTCAATTCTGAACCTCGCGAGTTCACTGAGGAATTCTTCCATGAGATTCTTGTTGACAATACTCGAAGCCAGAGCGGAGTACGATTTGAATATCGAGTCCAGATCGTACTCTCGGCCTAAAGCCTTGGCTTCGCCTATCATTTGAAGTCTGTCCGTTACACCCTTAGGTGCTGAGAATACCGCTAACGGTCCCAACTCTCTACAAGACCTCATCTCTGAGATGCTATTCAGGATAGCTGGAACATTCGTTCCAAGAAAATCTATCAAACTTCCACCGAACTTCACCACGGCGAGAGTCTTCAATAACATCACCAGATTCTACATGAATAAGATCCAGAAATAAGCGAGAGCGTTACTGGATCGAGATCCTTACTCTTGAACACTGCCTACCATGCGTCCCAAGAAATCAGCAGCTTCTTTTGGCTTTCATTCGTCTTCGATGTCGGTTTCCTCAGATACTATGATCTCTTCAGCTCTGAATTCATTCCCATCCCAGTGGAATGATCTGACTTCGTTGTCCGTGTTTGAATGTATTATGTATGAACAGCAAGGATGGTTTGCGCTCTGTGTGTCTATGCTGGAGGGTTGAGCTTGCCAGTATGGATGGCTATGATAGTACCCAACAACTTCAAGGGATAACTCATCGGCTTTGACGAAGATGTCAAGCTGCTCCTGGGGGTCAATTTGATAAGAGGTCTCAGACTCCAGCATGTTTTTCGCTGAGAAGACCATATTGACTTCCCTAAGATCATCATTCCTTGCTCCTAGAAGTATGCCACAGGCTTCTTTCGGATATGTCTCTTGGGAATGCTCAACTATTGTGTCAAGGTCGACTCTTCTAATTACAATAGTCATTTCTATTACCTTATCACAATTACCATTTCACGCTAATTAGTAGTCTCTTCTTCGAGCCATCTTAGGTAATCCTTTGAGCCTCCAATTATCGGGATCGCAATTATCTCTGGGACTCGGTAAGGGTGGTTCAACTTGGCGTCTCGAATGATCTTGGGCAAAAGGCCTTTCCTTGACTTTATTACTAGTAGCTTCTCCGTAGCTTCTTCTGTCTTTCCCTCCCATCTGAAAATGCTCTTCATATCTGCTGTTATGTTGACGCAAGCCGCCAACTTCTTTGTTGTGAGGGATGATGCGATCTTATCCGAGATATCTATACTTGGACATGTGATCATCACTAGTATTGGTGTATCCCTTCTACCTTTGTTCAATCTTAGAATCAGCGCCTGCTGACTGATTTATCCGCTGGTGTTTGTAAAGAGGGTTGCGAATAGCCCATCTTGGGCGCGCGCTTCTATTTCCTCAGTCTTACCTCGAGTATTCCGTTGTTGTATGCCGCGTTGAAGCTGACGGCTCTTGCTGGTAGCTTTATGACTTCACGGAAGTCTAGGCCGCCTTTGACCTCGAGAAAGTTCTCACGAAGCTGGATGTTTATTTTGTCTTCAGGGCCGGGGACTTTGCCGACAATCAAGATCTCATTTCTGTCCTCCATGATGTCAGGGCTCCATCCTTTCGTCTCGAAAGGCTTGATGCGTAATTCTCTTTTGAGTGTCTTTCTCAATTCCATGATCCAGTATATCGCAAGTATTGCGGCGAGGCTGCCTAGTATGATTCCCAGTAGTCCACGTTGCAGTCGTACAAGCAGGGCCAGAATTATGGCGATTACCACTACTCCGACCAGAATTGTTAGTATGTTAGCCGTGTCTGTCAATTCTGGGTCTCGTCGTTTCTTATAGAGACTCATAATCAACACTCTTCTATTGTCTCAAGCCTCAATATTCACGGATACGTAGTGGAGTTCGACTATCCCCTCAACGTTTACTAGTACACCAAAGTTCAAGGTTGATTTGTCCTGCCACATAAGAATTTTGTCTGTCTTGCTCGACCATTCTGATACGAAACCCTCAAGAAACTGTTTTGTGCTGTTCCACTGATAAGTTGTAGTGTAGTTGGCCGTTCCTTCAATGTACGACGCTTGCGGGTTAAGCGCTCGGGGAGTTACAAGCCTAATCTTCGTTTCCTTGAAGACGTTAAGAACATTGGTCTTTCTCTCCTCCAAGCTTTCTGTTGGTTGTGGTGGGGGTTTTTCTATTTTCGCGACTTGGGTCAGATATTTCCCATAGGCTTCTTCTGCCGTAGCTCCCAGCCCGACATAGTATTCTCCTGTAAATACTGCACCCACGCATGCTACTACTCCGAGTTCAGTAACAACTCCACCTGCTCCAGCCGTGTAAACTGGGATGAAGTACACTTCGTCATCTCCTATTCTGTAGAGAATGTTGTCGCCAGTCCTAGGTTGTCTGAGCAGTGTCTTGAGAGATGCGAACTCAGGGTTCTTCTCGAGGGCCTCAATAGCTCCCGTTGGTCCAAGCAGTTTTATTTTAGAGTCTTTCTGTGGTTGATAATAGAAGATTGTCTCTCCAAGTTTCGGGTAATCATTCCTGACGACCATGTATCCTGCAAGGTTTCTTCCCAGAGCTCCACGCAATTCTAGGGATAGTAGTCCCATGAATTCAGGCTTTTCGAAGCCTGGAGGTTGAGTCATGATGTAATATGTCTTCAGGCCTGCGGGGACTTCTAGGAATTCTTTGGCAACTATGTAAGTGACTGGGTCAATCATGTGATAGTAGTTGTACATGCCGACCCGCCAATCAAAGAGCTCCTCTGGGTACCTAATTTGACTATATAGCCATTGAGGTACTTCCTCAGTGACATAGTCGGCGTAGAGCGTCTTGAAGAGTTGACTGAAGTAGTCTTGGCCAAGGACAATTATCTTCAGATCCCCATTATACGTGTTGACTAGTGCGTAGCCTACAAGTCTCATCAGTGGGCTGTTATTACTCCAAGGGACTTTGCTAGTGCCCAGTTTCACGATTAAGGGAATGGTGTAGTAGGTGTTTTGGCCATCTGTTACAGGAAAACTGTCAACTGGTGTCTCGTTGAAGGTGTACTCAAAGTAAGGTAGTAGCATATTCACCCTTTCATAGATGTCTCTGTAACGTAGAATATGCATTGTCTTGTCACGATATGCTAAGAAGAAGTTGAACTCGAATATCCAGCTCAAGGGTGGGGGAAGATCAATTCCTCCTTGGCCGTCATAGAAGAAGTTGTCTAATTCATCGCTTCTCTGGCGTTCTTTCGGATATGCAGCCCACGTTGTTGAGAGGAGTCCCCCCTCGCCGTAGTAGATCCTTCTCTGTTTGAAGAAGTTGCTCGTGTTCATGATTCTCCCGTCATGAGCGTTCAGAATCAGCAATCCATTTGGCGCGTGGGTATAGACGAAATGTTCAGCATACCATCGATCTTGTGATCTAACAGTCTCGGGAAGGATGGGTTTCATCGTGGAAGCCCAATAGAGTGTCCCGTTAAACCTTAGGATGTCCGAGTCCTCATAGTCGAGATACGGTATCAGACCTATCTCCGGCTTGAGCTTGGCAAAGGCTCCATCCCAATCCCAGAGGCGTATTCGCTCCAGCATCTCGCGATTCTCGGAGATATGCTTTGGAAGGTTGTCTTGTGAGAGCGGGGTCAGACTGAAATTGATGGGGACTTCTTTGACCTTGTCCAGCTCAGCCAGATATCGGTTCACTGTGATCTGCTGAGCTGTGTATGGACCCATCCACTCGATCTTACGTGTATCTGCTATGCTGCTGTTTACAGTCAACACCGAGCCTGCTAGCAGAACCAAAAGAAATACACTCAGCACTCTAATGTAGGCTCGTCGACGGGTTAGCGTTGAGAAACCCTTTGAGTAACGCCAGTCCGCAAAGTAGAAAACTGCAAAAAGTACTCCTCCGGCACCGAGCCCCGCTATTAGAAAACGAGTATTATAGTCTATGTTTGGTGAGAAGAAAGTGTTGAACATCGACCAAAAGAGAGCGATAGAGAGTAGGCCCTCGAATGTAGCGATCCGCCAGCTTGCTCCTAAAGGCGAAGCTCCCGTAGCTTCTTCGGGTGTGGGTGTGAATATCTTGGCAAGCTGGGTCACACCGACGAGAAGGATCAGGCGTGTCCCTATAGCGCCTAATATGGGTCCTACGACTAGTGTCAGTGCAGGGATCATTGGCAAGACATTGGCTCGAGCGAATGACCCATCCAAAGCCACATTTGTGAAGGGTAGGTTGAAGACTCCCCATATGGAATTCAGGCCTGAATCCCAACCTCGAGACATCGCATATAGTGCCATGCCAAAGATATAGTTCCGAAACATCATCATGCCAAGAAGGATCTTGGTAGCTTGCCACATCACGAACTTCAATGGTGCTAACTTGAAGGATTTGAAGTCGATTTTTGAGGGGGAGATTGCGCCATAGCCTTTGAAGAGTGTAATTGCCAGTTGGATGAACCACCAAGTCAGAGACCGTCTACCGATGAAGTCGAATCTGACGAAGGCCAGAGTCGCAAGTATCAATCCACCTATGATCTCAAAATAGACCGGCCTGATGAACAGTTCGCCGAACTCTTTCACGTTCAGCCAGAACCAGATCAGTTGGCCGCCGATTGACCATAGAATGAGTAATGAAAAGAGAGCTATTATGACAAGTACTATTCTTCTGGTCGGGAGCACTGGATTCGTGCTGTCATCTCGATAGTGTTCCATTATGAAGACTCCCTCATAATAACCATACTGTTCTTAAAACCTTAATGGGTCATGCCCAAACACGATTTAGATTTGGAGATCCAGAATGGCTTGGGATAAGCGCGCGCTCTTCGTGACCTTTAGAGTTATCTTGAAGAACCTCCTCAATGATAAACAGGACAGATTGAGTTGCGGGGATCGCCGAGCCAGGTCAAAGGCGTAGTAGCTCTAGGCTGCGCATGCTTCAGGAGCCTATCCCGTAGGGGTTCGTGGGTTCGAATCCCACTCCCCGCACCATTTTACTAGCGCGCGCTAGCAAGTTGATCTTTCAATAGCTAATAAGTCGTTTAGAATGGCGGTTGCAGTTTGGTAGCCTCCGGCTCCTGGGCCCATCATAGTAATCTCACCAGTATATTTTGTCCTTAGTTGAACTGAATTCAGTGGCCCATCCACACATATTGGATCAGTTGTTTTGATAGGTTCAGGAGCGACCCTCGCCTCGGTACCGATTGAGCAGATGAGTTTTACTTTCTTCTTTTTCTCTTTGTTTTTCTGGACTTCATCAAGACTAATGTCGGTAATACCCTTGATCTCGATGTCTGCAGGAGAGATCTTTCTTTCAAGAGCATAGTTGGCTATTATTGCAAGTTTGAGTGCTGAGTCAGTGCCGTTGATATCAAGGGATGGGTCTCTTTCAGCATATCCATGATGTTGAGCCTCCTGGAGAGCTTCCTGCATTGATATTTCATCATGATACATCCTCGATAGAATATAATTGGTTGTGCCATTCAGAATTGCCCTTAGGGAAACTACTTCATCAACTTCTCTAGTTTGTTTGACTAATTCTAATATCGGGGTTCCTCCGCCAACAGTGCCACTGAATCCGAAATGGACCTTGTTCAGTGACGCTAGATCTTGTAGTCTTTTCACTGCAAGGGCAGGTGGAGCCTTGTTCGTAGTGACTACATTCTTACCATTTCTAATCGCGGTTTCGATGTAGCTGACTGCGGGTTCACCGTTGAACGGATTGGTTGGTGTCAATTCTAGAACAGTATCTGCTTCGACCTCCTTGATTACAGATAGTGGTGATAACCCAAATTGGCCAACCTTGTGGGTAGCAGCAACGGTTCCTTCACTAGCGTTTGTAGTTAGAAGTTCGTTCACATCAAGACCGTTAGGATCGACGGCCCCTCCTTTTCTGTCAAGAACCGCCACGGTTTTCAGTTCAGAATTGAATTTGTTGGCGACTTTCTCCTCCGTTATCATGGTAAGAAATGATCTGCCGACGTTGCCGAAACCTATGAGTATTAGGCGCATATTCACACCACAGATAATGGGGATGTCTGGAAACTTCCCAGAAGTAATTCACTGATCTCTTATGGGCGATTTCTAGGTCGACTTTACCGCTTTCTCTAAGGCTTGATCGATGTCTTCAGTTATGTCCTCTATGTTCTCTAGGCCTATGGATAGTCTGATGTAGTCTTCTGATACTCCGGTCTCTTTTTGTTCTTCTGGGGTTAATTGTTGATGTGTTGTTGATGCTGGATGAACGACGAGGCTCTTTACATCTCCTATGTTGACAAGATGAGATAGCAGTTTTACGGACTCGATGAACTTCTTCCCGGCCTCTAATCCTCCTTTTATTCCGAAACCAACTAGTCCTCCATAGAATCCTTTGAGATACTTGGTTGCAAGTTCATGGCTGGGGTGGTCTTTTAGCCCAGGATAGTTAACCCAGGCAACGAGGGGGTGATCTTTTAGAAATTGGGCTACTCTGAGAGCGTTTTCAGAATGTTTCTTTACTCTTAATGGTAGAGTTTCTAAACCTTGAAGGAACAAGAAGGCGTTGAAAGGGCTCAAGGCCGGACCTAGATCTCGGAGCAGTTGCACTCTTGTTTTTGTTATGAAGGCAATATTTCCTAGGCTGGGAACGTTTCCAAAGGTTTCCCAGTATTTGAGTCCATGATAGCTGGGATCAGGCTCGGTAAATTCGGGGAATTTGCCGTTGTTCCAGCTGAATTTTCCCGAGTCCACAATGATGCCGCCTATTGAGGTTCCGTGTCCGCCAATGTACTTGGTTGCAGATAGAGTCAATATATCGGCACCGTACTCTATTGGCCTAACTAGACCTATGCCAACGGTATTGTCGACAACAAAAGGAATTTCTGCTTCATGAGCGATCTTAGCAAGTGCTTCGAAGTCAGGTACATCCAGCTTGGGATTGCCAATCGTTTCAGCATATATTCCCTTTGTCTTTGCAGTGATCGCTTTCTTGAATTCGCTAGGTTTGGCGGAGTCGACGAACTTTACGTTTCTTCCCAGCTTAGGGAAGGTGTAGTGGAATTGCTGGTATGTTCCGCCGTACAGGTTGTTTGCTGAAACAATATCGTCGCCAACCTGCGTAATAGCAAAAAGAGCCAGAGCCTGGGCGGCCTGTCCGGAGGATACCGCCACCGCCCCTGTCCCTCCCTCGATAGCAGCGACTCTCTTCTCAAAAACATCAGTCGTCGGATTCATCATTCGCGTGTAGATGTTTCCAAATTCCTTTAAAGCAAAGAGGTTAGCGGCATGTTCTGTATTGTTGAAGACATAGGATGTTGTTTGGTATATGGGTACGGCCCTTGCCTTTGTTGTTGGATCAGGGCCTTCTTGTCCAGTGTGTATTGCCAGTGTTTCTATTCTTCGTTTCACCTTATTTCACCTTTCTTTGAAGTGCTAGAAGAATTGCAGTTTTGCGGCTGCTTCGTGTAAATCCTTGAATAGTGCTGATGAAAGGTATCGTTCTCCAGTGTCAGGCAGAACGGTGACTATGAGTTTGTTATCGTTTTCTAGTCTTTTTGCGATTTGAACTGCAGCGAATACTGCCGCTCCAGAGGATATGCCACACAGGATTCCCTCCTCTTTTGCCAGTCTCCTTGCAGTATCGATGGCTTCTTCATTTTTCACTTTGAATATCTCGTCAATGAGTTCGAGTTTCAAAACATCAGGTATGAAGCCGGCTCCGATTCCTTGAATTTTGTGAGGACTGGGCTTTCCTCCTGAAAGAACGGGTGAGTCAAATGGTTCCACTGCAATTGCTCTGAAGCTGGGTTTCTTAGCTTTGATTACTTCCGCGACGCCTGTGATGGTTCCACCTGTTCCTACACCGGCAACGAGAATATCTACTTGGCCGTCTGTGTCATTCCATATCTCAAGTGCTGTAGTTTCTCTGTGTATCTTAGGGTTGGCGGGGTTCTTGAATTGCTGCGGCAAGAAGGAGTTCGGAATAGTCTTGGCAATTTCCTCAGCCTTCTCAACCGCTCCTTTCATGCCTTTGGCTCCAGGTGTTAAGATTAACTCAGCGCCATATGCTGCCAGCAGTGTTCTTCTTTCCAGACTCATTGTATCTGGCATTGTTAGGATCAGTCTGTAGCCTTTGACAGCGGCAACCATCGCCAGTCCTATGCCTGTGTTGCCGCTGGTAGGCTCTATTATGACTGAGCTGGGTTTGAGTAGCTTCTGTTTTTCAGCCTCCTCAATCATGCTCAGGCAGATTCTGTCTTTTACACTCCCACCCGGATTTCGAGACTCTAGTTTAGCTAGAATTGTCGCTTTTGTCTCTTTACCCAGTTTATTCAATCTCACCAGTGGGGTTTGACCGATTGTTCTCAGAACGTTTTCGTAAATTCTTCTTGTCATTGACTATCTCCAACACCCTTCTTGCCGCTCAAATATCCGAGAGACTATTAATATATAACTGCGTTATATATTCCTATAGGAATTAGCGTATAGCGCGCTGCTTCGAAGAACTTTCAAAATAGTATTGAAATTCTTCTAGACTAAATAATCCGTGAACTTGGAATAATATTGTGGTGGACAGGGCGGAATTAGAACTCGCAAATCCTTTTGGTAACCGAGCTCCAGTCATGAGGCGAGGATTATTCTGGTAAGTTGATCATACTAGTAAACTGGTGCGCGAATCCCACTCCCCGCACCAAACTTCGAGTCTGAAGCGCCAACCTTCCTCTACTATTTCTACGGTAGAGGTTAGCGATACGCGACTCGACATCTATGACCATGAAAAGCGATTCAAGAATGCTAAACCAATCTTGAATTGTGTAAGAAAACACTTGCCGCTAACAAGAGAAGTATAGCGCGCGCTAGTTCTCACTTGCCAAACTGCAGACGACCATGTCTGTTAGAAGTTGATCCAAGGGGAACAGTTGCCTTTTGAGGTCCCAGATCGAAAGTTCTAATATTTCGAAGAGCGACTGTGAAATGCATTTTTCGGCAAGTTTCACAGTACTTCAAGCCTCTGCTCGTCCTTCTGCCACAATCAACACATTTCTCAGGCGTCTCAAACATCACCCCATTACTAATGATAATAATCGTAATTGCGAGTGTCTATTACAGTTGGAATTATGCCACAAAAGCGTGGTTCCTTGAAGGCACTATACCGTAGAGCAACCATATAAAATAATCTGTTACCTTAGCTTTTCGGTTTAGGTTACAAAAATTCTCTGTCGCGCGGTAAACAAATCATCCAGAAAAATCATATCATTGAAATCGACTTCGAGGTGGAGGCCCAGGATAATTCTCGTGGCTCTCTGCCGAAGGGCTCAATCGTCGCGCACGTCCATGTTGAGTAATTACTAAAGTAAATTATCGGCATAGCTTCAACGAATATTGGCATAGAGAAAGTCTTTTGATGCGCGCTATCCAATGAGAAGAGGGGAGTTCTAGGACTTTCTGATCTCCCTTAGCACATCGCAGATATTATCAACTAATGCTTGAAGAACAGTCCTTCCAATCTCAGCAGAAGCTTTCGTAGGATCACCAATAACCCCAGATTTTGACACGTCATCTATAAGCCAAGAAAACTCGACACCTTTCTTTCCAAGTCTTAGTCGTCGGTATCCAGTTTCCTCAGTAAATTTTGGAGGTATCTCCTTTTCCAACTTATCCAGATTAACCAGATCTGGCCTTAGCACCATCATGAATGATGTTTCAAGAGCGCACGCGTGGAAAATGTCATGTTCTTCGAGTTCTTCAAATCTTGATAATCCGCCCTTGAGCAGTTCTTCAGAATAGATATATATCGTGGCGATGAAGCTTCCGGTTTGGTCTCTTGTCTCCCTAAGAATCATGCTGAGAAGGTCCGTATTGCCGCCATGCCCATTGATAAATACTATCTTCTTGTGACCATGTTTCGCAAGACTCTTGCAGATATTGATTAACAGATCAGCAAAGATTCTTGACTCAATAGAGATAGTTCCGGGTCTGGAGGAGTGTTCAGTAGACTTTCCGAATGGAATCAACGGTGCAATTAACACTGGAAATTCGGAGCTTATCCGTTCGGCAACCATCTTCGTTACTTCATATGCAATTATTGAGTCAGTCGCCAAGGGTAGATGCCTTCCATGTTGTTCAAAAGACCCCACTGGAACTAGAATCATCTCTCCCCGAGAGGAAATATTGCCTACTTCCTCACTGGTAAGCTCGCCGAGAAAGACACTAGTCATGCTTGTTCAAACGATTAACTTTCCATGAATTGAATAAAAACACTGGGGAGGCATTACTTTAGCGCGCGCGGGCTATCGCTTCAACCATTTCAATACTCTCGTGATGAGCGCGAAATCTTCCGTAGATTGATCTTTTGTTAGGAGATATGGCGGGCCCGCCGGGAATTGAACCCGGGACCCTAACCCAGGAAACTCTGGCTTCATTTCCTTCCGGGTGGCTTCCAGGTCCGTTAAAAGCCCGGTACTCTACCTGACTAAGCTACGGGCCCATCCAGGAGCACCTACTCGCTCATGCATTAAAAAAACCTTTCAGAGCGCCCCTGCGACACCCCAAAGATCAGGATAATGATGTTTCAACCGTATGATTGCAGGGATTTTTCTGTTCTACCTGTAGATGTATCGGCTTGAATACGAAACAAGAAAGGCTTTAAAGTTGCTCTCAAACCTATACACACGCAAAACTAGGCTGGCGCAGAGCAGACCGTGCCCAACCCATTGTGGATGCACAAAGGTAGTATAGCCTGGCCTAGTAAGCTGGAGAAAGGCCTAGAGTGTACGGCTGTCACCCGTATGACTTCCGATATGCGGACCTGACGCGGGTTCAAATCCCGCCCTAAGGAGAGCGCCAAAAGCTCTCTCCTGGCGACGGGCGCCATTCACTTTGCCCGCGTCCCGCTCACTCTCGTAGTTGCTATGGAGACTCTCAAGACTTTTCTGCATCTTCAACCTCATACTGCATCCCAGCAGTCAGCCTACTTCAGACTGTGTTCACGTTATTATTGGAAAAGATCTGCTTTGACTGATAAGGAGAGAATAGTAATCAATGTCATGGGTCAAGATAGAACAGGTCTTGTCTCCGAAATCTAGAGCGCCCTATCAGAGAACAAAGTGAACATTATCGACTTAACATCGACAAATATGCGCAGTCTTTTTGTCATGATAATCATAGCTGAAATTCAAGACCAAACAATCACGATTGCAGAATTACGGAAAAAATTGAAGAAGACGGAAGAAGAGCTGGGGATACAAGTCGTGCCGCGCGCTTTTACTCTTCGGGGAAACAGTAATAATGCCAGTCAGTACCATCAGTTCAGCTAGTTCATAAGGCGTGGTGGGCAGATACCAGCACCAATATTCGAGTCTAACAGGATGATTACAGGAGAAGATCAGCAGTGGATCAATTTGACATCTTGGTTGTAGGTGCGGGAACAGGCGGATGCATGGCTGCATCAACAGCGGCAAAGGAAGGCTTGCGGGTCGGCCTCATCGACTGTAAGCCTGAAGCAAAGATCGGGGAGAAGATATGCGGGGACGCAATTAGCGGACATCACTTTGAGAATTTGAAGATTCCAGTGCCCAAAGGAGAAGAGTATGACTCCAAGATTCAGGGAGTTAAGGTGTATGCTCCTGACCTTTCGGAGGTCTTTGTCGTTGAAGGTCCTGGAGTCTCAGGGTACATAATCAACAGGCACAGCTTTGGGCAGCGTTTTCTTAGGATGGCCTTGGATAGCGGCGTTGAATTCAAGGATGAGTTACTGGCCACCGAGCCAATCATAGAATCTGGTTATGTGAAAGGAGTGTTCGTGAAGAGTCTGCTAGGCGGTCAGAAACGAACTCTCCAAGCCAAAGTCACAATTGATGCAAGCGGAGTAGTGGCCGCATTAAGACGCAATCTGCCAGAAGAATTCCACATTGAGCGGGAAGTCTCGAAGAAGGATATCATGGCCTGTTATAGAGAGATCAGGGGAAACGTTGAGATGAAGTCTGGTCACTGCGAGATCTATCTTAATCAATCTGTGGCACGCGGAGGCTACTTCTGGATTTTCCCTAGAAGCGGAAGCGGCGCAAATGTCGGGGTCGGAATTCAAGCAGACAAGACCGGAATCCATCCCAAGACGCAGCTGTATGACCATATCTTGACCAAACCGATGTTCAAGGGCACAGCGATCATTAGTGCTGGGGGTGGATACGTGCCCACGCGTAGGCCTCTGGACTGCTTGGCTGCTAACGGTGTCATGTTCATGGGTGACGCAGCTTGTCTTGTTAATCCAATTCATGGGGGCGGAATAGGTCCCTCGATGATCAGCGGACGACTTGCAGCAGGCGTGGCATCAGAGGCCATAGAACGTGACGATGTGAGCCAGAAAGGTCTTTGGCGTTACAATCTCGATTACATGAAGGCTTATGGTGCAAAGCAGGCTGGCCTAGATGTCTTCAGGATATTCCTTCAAGAGATCACTAATGAAGAATTGAATTATGGTATGAGGCATCGACTGGTTAAGGAGAGCGATGTTCTCAAAGCGAGTCTTGAAGGGGATTTGAAGTTAAGCGTTACCGACAAGGCGGAGCGCGCTTTCAGAAGTGTAAGACGACCAGAGTTCCTGATCAAACTCAGAAATGTTGCAAACAATATGCGCAGAACGAAGAGGCACTATCTCAACTACCCTGATCCAGAAGAATTTCTAGAATGGAGAGCTCAGATCAAAACCCTCTACTAGAACCGAGACAACGATGAACAGAAGAACTAAATATTGCGTTAGATCGAAGTAACGGAGTTCCAATCGCGTGACTCTGATGAATTCGCTATCAAAAACATTGAAGGATGCTCCGAAGGATAACGGTTCAAAGATATCAAGCGTCAACGGAGTGTTGAACGTCCCGGACAAACTAATGATCCCCTACATCGAAGGTGACGGTATAGGTTCAGATGTCACGACAGCTGCACGGAGAGTTATAGACGCAGCTGTAGAACGTGCCTACGGCTCCCGCAGAAAGATCACCTGGGTAGAAGTGCTTGCTGGAGAGAAGGCAAGGCAGAAGCATCGCGATTCACTTCCAGAGGAGACCCTAAAGGCGATTGAAGAGCACGTAGTCGCTCTGAAGGGTCCACTTGAGACACCTATCGCCGGAGGTCACAGGAGCCTCAATGTTGCTCTGAGACAGAGGCTTGACCTTTATGCATGCGTCAGACCCGTAAAGTACATTTCGTCCACACCAAGCAGACTCAAGCACCCTGAAGAACTCGACCTGGTAATCTTCAGGGAGAATACTGAGGACGTCTACTCTGGCATAGAATTCAAAGAAGGATCTGAAGAAGCCAAGAAGATCATCGATTTTCTAAAGAAAGAGCTCAACAGTCAAGTGAGACCCGATTCCGCTATCGGTATAAAACACATAAGTGAGTACGCATCCAAGCGGATAGCTAGGGCAGCAATAGATTACGCAGTCAGAAACAACCGAAGGAGCATCACGATCGTTCATAAAGGAAACATAATGAAGTATACAGAAGGCGGCTTCATGCGCTGGGCCTACGAGGTCGCCAACAAAGAATTCAAGGACAAGATCGTCACTGAGGCCGAGTTAAAGAAGCCAGACGGACCCTACAAAGGAGTAATGCCTCCTGGTAAGATTCTGATCAAGGACCGACTCGCTGATAGTATGTTCCAGCAGCTCATACTCAGAACAAACGAGTATGATGTTCTGGTCCTTCCAAATCTGAACGGAGACTATATCTCGGATCTGGCTGCAGCTATGGGGGGTGGACTTGGTCTTGCACCAGGTGCAAACATCAACTATGAGACGGGAGTTGCCCTCTTCGAGCCCACTCATGGTACCGCTCCATCATATGCTAACCAAGATAAGGTGAATCCTACATCCTCAATACTTTCCGGTGTATTGCTGCTTAGGCATATCGGCTGGAAGGAAGCTGCTGATACAGTGGAGAAGGCTATTGCGAGAACGGTAAGTCAGAGAAGAGTCACGTATGATCTTGCGCGGCAGCTTGAAGGAGTTCAATCCATAGGAACTTCGAAGTTTGCAGACGCAGTAATTGAAAACATGCAAGTGATCTAACGCGTCGACTACTTGCATGACTGTGTTGTGAGTTTTGCAGGAAACCTGGATTAAGGGGTCCATCACACTCTAGTCTAACGTGTTTTTCTTACTTTCCAGCGCGCTATTGTTACCTTTTCATCAGAACTCTGGGCTATGCCAGCAAAATGTCTTAATAAACAATGTCTGAACTGAGAATTAGAATGCGAGGATGATTGAAAAATGGCTGTAGTGACTGGACGGGTCTCACTGAAGACCAAGGGTGAAAGTGACATTATAGACGTTACGGATAATGTAGGAGAAGCTGTCAAGAACTCTAGATTACGACGGGGAATCGCTACCATCTTTGTGCCAGGTTCTACAGGGGCACTCACCACTATAGAGTATGAACCAGGATTGCTGTATGATTTGCCCACAGCCTTGGAAAGGGTTGCTCCGAGAGAAACAAGTTATGAACATGACAAGAGATGGCATGATGGAAACGGCCACTCTCACATACGAGCCTCGATCCTAGGTCCAAGCCTGACTGTGCCCTTCGAGGATGGGAAATTGATCTTGGGAACTTGGCAGCAAATAGTATTCATTGAACTCGACGTTCGCGCAAGAACAAGAGACCTAGTAGTCCAGATAATCGGTGAGTAATCGCACACTGGAAGCGCTGTAAAGGGAAAAAATGGGGCAGGGTTCTCTATTGGGATTTGCCGCACACAGGACAGAATGTTGCCCCAGCAGGAATCTGTGCTCCACAGGACATGCAGAACTTCTTTCCAGTTGTGGCAACTGCTGCTGAAGTTGTGCCAGGAGCTACGGCGTCAGTGTACATTAGGGCTGCTGATCTTGAAACGAAGACGCCGAATATTGGTGATACTATTATTGAAATAAGCCAGCCAATTACAGGCACAGCGCCTATTGCACCAACAATTATTGCGAAGATGAACATCACTATCAGCCATATGACGTATTGGCCCCAACCTATCTTTCCAATGATCTTTACAATTTCGCCAACAGCGAAGGCCTTACCAAAGCTTCCCGTCTTCACCGAGTGAATAATCGCCATAGCCATAATGATAGCCACTACAAAAGCCAAGATTATGCCGACAGTCATGAGTACTACCCCAAAGCCTAGCGGAACCGACCAAACGACTGGACTGTAGGGTCCGGCCATATAAGGGGCAAATAGCGTAACAGCGCCAGAAGCGATCAGTACCGCTGGTATTATCATGTATATTATTGCGACCACAGAGATCTTCAATCCGTCGATCCAAAGCTTCCCATACTTCTCGAGTTTTGGCGGTGTGTTTGATTCAGGCGTTTCCTTAATGATTCTCGCCATGAATCCGTAAATGATCAGGTTGACGATCGGTATTATGTGAAGTATAATCAGTATCGCCAGCCTGCCAAAGTCATCAAAGAGTCTTCTAGCATAATCTATGGATGAGTTAATGTTCTGTCCAAGATCCAAAAACATTCACCAATTGGTGTTCTTCATGAATTGTTATAATGCTTCCCATGAAAGCTCTGATGGAGGCGGAGTTACCTAGAGTTCAACAGAGGGCTATCGACGGCTTAATGCGTAGCTGGCCAGTCCAATAATCAGGATTGATATTCCTGCGATTCCCCAACCCTTCCAAGTCGAGTTGAGGAACTCGTTCAGGTACAAAGCGCAGGTCGCGAATAGAAATATTAGCCCTACAACAGCGATGGCGAATCCTGCAACCGTCAGCATCAGTTTCTTCATGACGTTCCGAATGAAATCTGTGAGGTATGATTTCGCTTTCTTATCTAGATCGGTAAGAACCTTGCCAACCATTATCGAGGAGACTATTTCGATTAGGCTTTCGAGATATCCTTCTTTCGGCATATTTAGCGCCTGGATAGGGATGCTCCAATCATAAGTCCAATTACTACTCCGGCTATAAATACGACACCTGCTGACTCAAGCGGTCTTCTCTTGATCATAGCTTCAACTTCAACCCTTGAAGTCTCCACAACTTCTGAAAGGTCACCGAGCCTCTTCTGTAGCTCGTCAACAGTCATCTTAGCTTTCTCAGCCATTACATCTTTCCTCCAATCAATACAGGTCGGGCTTCTGTTCGTATAAACATATTGTAGGGACTTCTGCACTCGCTCCATCAGTCTTTTGATCTAGGGCTCAGAACTACACCCAGAGCCAGGCCGAGAACGAATGCCATCGCCAGCGATAGGAAGGGGAAGTATGAGATATCATCTTCCAGCCTGTGCATCTTTTCACGCACGATGTCTCGTCTAAGTTCAAGGAGATCCTCGATCTGGTTCTCAGAAAATGCGTCGGAGGTAGGCTTTGACTTCACCATGATGGATCACTGATAGGGTTACTATATGAAACAAAAACGCCCACTTAAATGCTTCCAGGCAAGAATTACGGTGAATCAGCTCTTACCCTTGGTATGAAAGGATACAGCTTAACCTTTCCAAGCCGTGGCCCCAGTTTTGCGACAACTCCTGGCGCTTCTGTCCCAAGCTTACATGTCAGGACGTTCGACACAAGGCTCGCACGGTCGGTCTTTATCACGTCCTTGTCCAAGCCAGACCGTCGAATAGTCCCACTTACTCTACTCAAGCTTGAGCCTATGACTACAACTCTGTCGAAAGGATACCTCTCCCAATCTCGAAAATGTGATTCCTGTCTGTCCGTGAGTGCAAGGGTGATCCTTCCAGAGCCGTCAAGATCTTCTATCCTCACATTCAAGGGCAAACCATCATGAAGACAGAATCGTCGAGTTATCTGTCCTAGGGATTGGATAGTACCATCAACGAGTTGAGAACGCATCCTATGCAGAGGGTACAGACCATCACGCTTGAACGGCGAGAATATACCTATGTCCAGGTAAAGGCCATATCCAACTCTTCCTGAGTCCACAACGAAGCCGCGATAGATATCACCCAGCTTCAGCTTGGAGGAATGAACAGGTGCAACCCCGTATTCTCGACCCAAGATCTCGGTAAGGACTTCGCTGTCTTCTCCCTCGTATTCGACTGAGGCCCACCCATCATCTGTCATAGCTATCTTTTTCACGTTGACCTCCAAGCCGGCACAGATCTTTCGAAGCTCTGTTTCTAGCTCTTGAGTCCCTTCTTGGTGAAGATGCAGTTCCAGCTTTTCTGATAGTATGGTCTTCATTGATTTAGCCAGTTGTATTTCTGTTGATTTCCTCGTGGAGTCTCTTCAGTCTCGGTATTGAGGGGTGATCCCGGCCTAGTTTGAGAGAGAAGTCTTCGATCACATCGTCTATCCTGGTGACTATGCTTCCACTAACGAGTTTGTCAGCGTAGCAGACGATCTTTTCCTCCGGAGTCTCAGGTATTAGGTCCTTTGAGGGAAGACCTAGCTTTCTTGCCTCATCCTTTGTGATGCCTGCACCGACATGTCTTTCGGCAATACGGGCCAAGTCCTCTTCAAGTTCAGCTTCCCTCAAAAGTCTTCCCCCCTCGATCCCGTGGTTAACGTCCATTGAGACTGAGCGACCAACGTCGTGTAGGAGGGCTCCTGTACGGACAAGAGCCAGATCTACACGAGTTCCTTTCTTGACATATGATTCGGCGATTTCTATTGCTGTCTTCGCAACGGTTATGGAGTGCTTAATGATCTTTGTGTTGCACCCCTTCTTTCTGAGAAAGCTCAGAGCTTCCTCAGTCGTCGGATATCTCCGTCTATGGGATGAGGACAACCTTGATCGGGTCCTCGCCTTCAATCTCATTCGCGGCTAGTCTCAATCCTTTGTCTGCATCTTCCAGGGGGAGAGTGTGAGTGGCCATTTTCCGGACAGGATACTCTTGTTCTTCAAGTAATTTCACAGCTGCCTCAACATTCCAAGCCTGACCTAGTCCACCAACAATTTTTAGCTCCTTCGTAACGATCTCATCAGTCACTATGGGAACAGTCTTCCCGCCAGTCAGACCAGGTATGACAACCGTCCCTAAGGCCTTGACGAGTCTTGGGGCCTCTGAGATTGCCTTGACTGCGCCTGTTGTAAAGATGGTGACATCACTCATCTCACCAGAAGTAATCCCGGCTACACTCTCAATGAGGTTCTTTTCATCAACATTTATTGTATAGTCTGACCCGAACTCCTGACTGAGCTGCAGCCTTCTTTTGTCTGCAGATGTTCCGGCGATTATGATCTTGCCAGCACCAACATGATCCGCAACCATTACTGTTGCCAAACCTTGTGAGCCAGGTCCGACAATCAGTACGGTGTCTCCTGCCTGAACATTGCCTTTAGTGCATACCCACCTGAACCCATTACCTATAACTGATGCGAGACATGCCTCCTCCTTAGGGACTCTCGATGAAATCTTATGAACACGGGAGTTGGGCGCGACGTACATGTACTGGCCATAGGCACCCCAAAGGTGAGGTGGTTCCCGGCATGAGATGTTTACCCCATAGCATCTGTTCCTGACGCACAGAGGATAACTGCCTGTCAGGCAGTATCTGCATCTTCCACAAGGGATGTATGGCTCAACAACAACTCGGTCGCCCAGTTTAAGCCCGTAATCTTCTGAAGCCTCTTTACCAATCTGGTGGACTCGACCAACGAGTTCATGACCCATTATTATTGGGAAGGGTGTTGCCAGCGGTCCCCCAAACTTGACTCCTACGTATCTCTCTGCATCAGATCCGCAGACACTGACAGCCTCTATCTCAAGAAGCATATCCTCTTGTCGGATCTTTGGAATATCGAATTGCTGAGGTCTCACCTTTCTTGGAGATTCAAGAACAACTGACATTTCTTGGTTTGATAACTGCTATTCCTCCGGCACAAAGAGTTTCTGACAGGGCTTTGAATGGTTGTTGCGCCTATAAATCACTTCGAAGTGGGGTCTGACTCTCGCAGTCTAGACTCCCAAGCAACTGCGATCCGTGTTATTTCCTCATTCTACTAATTGCTTGGCTTTGAGCACACCATCCCAAGCGTCTGAGCCGAAAGCGTCTGCGCCAACTTCCTTTGCGATCCTGTCATTAAGGCAGCTGCCGCCGACAAGAATCTTGACTTTCTTCCTGAGGGACGATTCCGTCAGAGCATCAATAGTTTCTCTTACTTTGCTTATTGTCACACTTAGCAATGCTGATAGAGCGATTATGTCCGGCTTCAATTCCTTCGTTTTCTCGACTATAGTCCTAGGTGGGACATCTACCCCGAGATCGAGAACCTCAAACTCAGCAGACTTCAGCATTGTCGCAACAATGTTCTTTCCGATATCGTGAAGATCTCCTTCAACAGTACCGATTATCACTCTTCCTCTTGTCTCAGTGGTCTGGCCCTTCAGGTATGGCTCTACTAATGCCATACCCTCCTTCATGTTAACACCGGCCATTATCAGTTCTGAAAGGAAATAGTCGCCTTTTTCATATCTTTCTCCGACAATCTGCATTCCTTTGCCCATTCCCTCTCTGATAATTTCTTGAGGTGTTATCTGTTTCTGAAGGGCGTCCTCAATCGATCTCTTGAGAGTATCAGAATCAAGATCTCCGAGGTTCTTCGCAATATTCTCAAGCATTTCTTTCTTGTTCAGAGTCTCAACCTCATGCTGAATATGTTGGTTGATGCTATTCCGGATGTGCTTCCTTCGTCAGTCATCGTTAATATATCATATGCTTAAATCAAGCATATTTCTAGTCGTCCGAGTTCGTTCTCGACTTTGCCTCATAAGAGTCTAACAGTCTAATAATTGTAGCGTCAAATGTGTCGGTTAGCGCACGCTACCAGTTAGCACCCTTGGCCAACCACAATAGATATCCCAAAGTCTTAATGACGTCTCCCGATCTCGACGAAGTCTGATTATAAGCGCTTGTCATACATGGTCGGTTTATACAAGGAGCGCGCGCTAACCACAATCTTCAGTCGGTGTGGGCTAGTCTTCTGGTAGACGATGAGGGTTTCCGGAAAGTCGTACCTGATCAGTTGTTTAAGTTTCTCGAAGCTGCCGTATGTTGATCTTAGAACTAAAGCGGCTGTGACATACGTTTCAAGATCTGAATTTTTCTTTTTTCCTTTCCCTTCATTACTTGGGGTTTTCTCGTACAGTTCATTCCCTAATTCCATTTCACATAGCGCGCGCTGAAACCCTAATTGCCATATTAAGCTCTGCAAGAGAGCTAGGAATTATCGCTTAGAGGTTCTCAGCTTCTCCTCCTGGTTGTTTCTAGCTCTCGTGATGTGCAAAGCGACGAGGGGTACAATCAAAGCGACCGGTAGGAGAGCCAAAACGAGCGAGCCATATGTGCTCTGCCAGATCGAAGTCTCTGGTGTCTGACTGACAAGAGTCTTTACATTTTCAAAGTGTGTTAGGGCCGCCTTATAGTCTCCGGCAAGATACAGGTATTTCCCTTTGTAGAATTCATCGTTTGCTTTGAGGAAGGCTTCTGCGTCTTTTTTCTGAAGGTAATCGAAGTATCCTTTCAGGGGCAGAGTGACTTCTGAGGTGGCGGTGCCGAGCGCGTATGAGCGGTTTATCGCCTGGCCATGGAGTTCCTCCAGCTTTCCACCTAGCTCCTCGTAAAGTCTATCACATTGTGCGTGTTCTGGCAGCCCTACCTCCAAATCTCCGGCCGAGTGTTCATACACTCCGCCTGCGCCAGTGGCTCCTCCGTTCACGTCTGAGTATTGAAGCTTGACGTCGTAGAAATGGTATCCCAAGGCAGCATTTTGGGGAACTGTAAAATTCAGGGTGGCCTGATATGCATCGTCTACACTAGAAACAGTCTTTGGAAGCGAAGTTGCAATATCGTTGTATTTGCCATCAGGATCCCAGTCGAAGTGTACACCGATTTTTTCAAGTTGAACCGGAGTGTTAGAATCTTTCAGTCTTACTTTCAGTAGAGTCTCTCCTGTGCTGCCTTGTACCGCGCAGGTCTCGAATCCCACATCCGCAACGACGGGTTCGTCCAGTGAGAGGACCCAGATGTCGAAATTACCAGCTCTGTCTGATTCGAAGGCTATTTTCCTTCCGTCAGGGCTCCAGGATGGGTACCAATTCATGTAAGGGCTATTCGTCAACATTGTGTTATTGCGCCCGTCAACATTAATCATCCATATATTGGCGCTCCCGGATGTTATGGACCAGTAGGCAATCTTTTTCCCGTCCGGGCTGATGCGTGGAGCTCTGTCACCTTTACTGGTCCACGTTAGTCTTGTCTGGTTTGTCCCATCATCATTCATAACCCAGAGGCCGTAGTTGGGTGAACGTAGGGAGATACATGCCATCAGCTTGCCATCAGGACTCACGCTTCTAACGTTCTCATGTAGTTTGGGAGTCAGGTTGACCTCGTAGCCCGTGTCAACATTCACCGCGAATATCTCAACGAAGGCTACATCTCCAGCTATCGTCGGAACAGTATTCGGAGGCAGAGGGAAGGTTGTCACCTGATAGTATAGTCTCTCTCCATCCGAATGCCAGGTGACGCGGGTCTCTACGAAACGCGTTGATGGGTGATCTGAAGTAATCTGTCTTTCTCCGCTTCCGTCGGTGTTGATGATGTATACTTCCATGTTTCCTGTCTGGTTTGCGGTGTAGGCTATCCTGTCACCGCGTGGACTCCACATCGGCGGTCCCTTGAATGTTCCATCCATCGTAAGCTTCATTTTGGAACTGCCATCGCTTCTCATCTTCCAGATGTCTGAGGTCTTTGATGAAGGATCATATGACCAGTATGTTACCTCCTGGCCGTCTGGACTCCATGAAGGCCAACCGCTGATCACATTGTTGGAGGTTAGTTGTTTCTTGTTGCTTCCATCATCATTCATCGCCCAGAGGGTCCAGTTCCCAAGACTGTCCGTCGCCCAGACGATTTTGTTCTCCTTAGGACTGTAGAATGCTTGGACGTCCCTTCCCGGGCTGTCAGTAAGACGTTTGACCGCAGGCTCTGCCTCTGTGGCGCCAACAGGGTACGTTGCTGGGGGGGCAGTGTAGACAAGCGTCTCTGGAGGGAGGGGGTATTGCATGTAGTGGCAGCCTGCACAAAACGGCCCTTTCCCATACGCATCTAATGTCCGCTGGAGAGGATTCGGGATTGTAGTCCCGTAGTCCGCCGCGCTCTGAGCCACCGCAGTAGCTGGCAGGGCAAGTAGCAAGGTCAAACCTGTGAGTAGGAAGGCTACCTTGAGGTTTAGGTGAGTTACTTTGCTTGAAGTTGCCAAACTCCTCATTACGATCCCTGCAGTATGACGCTTGTCATATAGAGTTTGTGACATAATGCTTTCATATATGCGCACGTGAACATCGAAAGTTACTAATGGCCGGAGAGGGAATTTAATTTATCCCTGAAATATAAGGGATCTTCATGAAAAGCTCGTGGAATCAGCCCCATCAGGTCACCATCGAGGTGGACAACCCCGAGTGCAGGGTACGAAATATGATGGGGCCTCTAAAGATTGAACAATTCAACATAGTCGACATCAGAGGTTCAAGCACCGGTTCAATCAGGCATCTGGTAGAGTTAGCTCCTGACAAGATCAGCAAAGTGCCAAGACATATGCTCACAAGAACCCTGGGAGAATTCAGGCCCGCTGGGAAATCGGCATTATGGATCGAAAGCGAAGGTTGCGCCGTCTGCAATACAATAATCTCGCACGGGGCATTCCTAGTATCGGGGAGAGGCATGACAGGGTCGACCATCACGTACAGCTTCTTAGCACCCAACTTCGATGCGTACAAAGGCATAATATCGACATTAGAAAAAAGAAAGTTCAAAGTAAGACTTCTGAGAGTCGGTAAGACTGAATCACGAACGGAAGTTCTGACTGAGACACAACATAGAATCCTATGGATTGCGTTACAGACAGGCTACTTTGATTATCCGAAGAGAATCAATTCGGCAGAACTCTCGAGTAGATTGGGAATAAGCCCGGCAACACTAACAGAAACTACGAGAAGGGGAATACGAAGACTGTTAGAGAACTATTACGCGCGCGCGTGTATTGAGCTGAAGTGCGGAAAGAGTTAGCTTGCGATTTCGGTCTCTAGTTTCTGAATCAACTTTGAGAGCTCAATCACTATCTTGTTGTTGTCGCTTTCCACAAATTGACCGCCACACTTAGGGCATCTGAAAGCAGACTCAATAGCATCCTCAAATGGAAGTCGGACATCGCCGCATTTGCTGCAAAGGAAGAAACTATGGGACTTTTCATATTCAAGTCTGGCTCTCAATTTATCGAGGGTTCTCCTTTTTCGACTACGGACGAACGCATCTAGTTGTTCGGGTTGAAGTTTCCAGTAGAAAATATACCAGCCCGTCTTTTCGTCTCTGATTCTCGTGCAAGAAACCAGAGTCTTATCATAGAGCTTGTATAGTACTTTTCTCACAATGTTGAGGCGAACTCCTGAATCGTTAGCGACGGCATCATCTGTGGCTTCTTTCAGTTTAGCCAGAGACTTCACTGTCCTAACCGCGTCTTCTTCGCCGAGGAGGCTCGCCACTTTCATCAGTTCATCGTCTAATAGTGACAAAGATTGCACCCTAATTGACCAAATAGCTGAGGCCGTAGAAGGCAATCCACAATCGTATCAGTTCTTGACTTAGTCTGCCCTGCTCAGATATCATCTTCGGAGTCCGTGCCTCTTATGTGCTTCTATTATCTCTTCTTTTGCAGGGCCCTGAGCCAGCTTTTTCAATATTTCAACAAATGCTGTGCCTATTATTCGGAGATGATTCTCTTTCCACGGTTTGATGGGATGACCCTTAACTTTGCATTTCGAAATTCACGGCAGAGTTCTTCGCCGCCAAATAACTGGTGAAGAAAGATTGCCAGCGAGGATATTTCTGAATGTGGCTGGTTTCCAACCGCGACATTGAAGTCTGAGATATCTTCGTCGTAAAATTCTGATGGGACTTTTTGACTCCCCACCAGGACTAGAACGTCTTTCTTGGTTTTCTTGATTCTGTTAATGACATCACTTGTCTGAATATTTTCTCCGTATACAGTTAGGTGCACAGTTGTTCCCCCCTTCTTCTTCCAAGACCTAACATAGCTCCTCCAGGGAACGTCCATTTCAAGCTCAAATGAGCCACCCCATCTTCCAACAATTTTGTTGACAGTGCTTTCGATGGATTTGTCTTTAGTATCAGCCAACACAAGGCCTGAAGCTCCAAAAGCTCTTGCCGTCAGAGCCACATGACTTGTGACTCTAAGGTCTCTAGGTCTGTGTCCCCAACGCAGCACTATAACCTTCAAGTCAGACCCTTCTGAAGAAGTCACGGGGCCTGTCCAAATAGCTAATTACACCGTTTTCTTCTTGTACTGGATTACGTCTCCGAGGGTCAGTTCAGATTGATCCATCTTGCCGACTGGAATCTCAGGTTCCTTCCTGGGCAGGAGCAGTTTGATCCTAAGAACGTGTTCAAGCGTATGTGTCAGCCTCAGGTTTGGGGCCATCTTGCCTAACTCAATCTTCTGAATAATGGTGAGGCGTTCCTTGACTGCTTCGGCGAGATCTTGTTGAGACATCCTGTTCTTCTCTCTAGCTTTCTTAATGAGTTTGGGAAACTCTTCTGTGATCTCAAGTTCCTCAACCTCCCTTGGCAAGCGATTGACGGTTGGTTTGGTGGACTTTGGAGATCCCAAAGGTCTAGCGCGCGTGAGCGACGTAGAAGCATTTTGTAAGGTCGGGGCGTCACCTTTGACGTCTGGTTCGCCTAAATTGGAGCATTTCATACATGCGAGCAGCCTCGATCCCTCTATTACGATCCTCTCGGGAGGGCCACGTATTGTGGAGCCACAGATCTCGCAGTTCAATCCAACTTTCACCCCTACGAAGGCAATGGTAGCTTAAATTCGGCGCGAGGCTATTAGCTTTGCGAGTTGTGTATGGACAAGCCAGATCTCTGGGAGCTGAGGAAAATCAGAGCTGTAGCCGATTACCAACTAGGCAGATCCATGGGCAAAGTGCTGTTCCCTGAGGGGACAAAGATCACAAGGTCACCAAGAACAGGCAAGATCCGACTGATCTTCTATAGAAAGAGGCTACTTGCAACCTTGAGGAGTAATGATGGTCTTTTGAGTCTGAGTATAGAAGGGGCAAGACGGCTCTTGACAAAACTGGGAAAGAAAACCCCTATGAAAGCAATTGTTAGAGAAGGCTACGAAGACTTTGTTAGGATGGGAAGAAGCCTTTTCGCAAAGCACGTCTTGGAGGCCGACCCGGAAATTAGACCACAAAATGAAGTAATTGTGGTGGATGAGAAAGGTAAGCTTGTTGCTGTGGGGAAAGCTGTGCTGAGCGGTGAGGAAATGACTTTATTTAAATTGGGTGTGGCCGTCAAGGTCAGACGAGGCATCAGTGAAGTAACTCGTCTTAAATAGTATCTAATCTCAATTACCAGGAGTGAGGTAGTAGGGTTGAAAGCTCTAGGCAGGATCTCTCTAGTTTTGGTAATGTTCTCAATTTTGTCTGCCTCGATAGATCTATCGATTGTAAGAGCACTACCGCAAGTATCGGTTGCAGCTGATAGTACAATATACAGTATTGGTGATTCAGTCAGGATAGGAATTCTTCTTAGCGATATGGGATCGGCAAGCGTTAACATGCGCATCAGCACTCCTGTAGGAACAGTCAGCTATGACCTGGGAACTGTCAGCTCTGGAGTCTGGTACTACACCACATTGACTGGAGTTACTGGAACCACCGGAACTTACACTGTAGAAGTTCAGGCTATGTCCGGAGACGTGATATGGCCTGGCTCAACGGTTTTCTATGTTCAAGGCCCCCCCTTCGATTTTGCGATGACAATCTCGCCACCAACTCAAACGGTCACTCAAGGAGGAACTGCCAACTTCCAAATTCTGATCACTTACAGCAGTCAGGCCTACAGCGGAACCACAATCAACATTGTATTGACCGGATTAGGCGCTGGGATGGACTATACCGTATCAAGCGGCGGCGGTCTCACTGTTCTTACGTCTGAAAACACTCCGCCGGCAACCTATTCGATTATCGTTACAGGATCAGGCGGTGGCGTTACTCATCAGGCGAGTGTCACACTTGCAGTAACCCCAAAATTTGATTTTTCTGTATTAATCACGCCAACCTCCCAAACCGTCACTATAGGTGATAAGACCTCTTACTATGTTAACGTAAATCTGGTGAGCGGCACTGCTGCTTCCGTCTCTCTGGCTGCCTCTGGCCTGCCTGGTGACGTGACCTTCAGTTTTTCACCCCAGACAGGCATTCCAACCTTCACCTCAACCCTCACAATCGATGCCTCCACTGCTACGTCTGAAGGTGGTAGCACCATCACTGTCATGGCATCGAGTGGTAAGATCTCTAGGACGGCCACTGCGACCCTTGTCGTAAAGAAAGAGGACTTTACCTTGTCGGCATCCCCTAACGTGACCTCCGTCAGGAAAGGCCAGAAAACAAGCTTCAGCTTGAATGTGAAACCTATAGGAGGCTTCAATCAACCAGTAACCTTCACAGTCTCAGGGCTCCCCAGCGGGGCATCTTCCACATTCAACGTCCAATCGGGTAAACCTCCCTTCACTTCAGAGCTAGCGATAGACGTATCGTCATCAACCCCTGTGGGTAACTACGCGCTAGCAATAGACGCATCTGGTGGAGGGAAAACTCACTCCCTAACAGTTTCGCTGACCGTGGAGAAGAAGATCAGTAGTCTGGAGATATCTGTCGACCATGGGTTGCTCGGCGATGTAACGGTCTCAGGTAATCTAAAGCCGTCAGTAAAGAATGCTGAGGTCGCCCTGTCTTACCATGGGCCCGAAGGGAAGGAGATGACTCGCAAGGCTACTGTTGACGCAGATGGCGCATTCAAAGATACGTTCTCGCCAGATCCGTCGGGCAACTGGACAGTCGTGGCAAAATGGCCTGGGAACGATGAATATGACGCCTCGGCAAGTCAGACCGAATCATTCACTTCTCAGAAAGGAATCAACATGGAGACACTGCTATCTTTCCCATACTTCATGATACCCCTGGCCCTAGCAGTGGTCATAATCTCTATAATCGCTATACTAGTACGCAGACTTCGGGCAAAGTCCAGAATCGCTCAACCCAACGTGAAAGCAAACACCTGTTCCAGATGCGGAACTCCAGTCGCACCAGGAGACGTGTTCTGTCCCAACTGTGGATCAAGTGTCAACGAGTGAGGCTAAACGCAGAGATCACAGTAAAGGATCTTCTTCGAGGGGCGCAGCATGCGCTATCATGTTCTCTTGGCATTGCTTTCCAGTTGATCGATACTTATAGCGCGTGCCCTGACATCCTGATATTTGAATTCTTACTCTACGTGCGCTGCTAACTCTTAAATTCAAGTAATCCTAGAACTTAGTCGATTTAACTCATGCGCTCCACTTCCAGTCTAGTGTACATGTTCCTATTTCTAATGCTAATATTTGCCGTAGATCACGCCTCCGGCATCAGTCAACTGGTTAAGAACGGAGGATTCGAAGAGGGTATTAACTCCTGGACTAGATTGGGAGTCGAGGCAGCAGTAAGCGATTCATATGCCTACTCTGGAAGGTATTCACTTAGAACAAGTAACGGCAGCGCGTGGCAGAATATTCAACTCGAAAAGACTTCGGACTTTGGCCTAAAGTTAGACTTTGGGGTCTTCCTGTTTAATCCTATAACAAGTATTGGAAAGACAGAGGCTGCCCTGACTGTTGAAGCTGCCTCAGAAACCAGCAAGAACAACATAACCTATTATGTAGCTGGAAGTATTCCCCAAGAAAATAGTGGTACAGCAATACCGATCTCAGATCTTCAACTCAATAAATGGAATCATGTAGTAGCAAATCTCAATCAAGATTTCAAGAAGCTCTATCCTAGTATTGACTTCAACACCATCAAAAAGATGAGAATAATATTATGGTCCTACAAAACATCCAATCCAACACCTTTTTGGGACGACATAAGTCTAACCTATGAGGCCATAGCGCAACCCACATCATCACCCACCCCGAGTCCCTCTGCCCCACCCACTGCTGAACCTGCCCCCACAGTCACTCCAACTGTACAGAGTCCTACGACAACTCCAGCCGCTACACTCACCCCTTCACCGACAACAACAAGTGAGACAGTACTGAAGACTGAGGAAGCTTCGAAGACGAACTACACTATCCCAGTTCTGGTCATAGCAGCATTCGGCGCCATCATCGGAGGCAGCGTCGTGATGCTTAAACGTAAACCAAAGCCTCAAGCGCCCAAGCCTGAAGCACCCTCACCATCAAGAATCGAGCCGCAAAAGAAGCCGGAAGAAAAGAAAGCAGAAGCTCCAACACCAGTGAGAGTCGAAGAGAAAGTCGAAGAAAAGAAGGTAGAAGAGAAGATCGAGGAACCAACTCCAAGAGTAGAGATCGACTACGACAAGATCGCAGAAAAAGTGCTCGAGAAAATGCCAGTAAGACCAGATCTCAAAGCAACTGCGGACAAATTCTGTGGCAGCTGCGGTGCACCACTGAAGCCTAATGTGAACTTCTGCGCAAAATGTGGTGGTACAGCACAAGAACAGATGAAGCTTCCCGGCCGATCTTGCCTGACCTGCGGAGCCCAGCTGAAGGCGAACGCGAACTACTGTTCGAAATGCGGTGGTTTCACCCGAGAAACCTTGAAACCTGCTCCCCCAGATCGAATGATCGAAGTTGCTCTCAAAGTTGAACCAGAACCTAAACATGCAGGCATATCTGTGGAAGGAATATCTGTAGTCAAGAGCAACAGAGTCATCATCGATGATGTGAGCTTCAAGATCGATCGCGGCAAGATACTTGGCGTCCTCGGCCCAAGCGGCTGCGGGAAGTCAACAATAATCAAGGTCCTGACTGCTGAGTACAAGCCTGAGAGAGGACGCGTCACTTTTGGGCCATACGACCTCCAGCATCACCTGAACCAGATCAGGACCATAATCGGATATGTCCCCCAAGAGTATCAACTGTATGAAGACCTTGCCATGAACGATAACATCCTATTCTTTGGTGGACAATACGGATTAAGCAAGGAACATCTTGTAAAGAGAGCAGCTGAGCTAGCGAGGGTTCTAGAGCTTGAAGAGAAACTGCACGAAACCGTCAAGAACTTCTCAGGAGGACAGAAACGCAGAGTCAGCATCGCAGTAGCATTAGCCCATAATCCACAGATAGTGATCCTGGACGAACCGACCGCAGGATTGGATCCGGGAACAAGGAGGAGTCTATGGCGCTTTCTGAAGGTCCTAAATCAGAAGTATCACACTACAATGATCGTTACGACTCACTTCACCGAGGAGGGTGAGTACTGCGACAAGCTTCTCATTTTAAGCAAGGGCAAAGCAATTGCATTTGACAGTCCAGACCAGCTAAAGAAGATAATCCCTGGCCGAGGCAAAGCCATAGAATTTGAACTGTTTGCTTTGGATGAGATGTCTCAATCCAAGCTTCAAGTATTCAAGGAGAGAGCTATAGAGACCAAATTAGCAAAAATGGTAGATCTCAGTGGTTATAGAACGAGAGTCTTCACAGAGACCCCTAATGAGAGCCTCGGACTGGTAACCAACTTACTAGGCACAGTAGGACTGACGATAAAGTCAATCAACATAGTTGATGCCACCCTCGAAGATGTTTTCGTATACTTTACCGGAGAGAAATTCGTCTCAGGTGAGGAATGATTGAGCTCAGCAATATCAAAACGAACAAAGAGGCAGTCTCAAATCTGGCTGGTCATGAAGAAAGAATTCCAGCTCTTGTGGAAAGACAAGAAGACCCTACTAATCTATCTGCTTGGGCCTATTCTCATAGTATCCGCCCTCGGCTCAACCGGTAGAACTGCCATAGGCGCCGACAGCCACGTAACAGCCGTCTTGGTTAATCATGATTCAACAAACCTGGCAAAGGATCTCGTAAATCAATTCCATAATTCGAGTCACATAAAAATAGAGATGGAAGCTGACGAAACCACCGCCTTCAATGAACTCAAGAAAGGAAACGTCCAATTCGTCATTGTTATCCCTGAAGATTTCGGCAAGAATGTTCAGACTGGCAAAAAGGCTTTGGTAGCGATTCATGTGGATAATACGGATCCGTTGGCACCTCAAGATGCTGAACAGGCAACTTCACAAGTCATGAACAAATTTCAAGAAGACATGATGAAAAAACAGAATGTTCAGCCCAGCATCTCATTAGGGCTTGAGAGAAAGGATTTCTACAACGTGGAATTGAAGCAAATCGACGTGATGGCATCTAAAGTCACACCGATGGTGCTTATCTGGATTCCGATGATGATGACTGGAATGGCCATAGTATCTGAGAGAGTGAGAGGAACACTATCAAGATCCCTCAAGACACCATTATCAAAAGTTAACGTAGTACTTGGAAAACTGGCGACATACCTTTTCATAGTCGTTATTCAGATAATCTTGATTGTTTTTTTCGCTGTGTCGTTCTTCAATTTGACAATCAGGTCGTCCTTCTTTGACGTATTTCTGATTTTACTCATAAACGCGCTCGTCGGCCTTAACATAGGAATGCTGGTGTCGGTTTTGGCAAGCACAGACCGACAAGTTACCGAGACGATACCAGTCGTGGTGCTTCTCATGATCATCTTGTCAGGGGTATTCACTCCGGTCAGACAGATGCCGGACACCATGCAGGCTATGGCGAAGTTCATTCCGCTCTATTACTCAATGGACGCTACCAAAGGTGCCCTATTGATGGGCCATGGCGTCGGATACCTGTGGAAAGATGTGGCGACTCTGGCATTGTACGCTATTGGATTTCTCAGCCTGGCGATAGGGCTGCTCTACTTCGAGGAAAAAATACCAAGAGTCTTGATAGGTAGAAGAATTAGCGCGCGCTTGGCTTCGTGAGTAGAACTTACACGGATATTCTAGCCATCCATGGAAAGCCCGCAACACGGATGGAATTTGAAAATCTTCTCTCAAATAGTACGTTCAAGAAGAATAGACCTAGGATCTTGGTGGGTGGAGTTGGTGCTTGGCAACTTCTAAATCCAAAGTTGAGATGTGCTCTTGGCATAGACACACTAATCCTTGGTCAGGCGGAACACTCGATTGTCGATGTCTTTAGAAAAGCTGTGAATGGAGAAAAACTAGAGGGAATTAATGAAGCTGAAACACCGGAGATATGTGAGAATTCCAACGCGCGCTAAAGGCAAGCTGAGTCTTACAGGCCGAAGTCCCCAATGAATAGCGCGCGCGCTCTTTCCGTTTCTTTTTGGATCCTTTTTGCCAAAGCATAAATTAGTAATAATGAGCTCACACGCATTCTGTAAGGTAATAAACTAGTGACTTTGGCTATTGAGGAGAACATAGGCTCCCACTTCTCCACATTACGTCTCCAGCAGGTTGAAAGAATTTCCCAGTGAAGCCTACCCAATCCTCCAATATTCATATGCTCTAAACCTTGAAGAGCCGTACCTTCTTCTGACACAAAAAAAAGAGGCACGTAAAAGATTTTAGCGTTCTTGAGCTTATCTATGAGTTCAATCGTTGCTAGAATATCAGCTTCTGTTTCTCCAGGTAAACCAAGAACTAGTGTAGCTAGAGGGTATATTTTGGAATCGTTTAAAATTCCTATAGCTTCTAGGGATATCTCTTGCCATCGCTCAGATCCATAGGGCAGCGGTTTTCCTTTCATATGCCTTTCCATCAACCGAGCACTTCCAGTCTCTACCCCTATTTCTACCGAAGCGCAGCGCTCATTGCCATATCTCCAAACTGACTTCTCTACAAGTAATGGTCCGATCTCTCTTACAATCTCTGGGTCATTTACTATGGGAGGAATTGAGACATGTGAAATCTGAATGAATTCTACTTTGTCTATTTCACTAATTCTCTTTATGAGTTCGACAATGGCTTGATGATTTGGAATAAAACCTGGATTTTGCCTGAAAAGAAAGAGATCATCCGTTTGGATGAGGATCATTCTTGAACCGTTACGTGAATTGATTTCTACCTCCTCTAGTATGTGTCTTAAAGGGAGGGAGTATGCTTTTCGCATTGTTGGGGAGCAGAAATGGCATCCCCTCCCACATCCCCTTGTTATCTCAACAGTTCCATATATTGATGGATTTTTTATAGTGGGAATTTCCTCCGCCTCTGGTGCTTCCATCTCAATGACTTCGTCGAGATGTTCTCCAGTCAGAGCTTTTTTGAAAACATTCACAATCGAACGCTCTGCTTGTCCTAGAATGACTGTGTTAATGCCAAATTTGGTCCTCACTTTAGGGTTCAATAGCTGCCAAGCTCCAGAACCTCCTACGATTATCTTGGCGCTATTCTGTCTCAGCGTTCTGTTAGAAAGTAACGCCTCAAACTCCATTAATGTTGCAGGCCTTCCACGAAGACCCAGGATACTAGAATAGGTTTTGCTTACGAAGCCAAGGCCTAGAGGATCCATCGTGCTAATTCCTACCACTTTTGTCTTAGCGCCAATGAATCTACTAAGGTGCAAAGGGTGGACTGTAGCGACGTTCTTTTCTCCAAACTCTTCAATAAGCAGTGCCTCGACCTTTCTTAATCCATAAGGCGCGAATTTTACTGTCTTATCTTCGTTCTCAGGAACCTGTGGATAGATACTTTTCCTCAACACAGATTTGGGAATTACACCTAACGGGAACCCCCCTGAAAAGGCTACAAATGGGTCAAGATTAAAGTCGCTCATCTCTATGGCAGAAGCCGTCAGAACTATGGGAGGATTTCTCTCTTTTATGCTATAAGTTTCAAAGAAGCGGTTTTCATTTTCTTCAAATGTCATGAGTATCGTTAGATCTATCTATCTTAAATGCCTGAGATCAGAGATTCACGATACAGCTTTCATCGAAAACAGTCTTAATTGTTACTTCATAAAGATTTAATCTACTTATTGGATAATTTTTAAAGCGCGCGCTTCTCAATCCATTGTGCGAGTCTCGGGGCTGAGAAAATTATTCTTACCCTTCTTGAACCTGTTTTCCGCTGACTATCAATTGGGCACCGTACTCATCGAACTGGACGTTCTTGATGCTTAGGGAAAGGATCTCTCCGGCTCTGCAGCCAGATTCATAAAGCACAAGAACCAGTGCCCTATCTCTTGGGTTACCCGCTGCCTCAGCCAGGCCTTTGACTGCCTCTTCTGTCAGAAGCTCGAACGCGCGCGCTGAGTTCAAGTCTGGCACCAAGGCTCTACATTATTACTCGTTGCTCTCCTAAGTGTCTGAGCAGTCTGCGGATTCATTGTTCACTTTATCCGTAACGACGCTAGGAACACGGGCGACCGGGCTCTGGCGGCCCTTCAGGAAGACGATCGACGCGCGCTAACAAAAATTCTCGATCAAGGTCATATTTGCAATCAGGAAGATTTTATAGAGGTTGAGTCTTAGAGACCGAAGTCCGCAATGAATCTGAGTATTGGATTCGGCATCTTGAGACAATTGACAAAGAACCTCCTCGCGGAGTAGAACATTGAGGCCTCCACAGTTGAAGAGTTGCTGCATAATTTACATCCGTCCGTTATTTTGACAAATTCTTCAAACGAACGAGAGTGAAGTATACTACCAAGACTTTGTTTACGAAGGTTTCCTAGAACACGGTTATCCCTCTTGCACCAGAAAGGCGCAACCTCTCCAGTCTCGGAGACCTTTATGAAGACTCTGGGCTGGGCGCATGAATAACCTCGATCGGAAATAATGTGTTCCAGATAATCATAAGAATTGAGAATCGGAAAACCTGCCTTCTTCAATTTGAAGACCTCAGCGAATAAGCGGCGACACTCACTACGGCGCAAAGCATGTTCCTCATTGAGCCCCGGAAAGATTTCCATAGGATCGAACGCTAGCTTGACTCCTAAACTACGGGCAAGTTCGCACATACCCCTGACTGAATTTATGTTAAGTTTGCTAAGAACACAGTTGATAACGACCCTTCCGCCAGAGTTCCTTAACTGAATTATTCCATCTATTGCTCTGTCAAAGGCCCCTTCGAAGCCCCTCATTTCATCATGATAGTCCGAGAAATGATCCAAAGAAACCCACGTAAGATCGACTACCTTCGAGATATCCTTGGCTCTCTCAGATAGTAATGTGCCATTCGTAATGATGCTGGTATACAGACCCAATTCGTGGGCATGTTCCAGTATGTCAGTAATATCGGCTCTCATTAGTGGTTCCCCGCCCCACGCAAGATATGTAACGAAATTCAACTTTCTTGCCTCTTCCAACATTCTGAGCACTTCATCAGTCTTCATCTCATCAGCGCCGCTCCCGCTCCTCCAAACCTCACATATCTGGCACTTGCAGTTGCACGTTGATGTTAGTGAATGAGTCAACAAGATGGGTTTGCGACTCCAAATACGCGAATAACTGTATCTGTGTGCGTATGATAATGGCCTAAGCATCCGATCATCTCTAAAGGTTAAACAAAATCTCTCAGATACTTGCGCGCGCACGTTATTGTTCTGTTGCCAATCTCAAAATAGAGGAGACTGCTCGCTCTGCATTCCCGTATTACATCTTCAAGTTCACAAAGAAATCTTCGAAGCACGCGCTAGAACGCCGGTAGTCAGATCTTCTGAATATGACCCTGCAATTGATCCACAGTATACTTCAGGATCACTGCGTCCCCTATTTTCTCTACCGCTGAAATCGGCACACTGACTTTCTTACGTCCGACCACCAATCTGCTACCTAAGACCTGTTTTGCAACATCCTTGTTCAATTCTAGGACAAGATCCGTAAGAGAGCATGTTTCAGGATCGATAATCAGATCTTTGACTTTGCCTACTACTTGCATTCCAGATCCATCCACATTCATCTTCACAAAATTGCTACCCAGCATAGGAGTCCACTGTCAGAACCGTATTCAATTGTCAAACTAAACACTTTCGGTAGCACTGACCGAGAAGTCACAAAAGAGACTATAAGTGAGGCTCAAAACAACATTTTTCAGAGAGGTCATCTGAATTGCTCAGAAGCAACAACAGCATTGTTATAGGGTGCTGAGGATTTGGCGTACAAAGCTCTTCGGTCAATGAGAGGTGTGCCCTCGGGACGAGATGCGCTACGTATGATGCAGCGTATGGGCATGGAAACCAAGACAATAGACGATGTCAGAGATGTCACCATAAGAACATCAGATCGAAAGATCGTGATAGATCAACCGGTTGTCATGTCTATTGTGATGCAGGGTCAAAACATTTTCCAGGTAGCTGGTGGAACTGTGAGGGAAGAACCGCTAGCCGTGGAGGGCAAACCGGCGGTTCCTGAGAGAGTAGGCATTCCTGAGAGTGACATCGAGCTAGTTGCTGAACAGGCGAATGTTACCACAGAGGAAGCCAGAAATGCTCTGGAGAATTCTGAAGGAGACTTGGCTAAGGCTATAGTCTCACTCAAGAAGTAAAAGGCTCAGCTTTTCTCTTTTAGTCGCCCTTTGATCCTCTTCAGGCGGAAGAAATCTTCTCTTTCTCTCTCTTCAAGATACATTCGGATGAAACGGATCGTACTCCCCATTCTTGGGATTATGACGTATTCGAGGCTGTTGACTCTTCTTTTGACTGATCCTATTGCCTCTGCCAGTTTTGTCACCGCCGCTTCGATCGAGGCGAGTTCAACAAGGGTCTTTACAGCCTCAATCATAGCGAGTGTAGCCTCATCCAGCCTTGCGGATGTGTCTATGATGCTATAGGGGTAACTGCTGAGGGTTTTGACTTCAACTTGTATGTTCGGTATTGCGACGCCTATGATGCTTCGTGTCTTTGCGATGACGTCGAATCTGTCCTCAACTCCGTAGGACAATTCTTCAAGTCTTGAGTATCCCATGATCATTTGGGTTTCAGAGAAGGCCGTGTAGGCCGTTGCTAGGGACTCTTGAGCTTTTGCTCTAAGGGCGGATATCTCCCTGACAAACTCAAAGAACTCTATCATCAGGGCATCGAGCTTCTCTCTCAGCAGCTCTCTGCCCCTTTCAGCAATCTCCATCCTCTTCCTGAGGGCGAGTAGTTCCATCCTTGTGGGATGGACATTCATCAGTTGTTCGGACATCTATGCTCCATCAGGTCTTCTTTGCATACTTCGGATGGTAGACTTTGATCGTCTCCGGATCTATTCTTTTCAGTTCGCTCTCAGGGAGCACTGACAGTAGTTCCCAACCGAGATCGAGGGTTTCGTCGATATCTCTGTTCTCATAGACTCCTTGTGTCACGAATTGTTTCTCGAATGTATCAGCGAATTTCAGATACATTTTGTCTCTTGCGGATAGGGCTTCTTCGCCGACTACTGCGACCAAGTCCCTGAATCCTCTTCCCTCAGCATAGGCATAGTAGAGTTGGTCAGAGACTTCACGGTGGTCTTCTCTTGTTCTGCCTTTGCCAATTCCTTCTTTCATTAGTCTTGAGAGTGATGGTGAGACATCTATAGGAGGATATACACCTCTGCGGTAAAGGCCTCTGTCTACGATTATCTGTCCTTCTGTGATATAGCCTGTTAAGTCCGGTATTGGATGAGTCATATCATCTTGAGGCATTGTCAGGATGGGCATCTGGGTGACTGAGCCTTTGCTTCCATGAGTTCTGCCAGCTCGTTCATATATGGTTGAGAGGTCAGTGTACATGTAACCGGGGTAACCTCTTCTTCCCGGGACTTCTTCTCTTGCGGCTGATATCTCTCTGAGCGCTTCGCAATAGTTTGTCATGTCTGTCAATATTATTAGGACATGCATTCCCAGTCGGTGAGCAAAGAACTCTGCCGTTGTTAGAGCGATCCTTGGAGTAAGGATCCTCTCTATTGCAGGGTCCTCAGCTAGGTTCACGAATAAGGTGACATGTTCGAACGCACCCTGTCTCTCAAAATCGTCTCTGAAGAATTGAGCTTCGTCGGCTGTGATGCCCATTGCCGCGAAGACTGTTGTGAAGGGCTCTTCTGTTCCTTTGACCTTCGCCTGACGAGCGATCTGTGCAACTATTGTGTTGTGTGGAAGGCCTGACCCAGAAAATATTGGAAGCTTCTGCCCTCTGACCAATGTGTTCATTCCGTCTATTGTGGAGATTCCTGTCTGGATGAAGTCTCTTGGATAGTCGCGGGCGTAGGGATTGATCGGTGAACCGTGGACGTCTAGGTAGTCTTCAGGGATTATCTTGGGACCACCGTCGATCGGTTCACCACTGCCGTTGAAGACGCGGCCGAGCATGTCAGAAGAGACTGGAAGCCTGATGGTTTCCCCGCTGAATGCGACCCTCGTTGTTGGTACGTCTAGTCCTGAGGTGCCTTCGAATACCTGAACGACAGCGATATCCTCTCCAACTTCGAGGACTTGGCCTCTCCTTATTTCTCCCGAGGGAGTAGTTATTCTGGCGACTTCACCATATCCTACTCCCTTGACGCCCTTGACGAAGAGTAGCGGACCGGATATTTCGCTTACCCTGGTGTACTCTCTTCCAACGACTGTGGACATTCACCGTGCCCCCGCTGTGGCAAGAAGTTGTGACGATAACTGGCTGAACTGAAGATCAATTTTCTTCAGAAGATCCTCTGCGAAAGCTTCAAAGTCCTTGGGAGGCTGAATCTTAGCCCTCGAGATCTCATCCTTTACCGGAAGCTCGATGACTCTCTGAAGAGGTACCCCGCTATCAGTGGCCTTCGACATTGCGCGGTAGAAACTCATTATTACCTTCATCATGTAGAAAGTCTTCTGAAGAGGACAATAACTGTCGATGGGATGAACTGCGCTCTGCATAAGGAAGTCCTCCTTCAACATCCTGGAAGTCTCCAATGTCACTCGTTGACTCTCAGATAGCGCATCTGGACCGACCAACATGACTATCTCTCGGAGCTCCTCATCTCTTTGGAGTATACGCATTGCCTCACGGCGAAGCTCGACCCATTCCTCACCGAGACTCTTCCAATACCATCCCTCCAGAGAGTCAAAGTACAATGAGTAACTTGTCAACCAGCTTATCGCTGGGAAGTGTCTTCTCTCAGCCAGAGCCTTGTCAAGGGCCCAGAAGACCTTGACTATTCTGAGAGTGTTCTGAGTGACTGGCTCCGAGAAGTCTGAGCCTGGCGGTGAGACCGCGCCGACAACTGATACTGAGCCTAGTTTTGATTCTGTGCCTAAGACCTCGACTCTGCCAGCCCTTTCATAGAATTCCGCTAGTCTAGAGGCAAGATAGGCAGGGTATCCCTCTTCCCCAGGCATCTCCTCAAGCCTTCCAGATATCTCACGTAGTGCTTCAGCCCATCTTGATGTCGAGTCAGCCATCAATGCTACGTCATAGCCCATGTCTCTGAAGTATTCGCTGACTGTTATTCCGGTGTATATGCTGGCTTCCCGTGCAGCGATAGGCATGTTGGAGGTATTCGCAAAGAGCACTGTACGAGCCATCAATGGCTTTCCTGAACGTGGGTCTTTGAGCTGTGGGAAACGCTCGAGCACCTCTGCCATCTCGTTCCCCCTCTCGCCACAGCCGACGTACACAATTATGTCTGCGTCAGCCCACTGTGCTAGCTGATGTTGCATCACGGTTTTGCCTGTTCCGAAGCCTCCTGGGATGGCTGCGGTCCCACCTTTAGCTATTGGAAAAAGGAAGTCTACGATCCTTTGCCCTGTCACAAGGGGTGTGTCGGCAGGCACTTTTCTCTTGTGAGGTCTACCTTTTCTCACAGGCCAGGTGTGCATGAGTCTTGCCGAGGTCTTACCAGAGGATCCTTCAATCGTAGATATATCCTCTTCAACAGTGTAGTCGCCTTCACCCACCATGTCCTTTATTGTGCCGACGACTCCAGGAGGAACCATGACTCTGTGGTTTATAACATCAGTCTCCTTGACCGAGCCCAGTATGTCCCCGGATTGCACGGATGCGCCCTTCTTCTGAGTGGGTACGAAATGCCATCTCTTCTTGCGGTCAAGAGCGGTGAACTTGATTCCTCTTTCTATGAAATCGCCGGAGAGTTCTTTGATGACTGCTAGGGGCCTCTGTATCCCATCGTATGTCTGACCGACCATTCCTGGTCCCAATTCGACGGAGAGGGGGCTTCCCGTCCTCTCTATCTTCTCTCCGGGTTTGATTCCAGTGGTCTCCTCATAGACCTGAATGGTAGCCTTATCACCCTCCACTCTGATGATCTCTCCTATGAGCCCGATGTCTCCGACTTTTACGAGCTCATACATCAGTGCTCCTAACATGTTCTTGCCGATTACAACCGGCCCGGCGATATTTTGGACCATACCTTGTTTGTACAAACTTGTCACCAGAAGCGTTCCATTAAGAAACGCTGTGAAGTGATGCAGTAGAATCAAATGAACCCAAATTAAAGTTTTCTAGGGTATTGTGAAGGTCTTTATCATCCCAAATCATCCATCAAAGCGACGATTCTAGCGCGTGCTCCGATGGTTACTAAAGACCTATGATCAAAGTCATTATGAGTTCGCATTCTATCCATTCAAATGAATAATGTGTTCCATACAATGATTAGGCTTAACTGAGAACACGGCGAAACTGGATGTGGGCTTCCAAGATTGTTGCAGGGGTCGGCAGAGTCCTAGAACGAAATATGGGGCTACGTAGAGGCGAAATCCTGCTCATCGTCACAGACACCGCAACCTCTCAAGAGTGGAAGAATAAGAGCATTGACAAGCTCGAGGAAATGGTATCGAGAAACCTCCTTGCCAGAACTGTTGCTGATATAGCAGAAAAGAGATTTCCTGAATCAAGAATCGCTTTCCAAAGCTATCCCTCAAGCGGAAGAAATGCTGCGGAGCCGGGCAGGTTGATTGAAGAGAGTATGAAAATATCTGACGTTGTCCTAGCGATGACGACATATTCGATCAGTCATACCGATGCGAGAGAATCTGCAACCAGATCTGGAGCGAGGATAGCAAGCATGCCTGGAGTCTTACCAGACATGTTCTTCCGGGGCGGATCGCTTTCGGCGAACTACAAGAGAATCGCCTCTGAGACCGACATGTTCGCAAAGATCATCACAGACACATCAAAAGTAAGGATACGGACCAAATCTGGAACCAATTTGACCTTCAGTCTCGAGGGAAGGCGGGGTATTGCTGATGCTGGTATCCTTACTAGACAAGGGAGCTGGGGTAACCTTCCTGCCGGGGAAGCATATGGCGCTCCTATTGAAGGAACCGCTGAAGGAGTAGTTGTCATTGAAAGAGGATGGTTCCCAAGATTGAAGGAGAATGTAAAGTTGCTCTTTGACGGCGGCCTACTCACAAGAGTTGTTGGAAAAGGCGAAATTAGCATAGGTCTTGAAGAACTTCTTCAGCCCAGTATCGACACTGAACCATACGTGCTAAGACGAAATCTGGCTGAATTTGGAATTGGGACTAATCCGAATGCCAGAAGACGCGACAACATACTTGAGGCTGAGAAGATCAGGGGGACAGTACACATCGCTGTTGGGGACAACTCACATATGGGCGGTAATGTTAAGGCAGACAGCCATCAGGACTTTGTCATTCCCTTCCCAACGGTAGAAGCTGACGGCAAAACATTGATCGACCAAGGAAAGATAGTGTCCGATCGATAACCAACAATTATCGGCAAAGTACTGTAGAATCTCAATATTGGACCAATTGTTTAGACGCTGAATCCGCAGTTGAAATCACTCGTTCTGCAGATGGAACAGTCTTTTAGTGATCGATCTCTTCGTCTGCAGAATGGGCAAACTAGACCGTTCCTTCTGACCAACGTACATGCCTCACAGAGAGCTCTTACTAGTTGGGGCCTCGCGATCCTCCCATTAACAAGCCCATCAGCCACTTTGTCAGTCAGAGCCTGAATTCCAGGAACACTCTCCAGCTCCAAGGCCTTACCTCTAACTCTCCTTACATACTTGCTTATTGCGGCCTGCGTGATCCCCAGGAGATTTGCAGTCTCCTGCTGCTTGAGGCTATATCTATCAATAAGTTTCTTGGCCAGCATAGATCTAATGGCAGGAGCAACTGACTTTACCACAGTCTCGCAAGGAACAGACAAAGGAGATCCAACCAAAGGAGTCTGATGATGTAATATATATGACGTGCGTTGTTCCGGAGATGCCAGCTTCCAAAGGGTGATATCCGATGACCGACCTAGGAAGCGGAATAAGCATCAGAAAGAGCGATAACATTAAGGTTGAGAACAAGCTCAGATAGCCGCCTTTACGTAACTGCAGCTACAGGAAGACATGGATTCTGAGGTTGGCCTTTTCTTGAATGATGAAGTATTACTTAAGCAAGCTCTTGAGACACTAGAGATCCCAAAGACAATAAGAGTCCAGCTCGTCAAGAGTAAGAGGGCACCTCCACACTCCACTATAGTGACAATCAAAGAAAGGCAAGATGACAAGTCAAGCTACGAGTACGTAATAGAGTATAGGAAAAGTCTGAATTCACACCTTCTCAGACATGAACTATGTCATCTGAAGCTTCATCTTATGGGCTTACCCATAGCTGAGGGTAAGGTGGAGAGCGCTGCCACGGATTTGAAGAATCAGGTCCTCAGCACATTACACGAAGACTACTATGCAGAGCTTTTGATGCACCAGAAGTTCCCGCAGAGTTTCCACTCTGTGGCAATGAGAGGACTAGACGATGATAATCATGAAGTCCATGTCCATGATGAACATGATGAAGGTCTTCTCGCATGGTTTCTTCAAAGATATGTGCTGAAGCTGACTGTCTTTGAAGCTCTAGGTTACAAGAAGGAGTCTGGAATAATTGCCAAAGCGATTGAGCATCTGAGAGAGGAATCACATATAGAGCTTTACGCTTACCTTAAGGCTATAGCTGATCTCCTCAGAACTCTGCCGACCTTGGATATCTGCCTCAGGCAATTCACAGCTGATGAAAAGGATTCCATAAGAGAAATAATCAGAAAAATTGATGATGTCAGGGGCTAGTGAGTAGTCGAAAGCTAACTATTCCTTCACAACGATGGCTTGTGTTGGGCACTGAATCTCGCATGCACGACAGACAATGCAGGCATCATTGTTCACTGGTACAGCCTTAGGTTGATTATTGATGTTCTGGATCTCAAATACCGCAACTGGGCAAACGCTGACACAAGTACCGTCCCCATTACATTTGTCATTGTCGACTGTGACTTTAGGCATTCTCACACCTCACTGTTTTTCCACAACCTTCAACTGAAATCTCTTATATAGTTTCCCTAAATGGGCGGAGTCTATGATTCTCTAAGAGGTCTGTTTTTATTTATGATCTGCAATGTGAAAGTGCTCCGTCGATAACCCCCTTACGGGAAGGATTCGACATGAAGGATTGAGGATATAGTGAAGGTACTCTCAAGCAGATCAGAAGAGTTGAAACCATCAGCTTTTGCAGACTTCTTCGCCGAAGCCGTGGAAATGCAGCGCTCTGGTGAAGACGTCATACACCTACACGTGGGCGAACCTGATCAAGCGACCCCTAAGCACATCTTAGACGCCGCTAGATCGGCTATGGAGGAGGGTTTTACACATTACACCCCGCCCGGTGGTTTCTTTGAACTCAGAGAAGCTATATCGGAGAAACTCAAAAAGGATAACAAAATTGATGCTGATCCCTCTCGAGAAGTCTGCGTTCTCTCCGGAGGTTACAACGCACTCTACTCAGCGTTCCAAGTGCTTGTCAGTCCTGGCGATGAAGTAATCGTTCCAGCACCTTGTCTGCCCCAATATTGGGGCCAGATAATCTTGGCTGGTGGGAAGGCTGTTTCCATCGGATTGAATGAGGATAACAATTTCAGACCAGACCTGGAAGAGCTAAGAAGCAAGGTCAATAACAAGACCAAGTTGATTCTCCTCAACTCCCCTCAGAATCCGACCGGTTCAATCTTGACTCGAGAAGACATCAATGGAATCGCTGAGATCGTCGAGAACAACGATCTCCTTGTTATCTCAGACGAAGTCTACGAGAAATTCATTTACAACAATCATCCACATATCAGCTTCGCCAGCGTATCTGGAATGAAAGAAAGAACACTTACCGTAAACTCCTTCTCCAAAACCTATGCGATGACTGGCTGGAGAGTAGGTTATGCTGCTGGAGACAGTGTGATCATTGATAAGATCCGTGGAATTTGTGAACATACAATTTGGTGTCCCAATTCAGTGGCTCAGAGGGCTGCAATAGCTGCCCTGAAAGGTTCTCAAGATTGCGTGCGAGAGATGGTCGAGGAATTCAGAAAAAGAAGGGACACGATAACGGTTGGCCTCGACCAGATCGACAGATTTTCCTGCAGTGAGCCAAAAGGGGCCTTCTATGCTTTTCCGAGCATTGAGGACCTTGGATTGTCATCAATGGAGCTGGCGCAACTCTTTCTAAGAAAGGCCAAAGTCGCGGTTATTCCAGGAATCGCTTTTGGACCGCAGGGTGAAGGTAACCTAAGATTCTCCTTTGCAAACTCCAGAGAGAACATTAGTCGTGCACTAGAACGGATAGAGAAAGCGGTACGAGAGATTCCTTAAGGAAGGGCATTCTAAACTGAAGCATGCAGTTCTTTCCTCATTTGACTAAATATCTCTCTATCTGCAAAGAGGTCAACGCACGTAAAAGCCATCGCTTTTGCCGCCAGTATCAGTGCTCGGTCTCCACTTTCGGAGATTGCCGCTTTAGCAAACTCGTGGGAGTGAATAGTTAAGTTTCTGGGTCCCACAGCGACCAGCGGATGAATGGTTGGGATGATCTGGCTGACATTTCCTATGTCTGAGGATCCTAAATGCTCATGTTTCTCCATCTGATCAACGGTCTCGCCTAGCTCGCCAAGATTCTTTTCGAAGATCCTACAAAGCACGCTGTTGGTCAGCATGTTTGCTAGACTGTATGGGCTAGGCCTGAAGTCCAATGTTGCACCTGTAGCAAGGGCGGCACCTTCAGCACATCCTTTGACTCTCTTGAGAACCTCATCCAAGTACTTCTTGTCTGAGGCTCTGAGATAGAAGAGGGCTGAGGCCTTTTCAGGCACGATGTTGGGTGCTTCCCCGCCTTCAGTTACGACGCCGTGAATCCTGACATCACTGCGCATATGTTGTCTCAGTGCATTTATTGCGTTGAAGGTCAGTATGACCGCGTCCAGAGCGTTGATGCCTTTTTCTGGGGCGGCTGCAGAGTGAGCCGGCTTGCCTTTGAATGCTATCCTGAGAGGAGTCAATGCAAGGAATTCCGGGGTCAAAGTTGTCTTGACGTAGGGATGGATCATCATTACAGCGTCAATATCGTTGAAGCACCCCGCTTCAACCATCTTCACCTTGCCTCTGACTTGCGATTCGGGTTCAATCAGTCCTTTGCCTTCTGCAGTGGAGCCCTCCTCGTTCGGTGTGCCAAAGACAACTAGCCTTCCACGAGTCTCCTCAAGAAACTCAGCCAGCCCCAATGCAGCCCCCACTGCGCTTGCAGCTATTATGTTGTGACCGCAGGCGTGGCCGAGTGCTGCTAGGGCATCATATTCGGCGATAAGGGCAATTGTAGGTTCTCCAGTCTTGCCTTTTGAGGCTTTGAAGGCTGTTGGAAGGCCTGCCACACCCATTTCGACGGAGAAACCATGTCTTCCCAGTTCAGTGGTCAACAGCTCAGAGGCCTTGAATTCTGAGAGTCCAAGCTCTGGGTTCTCGAATATGAAGTGGCTGATCTCCAGGATCTTTGGCTTCAGAGCGTCTATTCTTTCGCTGACAAGTCTTTTTGTCAAAGCGACATCCCAAGATGGCATCAGACAATCCTCCAAGTACAGACTGTAGATTAGATAAAGAGCTGCGGATGTTAAAGTTGCTTCGGTACTCGACCCAGCTTGCGTTCGCGCGCGCTTATTATTTCATGTGATGTCTCTTTCAAGATAGTTGTCGAATTCATGAGCCATGAATGATGGTTGGTAGACAACACTTAATTGGAAGAGTTCTTGAACAGTGTGTAAAATGAACAGTAGGAGAGAATAATGTTGGCCAAGAAATACAGGTGTATCTTATGCGGATACGTATATGACCCAGAAGTTGGCGATGCATCCGGAAGTGTGCCCGCAGGAACTTCCTTTGAAGATCTATCAGGAGACTGGGTCTGTCCGCTCTGCGGAGCTCCAAAAGATCAGTTCGAACCCATAGACTGATATCACAATCCTTGGAATGTCAAAGATCTTCTGGAGTGACTTTAGGGCAGTCGGGAGTGTAGTCATAGATCTAGAACACGGTACGGTTCAAAACCCGTCTTCTCTGTTCACTTTGTTTTCTCTGATAGCGGGCGCCATTCTAGATTTGTTGGTCTAAGAGAACCTCCAACTTTTTGGACAAAGAGGTCCGCAGACAATTCATCCGAGAAGAGGCCATCTTACTGCGACGGTCAAATTTAAGTAGTGCCCACCGTTTCTTCTGGTCAACTCGAAAATAATCAAGATAGCAATTGGTGTAGTCTAATGTACGAAGTCAGGTGGCACGGCAGAGCAGGTCAAGGAGTAATAACTATCAGCAGACTTCTAGGCTTGGCTGCCATGATTGAGGGAAAGCACATTCAGGCCTTTCCTGAATTTGGACCCGAAAGAATTGGCGCCCCAATGTCTGGTTTCACGAGGTTCTCCGAGAAACCTATTGAGATCCACAGTAAAATATACCATCCAAACGCCGTAATCGTCTTGGACTCGACATTACTGGGTTTTGTTAATGTAAGTGACGGCTTGAAAAAACAGGGCTGTCTTCTAGTCAACTCAACCAAGAGCCCACAAGAGATCTCCGATGAATTGGGTCTCAAAGGTCCTTCAAGTTTCTGCGTCGATGCAACGGGCATCTCCCTTAGAATTCTCAAGAGCACTAGAGGCTTCAATACGGTGATGCTGGGAGCATTCACCAAAGCAACTGACGCAGTCTCAACAGACTCCGTGAAGGAGGCTCTGAGATCAAGATTCACAGGAGATCTGCTTGAGAAGAACTTGGAATTACTTGCAAATGGGATTCAGGAGGTTGTCAGCAAATGAGTAAAGAGAAGAGCCTTGCAGAAAAGATGAAACTACCGTGGAGGAAAATGCCCATCGCGGGAATAATGTTTGAGCCCGGCTCCACAGTTGAATACAGGACGGGTGAATGGAGAATCGAGAAGAAACCCGCCATAAATCAGGACAAATGCATAAGATGTTTCATCTGCTGGATTGTCTGTCCGGATGTATCCATAACTAGACAGCCGAAGCCCTACAAGAATTACACAGAGAGCATTGAGGTAGACTATTACCACTGTAAAGGTTGCGGAATATGCGCTGCTGAATGTCCAGTAGACGCGATTGAGATGGTGGAGGAATCAAAAGTTGTACCGTAAGAAAGGCAAGTTCACAGGAGAAGGAATCATTCCCTATTCCGGAGAAGGATCTACTGTAACAATAGAAGGTGCAGCTGTGTGCACTCAGACAGGGTGCGCATACACTGGAAATGAGGCTGTTGCCTACGCAGCGAAACAGTGCAACGTGGATGTCGTTTCTGCTTACCCGATAACACCGCAGACCATAATCGTGGAGAGGTTCAGTGAGTACGTTGCAAATGGTGAAGTGGATACGAAGTTCCTCGCAGTAGAGTCTGAACACTCAGCTATGTCAGCTTGCGTAGGAGCAAGCCTTGGCGGAGCAAGGGTATTCACATCGACCGCCAGTCAAGGTCTCGCCCTAATGCATGAGGTCCTCTACCTGGCCTCTGGCCTAAGATGTCCAATAGTAATGGCCGTAGCCAATAGGGCATTATCAGCTCCGATAAACATCCACGGCGATCAGAGCGACGTGATGGGCTCAAGGGATTGTGGATGGATACAACTATTCGCCGAGAACGTACAGGAATCCTACGACTTAACAATCCAAGCCTTCAAGATAGCTGAAGACAAGGGCGTTCAGCTTCCAGTATCCGTCAATCTCGACGGCTTCACTGTTTCACATGCTACAGAGAGCATGAAAGCTTGCGCAGACGAGGATGTTCACAAATTTCTCCCTCCAAGAGAGTCCTTCTTCAAGGTTGATCCGACGACACCAATATCAGTCGGAGGAATGGCGCTTCCAGAATACTACTATGAATTCAAACGTCAGCAGGAGGAAGCTCTTCAACTCTCAAAACCCTTTGTCAACAGAGTTGGGAAAGAGTATGGAAAGATGACTGGTAGAAGATATGGGTACCTACGTACCTACGGTCTTGAAGATGCTGATGCTGCAGTGATAAGTTTAGGCAGCACATGTGGAAATGTTCGTTCAGTAGCAAGAACTCTGAGAGCCAAAGGCAAGAAGGTTGGTGCGATAAAGCTTTGGATGTACAGGCCTTTCCCCAGAGAAGAGTTGCTTTCAGCCATAAAGGACTTGAAGGCACTAGCCGTGATGGACAGGGCCATAAGCTTCGGGGCTCCTCAAGGCGCCCTCTGCAGCGACATCGCCGCAACCCTACTGAACACAGGAAGTGACATCAAGATTCTCAACATGATATACGGACTGGGAGGAAGGGACATCCCACCCTCAACAATTAACACTATGTTCACGGATACACTCCGAGCCGCAAAAACGGGTAAGGTAAAAGAGAGAATAAAATATCTGGATGTGCGCGAGTGATGGTAGTACTAAAAGACCTTACGAAAGAAGAGCTGTACGCTCCAGGACACAGACTATGTGCAGGATGCGGCCCCTCAATATCAATCAGGATGGCTCTCAAGGCTGCTAGGGGACCGATAGCCGCTGTAAACGCAACAGGTTGCGTCGAAGTCTCAACCACAATTTTCCCATATACAGCATGGAGAATTCCGTGGATACACGCTCTCTTCGAGAATGCCGCTGCAGTTGCAAGCGGTCTGGAATACGCCTACGACGCATTGGAGAAGCGTGGGGCAAGAAAAGGTAAGGTCGACATAATCGCTATTGGAGGAGACGGAGGCACCTTCGACATTGGCATCCAAGCACTCTCAGGAATGCTCGAGAGGGGTCATGACATCGTCTATCTCTGCTATGACAACGAGGCCTACATGAACACCGGAATACAACGTTCGAGTGCAACTCCAAGGGGTGCTGCGACCACAACAACCCCGGCAGGTAGGGTAATCCCTGGGAAGAGGGAGTGGAAGAAGGACTTCGCAGGCATATGTGCCGCACACGGAATCAGCTATGTTGCGACCGCTTCAATAGGTTTCTTCAGTGACTATATGGATAAGATGAAGAAGGCAATCGAGGTTGACGGTCCTGCTGTCATTCACGTCTTGGCTCCGTGCCCACTTGGATGGCGTTCTAACCCCGCTGATACGATAAAGCTGGCGAAGGTGGCTGTACAGACTGGGCTCTTCCCAATATACGAGATAATCGATGGCAAATACAAGATGAGCATGAAACCCGGAACTCTTCTGCCAATTGAAGAATATTTCAAACTCCAGGGGCGATTCTCTCACCTACTTAAACCTGAGCTCAAGGACGAACTTGAAGCGATAAAGAAAGGGGCTGAAGCCAACTACAAGAGGATACTAGGCTTGGCTGGCGAGCCAGTCACCACACAATAAGGGCCTGCCGACCACAACTTCCGCGCCTGTTGAATATGCACGATTACTGATTGATGACCCTTTGTATCGTGTTTTCTTTCTAAACTAGTTGGGTTTGGTGAAATCATGCATAGCAACATAAAGGAAGTGGAGACTGTAGACCTCTTGGCCAAGAAGTTGAAGCTGGCTGATCTGGTTGATTATCAAGAAGGCTCAGTAGTGAGCAGGGTACTCATTGACAGAGACTCTGGTACGGTAACCATATTCTCTTTTGACAGAGGTCAAGGGCTAAGCGAACATACGGCGCCCTACGACGCGTTGGTTTACCTTATTGAAGGTGAAGCAGACATCACTATCACAGGAAAAACTCACAGATTGAAAACTGGTGAAATGATCTTGATGCCCGCTAAGGAACCACATGCTCTGAAATCTGCTGGCAGGTTCAAAATGATGCTGACGATGATAAGGTCCTAACTTCTGTCATCAGCAGTTACTGTGGTCTGCGTGTCTTTTCTTTTTCATTTCTTTAGTCTTAAGCGTTGGATTTCGTCCAGAGCCTCATCTATAGTCAGAGGCATGTTCTTGGGGGCGGCAAAACCCCTTTCAACCAGTCTGTTGAAGAGCTGAAAGATCGTCGGCGGCTGAAGTCTTGCTTGACGCAAAAGATCGAGTTGAGAGAATACTTCTCTGACAGGGCCTTCTGCGACTACTCGACCTTTGTTCAGAATGAATATCCTGTCTGAGATCTGTGAGACCGCCTCAACATCATGTGTAGCTACAATGAGGGTAAACTCTTGTTCCCGAATCAGATTATTGATGAGCTCAATAAGTTCTTCTCTGCCCTTGGGATCTAGGTTCGCTGTTGGCTCATCAATGATAAGTACTCTCGGATGCATGGACAGCACCGTAGCTATTGCCACTTTCTTCTTCTCTCCTTCACTGAGGTGGTGGGGCTGTCTATTTTCGTAACCTTCGAGGCCCACATGCCTGAGAGCTTCTTTTGTTCTTAAGGTGACTTCCTCTTCGGTCAACCCTTGGTTTGTCGGTCCGAAGGCGACGTCTTCGAAGACTGTGCTGCAGAAGAGTTGATCATCCGGATTCTGGAATGTCAGTCCTACCTTCCTTCTGATCTCATAGATGTTTTTGTCATTGAGGGCTGTTCCAAGAATATTGATCTCGCCCTGTGACGGCCTGATGATGCCGGCTATGTTCATAAGCAGAGTTGATTTTCCGGCGCCATTGGGACCGATTATTGCGACCTTCTCTCCCTTCATAATCTCTAGGTTGATGTCGTCAAGTGCGATCAATCCGTCTGGGTAGACGTATCTTACATTCTTTAGTTCGACAGCGTTCTGACCCATTCCTACCAGCCAGCTGAGCGTAGAATCTCGATTGACAGTATGAGCCCACATATTGAAAATACTGCAAGTAGGAAGAGCGAGTCCGTGGGCTTCTTCTTGTTATGATTATGCGTTATTATTGCTCCGTTGAAACCTCTGGCCAGCATTGCTGAGTATACTCTCTCACCCTTCTCATAAGCTCTTACGAAAAGGGTTGAGAACATATTTGTGATGAATCTCAGGTGCTGCATTCTAGACTCTCTCCTTGTTGTGCGACTCTGCTTTGCCATGATCATTCGATAAGCCTCGTTGATGAATAAGAAGATGAATCTGTAGGTTATGGCTATCATGTTGATGAAGATCCTTGGAAGACTAAGTTCTTCCATGGATTGAATGATCTGCGTAAACTTCGTGGTTAAGATCAAGAGGTTTAGGGCTGCAACGCAGATCCATATCCTGAAAGTGAATATGGATGCCTTCTCGATTCCCTCGATTGTGACTTGGATCATTAGTGGTCCTAAGTTGACGTGCGTTACAGTTGATCCGGGCGTTATGAAAAGCAAAGGTGAAGCTATGGCTGCAGCAAAGACCGGAATGAATAGGGTTACTCTCTTCAAGAAATACTCCAAAGGTATTCTTGAGAGTGTCGAGAGTGAGATGACTATAACGAACAATGCGAACAGAGAATAAATGCTTCTGGACACTACAGCAGATAACAGTATGGCTGTAAGGGAAAGAAGTTTGATCAGGGCGTTGATTTTCTGGAGCATCCCTTTTGACTCTGCGTACTTCTCAAGGTACATTATCTGTTCGAACGCTTTCAGTAATTCCCCCAGCAATCTCTGTCTCAATCCTGAATCTTTGCTTTTGCCTTGAGGCTTTTTCCAACGATTAATGCAACTGCTAATACGAGCAGTGTGAAGACAGTCACAGTTACAATATTCATCAGAGGGTTTCCTTCGAATCCCGGGATTTCATAGTCGGGTATGGGTGGATTCCAAATAGGTGATGCTGTGACACCAAGGTGCTCAGCAACTTTGTCCAATGTTTCTTGAGACTGCGATAACCAAACAGCCCCGACAACCACGAAGACAAAAGAAAGAATGATTCCTAGAAGCATCGGATTTCTGTGTCTGCTCAAGTCGGTTCTCACCTAATTAGTGCTGGTGGCTCCAGTTCCTTTGCAGAAAGCTGTGCGAATTGAGGAAGGGAGAGGAGGTCGGGTCGAGTCTTCAGCAAGAAGCTCAGGACTCCAGCTGTGACTATGCCTTCGCCGATTCCAATGAAGGAGTGGTGGATGACCATTGTGGCGACTGCAATTGATGCTGCGTATGGGAAGATACTGGATGATCCGAGTTCTAACCCTGCGAAGACTGCTGCTAGTACGTCTCCCAGGAAGGCACCGATGAATGCACCGATAAGCAGAGCCCTCCTACTTCTCCGGATCTTGGTGATGAAGACAAAAACGGCATAGGGAATGAATACTCCAATGACTCCCATGTTCCATACGTTAGCGCCTAATGTTGTGATTCCGCCGTCGCCGAAGAATAGTGCTTGGATGAGCAGGATTATGGTCATTGAGATCATTCCAGCATACGGCCCCAGTGTGAGAGCTACTATTGGGCCACCGAGCAGGTGGGCTGTAGTTCCACCTATTATGGGGTAATTCATCATTTGAGCTGCGAAGAACATGGCTGTCAGGGTTGCCATGAGGGGAATTTGTTTGTCGGTGAGATTCTTTCCGGCTTTTCTGAATGCCAGTATCCAGAATATGATTGATCCCGCGTATGTTATGGCACAGACGGTGTAGTCAAGGAAGCCATCTGGGATGTGCATTCATGAACTTCCGATAATACTTTTCTTTAGGTTAGTAATACTGTGATAGATATTAAAACTTTGCAGGATCAATAATTTGGTAGGGACGAAGGGTTTGAGTTCGGAGAACGTTTGCAGATTCAGTGTCTCTGCTCCTAAGAACCTCGTTGAGGAGTTTGACTCTGCTGTGAAGAGGATGGGCTATGACCGGTCGAAGGCCATTCAAGCTGCTATGCGCAGTTTCCTGAATGAGCACAAATGGATCCATGAAACCAAAGGAACAGTTGCTGGCGGCCTCGTAACGATTTATGATCATGAAGTCAGAGGTCTAGAAGAGGATCTGACTGATGTGCAACACCGTTACCAGAGCTTAATCAGTTCGACTACCCATGTTCATCTTGATGACAATCACTGTCTTGAGATAGTCTCTGTAAAGGGCGATGCAAAGCTTGCTAGGAAGTTGTCGGAGGAGATTATGACCAAGAGAGGAGTCAGACAGAGCAAGCTAGTGGCAATAATGGTGTGATCCTTTCGGCTAGCCCGCCCATCAATCCTCACTAGTGGAAACAGGAGGGAATGAGCGCAGTTGATGCCTATCGCGGAGTGCAGAGGTGTAGTGCTGTATTCTGCTGAGGATGGATTTCTATCTTTCACGAACAGTCCCTACTATGGGCATAGACATCTGTCCTCTGTAGACTTGTATCCAAGAAGAGGCGTTGAAGCCGCTCGCAGCCCAATCGAGGGAACCGTGCTGGAAGCTCGGAAACTGAGACTGATGAATGATTACGTTATAGTTGCTGCGACGGGAGTAATTGGAACATGTGTGAAGATCCTGCATGTTGAACCTGAAGTTGAGGTTGGAGACCACCTAGCACCAGGCGATGTTATGGGCAGACTAGTATGGAGTCCCTTCTTCAATTTCTGGACGGACCGTCACATGCACGTTGAGGTTCGTTCTCCTGAGGACAGACTGAGGGCCAAAGGAGGCTTCCCTCTTGATCCGAAACCCATTATGGAGAAAAGTAAGATGATTGCCGAGGCTCCCACATCATTCAGAGTGGGGCAGGTTCTAGATAGATACACCCTGTTGAAGGCGTCTTCTCCAATTCCGCTTTTCGCAACCCCTCTACCACTTGAATTTGGCGGGATCCTCTTCAGTACGGAGGGGGGCTTACCACATTATGGTCACGGGGCTCTCTGGAGCGGCTGCAGGGAACTATGTGCATCAACTTTGGAATTGATCAAGCGGTCATTAAGTGTTGACTTCATCGAGGGGGGGTATATTCACTTCGTTCGTCCCGAAAAAGAAGCTGCAGTCAACGGACAAGAATGCAGAGGGATAGGGCTGTACCTGAGTGATCCGCATGTCAAGCTGATTCCCAGAAGACTTGGGAGAATGAGCTTGGAAGTAGGTGACGAGATCTCCCGAGATGCTCTACTATCCTACATCATGTGATGAGAAATCGAGGTATGAGCGTGTGCTAGCGCGCGCGTTATGAAGAATAGCAAAGGATAGAATGTGTTGGGAGGGGAATGTATCCCGATTAGCCTCATCACTGCAAAGAGCGTGAAGGTTGCTATGACTCCGAACAGGACGTGCGAGGCTGCGATCAAACTGGAAACCGGTTAGAGCAAGAGTCATTCTTGATGATATCTTTGTCCCTCTCGACAGTTGTGAATGTTCACACCGTTGAAGATACTGCCTCCAGAGGACGTAAGGTTCAACTAATCTCAATAACTTTGACTCTCAGCTTCCTGATCCTTGTCTGTCCTACTCGGCGCGCGCTAAACCTTTAAGCGGGCGCGCCAACGGAGATCCGACGGATGCTAAGCATGAGTAAACCGACAGCTAACCCTCAAATGGTAATCATTCTGCTAATCAGTCTAACACTGATACTTTCGATTTTGCCTGATCATGTTCTTGCAGCACAATTCGACGACCCGCTCGCCAAATACGCTGCGACAAATGTGACTCCGCTACAGAGGACCCTTGACGCTTATGGAAAAGGGCCTTTCTGTGCAAGCTGCCACAGTCTCCCGTATCCTCTTCCTCCCGAGACTATGATTCCCCAACGAGAGAGGCTTGTTGGAATCACAGAAATGGAGCCTGGATTGAAGCGGTTAACATGCAATTCAGGGAGAAATGTCGGGGCAGTCTACAGTCCAAAAGCTGACAAGATGATTTGGGTGACTGACAGTCTTGGCAGGTGGACAATCTGGATAATGGATGGTGATGGAAGGAATAAGAAACAATTGACCAGCAATGACGTGATTAGTGGTTGGCCTTCATGGAGCCCAGACGGACAAGAAATAACCTATTGGGCATATGATCCGGCGTCAAAGACCACTGACATCTGGAAGATGAAGGTTGACGGAAGCTCAAGAACTAGGATCACAACAGACGGGAGCTTCAAGGGGCCACCAATGTGGAGTCCACGCGGAGACAGAATATCCTACACGGCGAACCAGACAGGAAACATGGAAGTATACGTCATAAACACCGACGGTGGAGGACAGAAGCAACTAACCACAGGACACAATCCTGGGTATTCGCTTGAGACCCGCACCACATGGAATCCCGACGGGGTGAGATTATACTATCAAGCGTTGACCTTTCCACTTCTACCCTACACCGTCACGACCATTAGTGGAGATGTGGCCTTCGTTGAAATATTCATGGTAAATGTTGATACCGGCAAAGAGAGTAATCTTACGCCCAAGCTTCACGAGAACGTTCGCAGCGTGAGCTCCGACGGTGAGAAAATGGCGTGCATCTCATTGCGGTCGCCAAACTACGGTCTCTGGACTATGAATGCTGACGGAACCGACCAGACAAGGCTCACGTGGGACGGTAAAGGCGACAGGGCTCCACGTTTCAGTCCGGACGGAAAGAAGATTGTTTTCTGGTCCCTTGCATCCGGCTATCCAAACATATGTATGATCAACGCTGACGGAAGCAACAGAACCCAATTGACGTCAAGTTCGTATCAAGATGCCTATCCATCTTGGAGCCCTAACGGCAAGAAGATAATCTTCGAGTCAGACAGAGGTGGCAAGTTTGATATTTGGCAGCTTTCCTTGAACGATCCCATAAGTGTTAATGTTGAATTTGAGAAATGTGCAGTACCAGGAAGTACCGGCAAAGCCTCTCTGACAATTAACCCTAGAAATATCCGTGATACATTGAAGGTAGAAAAGGTCGGGTTGCACTTTGACTGGAATAGCGAGGACAGATACGTCGAGAACGTGAGCTCTCTTCCAATACTCACCAAACCAGATGGCATCGCTCAGGTCATCCTTGAATTTTCCGTTCCCAAGAATGCTGAACTGGGATACCACTTCTACGACGTCAGGGTACAGTATTCTGTAGAGAACCAAGCTGAAGGGCGAAGTGGGATTTATGAGCACACGACCAGAGACCTGAAGGTTGGGCCTCTTCAAGAGAGTGATTGTCAGGATCTGTATGTACACCTTGGCTCTGAGCTGGACCAGCGCTATGAGAGTGCGATGAACCGATCGATTGCTCTTGGAGCAGCGACCTCTGAAGTCGCTATGCCTCTCAAAGGCTACTTTGACTATCTTCTAACAAGAGATGGAGAAAAGTTTCAGAAAGCTAACGAGGAGTACTACGAGGCGAAATATTTGTACCTGGCTGGAGATTTTGATGCTGCGTTGCCTCGCCTTCAGAAAGTGAGGACGTTACTTAGTGAACCGACCTCTGAAAGCACAACGGCGATGGTCTCCTTGAGCTCTTGGGTCTCAGTTGCATTGTTGTCAGCCGTCACTATTGTGGTAATTTTATTGCTGGTGAAGTCAAAGAAGAAGAGGTTGCCCACTGAATAGGAGTTCCTTTCACCGAGGATGGCGCGTCATAGAGGCAGCAGCCTCTATTCCCGGCGTGCTATGGTGGGCCAGATGTGACCATTCGTGAGATGACTTTTCCTGCAGTCTCAGTATCTGCTCTTCCGTTGAGCTCTATTGGGAGTTCGTCAGGCTTTGAATTTGTAAGGTATCGCTTCACTGCGTTTTCAATGGATTCAGCCGCTTTTGTGAGTCGTTTGTCTTCATGATAGGTGCCTAGGAAATCTAGCATAAGTCCGGCTGAAGATATCTCTCCGATTGGGTTTGCCTTGTTTGTTCCAGCGATATCGTATGCGCACCCGTGTGTAGGCTCGAAATAACCGAGACGTTTCTCGATGCTGAAATTGGTTGCGGCTGTCATGCCTAATCCGCCGGCTATCTGTCCAGCTAGATCGCTTAGCAAATCTGCGATTAGGTTCTCAGCCAATATCACATCGAACTTTTGAGGCTCCTTAACAAGTAGCGCGCATACGGCGTCTGCATATAGGTCTCTTGCTTTGACCTCGGGGTAGTCCTTGCTGACCTTTCTGAATATGTCCCTGAACATGCCGTGTGTCTTGCGGAAGATGTTTGCTTTGTGAGCAAGAACAACCTCGCCTTTGCCGCCTCTGCCAAGTCTCTTCTTGGCCAAGTCGAATGAGAACCGTGATACTCTCTCACAGGCTTTCTCGGTGTAGACTCCGGTTGTGGTCCAGACCCCTGGGATTACTTCGTTTTCTAGGGAGCGGTATAGGCCTTCAGTGTTTTCTCTTATTACTACCATGTCGATGTCGGGTCGAAGGGCTGGAGGGGTTATTGACGGGTATGATTTGGCAGGTCGAACATTGGCGTACAGATCGAGATTGAATCTTAGGGCTTGGACGAGATCTCGAGTTGTCTCGCCTACAGGTCCTTTAAGTCCTGCATCAGATCTCAAAAATGTCTCAAGGGATTTCTTGGGTACGGGTTCCCCTGTCTTCTCTTTGACCTTGTCCCCCATGGGGGCGCCGACATACTCGAGTCTGAAGTTGAATTTCTCTTGGGCGGTTTTCAGTACTCTTTTGGCCTCTCTCATTATGTCAGGTCCGATTCCGTCTCCAGCAATCTCCGCTATTATGTAGGTATTTTTCAATTCTCATCAGTCTCGGTTTTGTAGGTTGAGTTTCTCGGTTGACATTGTGGTTGGATATGTTGAATAGTCTTTTGCAAAGCTGTAATTAGTATGGCAGCAGTTTGTTGATGTAGTCTTTGTACTCTTTGAATTTTTCAAGACTGAACTCAACGTGTATGAGGTGATCTGCGCTTGGGATGTATCCCCCTATCTGCTTCAGTGCTGGTACCTTAGAGTCGACTTCTTTTCGCATTGCTTCGCCGCCTTTGGCGAGTTCTCTTTTATCTAGGTTGCCGATAAGGAAGAGCTTCTCTCCATACTTTTTCTTGACCTCTGTAGCACTCATGTTGCAGTTGACTTCAAGCGGCCATAAACCTGTGATCCCTGCATCCACTATCAAGTCAATCATGGGGTTGATGTTTCCGTCACTGTCCATCATGATCCTGTCGATCTTGTTCTTGCGTAGCCAACTTGTCATCTTCTTGTAGTGTGGGAGGCAGTACTCCTTGTAGAGCTTAGGCGACATGAGGGGTCCATGTTTCTCGGCCATGTCCTCCCACCAGAAAACCATGTCGATGCGATCCTTCAAGGTCTCGACAGCGTCTCGCAAGCTTTCCGTTATGTAGTATTCCCAGTGGGCTGCCATGTCATGTATCAGTTCAGGATCCTTGTACAGTGCGATGTTGAAGGGGGCTATTCCCATAAGTTCTGCCCCGAAACCGTAGAACCCGTTGAACCGCATCAATGTTAAGCCTTTCTGGTAGTTCTCAAATGTCTTGATGTAGTCGTCCTTATTCCAGTCCTTGGGATATCTTCTGGGGTCTTTGGGGTTCAGTCGTTTCTTGTATTCTTCCCAGCTCTTCCGGTCTTTGACAGGGAACTCAGTGAACATTGGCATACTGTACCATGTTCTGTCTTCCCCTTTGATGCGTTTTGCAGTAGCGCCTGTCTCAGTCCTAATGGCTATGTATCTGTCGTCCTCCCCAATAACCATCTGTTTGAATCTTGGCATTGGTCCTATGTCGACTGGGACGACACATCCATAGAAGCTTAGACATCCGAAGTAGGAATATGGATCAAATCCCTTGACTACAGGCCAGTTGTATAGGTTTGTGCCACCCCTTCCCATCTCCCACTCCATTGTGATTATCTTCTCAGGTGGCAGGCCTTGTTTGAACCAGTTTAGGACAGTCTCCTCATAGATGCTTTCAAGCCATGGTAGGGCGTCAGGCTTGCGATGGTTCAGTACGATCTTCATTCTTTCCCGAGGCGTCATTTGGCGGTCACCCATTTCTTGCAGATTTCTACACCCTCGACAGCGTCTAGGGCTGCGGCGTCGACGCCGATCTCTTGTGCAAATTGTTTCGTGACCGCGTTGCCTCCTATGATGACTTTGACCTTTTCTCTTATGCCGGCTTCCCTCAATCTATCAAGAACGATCTTGACCTCTGGTAGCGTTGAGGTTAGGAGTGTAGACATGCCCACGATGCCTGCGCCTGTCTTTTTCGTTTCCTCCACGAATTTCTCAGGGTTTGCGTCAACACCGATGTCATGGACTTTGAATCCTGAGAACTGAGCCATCATTCCGAAGATGTTCTTCCCAATATCATGCATGTCTCCTCTTACGGTTCCAAGAAGGATCGTTCCTGTCTGCTCCATGTCTCCCTGTTTCATATGTGGTTTCAACACGTCAAAGAGGCCGGTCATGATCTCTCCGGCGTAGAGGAGTTCAGATAAGAAGTACTCTCCCTTCTCGTACCGAGCTCCTACGTCATCCAGACCTGGTTTGAGGCCTTTCGCGATAATCTCGTTTACAGGATGTTTTTGTTTGAGTGCTTTCTCTACAAGCTTCTTGATGTGATCTAACCCTTCAAGGTTAGAGATTGATCTTACGATCTCCTGCATATTGTCATCGGACTTAGTGCTCATAGCCGTTGGATTCGAGTAGGCTCAGTGATAAGGTTTTCCAGTCCGTATGGCGCGCGCGTTAAGATCTCCTCAAGTGAAAGAAGCAGGTGATCTCACAGGTGCGGGCTATCATATGCATCTTTTCGGTCTGATTGTGCCTCTTGCGTGCATGAGTAGATGGCGAGTGCTGTTTTGTTGATTTTTTTCAATGCTGTGAGTTGCTATTTCTGAGTGTTAGCTTTCCTGAACTTGGCTGCTCTGTTAGCGATTAGGACTGCTACGACTCCAGCGGCGACTCCACCATTGATATTTACGACGGCCATCCCAAGCGAGCAGGCTTGAAGCATTGCCATCAACGCTGCGACACCCTTGTCACCGAACCCGTATCCGACTGATGTTGGAACACCAACTACTGGAGCATCGATCAGTCCTGATACAACTGAGGGTAACGCTCCCTCTCTCCCAGCAACCACTACAACCGCGTCTACGTCGGCTTCAACCATTTCTTTTAGTGGTGTAAAGAGTCTGTGTATTCCGGCGATCCCCACATCGTAAGCTTTCAGGACTTCACATCCCATCTCTTCGGAGATTATCCTAGCTTCTTCGGCAACCGGAATATCGGCAGTTCCGGCGGCCAAGATTCCGACTCTTCCGCCGGTCTTCTGGATCTTGAATTCTTTCTTTCTTATGACTACTATGCCAGCCTTATCGTAGATGTTGAGGTTCGCATCCTTCTCGACAGCTTCCTTTAGAGTCTCGATCTGTTTCTGGTCTGCTCTGCTGATTATGGCTCTGCCTTTCGCAAGCATCTTGAGTGATATCTCAACCAGATCATCGGAGGTTTTTCCTTCAGCGAGGATGATCTCTGGAATCCCTTTTCTTGACTCGCGGTTGATGTCTAGTCTGGCGACATCGCCAATTTCATCGATGGCCTGAGCCTTCAGAAGCCTTTCAGCATCGTCGACTGAGATATTTCCTTCAGAGAGTTTCTCGAGAATGTCCCTCAACAACAAATGCCCCTGCTAAGATCTGAACTAACTTGCGACTATAAATCATTCTTGAGAATTTGTACTTAACCGTCTGCGTAGTGGCTGCTCAATCTTTCTTCAGTTTCCTTCTCAACGCTTTAGGTATGATCTTTTTCGTTAGGATCTCGTCCATGCTTCCACTCCTGTAGCCGAGGAGATCCATCGCTACATATAGGAATCCTAGAGCTTTCAGTTTCTTTGCAATTGATTCCATTAGTCTTTCGTCAAAGAGCTTGCTTCGCTCGGTCTTACCAACTTCGATTCGCGCAAGGTTTCCGTGATCGCGGACCCTCAACTCTCGGATTCCGGTAACTCTTCTTATGAACTTCTCAGCCTCATCAACTCTATGCAGGCCTTTCATGGTGATTCTTTGGCCGTAGGGGAATCTAGAGGCAAGACACGCCATTGAGGGTTTGTCGGCTGTAGGGAGGCTGAGCATCTTGGCGAGAGTCCTAACCTCTGCTTTTGTTAAGTCAGCTTTGGCCAGTGGACTGGCAACACCGAATTCAGCCAGGGCTAGTGCTCCAGGTCTATGGGATTTCAGGTCGTCAGCGTTTGTGCCGTCGACTATTGCTTTCAGATTGTTTCTTCTGGCGACTTTCTTCAGTTCCAGAATGAGTTCTCTTTTGCAGTGGTAACATCTGTTGGATGGGTTTCTGACGAATTGTGGACTTGAGGTTTCATCTACTTTTATCGTTAGGTATCTTATTCCTATTTGTTTTGCTATTCTCTTTGCATCTTCCAGTTCTCCGGAGGGCAGCGTCTTAGAATTGGCTGTGACTGCGACGGCATTGTTTCCCAGCGCTATCTCGGCAAGTGATGCGATTACTGAACTGTCAACTCCTCCGGACATTGCGACAAGCACACTGCCTCTTTTGCTAAGGTCCTCTAAGACTCTCTCCATTTTCGTGAACAACCAGTTAATTCGAGTACTATTCGGACTTGGTGAGTTTTTCAGATTTGGTATGCCTCCGTTCTGGGGCCACGACACTCCAGCTCTACAGATCAATTTTGAGAACTGTGGTGCGCGTTAAAATGTCGTATTGATTGTGTATTTCTTGTGGGTTATGGAGTCACATCCAAGATATTGGCTTTTTGAATCGTATAATCAAAAAGTGTAAGGGAACCTTTTAATCAACATGAATGATTGAGAGCATAAGTTGGTGTAGGATATGGGAGACATAAATATCGGGGAGAAAGCTCCAAGCTTCACCATTGTTGATACTGACTTGAAGCCTAGGACTCTTGGAGAACTTGACAAGAAGGTAGTCTTAGCTTTCTACCCAGGTGCATTCACAAGTGTCTGTACAAAGGAGATGTGCGCCTTTAGGGATTCACTTGCAAAGTTCAATGATCTGGAAGCCTCTGTCATTGGAATAAGTGTTAATGATCCCTTCACAAACAAAGCGTTCGCTGAGGCGAACAAGCTGAACTTTCCCTTGTTGAGCGACTACAATCGGGAGGTTGTAGGTCTTTATGGGGTTGAGGCGAAAGACTTCGCTGGTCTCAAGGGGTACACTGCTGCTAAGCGTGCCGTATTCATTGTTGGCAGAAATGGGGTCATTCGCTACAAGTGGATATCTGATGATCCTGGAGTCGAACCGAATTATCGGGAGATAGAGTATGAGTTAGAACTTATAGCTTGAGCGTTCGCGCGCTGCGAGTCTGCTTTAACTCGAGGCTCTCCATTGCCTGATTAGAAGCCTTTCGTTTTCATCTCTTTTTTCTTTTGTTAGTCTCTTTGACATAGTTTATGAGTCCGCCAGCCAGGAGTATGCTTCTTTCTCTGCCTGTGAATGCGTTAAGGAATTCTATCTCTTTTCCAGCCACATCGGCAGAAATGTTTCCCTCTTCATTTGAGATCTGTTTTTTGATGTTGTGGATTTGGAGGGTGTCTCCTGCACTGACGTTCTTGTAGTCTTCGGGTTCAGCGAATACCAGAGGTATGACTCCAAAGTTCACTAGGTTGGACCGATGTATTCTCGCGAAGCTCTTCGCGATCTTGGCCTTGACTCCCAGGTATCTGCATACCAGAGCAGCATGTTCTCTGCTTGATCCTTGGCCGTAGTTCTCTCCACCAACAACAAATCCGCCGCCAGTCTCTTTAGCTCTCTTGACGAAGCTTGGGTCTACGTTTTCGAATGTGTATTCGCTTATGGCGGGTATGTTGCTTCGCAGAGGTAATATCTTGCTTCCGGCTGGAAGGATATGGTCGGTGCTTATGTTGTCTCCGACTTTCAGCAGTATCTTTCCGGTTAGTTCATCTGGCAAAGAGCTGAGGTTGGGAAACGGTTTGATGTTTGGGCCTCTTATTATTTCGACTTCTTCGGTCGCTGCTGACGGGGGGATTATTGAGCTTTCATTCAAGATGTACTTTTCTGGCTCGATGATCTTCGGATATCTTCCAAGGGTTCTTGGGTCTGTGATTCTTCCGTTTATTGCGGCTGCAACAGCGACTTCAGGACTGCAGAGATAAACTCGGTCATCCTTTGTGCCGCTTCTTCCGGGGAAGTTCCTTGGAAAGGTTCTGAGTGAGACTACTCCGGTGGCGGGGGCCTGTCCGATTCCTATGCATCCCAGACATCCTGACTGTTGGACACGGACTCCAGCGTGTATTAGCTGTGCTAGACCGCTTGCATGGGTGATGTTTTCCAGGATCTGGCGGCTCCCCGGATTAACCTCGAAACTGACATTATCGTTGACTCTTCTGCCTTCTAGCGCTTTTGAGACAACCATCAGATCCTTGAAGGAGGAGTTTGTGCATGAACCGATAATAACTTGGGCTACTTTAGTTGGTTCAAAGTCTTGTACTTTCCTAACGTTATCAGGGGATGAAGGGCAAGCTATGAGTGGTTCCAGTTCGCTCAGATTCAATTCTGTGATATCATCATACTTGACATCGGGATCAGCTTTGATCTCACGCCAGTGATCTTCCCTCCCTTGAGCCTCAAGAAATCTCTTGGTATTCTCATCCGACGGGAATATGGTTGAGGTTGCGCCGAGCTCGGCTCCCATGTTGGCGATCGTTGCCCTTTCAGGCACTTCCAGAGTCTCAACGCCTGGTCCAAAATACTCTATGATCTTTCCGAGACCGCCCTTGACGGTGTGTCTTCTGAGCATCTCCAGAATTACGTCTCTGGCTGAGACCCAGGGGCTAAGTTGGCCCGTGAGCTTCACACCAAGGACCTTTGGAGTCTTAAGGTAGAAGGGTTCACCAGCCATGGCCATCGCTACGTCCATTCCGCCAGCGCCGATGGCGAGCATTCCGATTCCTCCAGCAGTAGGAGTATGGCTGTCAGAGCCCAGAAGAGTGCTACCAGGGGTTCCGAATCGTTCCAGATGTATCTGATGTGAGACTCCATTTCCAGGTTTGGAGAAGTAGACTCCGAATCTCTTGGCAGTCGTCTGAAGGAAGAGATGGTCATCCATATTCTTGAAGTCAGTCTGAAGGAGGTTATGGTCGACGTAACTTACAGAGAGTTCAGTTTCTACTCTTGGAATGCCCATTGCCTCGAACTCTATGAATGTCAAGGTGCCGGTTGCGTCTTGTGTTAGGGTCTGATCTATCTTTATCGAGATCTCTTCATCTGCTGCAAGTCGGCCTTCAACCAGATGTTCTTCAATTATCTTTTGAGCCACGCTTCTTCGCATCGTTATCAATCCTAAATGTGATCGTGTTTCTCATCATTGGCTAGGATCAATTGGATTCAAAGCTGGGGTTGAGTATTGTGATGTTGCCTCGCCACAAATCACGGAGGGCTATTCTCTGCCGAAGGACCGAGATTAAAGATTTACTCAGATGCAGCGCGCGCTAAGTGGGTGTTCTCACTCGCTGCCCAGTTCTGTAATTGGAGTATAATGTACTAGAATTGTTCGTGAGTGTTTGTCACTTCTTATGTGCAATGATGGATAATGTCAGAATTGCTATGGCTACGATCAAAGGTGGTGAGTATCTGAGCCAGGAATGAGAGGTGATGCTTACGATTGTGATCCCGATGATTACCATAGCAAGAGACAGCCAATATCCAATGTTTGAAGCCCTGATTCTCCTTCTTAATGTTCCTCTGAACCGCTCAGCCATCCCTATCAGTCCGAACGGAATGACCAGCAAATTATATGAGGCGGTTGACCAGTGCATGGGCTCCCAAGGGGGTTCTGGTGGAAGATTTGCCTGCATCACGTCTCCGAGGAACACTCTGATGAAGAAGAAGATGAAGGACATGTGCATAAGGAACAGGTATGAGATTATTAGCAGGTGTTTCTTGAACCATCTTCTCCAGCGGTGCTGAAGGAATAGGATCTCTTGTTTTCTTCCTGTCTCAGCAAGTAGAAGTAGCAGAATAATCACTAATAGCACGAAGGCGATGTAGGTACTCTGAATTCCTGAGATGAGGCCGGTCTCTGTTGGAATAATCATGAAGGAAGAAACTGTTGCTAAGAGATCTGTAGATATCTTTCCACCCTTGTACGCGACACCGATTGTGATCAAGATCAGAGGGAAGGCAAAGTTGTGTCCCCATCTGGGGTCTGCTAGGTAGAAAAACAACCACTGGAAACCCCAGAAGTAAAGCCAAAATAACCCTGTCAGGATCATGCCGGTGCCTATGTCTGCGGAAGCTTTCACTCTGCTCAGGAAGCTCTTAGGCGGATTCAGTAGACTGTTCAATACACTGTGATGCGTCTGCTCATCAGCGTAGATGTCTTGAAGAGTCTTCTTAATCCTTTGATGGCCTTCTTCCTCAGCCACTTTGATGTACCGTGTGAGACGGTCAATGGCTTCGGCTTCGACACTTAGGTCACGTTTGATTAGGTTTTCAAAGCCCTTCTCGGCGGGTCGGACTTCCTTGGGTATGACAGTGGGCGTTCCGCCTAGTCGTGCGACTTCTCTGGAACACCACTCGATGTGGGACATCTCATCCATCGAGAGGTCTTCCATTAGATCGACTATTCTAGGGTTCTCTGAAAGGTAGGCGTGTTGTTGATATTCTGTTACAGCAGCTATCTCAACAGCGACGAGATCATTCAGGATTTCGATGAGTCTCTCCTTTCCCATTAGAACTTGCTCCTGAGGAGAAGATTCGTTACTTATCTAGGATTTGTTGGATGGTTGCTATTTAATAATGCTCATTCTCTTCCTGCAAGTATATCATCGACTTCGGGGAACTTAGGATCAGCGCCAATTGAGGATATCCTCCCCGTTGGGCACACAGAGTAGCAATGGTTGCAGTTTGTGCACACTGATACCTTTTCAGGGAATGTTGCTATCTTCCTTGTTACGCCTCTTCCTATAAATCCGATAGCAGTGTCCCATGTCGCCTCGATGCATCGGCGCACGCATAGTCCACAGAGAATGCATTTCGTGGGTTCGGTCTTCACATTTGAGCGGAATCGGCTGAGATCTGCGTTGTACTCGCTAGCGAGTTCACGCATTCGCCCAGTCACATCGATGCCGGCTGAGACTGCAGCCAATTCGATTATGGTCTTTCTGATCTTGTCGATCTTGTGGGATCTTGTCTTCACTTTGAGACCCTCCTCAACAGGGTAGCAGCAAGATGCAACTAGCTGTGTTCTTCCTTTCCTCTCAATCTCGACGCTGCAGATACGGCAGGCACCGTAGGGTTCAAGCTCATCGTTATGACAAAGTGTCGGTATCTCTATTTTGGCGTTCTTTGCAGCCTCTAAAATGGTCATTCCTTCATTTGCGGGGATGTCTTTATCGTCGATCCTTAACGTGAGATTCTTCATTTATTTTTCCTCTTTCTTATCGGCTTCATTCCTTTAGGCGGGGGCGGCGGGACTGGTTCTGCCGACAGTTTCCTTATTGCATCGAATTTGCAGGCTTCGTAGCATGCGCCGCATTTTGTACATTTCTCCTGTTCTATTGAGTGAACTTGATCCTTTCCGCCCTCGATGGCGGTGACAGGGCATTCTTTAAGGCAGAGCATGCAAGCTTGGCATTTCTGGGGGTCGATGTAGTATTTGATCAGTGCCCTGCAGGCTTTGGCTGTACAGCGCTTATTCCTAATGTGGTCGTCCCACTCATCCTTGAAGTACTTAAGGGAGGTCAGGACAGGGTTGGCGGCTGTCTTTCCTAATGCACAGAGGGATGCCTCCTCCATTGTTGTGACTATGTCTTGAATCCCGAGCATGTCCTCGTCCTTGCCTTTTCCTTCGCAGATATCCTTGATGGTGTTGGAGAGGACTTGGAGCCCTTCTCGGCAGGGAATACACTTGCCGCATGACTCATCATGCAAGAAATCTACAAAGTATCTGGCTGCATCGACCATACAAGTGTCTTCATCCATAACCACCATGCCGCCAGATCCCATCATGGATCCAACCTTGCTTAACTCGTCAAAGTCTACAGGAAGGTCTAGGTACTTTTCAGGTATGAACCCACCTGAGGGACCGCCAGTTTGGACGGCTTTGAATCTTTTTCCTCCTTTGATTCCACCGCCTATGTTGAAGATTAGGTCCCCAAGGGTTGTTCCCATAGGTACCTCTACAAGGCCTGTACTGTTGACCTTGCCCACAAGTGAGAAGATCGCGGTTCCACTGCTCCCTTCGGTTCCTACACTCTTGAACCATTCTGCTCCTTTGAGGACTATGAGTGGAATAGTAGCCCATGTCTTGACGTTGTTGAGGCAGCTGGGCTTGCCCCAGAGGCCTTTGACTGCGGTGTGAACGTATTTTGGCCTGGGTTCACCAATTTTCCCTTCGATAGCTGTCATAAGAGCGCTGGACTCGCCTGAGACGAAGGCTCCTGCTCCTCTGTGAACCTTCACTCTAAAGTTGAATCCTGAGCCCATTATGTTGTCGCCGAGCAGCCCAAAGTCTTCAGCCTGTTTGATGGCGACGGAGATATTCTCTGCAGCTATTGGGTATTCTTCCCGAATGTAGACGTAGCCTTGGTGGGCTCCTATGGCGTAGGCTCCTATTATCAGCCCTTCCAAGACGCTGTGGGGATTGTCTTCAACTAGGGATCTGTCCATGAAGGCGCCCGGATCTCCCTCGTCGCAATTGACGATGACGTATTTGGGTTCGTCCTTCGCGTTTCTGGTGGTTTCCCATTTGATCCAAGTTGGGAATCCACCACCACCTCGTCCACGAAGATTTGCCTTCTTGATCTCCTCGACTACTTGGTCTGGCTTCATCTCGAAAAGAGTCTTCTCGAGGGCGCTGTATCCGTCTGCTGAGATGTAGTCCTCGATACTTCTTGGATCTATCTTGCCGCTGTTCTTGGTGAGTAGTCTTAGCTGGTGTTTGTAGGATGGTATGTCTTGAAGCTTCCGTGATCTCTTACCTGTGGCTAGATCTTTGTAAAGGAGCTTCTCGATAATCGTCTTTTCTTTGATAGTCTTGGTGACTATCTCTGGGACGTCTTCGGGCTTGACTTTGAAGTAGTAAATCTCTTCTGGGTAGATGGTGACTGCTGGGCTCTGTTCACAGAAACCTGAGCAACCTGTATTCTTGAGTTGGACCTTGCCCTTCAGGCCTTGTTTCTCCAGTTCGGTCTTGAAGGTCTCAACAACCTTCAGCGCTCCGAGTGCGACGCAGCATGTACTGACGCTGACTGCCACAATGCGTTGGCGCGGATCCTTGTTCTTCTTGATTCCTTGGCGGAACTCTTCCAAGTCTCTGAGTGAGCTTAACCGTCTGACCTTTTGCATATTGCCTGACCTACTGATACTTGGACAGGACCCTCTCCACATCGGGCAGCTTCAGGTTTCCATGGTAATCATCGTCCACAGTCATAACTGGGCCCAGGGCGCAGCAACCGACGCAGTTGACTGTCTCGAGGCTGAACTTGCCGTCGAGGGTTGTTCCGTCTTTGTCTACGCTTAGGCGATTTTGGACTCTTTCAAGAATCGTACCTGAGCCGCGGACTTTACAGGAAGTTCCCATACAGACTCTAATGAGGTGTCTGCCTCGGGGTGCAAGGGAGAAGGCCTTGTAGAATGTTGCTACCTGGTAGACTTGACTGAGGGGTATCTCCAGCTGTTTGCTTATCTCGATCAGCATCTCTTTCGGGAGCCAACCAAAGCTTCTCTGAAGTTTAAGAAGAATTTGAATGAGCATGCCTTTGTCGTACTGGGCATCTTGAACCAATTTGTTTACAATCGCAGCTATTCCACGTAGTTTTGCAGGTCTCTTTTCTGTAAGTGTCTTCTTTTTGATTTCTAAGCTCAATTTCTTGTGTCCAACTCTGGATACTTTATCTTCTGGTATTCTGACTTTGTAGCGGCATCTTGGGCAGGTAGCATAGTATTCGTTCTCTCCTTGGTAGTCCCACTCGTAGTCGCAGTGTTGACAGGCGAGCTCAACCATTGACCGTTACTACCTACCTACCCACTTAGAAACGGTAGTGGAATATTTGAGCCTTTTTCGAGTCTGTATATTCCGAGCTATGTTCTTCAGGCTTTTATACGCGAGTCTCCCCCGCTATGACTGGATGAGGATTGAGTGAATCTGAAGTTGGAATAGGTCTTGTAGGGCTGGGATTCGTTGGCGAGAAGGCCCATCTGCCCGCCTTCAATTCAATTCCAGGAGCTAGACTGATAGCTGTAGCCGACGTAGACTTTCTGCGTGCGAAGAAAGCAGCTGAGAAGTTCAAGCTGAGCTATGCGTATCAAAGCCATAAAGAACTGCTTATGGATCCCAATGTCGATGCCGTGGTCATATCCGTTCCGACTTTTCTCCACCGACAGATTGCCTTAGATGCGATGAAGGCTGGAAAACATGTCCTCTGTGAGATGCCCCTTGCCCCAACCCTCAGTGAGGCAAGAGAGATCGTTGAGTGTGCCAAGAGGACAGGGGTGGTCTTGATGCCGAGTCTGAATTTCAGATTCACACCAAACTATGTCAAAGCAAAGGAGCTGATAGAGAAAGGCTCACTAGGTATTCCTACTGCAGCTTTCTATAGGGAGTTCATTGCAGCAGAAGTTCTGGCTCAGCAGTGGCCGCCGAACTCTTGGGCTTGGGATCAGGCGAAGAGTGGAGGAGGACCTGGGTTTACATTATCAGTGTGGTCGATTGATCTGTTGCGGTGGCTGTTTAGCGCTAATGTGGTAGAAGTCAATTCTGCATCAAAAGATGTTGTGTTGAGTGAGTTGGGCGGCACGAAGGGCTACAATTCTCTAGCAGTACTGAAGTTCTCTAATGGTGCAGTGGCAACTCTTCAGTTCAGTGGTCTTGTCAGACCTTCAATGAGTACAAGCAGGCTGGAGATCTTAGGAAGCAACATCAACAGCCTGACGGCGAGTGGAAATGACGTTCTGACCCTTTACAGTGCGGAGCCGGACAAGCAAGAGTGGGTCTTCAGAGAGAGAGGGCCGAGAGTCTGGGGACACTATCAAGAAGACGAACACTTCGTGGAGTCACTCAGGCAGAATAGAACTCCAATGATCACTGGAGAAGACGCATTGAAAGCTCAAGAGATTGCGACTAGCATAATGAAAGCTTAGTCACTCTGCTTGTTCCATGGGATTCCGCTAGCGCGCGCTTGTCTATCTTAGGGTCTCAATCGATTCAAACCTGAACATGTCACCAGCATTGATGTAATTCACGCTAACTGCTTCAGCGCATTACTGGTTGGCTAGGTAGAATTCTAAACAGCCAAAAAAGTGGGTTAGATAAATCAGACGTCGTATATGCTTAGAGTGGTGTTGGATCACAGCGCGCGCAGATGTTCTTTCTCTTATCTCCGGTTCCAATTGAGATGGTGAAGCATTTTGACCTGGCGTATCGGATTCCGAGGCTCATCCTAAAGTTCCTCGTTGTGATACCTTGGGAGATCCTCGGGTTACGCTATGTTTGGAAGATAACTTCGGTTACTAGCGGATCCGGCTAAAAGAGGCCGCGGTAAGCTTAGATAACTACTCTGCCAACTTCTATTGTGGATTTCTGATGGAAACTGACTTGACACTCAAGATTGGAGGAGAGGCTGGTCAAGGCCTCCAGACTGTCGGTTACATTCTGGCCAAAAGTCTTGCCAAGGGCGGGCTGTACGTTTTTGCGAATCAAGATAATGAGTCCCGCATAAGAGGCGGACACAACTTCTTTCAGGTTAGGGCAAGTGACAGACCTGTTCAGGCTCTTTCTGAGAAGGTCCACATCATGATTGCTCTGGATAAGCGTACGATTTCTGAACATCAGAATGAACTCGTTGAAGGCGGAATAACCATCTCCGATGGTGAGAAGATCAAATCTGAAGTCTCAGACAATCTGCTCAGTGTTCCCTTTGAGCGGCTGTCGAGGGAGAAGGCTGGTGTGGCAACCATGGCCAACTCTGTTGCTGCTGGAGCAGCGCTTAGCTTACTGGACTTTGATTTTAGCCTGTTGGCAACGGTTCTTAATGGTGAGTTCAAGGAGAAAGGCACTGAGGTTGCTGAGAAGAACATTCAAGCTGCAAGCGCGGGGTACGACTACGTAAAAGGCAACTCAGGGGGTCGGTTCAAGTACAAGGTTAGGTCGGTCAATTACTCAGACCAGAGGATCCTGCTCAACGGGAATGAGGCAATTGCTTCTGGTGCATTGATTTCTGGCTGCAAGTTCATGTCCGGGTACCCAATGAGCCCTTCAACATCTATCCAGCAGTCATTCGCTTCTCGAATGGGTGAATATGATGTGGTCTTTGAGCAGGGTGAGGACGAGATATCTGTCATCAACATGGCTTTGGGGGCCTCTTTTGCCGGTGCTAGATCGATGGTTGCTACCTCAGGTGGAGGCTTTTCACTTATGGTCGAGGGTCTGAGCCTCGCTGGCATGACTGAGACCCCAATTGTTGTCGTTATCGCTCAGAGGCCGGGTCCAGCTACGGGATTTCCAACAAGGACAGAGCAGGCTGAGTTAGAGTTCGCCATTCATGCAGGACATGGGGAATTTCCACGCGCGGTCTTTGCTCCCGGAAACCCTGAGCAAGCTTTCTATCTTACGTCTAAAGCCCTCAATCTTGCCGATAGATACCAGATTCCTGTTATCATTCTCACTGATCAGTATCTTGCAGACTCGTATTTTACCATGGAGAGATTCAACACATCATCTATAGTGGTGGACCGAGGAGTGTTCTTCAGAGAGTCTGATCGTGTGAAGCTAAGCGAATACAAGAGGCATATGATAACGGATTCAGGGGTCTCTCCGAGGCTTTTGCCTGGATGGGGTTGGGGCTTAGCGGTAACTGACAGTGATGAGCATACTGAGGACGGCCACATTACTGAGCTTGCTGAAGCAAGAATAAAGAATGTACAGAAACGATTGCGCAAGTTCGAGCTGCTAAGACAGGAGATTTCGCCTCCGTACAGTTATGGTCCGGCAGATGCTGAGACCGTTATGGTTGGCTGGGGTTCAACTTATGGTGCACTCAAAGAAGCCGCTGAGATCCTGAACAGTCAGGGCATCAAAGTGAGGGGGCTTCATCTGAGTGAGATATGGCCCTTCCCAGCCCAAGCCGTAAGCAGCGAGCTTGAGAAATCAGAATCTCTGATATCAGTTGAAAGCAATGCCACAGGACAAATGGCCCATCTGATAAGGGCTGAGACAGGAATCGAAATCAAATCTAAAATCCTACGGTATGACGGTCGGCCGATCTCGCCTCAGTATATACTTAGGGAATTTGCCAAAATAAGGTGAGGGTTTGTGGTTTCGCTGAAGGATTATGAAGACGGGGAGACCGCATGGTGCCCTGGATGCGGTAATTTTGGGATACTGCAGGCTGTAAAGAAGGCTCTTGTCAAGTTGGAGCTTGAACCTTACCAAGTCCTGATGGTCTCAGGTATAGGGCAGGCGGCTAAGCTCCCGCATTACATGAAGTGTAACCTCTTCAATGGCCTTCATGGAAGGACTTTACCGGTTGCGATTGGTGCTAAGATCACGAATCCAAGATTGACGGTGATTGCTGATGGCGGTGATGGAGATGGTTACGGTGAGGGTGGAAACCACCTAATCCATGCCATTCGGAGGAACGTGGATATCACGTATCTCGTGCATGATAATCAGATCTATGGGTTGACCAAAGGGCAGGCTTCTCCTACAAGTGAGGAAGGTTTCGTCACCAAGATCACCCCCTTGGGAATGTTCTCGAGGCAGTTGAATCCGATTGCCCTAGCGATATCTCTTGGGGCTTCTTTCGTAGGTCGGGGCTTCTCAGGTGATATTGAGCATCTGACTGACTTGATTGTTCAGGCGGTTGAGAATAGGGGTTTCAGTCTGGTTGATGTTCTGCAGCCATGTGTGACATTCAACCGAGTGAATACTTTTCAGTGGTACAGAAGCCGCGTCTACAAGCTTGACAGCCCATATGACCCCAAAGATCGGCTTGCAGCTACTCAGAAAGGTCATGAGTGGGGGGACAAGATCCCAATAGGAGTAATCTACAGGGAAGCCAGGCCGACCTATGAAGACCATAATCCTAGGATTGTTCAGAAGCCTCTGGTTGATCAGCGGCATGATCCAAGAGATTTTGAGAAGATACTTGATGAGTTTGAAGTGTGAAGTCAATCCTAGATTTTTTTGCTAGCGCGACCTTCAAGGCTCTAGATGCTGAGTGCTCCTGACTGGTTGTTTCTATTCTAACCTATGAATGCGTTGGCAGTGATGAAGGTGTGCCAGAGTTTCAGGTCAATTACTGCGAATAGAGTCAACAATATGATCAGTGGTATCAGGTTGCGAAATCGAGGAATCAGCCATGCTGGATAGATGAAAGAAATGAAACGAGGCAGAGATTGGATAGTTCCGAATGCAAGAAGCAGTACAAGCATGATGATTGAGTATGCGCCTAGCCTCCAGTCCAAATAGTATGCAGATGTTGTCAAGACTGCGATAAGAACGACAAATCCCACGGTGACTAACGCATCGCCGCTGATGGCCTGGTTTACTGGTAGTAGTGCGAATCTTATCCAGTCAAAACTTAATCCGTAGATGGTCCAGGGACTCTGCGCTGTAGGGGGTGCAATCCAGTAGCCCGTGCCCAGGAAGCGATAGATAGACCAAGCTGCAAGTGCGATGAACGGTAAAGTGATGAATGGCATCTTTTTACGTTCTCTTTTGACGATAATGTCCGCGAAGATCGGGACAATGGCGACTATGCCGTAGATCTTGGTTAATGTTGCAACTGTGCAAGCCAGGCTTGATGACAGGTGGTTGCCTCGAGTGTAGAGAAGCCATGAAGCTAGTGTGAAGAAGATGAAAAGTGATTCAGTATATGCGACTGTTGTAAAGAGAAATACGTATGGGAAGAATCCAAAGACCAACGTGCAGCAGAGTGACTCCCTTCGTGTATAGTAGTCCTCTGCTATGAGCTGGAAGATAGGAAGCGAGAGTGTTCCGAAAAGTAGCGAAATGGACGATGCAGCGAGCCACTGATCCCTCAAGACAAAGCCTAACGCTTTGATCAGAATTGGGTAGGCTGGAAGAAACGCGTAAAGCGGTTCGAAATATCCGTTCTTTGCTATCGCAACATAGAACTGTGTATCCCATCCGGAGAACAAGTAGAGCCAACTGTCATAGGGAGGTATCTGACCGAGGTACCCTTTTAGGTGGTACGCTGTGTACCAAGGGAAGACTGTGGTTTGCAGGTCTGAAGCGAAAGCCCGGAAGACCGTTAAGCCAACTATGACTCTGAAGATGCTGAGTACAAGTACTGGCATAATATAACGGGCCTTTCCGTCAGCAAGTCCAGCAATTTTCAAGCTTGAGATACGAAGCAGTTCTCTTTCGCCTTGACAGAGATTAGTCTCTAGTCTGATTATATTTATGGGCTTTCTTGAATCATTGTTTTTCTCAGCAGGACCACAGGGGCTTGCTTAACTGTTCTTTTTCACGGCGACCAAAACATATTGCGGAGCAAGAAAAGCCCACAGGCGAGAGCATTTTGACAACTCTACGGCTTTCACGGCCTCGATAACTCGCATACGGTCAAGCAGGCGTGAGAAAGGAAACCAAGGCCTGTGCGTGCCCAGGAAGAGGCCGAGTATGAATACTGCGTGTTCCTCCAGAACTTGAAATCCGTATCTGTTAAGTTGCTGTCGGACGCTGACTGGTGAGAGTGTCCACTCAGGGTAGTACATTCGAGTGAAGAGCCGGTGGAACACTTCACAGAAGATGTTGAGCTTGCAGTCGAAGGAAATTAGTAGTATGCCGTTCTCCTTTAGAAGAGAAGCTTCGTTAGAGATCCATCTTTCTCTAAGTCTCTTAGGGATGTGATCCACGGTTGATATGTCGATTATTAGGTCGAATCTTTTGCAGAAAGGCGGAGAAAGAAGCGTTGATCGCACGATCTCGATGTCATCTTCTAATTCGTGTCTTGCGTAGCCACAGACGTTGCCAGAAATGTCGACGCCTACGATCTCTACTTTGTCAGAGTAATCTCGGATAAGGGAGATTATGTTTCGGTCCTTTTCTACACCTTCGTTCCACAGATCAGTCTTCAAGATTAAGGATTCATGAGGGAGCCGTGACTTGACTATCCTCCTTATGAGTTCTCCATACACCTCGCGGAAGGCGGTGTCTTTGATCGAGGGCTTTTCTCTTCTGTAGTGGCGTGCCACCAGACGGAATCGTGAGGAGATGCGGTCCCAACTTAGTAGTGTCTCAACTTCGGAATTTGAAAGCAAGAATCCATCAACACATCCAAGCCAATCCTGCAGTTAATATTACATATGATGTTTTAGACAATACCTCTCTTGGTGTGCTCCGATGATAACCCGAGTAGTCTGGTACTGGTTGCAGCTGCGGCACAATCAATGGCTACCGAGGAAGAAGCTGGATCAGGTTCAGTTCAAGAAGCTGAAAGCCATAGTATCCCATGCTTACGAGAAAGTTCCATTCTACAGACGCCTTTACGATGAGCACGGAGTTCGTCCTGATATTCTGAGGACTCTCGATGACATTAGGAAATTCCCCATTCTGTCAAAGGAGCTTGTAAGAGACGTTCCGCTGGAGGATCGCACAGCAGCGGGTGTTGATGTCTCGCGTTGTACACTGAGAACGACATCAGGATCGACAGGAATACCGGTCAAGATACTTGAGGACGAACGTTCCATAGATTACTTGGATGCATATCATCTTCGCAGACTGAGAGAATATGGGTACAGGCCTTGGCAAAAGATCATCCGGCTAACCACGGAACCCCCAAGAAGGGAGTCCTTGGGAGCCACCGGCGACGCGAGGGCAGGGTTGATGAAGAGGCTAAGGGAGAACAGGATGAAGCGTCTGGTGATAGCGGATGACGTTGACAAGCATCTGGAAATAATTGTGCGGGAGCGGCCTAAGTTGATGGTCGCGTCCCCATCCTACTTTAGGGTGCTTGCGAAGACGATGAGAGATCGAGGGATCTCTGGTGTAAAGCCTCGGGTTCTGATTACTTGGGGGGAGGTCTTGGACGAAGGGACTCGAGCATACATCCGTTCAAGCTTCGGATCGGAGGTCTATGATGGCTATGGTTGCACTGAAGCAGCACCTTTAGGGTTGGCTTGGGAGTGTAAGGAGCGAGTAGGGCTTCACATCAATATGGATGTAGTTCTTCTGGAAGTCTTGAAGAATGGGGAACCTGTCCAGCCGGGTGGAAGAGGCGAGGTCTATGTGACTAGTCTCTTTAGAACTGCAACTCCAATGATAAGGTATCGCCTCGGGGATATCGTAACACTATCGGATGAAACGTGTCCTTGTGGTCGAGAGATGCCTCTCATCAAGAATATCGAGGGGCGACTTGTTGATTTTCTAAAGATGTCCGACGGTAGGATGGTCTCACCCTATGCTGTGATGTCTGCGGTCGAAGGTATAGCCGGCATAGCCAAGTACCAGTTTAGCCAGGAGAGCCTGACCAGGATAGTTGTTACCGTCGAAAGAGGCAGAAATTTTGATCCGAATACAATAACTCAACTAAAAAGTGCATGTAATGAGTTGTTTGGTCGGGATCTGGAGCTGACCGTTAAAGAGGTTGAGAGTTTCCCTCTTGTCAGGGGAAGAAAGTTCCGCCCTGTAGAATCCCGGATCCACATGCCCCCATGATCAATCTATGAAGATTCTGTAGTCTATTGAATGGTGTCTATTGAAGAAATCTGAGAGACAATTCCTTTGAATCGACTCATCCTTTTGCTAGCTTTTGCTTCTTTCTCTATATTTTTTGTTTGGTGTGTTTCATGGTTCTATCGGAATCCAGAGAGGGATCCCTCGGGCCGTAAAGACGTGATTGTCTCTCCTGCTGACGGAAGGATTACGCGAGTACAAAGATATGCAAAAGATGCGATTCCTAGCACAGTAAAAGACGGAAGGAGAATCGGATTTGACGAGATCGTGAAAGCGGGGTTGACCTTGAAGGATTACTATCTTGTGGCAATAGTCATGTCACCTTTCGATGTTCATTTCAATCGTGCCCCTATCTCCGGTCAAGTAGGCTTTCTACACAAGATTCCTGGGAGATTCGTTACAATGCGTCAACCGATATTCGAATTCGTTAACGAACGGGTCACGGTAGTATTTGAGAATGAACTTCTCAATGTTGGAGTGGTTCAGATCGCTGCGCCCATAGCTTCCAGCATCAAATCCTTCGTTAGTGCTGGGCAGCAAGTTAAGATTGGTCAGCGTTACGGTGCTATTCTGCTCGGATCACAGGTTGATTTGATCATACCGGCAGGAGTTGTGAAGAGAGTGTTAGCTGGATTGGGTTCAAGGGTAAAGGCTGGAGAGACGATCATAGCTGAGATCTGGGATGGTCGTGGCAAGACAGGTGGCGCAGACTCTCCTTCTTCGGCAGTGACTGAAGGTAGTCTGGATGTACAGTCCAGAGGGTTCTCGAGCTTCCTAAGCTTCTTCTATCTGGGTAGTCTACTGGTGGCTTCGATATTGCTCAAGGTTTCAACAAGAATGAGAGGGCGCAAATCCTAGCTAGTACTTGCGCAGCTTCCTAGACCTATTGCATAATAGTTCAATTTGCCTGAGTATTCTTCCGGGTTATACAGTCGTCTTCCGTCAATGAGTATTGGCTCGTGCATCCTTCTTACGAAGTCCTCTGGTGTGAGTTTCTTGAACTCTTGCCATTCGGTGATGAGTATGCAGCAGTCTGCGTCTTGGATGCATTTCTGAGCGGAGTCTACAAAGACAATTTTTTCCCCGAACAGCTTTCTTGTATTCTCCATTGCAGCTGGGTCGTAAGCGGATATGAATGAGCCTTCCTGAAGTAGTTTCTGAATTATTATTATTGACACTGATTCGCGAATGTCGTCTGTTTCGGGTTTGAATGCTAGACCGAGGAGAGCTATTCGTTTGCCTTTTAGCTCTCCAAGAGCTTGCTTCGCTTTTCTGACCGACCATATTGGTTGTATTTCGTTTATCCTTAAGGCGGCGTCGATGATCGGTAGCTCGATACTCTGTTTTTTGGCGTACGCGAGGATTGCTCTGAGGTCTTTGGGGAAGCAGCTTCCTCCCCAGCCCAGACCCGCGTTGAGGAATAGCGGGCCTATTCGGGGGTCGAGTCCAATTGCTTCGGCGATGACTTCGACGTCGGCTTGGGGAGTCTTCTCACACAGGTTGGCTATGGAGTTTATGAAACTGACTTTGGAGGCTAGGAAAGCGTTGTTCGCGTACTTGATCAGTTCGGCGTTGGCTAGACTCGTCCTGATGAGTCGGGGCATCTCTTGCTCGTGAAGTTGGTGGTAAAAGTCTTGGAGGGTGTCTCCTGACCTTCTGTCGTTCTCGCCGATTACTACTCGGTCAGGTTTCATCATGTCTTGGACTGCTGAGCCTTCCTTGAGGAATTCGGGGTTATAGCATAATCCGAAGTCTTTGCCGCACGCTTTCTCCGAGGCTTTTTCAAGGATGGGTTTGACGACTTCCTGGCATGTCCCCGGTATGACTGTTGAACGCACAGCGACAAGATGGTAGTTCTGCTTCCTATTGAGTGTCCGCCCGATCGATTCGGCTGCTGACCTGACGTACTCGAGGCTTATTGAGCCGTCGGGTAGGCTTGGGGTTCCGACCGTAACGAATGTGATGTCCGAGTCTCCTAGGGAGTCTTCTAGGTTTGTTGTGGCCTTGAGGGTCCCTGCTCTGATAGTCTTCTCCATTAGTTCTTGTAGTTGAGGTTCGTGGATGGGGGATCTTCCAGCTCTTATTGATGCGATCTTGTTACCATCAATATCTATGCCTGTTGTTTTGAGTCCTCGGTCTGCTAGGCAGGAGGCCATAGTCAGACCTACGTAACCTAAGCCAACGACTGTGACCCTGTACATATGTCTTCAAGTCCAGTCTTGTTTTGTGAGCCATGTGATTGTGCGTTTGAGACCTTCTTCCAACTGGATCTGGGGCTTCCAGTTTAGAATTCTCTCTGCTTTGGTTATCTCTGGGAGCCTCCTTCTAGGGTCGTCCTCTGGGATGGGGTGGAAGGTCATCTTTGAGCTACTCTTGGTTAGGGTCTTGATCATCTTGGCCAATTCAAGTATGGTGATCTCGTCTTGACTCCCAATGTTGAAGACCTCGCCGTGGGCTGAGTCCTTTGTTAGTATGGACAGTATTCCTTTGATTGTGTCTGTGATGTAACAGAAGGATCGTGTTTGGGAGCCGTCGCCGTATACTGTTATGTCTCGGCCTTGGGTTGCTTGCATTATGAATCTAGAGACTGCGCGGCCGTACAGACCTTCAGATCTCAATCGTGGACCATAGGTATTGAATATTCTAACGATTCGGATATCAAGTCCATATTTTTTCTCGTATGCTTTGCATAGTGCCTCACTGAATCTTTTGCCCTCGTCGTAGGGTGATCTTGGACCGATGGGGTTTACGTTGCCCCAGTAGGTTTCGGGGGTTGGTATCATATTTGCGTCTCCGTAGACTTCTGAGGTTGAAGTGAAGAGGATTTTTGCGTCGTCTTTTCTTGCGATCTCTAGAGCCTTCAACGTTCCAAGAGAGCTCACCTTCAGAGTCTCAATGGGGTGAGCCTGATAGTCCTCGGGGGAGGCTCTGCTTGCGAGATGTAAGATGAAATCGCAACTATCGCCAGTGCTCTCGAAGTCCTCAAGATCGGATTGGACAAAAGTGAATCTGCCAGATCTTCTAAGGTGTTCTATGTTGCTGAGAGAACCCGAGGATAAGTTGTCCAGGCAGACTGTCTGGACATCTATACCTACTAGTATCTCGGAGAGCCAGCTTCCTATGAATCCTGCTCCTCCTGTTATGAGAGCTTTCTGACCAGTCATGTTGTAGGCGAAGCCTTGGACATGTTCGATGTCTTCGCGTATAATATCATCCAGCATTGGTTACTCGCTGACTCCTAGTATAGATGATGGTGTCCGGTCTCCTGCGGATCTTATGTGATTCTTGCTTATCTTTCTTGGTGTAAAGATACCGTGTCTTGGCCAGAAATGTGTGCGCGCTGGTGTAGGATTTCATTAAATAGAGTGTATGAATTATTGATGTTACGTAAGGGACTAGGTGGATGCTGAGAGTTGGTGGATAATTTCAAGGTCGTTGTTGGCATTCCTGCCTTTAACGAGGAAGCAACAATAGCGAAGGTTATCGTTCATGCGTCCCGACAAACGGGGAGTGTTCTGGTTGTGGATGATGGCAGTAGCGATGACACAAGTCTAATTGCAGAGGGACTCGGCGCCACAGTCATCCGTCATGACAGGAATATGGGTAAGGGTGCTGCACTGCGAGTGTGTCTTGATTGGGCGCGACGTGTCGGGGCAGATGCACTTGTGACTTTGGATGCCGATGGCCAGCACAATCCTGACGAGATACCCAACTTGATCAGCCCTATCTTGAAGGGTGAGGCAGATGTGGTTATAGGAAGTAGGAAGATTCTGACTGAAGCTCCTTTCTATCGCCATGCTGGTGGACGACTGCTTGATCGGTTGACTGGTGTGAAAGTTGGTGGCCGGTTTGTTGACGCTCAGAGCGGATTCCGGGCCTACTCAAAGACTGCACTTGACCGTGTTACAGCTGCCGAATATGGGATGGGTGTAGACTCAGAGATTCTCATGAGGGTTAGAGATGCGGGTCTGCGTATCGCTGAAGTTCCAGCGAGCGTGAGTTACAGGGGAGAAGATCTTTCAACTCATAATCCGATTTATCATGCACTTGACGTCCTGTTCAGCGTTCTGAAGTTTATGTCTATTCGGCATCCACTGCTGTTTTATGGTGGTTTTTCGGTGATTATGTTTTTTGTCGCTGTTGCGTTTGGGTTTCAGACCTTGGATTACTATGCGCGGTGGGGCCGCGTCATTACTAACTTAGCTCTTATCTCTGTCGCTGCCGGAATCCTGGCCTTCCTCTCGTTCTTCACTGGCATTATACTGTTCACGTTGATTACGGTGATCAGAGAGAAGAAGTAGGAGTCTACTGATCCGTCAGGACCCAAGTCAGTTTCTGATACAGGTTTTCGTGTGGATTAGGGATGTTATGTGTCGCGCGCGTAACTAGGATCTTTGGCTGATCGATTCAGGCTGAGCATATTTGTATGAGGTCTTGAGAGCTTCCCAGTACATTTCTGGGTTTCCTATGTCGAGCCTGATATCGTCTGGGGCGAGATTGACGGCATGTACTTTGAAGTTCCATTTGATGAGTGTCTCGATGGCGTCCGTCAATTGTATCTCGCCTGCTTTGCCAGGTGTAGTCTCTTCTAAGGCTTTGAATATCTCAGGCTTGAACACGTAAACAGGCATTATAGCCAAGTTCGTCGTGGGTTTCTCGGGCTTCTCTACCACCTTCAGGATCTGTCGGGAATCCCCATTGGTCTTACCGACTTCCGCAATACCATACTGCTTAGGGTTAGCGATTTCCTGAAGCAGCAGCATAACGTCTGCGTCAAGCCTTTG